>Ga0129314_1000308_pt1 | contig 55967 bp, 40 predicted proteins | sample O1111metagenome_FD_94431 | JGI IMG/M metagenome (GOLD analysis project Ga0129314, IMG submission 94431) | Orangutan individual fecal microbial communities from fecal samples from Wisconsin, USA - O1111 metagenome | ecosystem: Host-associated > Mammals > Digestive system > Large intestine > Fecal... | reverse complement strand
TATTCGATGTGGGAGATGTTGATGGTGATGCCGCGCTCTTTCTCTTCCGGCGCTTTGTCGATCTGGTCGAATTTGGCTTCTTCCGCGTAGCCGGCTTGCGACAGAACGCGAGAGATCGCCGCTATCAGCGTGGTCTTGCCGTGATCGATGTGCCCGATCGTTCCAATGTTCAGATGGGGCTTACTGCGCTCAAATTTCTCTTTTGCCATTGTTTTTTCCTCCCTAGGTTTTCCTAGAAACTTACTTCTTGCCAGCAGACTCAGCGCCGCTGGGGTTCAAGATCGCCTCGGCAACATTCTTGGGAACCGGCTCGTAGTGGTCAAACTGCATGGTGTAATTGGCACGTCCCGAAGTTTTGCTTCTCAAATCGGTGGCATAACCGAACATCTCGCCAAGAGGCACATAGGCTTTGATGGCACGGGCGTTTGCTCTCATTTCCATACCGTCAACGCGGCCGCGGCGGGAGGAAAGATCGCCCATGACGTCACCGACGTAATCCTCCGGCGTCACAACTTCGACGGCCATGATAGGCTCCATCAGCGTGGGGTTCGCCTTTCTCATGGCTTCCTTGAAAGCCATCGAAGCGGCGATCTTGAAGGCCATTTCCGAAGAGTCGACCTCGTGATAGCTTCCGTATACCAGCTCGACCTTCACGCCAATGACGGGGAATCCACCCAGAATACCGCTGCCCATAGCTTCTTCGAAGCCCTTCTGGCAGGCGGGGATGAACTCGCGCGGGATCACGCCGCCGACGATATCGTCCTCGAACACAAAACCTTCCTGCCCATCGGGCAAAGGTTCCATATTGATGACGCAGTCGCCGTACTGTCCATGACCGCCGCTCTGACGGACAAACTTGCCCTGGACCTTTTCAACGCGGCTCTGAATGGCTTCGCGGTAAGCGACCTGAGGACGTCCTACATTCGCGTGAACGCCAAACTCACGGCGGAGGCGGTCGACGATAATGTCAAGATGCAGCTCGCCCATGCCGGAGATCGTCGTCTGCCCCGTTTCCTCGTTGTCCTTGACGACGAAGGTCGGGTCTTCATCAGACAGCGCGATCAACCCCTTGGCCAGCTTGGCCTTGTCTTCGGTCGTCGCAGGCTCGACCGCCAGCGTGATGACGGGAGCGGGGAAGGTCAGGCTTTCGAGCACGACAGGATTCTTTTCATCGCAGAGCGTGTCGCCCGTGCGGGTGTTCTTGAGACTCGGCAGGGCTACGATCATGCCGGCGCTGGCGTCTTCGATATCGATGCGCTTATTGGAATGCATCAGAAGGATGCGGCCAATGCGTTCGCGTTTGCGGCTTGCCGGATTGTAAAGAGTGTCGCCGGCATGCAGCGTGCCGGAATAAATACGGCAGAACGTCAAGCGCCCCACAAAGGGGTCAACGGCGATCTTGAACGCCAGAGCCGAGAACGGCTCGTCCATCTTAGAATGGCGCTCAATCACCTTGCTCTCGTCATCGGGAGAAGTCCCCTCGACCGCAGGAATATCAACGGGGCTGGGCAGATAATCGATGACCGCGTCAAGCACGGGCTGAATTCCCTTGTTTTTGAAAGCGCTGCCGCAGAAGCAGGGCACGAACTTCAGCGCGATCGTCTGGCGGCGAATTGCGGCCTTCAGCTGCTCGACCGTCGGCTCCTGCCCTTCAAGGTACATGTTCATGATCTCGTCGTCGACATCGCCCAGCTGCTCGATGAGATTCTCGCGATACATCTTCGCGTCGTCGAGCATGTCGGCGGGAATGTCACGAAGTTCAGGACGCGAGCCGGTTTCGTCAACATAGACAATCTCCTTCATGCGAAGAAGGTCAACGATCCCCTGAAAAGAATCCTCCGCGCCGATGGGAAGAACCACCGGCACAGCGCGAGCGCCGAGACGGTCATGAATCTGGCTTACGACGCTGTAAAAATTCGCACCGACACGGTCCATCTTGTTAATGAACGCAATGCGGGGAACCTTGTACTTATCAGCCTGGCGCCAGACTGTTTCCGACTGAGGCTCGACGCCGCCGACCGCACAGAAGACGGAAACGGCTCCGTCAAGAACTCGCAAAGAACGCTCCACTTCGACCGTAAAATCCACGTGCCCGGGAGTGTCAATAATGTTGATAAAGCAATCCTTCCACTGGCAGGTAATGGCGGCGGAGGTGATGGTAATTCCGCGTTCGCGCTCCTGGGCCATCCAGTCCATGGTCGCGGTGCCGTCGTGGGTTTCGCCAATTTTGTAGTTCACGCCCGTATAGAACAGGATGCGCTCCGTGGTCGTAGTTTTTCCGGCGTCGATATGGGCGGCAATGCCAATGTTGCGGATCTTCGTCAGATCTTTAGTCAGCATGAAACGTCACCAGCAGATGATTACCAGCGGTAATGCGCAAAGGCCCTGTTGGCCTCGGCCATCTTGTGGGTATCTTCACGCTTCTTCACGGAGCTGCCCTCATTGTTGTAGGCGTCCATCAACTCGCGAGCGAGACGTTCCGCCATAGGCATGCCTTTTTTGCTGCGGGCATAGGAAATGATCCAACGGATGGCCAACGCCTGCGCACGCGCAGGAGCAACCTCGACGGGAACCTGATAGGTCGCGCCGCCAACGCGGCGTGAGCGGACTTCCACCGCGGGCTTGACGTTTTCCATAGCCTTCTCAAAAAGGGCCATAGGTTCAACCTTCAGCTTCTCGGAGGCCCTTTCAAGAGCACCGTACATAATGCTTTCGGCAATGCTCTTCTTGCCATCAAGCATCAGAGTGTTGATGAACTTCGTGACGACAACGCTGTTGTAAGTCGCATCAGCGATGGTCTCACGTTTTTTGATATGCCCTTTACGCGGCATGAATTTTCCTCCTTAAAATACTTACTTGGGACGGCGAGCGCCGTACTTGGAGCGGCTGCGTTTGCGATCCGCAACGCCGCCACAGTCGAGAGCTCCGCGAACGATATGATAACGGACGCCGGGAAGGTCCTTGACGCGGCCGCCGCGCACGAGAACCACAGAGTGCTCCTGCAGATTGTGTCCGACGCCGGGAATATAAGACGTAACTTCAATTCCGTTCGTCAGGCGGACACGAGCCACCTTACGAAGAGCCGAGTTGGGCTTCTTGGGAGTCACTGTGTAGACACGGGTGCAGACACCGCGGCGAACGGGCGAGTTCTGCAGTGCGGGAGACGCCGACTTATAAGTCACGGCAACGCGTCCCTTGCGCACGAGCTGATTGATTGTTGGCACGATATTTCCTCCTTACTTCCCCAAAAAATTTTATTGAACTTCGCCGAAGAACAACTTCTCCGGCTGTCTTCCGTATGATGCACACTGGTCCAGGGTTGTCTGGATAAGTTCCGCGCGGGGGGATGAAAACCAGCCTCTCTCGAGAGCATTCGTTTACTCAAGCCCTGGGGCTCGATCCACGACAGATTAAACCAAAAAGACGATCCCCGGCGTTCACCTTTCCCGAGGGAAAAGAGCGCGCATCCTTGGAATCATCGCGGTTCCCGATAAAAGGACACAGTTCACCCTCGCACGAAAGACACTTAGAAATAATAGCAACGGGGCGCACTAATGTCAAGCTTTTAGCACGCCCCGAATCGAGTATTTTAGCCCATCTCTTTCAATGCTTAAAACTTACATATCGAACTTTTCTTAGATTCTTACTCGCCCGCCGGGATCTCAGCGTCGTCAGGCAGCTGTTTTTCCGCAGCATCATCGGCATTCTCCGCTTCGGAGACAGGCACAAACCTGCTGGAAACATTAAGGCTCTGAAAGCGTTCGATCCCAGTTCCGGCGGGAATCAGGTGACCGATGATGACGTTCTCCTTGAGTCCCATCAGATGATCGACCTGACTGCGCACGGCGGCGCCGGCAAGGATCTGGGCCGTCTGCTGGAAAGACGCAGCGCTCAGGAAACTCTCTGTCGCCAGAGCGGCTTTCGTGATCCCGTGAATGAATTTTTTGCATACGGGCAAGACGCGCAGCTTGCGCACATAGGATACGCGTGAGATCAGCGTCACTTCTTCGCTCTGCGGCGAGGCAGGACGCAAACTTAGTTTCGGCACGCGGCTGGCAATGATGCGGGCAGCGTGTTCTTCCGTAAGCGTAATGCCGGCGGGAATCCCGCCCTTGCCTTCGCCAAGTTCGACAGCGTCCAATGTGACTTTGCCGACAACGGCATTGATGAGCGCCTGGGCGAGATAGTCGTCAAGCTGAACAGGCTTGTCGCTGTCGTGCAGCGCCAGCGTCTTGACCTTGTCCTGCAGAATGGCCCGGATCACCGACGCGTCGACGATCCTGGGCATATTGGGCACGGGGTTGCCTTCGGCGTCGAAAGCGGCGGTCAGAAGTTTCCCCCAATAAGTGCTGATCAGGCGCTCCTGAAGGTAATCGATGACGTCAATATGCTGGACGTTTTTCCAGATGCGGATGCTCCCGACAGGCTTGCTGCTGAGCTTCTGCACCAGCTCACTGCTGACCAGATCGTTGGTTCTCGCGATCACCGTGCCGCCTATCGAAACATCCTTAGCCAAATAGGCCGCGTCAGTAAGTTTGCGCAAAGTCTCCACGTCGCGATAGAAATGGGGTTCTGACGGCGTGGCTGTGATACGGGTCAAATCCTGCAGTGTCAGCTCGCAAGAGCTGGGAATCACCGTGCCGTCGGAGCAGGAAACAGAGTCCACGGGCTGAAATCCTTTCAGGCGCGCGCGGAACGAGGCTTCGCCGACAATGACATCCAGCGGACCGTCGTCGTCACGCAGATGAAGCTTGGTCATCGGCGTGCCGGCTTTGAGAAGTTCCTCGACCAGAGGACGGTCGATAACGGTCTTCTGGCGGCCAACGATCTCCGGCGTGGGATGGACGCCCTCCTGCCCAAGGAAAATCTTGCCGGAGAGCGTTCTGACAGCCTCTTCAAGATTGCGCGCGTTCTCCGCCGTCAGTTCGTCGATCTCCTTCTGCACGTCGGAAGCCCAGACCAGATCGCCTGCCACCAGCGAAGTGTCGCCTTCGTCGATGACGCGGAGCCGGTTGATCGGCGCGACTTTGCGCAAAATGACCTCGATATGCTTGTTGTTGATGGAAACTCCTTGCGAACGGTATACCTCCTGGATGCTGTCCACCAAATACTTCTGCACGGCTTCCTGTCCCTCGACTTCAAGCAGCTGCTGAGGGTCAATGTAGCCGTCGGTGATCAGCGTGTCCGCTTTGACCTCGTCCCCTTCCTCCACCAGAATGCTTTGGGAGGTGGGGATATTATAGGTAACCTTCTGCACAACGTCGCTGTCGTTAGGAGTGCCTTCAATAATGACCTTGCGCTTGCCCTCGAGCTCGCGCACTTCGGCCACTTTGCCGTTGAGCCCTGCAAGATAGGAGACTTTCTTGGGCCGGCGAGCTTCAAAAAGCTGTTCGATGCGCGGAAGACCCTGGGTGATGTCCTCTCCGGAAATGCGCACGCCGCCGGTATGGAACGTGCGCATCGTCAACTGGGTGCCGGGCTCGCCGATGGACTGCGCGGCAACGACGCCGACCGCTTCGCCGATGTTGACCATCTTGCGGCTGGAAAGATCGACGCCATAGCACTTCTGACAGATGCCATAAGACGACTCGCAGCTTAACGGACTGCGGACCCAGATGTACTCGCGGATGCTCTCGATTTCAAGGGCCTTGTCCGGCGAGATCAGTTCATTCTTGCTGATAATACGCTCGCCGCTGACGGGATTGTCGATGTCTTCAAGGCTGGTGCGCCCAGTAATACGTTCGCTCAGCGGGATGACGACCTTGCCGTCGCTCTTCATCGGCTCGATCTTGATGCCCTTGCTGGTGTGACAGTCCTCCTCGAGGACGATAATATCCTGGGCAACATCGACCAGACGGCGGGTCAGATATCCCGACTTCGCGGTGCGCAAAGCCGTATCGGCCAGTCCCTTGCGGGCGCCATGCGTGGAAATGAAGTACTCCAGCATGTTCATGCCTTCGCGGAAGTTCGTGGTAATGGGATAGTCGATGATGCGCCCCGTCGGGTCGGCCATCAAGCCGCGGATGCCGGCCATCTGCGCCAGCTGTCCTCTGCTGCCTCGGGCGCCGGACTCAACCATCATGCGGATAGGGTTGGTGACAGCCATGTGGTCCATAATGGAATCGCCGATCCTGTTGGCCGCTCCGGACCACAGATCTTCCTTCTGACGCAGATACTCGTCTTCGGTCAGAATGCCCATCTCGTATTGGTCGCGAATACGCCCGTCGACGTCCAGCGACTCATTGACGAGCTGCTGCTTCTCGGGCGGGATGACAATCGCCTGCATCTGGAAGCTCAGGCCGCTGAGACAGGCCCAGTGATAACCGAGGTTCTTGATGGAGTCGAGCGTGTCGACCATCTCGATATGGCTGAGATAATCGTACGCCTTGTCAAGCATGGCGCTGAGGTCTTTCTTGCCCATCTGGAAGTTGACGAAGCGCAGGCGCGGATTGAGATGCAGGTTGAACAAAGCGCGCCCAGGCGAGGTGATCAGCCACTTGCGGGTCTTGGGATCAAGGAAGTCGCCGTCCTCCATGCCTTTTTGAGTGAGCGGCTTCCATTCGGGATCCCAGCGCAGATAGACGCGCGTGTTGACATGCACCGCTCCGTGATCGAGGGCAGTCATCACGTCGTCGATACTGTCATAATAGGTATTCTCACCCTTGAGCCCTGGGACCATATTGGTGATGTAATAAACGCCGAGCAGAATGTCCTGGGTCGGAGAGACGATGGGCTTGCCGCTGGCGGGAGAAAGCAGATTGTTGGCGGCCAGCATGAGCATGCGCGCTTCGGTCTGAGCTTCGATGGACAGGGGCACGTGAACGGCCATCTGGTCGCCGTCGAAGTCAGCGTTGAAGGCTGTGCAGGCCATGGGATGCAGGCGGATGGCCTTGCCTTCCATGAGGATGGGTTCAAAAGCCTGAATGCCCAAACGATGCAGCGTCGGGGCGCGGTTGAGCATGACAGGATGGTCCTTGATAATCTCTTCAAGAATGCCCCAAATCTCTTCGTTGCCGCGCTCAATCATGCGCTTGCCGCTTTTGACGTTGGCCGCGATGCCCTTTTCGACCATCTTCTGGATGACAAACGGCTTGAACAGCTCCAGCGCCATTTGTTTGGGGAGCCCGCACTGATAGAGACGCAGAAATGGACCGATGGCGATAACAGAACGGCCGGAATAATCGACGCGCTTGCCCAGCAGGTTCTGGCGGAAGCGCCCTTTCTTGCCGCGCAGCAGGTCAGTGAGACTCTTGAGCGGCCGATTGCCGGCGCCGAGCACGGCTTTGCCCATGCGGCCGTTGTCGATCAGGGCGTCGACGGATTCCTGAAGCATGCGTTTCTCGTTGCGGATAATGATCTCGGGGGCCTTGAGCTCTTTCAGCTTGCTGAGGCGGTTGTTGCGGTTGATAACACGGCGGTACAGGTCGTTGAGGTCGGATGTGGCAAAGCGGCCGCCGTCGAGCTGGACCATGGGACGCAGATCGGGAGGAATAACCGGCAGTACTTCGAGCACCATGGACTGAGGCGCGCAATCGCCTTTGCGGAAATCCTCGACAACCTGAAGCCGCTTGACGATCTTGCGGCGCTTCTGCCCCGTCGTTTCGGAAAGGTCCTCGCGCAGCTCCTGAACAAGATGATTCAGATCCATGGAGCAGAGTTTTTCACGCACTCCATCGGCGCCGATGCCGGCCTTGAATTTAGGATCGTAGGCCGAGCACAGATGCTGTTCGCGCTCGATAATGATGTCGGATTCGGAGAACGGCGATTCGCCCTCGTCGATGACCAGATAGCAGGGATCCTCGACAACCACGCTCTCGAGCTGCGAAGTAAAGCGGTGCGGATATTTCTCCTGGAACAACATGTGTTCCGACTGGGACAGGATCTGCCCCTTGCCGTAGGGCAGACGGGTCACCGATGTGACGATATAGCTGTCTTGGGTGCCGGTCTTGCGACGCTCGGCCTCCACTTCATTGCCGCCGCGCAAGGCGGCCAGATCGGATTCGGAAATGCTGTCGCCGGGCTTCCATTTCATTTCGCCTGCGGACTCGACAGCGGGGCCTTCGGCTGTCAGCACGGGGATCTCGTCGGCCGTAACGCCGTTAAGGGAAACGATCGTGTAGGCAGGCTCTGCCGAGAAGGACTCTCCCCCCCACTCCGACTGATAGCGGGCCAGCTGGTTGGCGCTGATTTCGTCGCCGACAGAAAGCGGCACGTCGTCTGTGGAAAGGATGCGGTACGCTTCTTCGGCCTTGAATTTCGGGTCGTAATGAGCGTGGACGCGCATTTCCGATTCGGAGACCACGTCATCTTTAGCGGCCAGGTCGGGGCGCTTGCCCTCGATGACGACTTTGTACGCCGCCTCGCGTTTGCGCAGCGGCGCAAAATAGACCACGCGCTCCAGCATTTTGGTGGGAGTCCCCAGCAACAAACTGAGGCGGCTGGGGATGCCGCGCAGGTACCAGATATGCACGACGGGAGCCGCCAGTTCGATATGACCCATGCGCTCGCGGCGCACTCGGTTGTCGGTGACTTCGACGCCGCATCGGTCGCAGATGACGCCCTTGAACTTGGGACCGCTCTTCTTGTATTTGCCGCAGGCGCACTCGTAACTCTTGGTCGGTCCGAAGATGCGCTCGCAGAAAAGGCCGTCGCGTTCAGGACGCAGCGTGCGGTAGTTGATCGTTTCGGGCTTTTTGACCTCGCCGTGGGACAGCTCCCGGATCTGCTCGGGGGTGGCCAGACGCAGACGAATTCCAACGATTTCTTTATTCATAAGGAGACTCACTCCATTTCTATATCAATAAATGACAAAAAGACAGCTACGGCCCGGGGAACGCTCGGAAGCTAAAGAAACGGCAACAGCGCGTCTCTCGCTTTTTGCTTCCTACTCGTTCAGATTGGGCATTTCCTGAGCTTCAGGCTCCGTCGTCTCCTCGACTCCGTCGTTTTCTTCATCCGCATCCGGCAGCACGTCGAGTTCTTCCTCGCCGTCGCGTTCTTCGGCGTCCCCCTCCGCCGGCCGATCGGGCAGATGCGGTTCGCCGGCAAAGGCCATGTCATCGGCAGTGATGTTGTCGATATCGCTGGGACGGCGCGGGCCGTCGTCATCGTCGTCGATCGGAAGGGGGCCGGACGTGCCGTCGCTGTAATCAATGGAAACAGTCAGGCCAAGCCCCTCCAATTCTTTGACGAGCACCTTAAAGCTTTCGGGCACGCCGGGCTTGGTGAGGTTCTGCCCCTTGATGATCTTCTCATAGGTCTTGAGACGGCCGCGGATATCGTCGGACTTGACGGTGAGCATTTCCTGAAGCACGTGCGCGGCGCCGTAACCTTGCAGAGCCCAGACTTCCATCTCGCCGAAGCGCTGACCGCCGAACTGGGCCTTTCCGCCCAGAGGCTGCTGCGTGATCAGGCTGTAAGGACCGACTGAACGAGCATGCAGCTTGTCGTCGACGAGGTGGTTCAGCTTGAGCATGTACATGACGCCGACGGTGCTGGGTTCGCCCATAAGATCGCCGGTACGGCCGTCGCGCAGGCGGATCGTGCCGCCCGAAGACAGCTTGCCGCGCAGGTCAGGATCGCGGTCAGAGATTTCCTGCAGCATCTTGTAGATCTCCTCTTCCGTAGCTCCCTCGAACACGGGGGTGCCGACGTGCCAGCCGTTCTTGAGCGCGACGAAACCGAGAATAACCTCAAGCACCTGGCCGAGGTTCATGCGGCTGGGAACTCCCAGCGGGTTGAGACAGACGTCCACGGGCGTGCCGTCAGGCAGATAAGGCATATCCTCCACGGGCAGGATACGCGAAACGACGCCCTTGTTGCCGTGGCGCCCCGACATCTTGTCGCCGACAGTAATCTTGCGCCATTGAGCCACGTAGACCTTGATCACTTCGTTCACGCCGGGACTCAGCGATTCGGGGTTGTCGACGTGATTGAGGCGCTTAATGGAGACGACCTTGCCGCGCGTGCCGTGGGGCAGGTGCAGCGATGTGTCGCGCACTTCGCCGGCTTTCTCGCCGAAAATGGCGCGCAGCAGCTTCTCCTCCGGGCTGTGGTCGGCCTCGCCCTTGGGCGTGACCTTGCCGACGAGGATGTCGCCGGGGTTGACCTCGGCGCCGATGCGCACCACGCCGTCCTCGTCGAGATTGCGCAGTGCGTCTTCACCGACGTTGGGGATATCGCGGGTGATCTCTTCCGGTCCGAGCTTAGTGTCGCGGGAGTCGATCTCGTACTCCTCGATATGAATAGAGGAGAAGTAATCTTCTTTTACGAGTTTTTCGCTGAGCAGGATGGCGTCTTCGTAATTGTACCCTTCCCACGGAACGAACGCGATAAGCACGTTGCGTCCCAGCGCCAGCTCGCCGCCGTCGACGGACTGGCCGTCGGCAAGCAGCTCCCCCTCCCTCACCTTGTCCCCCACGTCGACTTTGGGGCGCTGATGGATGATGGTCCCCTGATTGGAGCGCAGGAACTTGTCGAGTTCGAATTCATGACGGCCGCCGTTGTCGTCGGTCACTTCGATACGGTCGGAATCAACGTAGGTGACGGAGCCTCCGCAGGAGGAATAGACGCAGCAGCCGGAATCGCGGGCGACGCGCTCTTCGATGCCGGTGCCGACGAAAGGCGCTTTGGGCAGCAGCAGAGGTACCGCCTGACGCTGCATGTTCGAGCCCATCAGCGCGCGGTTGGCGTCGTCATGCTCAAGGAACGGAATTAGCGCAGCAGAAGCCGACACGACCTGCTTCGAGGACACGTCAAGAAAATCCACCTGCTCGGGAGCAATCTTGACGATATCGCCCTTATAGCGGGCGTATACAGCGTCTTCCGTCAGGCGTCCCGTTTCCGGATCGAAGGGCGTGTTGGCGCGCCCGACGTAATAGTTGTCCTCCTCGTCGGCGGACAGATAGACGATGTCTTCCGCTCTCATGGAGACTACGCCGTCTTTAACAGGGCGGCGCGGAGTGATCAGGAAGCCGTACTCGTTGAGGCGCGCATAGGTCCCCAGCGAAGTCACCAGGCCGATGTTCGGGCCTTCGGGCGTCTCAATGGGGCAGATGCGGCCGTAATGCGTATAGTGAACGTCGCGGGCTTCGAATCCGGCGCGCTCGCGGCTCAATCCGCCAGGACCAAGGGCCGAAAGGCGGCGGCGGTGCGTCAGTTCCGAAAGAGGATTGTTTTGATCCATAAACTGCGACAGCTGCCCCGAGCCGAAGAACTCGCGCAGGGCGGCCGCCAGAGGACGCACGTTGATCAGATCGCGGGCCATGGCCTTGCTCAGGTCGGCCACCGTGGTCATGCGCTCCTTGGCGATGCGCTCGAGGCGCAGCATGCCGATGCGCAGCTGGCTCTGCAGCAGCTCGCCGATGGAACGGACGCGGCGGTTGCCAAGGTGGTCGATGTCGTCCGTATACTCCTCGACGATCTCGGGGAACGTCATGTCGTCGCGCTGTTCCTCCGTGTCGCGCAGAGCGACCAGTCCTTTAACGATGCGGATCAGGTCGTCAAGCGTGAGCAGATATTCGTCCTTCTGCAGGTTCAGTCCAAGGCGGCGGTTCAGCTTGTAGCGGCCGACGCGCCCCAGCGTGTAGCGGCGCACGTCGAGAAACAGCTCGTCAAAGTATTCGCGCGCGCCCTCGATGCGTACGGGCTCGTTCGGCCTCATGCGGCGCAGAATTTCCAGCAGGGCTTCGTCGGCGCTGTTGGTGTTCTCCTTTTCAAGAGCGGAGGCAAAGATCGGGGCCACATTCCACACCTTGATCGACGTGCGCCCCTGCTCCCAGAGCAGTTCAAGCCCGTCTTTGTCAAGCCGGGTCCCTTCATGGAGCAGCAGCTGCCCGCGGGAGTCGGTGACCGACTCGGCCAGCAAGCGGCCTGCCGCTTCTTCCGTGACGATGTCCAAATCTTCCACAACGCCGCCGAACGCCTTGAGCAGCTCTTCGTTCGTGCCCAGCCCAAAGGCCTTGAGCAGCAACGTGGCAGGCAGCTTGCGGCGGCTGTCGATATTGACCGACAGCGAATCGCCGGCCATCAAGAACTCCACCCAGGCGCCGCGCTCAGGAATGATCTTCGCCGAGTAGTTCTGCACGCCCGAGGCGCCGGCTTCGGACTTGAAATAGACGCCCGCGCTGCGGACCAGCTGGTTGACGACGACACGCTCGGTACCGTTGATGATAAAAGTTCCGCGCGGGGTCATGACGGGAAAGTCGCCGAGGTAGATTTCCTCCTCGCGCACTTCCTGCGAGCGGTCGTTATGCAGGCGCACTTTGGCCCTGATGGGACGGTGCCATGTGCAGTCCCGGCGTTTCGATTCCTCTTGGGACATGGAAGGCTCATCGATCTCGTATCCCAAGAACTCGAGACGGAAACTGCCGTCGAAATTGCTGATCGGGGAAATCTCGTCGAGAAGCTCCTGAAGACCTACGGACTCACGATCTTCCGGCGCCACGCCTTCCTGAAAAAAACTGCGGTAGGACTCGCGCTGAACTTCCACCATGTCGGGAAGCGGGATCACATCGTGCCCGCTGCCGAAAATCAGACGCTGACGTCCTTTGCTCACCGGAATAAACTCAGCCATGCGTGTTCACCCTCCACACACAAAAATAAAAGTCTCACTAGAAAGAAAATTTTGACATCGTTTTTTCCACTTAACAGCGTTCTCTAAACTTAAGTGGTTAATCTCCCGTTCACGGGCTTTGCCGCCGTTTACAAAAGAAGGCGGGCACCGCGGGAACAACCGCGCAGAATACAAAAAGGGCTGCACCAAGCGATGCTTGATGCAGCCCTCACGTATCGGTGACATTGCCATCCTCGCAAAAAAGAAGATGGTGCCCGAGGGGAGACTCGAACTCCCACAGGCTAGTGCCCACTAGAACCTGAATCTAGCGCGTCTACCAATTCCGCCACCCGGGCATTTCTTGAACACGTGGTTATTATACAGATCTTTTCGATTTTGACAAGCCCCCAAAAACTTTTCTGCCAAGATCTTTCCGAAAAAGATTTCCGCCTTCCAAACAGGAAAACGAAAATTCTTTTTCGTCTCAGGGCAGCCCCGCGGCTCGAGAGATTCGGTCGCGCAGCGCCCGGCCGATGCCGGCAAGCGGCGGCCACTGGGCCACGATGGGGAGTCCGTCCTTTTCCAGCTCGCGCAGCGCCGTGAAAAGGCCGTGGGCATACGCTGCGAAGCTGTCGAAATGGATCTGGCGCGCGGGGTTCTTTTCCGCCGCCGCCACGCCTATGTAAGTGAACCGTTCCGGCCAAACAAACGCCGCGCCTGGCTCCCAAATGCGCACCTCGACCGCAGGCGCGTAATGGCGGTAGCGGGTCCCCGGCGAGCGTTTGAGCTCGTTGACACCGACAGGCAGCGCCACTTCGCCGAGAAATTCCCGCAATTCTTCCATAGAGACGCCGCCCGGGCGCAGCAGCACCGGCACGGCACCGCTGACGTCGAGCACGGTCGATTCGACGCCGACGCGGCACTCGCCCGCGTCGAGAATCATCGCCGCGGCGGCGCCGATGTCCTCGGCCACAGTCTGCGCGTTCGTAGGGCTGGGACGCCCGCTGCGGTTGGCGCTCGGACCAGCCACGGGCACGCCGCAGGCGGCGAAGAACGCCAGCGCCGCGGGATAATCGGGCATGCGGCAGCCGACTGTCGTCAGCCCGCCGCGAGCCTCTTTCGACACGCAGCTGCGGGCCGGCAGCACCAGCGTCAGCGGCCCCGGCCAAAAACGCTCCATCAGACGCCGGGCGCGATCGTCGACGTGCGCCGCCGCCTCCACCGCTTCGGGGCTGGGAAAATGCAGGATGAGCGGATTGTCCGAAGGACGCCCTTTGGCAGCGTAAATTTTTTTCACCGCTTCGCCGTCCAGCGCGTTGCCGCCGAGGCCGTAGACTGTTTCGGTGGGAAAGGCCACCAGCGCGCCGGCACGAATCAGCGCCGCAGCGCGGGCGATCACCGCCGGATCTGGGTTCCAGAAATCAACGGGGACGATGTTGTCATACTTTTTCAAGATAAGCGCCGCCTTCGTATCGTTCCATAAACTCGCGCCGATATTCGCCGAAGCGCCCTTCAACAATGGCCTGCCGCGCATCGGCCACGAGTCGGACGAGGAAATGGATATTGTGCCACGAGAGCAGCCGCACGGCCAGAATCTCGCCCGACCGATAGAGGTGGCGTACGTAGGCGCGCGTAAAGCTGCGGCAGGCGTAGCAGCCGCACTCGGGATCGATGGGCGAAAAGTCCTCGGCGTAGCACCGGTTCTTGATGTTCATCCTGCCCTCATGAGTGAACACGGTGCCGGTGCGGCCGTTGCGCGTGGGCAGCACACAGTCGAACATATCGACGCCGCGGGCGATGCCTTCGATCAGATTGGCGGGATGGCCGACGCCCATCAGATAGCGCGGCTTGTGCGCCGGCATGTGCGGCATCAGGGCGTCGAGGCAGCGGTACATCTCCGCGTGCGACTCGCCCACCGACAGACCGCCGATCGCGTAGCCGGGGAAATCCATTTTCGCCAGCTCGTCGGCGCAGGCGCCGCGCAGATCGTTGAACAGCGCTCCCTGCACGATGCCGAACTGCGCCTGGTCGGCTCGGGAATGGGCGGCTTTGCAGCGTGCCGCCCAGCGCAGCGTGCGCTCCACGGCGGCCTGAGCCTGCTCCCGTGAACAAGGCAGCTTGACGCACTGGTCGAAGCACATGGCGATGTCGCTGCCCAGCTTCTCCTGGATCTGCGTGGCCAGCTCGGGCGTCATCAGGTAACGGGTGCCGTCCAGGTGGGACTGGAACTCGACGCCGTCGTCCATAATTTTGTTGATGCCGGCCAGCGAGAACACCTGGAAACCGCCGCTGTCGGTGAGGATTGGGCGGTCCCAGTTCATGAAGCGGTGCAGCCCGCCGGCCTTGGCGATCAGATCGGGGCCCGGGCGCAAAAACAGATGATAGGTGTTGGACAGGATGATCTTCGCGCCGATCTGTTTCAGTTCGTCAGGGCTCATGGCCTTCACAGTGGCCTGCGTGCCTACGGGCATGAAAACCGGCGTGGGAATCACGCCGTGCGGCGTGACGAACTCGCCGGCGCGCGCGCCCGTCTCCGGATCCTGAGCGATTAAACGATATTCAAACACGTGCAGCTTCCTCCAGACCAAAAAATTCCATATTGCTGCGCCAGACCCGGGCGGTCAGTTCCTCCAGCGCCATGCTTTTCACTTCGGCCACCTTGCGGTAGACCAAAGGCACTCGCGACGGCTCGTTAACCTGACCGCGGAACGGCTTCGGCGACATCCAGGGCGAATCGGTCTCGCACAGAATCGCCTCCGGCGGCAGTCCGCGCACGACGGCGCGTATGTCCTCCGCTTTGGCGAACGTGACCATGCCCGTGACGCCGATCTTCCAGCCGCGGTCAAGCGCCTTGCGCGCGTCGTTCATGGAGCCGGTGAAGCAGTGCAGCTCCGCCTTTTCCGGCGCGCGCTCCGCCGTCATCAGCGGCCAAAAGTCGTCATAAGCGTCGCGCACGTGGAACACCACAGGCTTGTTCAGAGCCTTGGCGGCTTCCAGCTGACGCGCCAGCTTGTCAATCTGCACGGCGCGCGGCGACAAATCGTAATAATAGTCAAGCCCGATCTCCCCCCAAGCTTTGACCTCCGGCAGCGCCGCCATGTCCAGCAGTTCCTGCGGCAGCTCGCCAGAGGGCAGAGCCTTGACCTCGTGCGGGTGAATCCCGACCACTGGGAACAAACCGTACGTCTGATGCCGGCGGCAGATTTCCAGCGCTTCGGCGCTGTCTGCCAGCGTGCTGCCGATCACCGCCATGAGTTCGACGCCGGCGGCTTTCGCCCGCTCCAGCGCCGCAGGGATGCCGCCGCGCAGCTCCGGTGAGTTGAGGTGGCAGTGGCTGTCAACGTAGTTCATGCTGAAACCTCCAGCCGGGCAAGCGCCCGTTCTTCCCAGCGATGCATAAAAGCCGTTTGTTCCGGAGTATGGGACCAATGCTCTCCCGCCTCCATCACAGTCAGAAGGCCGCCCGAAGCCGCCGCGATCTCTTCCACGGCAACGGGAGCCGTCAGAGCGTCGTGCTCCGCATGAAGGATTTCGCACGGCTGACGCCAGACGCGCGCCGAATGCTGCCGCGCGTATTCGTAATACTGCCATGAAAGCTCCTCCCCCGCTGCTGTGCGGATGATTCTTTCACAGCGCAGACGTTCCTCGCTCACTCCGGCACAAGCCAGCATGCCAAGCCACACGCCGATGCTGACCGCGCGCAGAGCGACCGATTTCCACCGGCAGTGCGCCCAGCGCATCACACTCTCAAGTTCCGGCACAGCCTTCCAAGGCACAAGGCCGCCCTGGCCGTGGATCATCAGAAACGCCTTTTCAGCCGCTTCTCCGCGGATCAAAACGGGAATGCCGTCAATCTCGAGCCGTTCCTCTTTCATACTCGCGTCCATCGTTCCGTCCATTTCTTTTCGCAAAATCTTCCACGCAGAACGCTCATCGTTGAATAGAGCCGACGTCAGCCATCACTGCTGCACGTCAAAAATCACATTCTTGCCGTCCATTGTACCCCAAACGCCGCCAAACCGAAAGCGGAGCGAACGAAGGGTTTCGCCCGCCGTCCTTTTTATGAAAACAAGGTTATCGCTTCAAAAAATCCGCAGGAAACGCGACGCAAAAAACGCCGCCCGCTGAAGCGGACAGCGTTTTTTCGCCGCGAGCCCCGTAAAAGTCCGCCGGAACGTTCCGGCGCTATCTGCTCCGTTCGGTCAGCTCGTGCAGGAGCGGCTCGAACTTGACGCCGTACCAGTGCGAAGGATCCTGCGAGGTGAACCGAATGCAGTGCAGCGTGAAGTCAGCCGCGGCAGCAGCCGCGTCGTAGGCTGACTTTCCACCCGTCAGCATGCCGGCGAACACGGAAGCAAAGACATCGCCTGTGCCGTGGCAGCCTTTCGGCATTTTTTCGTGGCGGTAATAGCGTTTTTCCGTGCCGTCGGCCACGACGACTCCCGTCGTCGCGTCGTCATAACTGACGCCCGTCAGCACCACTGTTTTGGCGCCGGCTTCGCGCAGCGCGGCGAGCAAGCCGTCGACATAGCTCTCGTCGTACCGATCACGGTACTCCGTGCCCGTAAGCAGCGCCGCCTCGGTGATGTTAGGCAAAATCAGATCGGCGGCGAAGACGAAACGGCGCATCGCTTCCACATAGGCCGCGTCAAAACCAGGATAGAGCCGTCCGTTGTCGGCCATAGCCGGATCGGCGATGCGCAGTCCACCGGGCTGAAGCAGCGCGCCGTAAATTTCCTTGAGGTACTCCGTCTGCGAGGCGTTGCCCAGATAGCCGCTGTACACCGCGTCGAAACGGATTTGTTCGCGCTTCCAATGCTCGACGATGCGCGGCATCTCCGCCGTCAGATCGTGGAACGTGTAGCCCGTAAAACCGCCGGTGTGCGTGGAAAGCACGGCCGACGGCAGAATCGCCGTCTCCAGCCCGCAGGCGGACAAAATGGGCAGAGCCACGGTCAGCGAGCACTGCCCGACGCAGGAAATATCCTGCACCGTCAAAATCCTTTTGTACGACATGTTCCGTTCTCCTTCTCCGTTTTTTTGTTTTTCCGCCGGGGAAGCGCAAAAACGATCCGCTCACATTAATTATATTATAGAACATGCAAAATCGCCATGCAATGATAAAATTGAATGGCGAACGCTTTTGTTTTCGCCGCGCGGCGTCAGTGAAAAGAGCGTCCCGAAAATCCTGCGCAGGATTTTCGGGACGCTCTTTTCACTGAAGATCAATCAGATTCAGTGCACGCGGCTGCCCAGCGGGATATCTTCCACGGGGGCAAGCAGCGAGAGCTTTTCCTCGGGCGTGTGGGGCGCGCCGGAACCGGCGGCGAGCAGCATGCCGTTGCTCACGACGCCGCACATCTTGGCGGGTTTGAGATTGGCGACGACGACGATGCGGCGGCCTTCCAGCTCTTCGGGCTTGTAGAAATCCTTGATGCTCGACACGATCACGCGCTTCTCGTAGCCGAGGTCGAGATCGAGCTTGTAGAGCGAACGCGACTTGGGGACGGCCTCCACGTGGACGATCTGCGCGACGCGCAGCTCGATCTTGGCGAAGTCGTCGATGGAGATCTCCGGCTCGTGCTCGCCGGGGTCGGCGGCAAGGCCTTTTTTGGCGTTGGCGCGCGCTTCGGCCTGTTTTTTCCATTCGTCGAGGTCGATGCGGGGATAGAGCACGCCTTCGCCGCGGCGGACGGTCGGGCGTTCTTCGCCCATGCCGCCCCAGCGGTAGCCGCCGAAGCGCTGGTCTTTCACGTCGCCGTTCAGGCCGAGCTGCGCCCAGATCCTGACGGCGGTCTTGGGCATCACGGGGGCCAGCATCAGCGCGGCCAGCTTGAGCTCTTCGGCCAGCGTGGCGAGCACAGTGTCGAGGCGGGCGGCCAGCGACTCGTCCTTGCCGAGCTTCCACGGCATGGTTTCGTCGATGTATTTGTTGGCGCGGCCGATCATGCTCCACAGGGCCTTGAGAGCGTCGTCGAACTGATAGTTGTCCATGAAGGCGCGGTACTCGGCGAAGGCGTTCAAAGCCTGATCGCGCACTTCCGCGTCGAACGGTTCGAGCGTCGCGGGCGCGGGCACTGTGCCGCCGCGGTACTTTTCGATCATTGTGACGGTGCGGCTGAGCAGGTTGCCGAGGTCGTTGGCCAGGTCGGAATTGACGCGCTGCACGAGAGCGAGTTCGGAGAAATCGCCGTCGAGGCCGAAGGTGACCTGGCGCAGCAGGAAGTAGCGGAACACGTCGGAGCCGTAGAGGGCGACCATCTCGTGCGGATCGACGACGTTGCCCTTGGACTTGGACATCTTCTCGCCGTCGCGGGTCCACCAGCCGTGCGAGTACACGCAGGCAGGCGGCGTCAGGCCGAGGGCAAGCAGCATGATGGGCCAGACGATGCAGTGGAAACGGATGATGTCCTTGCCGACGAGGTGGTTGACGACGGGCCAGAACTTTTTCATCTTCGCCTCGTCGCTGCCGTAGCCGCAGGCGGTCAGATAGTTGACGAGGGCGTCGAACCAGACGTAAATAGTGTGCTTTTCGTCGCCGGGCACGGGGATGCCCCACGGCACGCTGGTGCGCGAGATGGACTGGTCTTTCATGCCCATGCGCAGGAAGCTGACCACTTCGTTGTAGCGGACTTTCGGCTTGATGGCGTCGGGATGCCCCTCGTAGAACTTGAGCAGCCGGTCGGCGTAGGCCGAGGTGCGCAGGAAGTAGCTCTCCTCCTCCATCTCCTTGAGCGGGCGGTGGCAGTCGGGGCAGGTGTGGTTCTCGCCCTGGCTGGCTTCGGGCACGTAGGTCTCGCAGGGCACGCAGTACCAGCCTTTGTACGTTCCCTTGTAGATGTCGCCCTGGTCGAGCAGTTTTTTGAAGATCTGCTGCACGACTTTGACGTGGCGGGCTTCGGTCGTGCGGATGAAATCGTCGTTGCTGGCATCGATGAGCGGCAGCAGATCGCGGAAGTTCTGCGACAGCTCGTCGGTAAGCTGCTGCGGCGTCACGCCCTTCTTGGCGGCGCTCTCGCTGACTTTCTGGCCGTGCTCGTCGGTGCCGGTCAAGAAGAACACGTCGCAGCCGTCCATGCGCTTGTAGCGCGCCATAACGTCGGCTGCGATGGTCGTGTAGGCGTGTCCGATATGGGGCACGTCGTTGACATAGTAAATCGGCGTAGTGATGTAGAAATTCTTTTCAGCCATTCGTAATGCCTCCAGTGCTTTAAAAAAATGCGGCCGCCGGGCCGCTTCGTCCCGCGGTAAAAAAGCATTCCGCCGCGATTCCGTACGCGGCGGAATATTTTGTTATTGTAACAGATTTTCAGCTCTTCTGCTCAAACAGCTATGCTATGACTTGATCACTATCGGTATTGAGCAGACAAGATTATCATGAGATTGGCCGGCAGGTGCCAGCCAGTCCTTCAGCCTTGCGCTCGTGCCCGTCGCCTTCCTGTCCCGGCGGTCCTGTTGAGAGTCGTTTCGGCGCTGACAAAAAATTGCCAAAAGCACAAATTTCCATCGGGTGGCGCTTTAGGGGCGTGCAATCGTATAATACCGCAGGAGGCATCGCCTTCCTTTTCGCCAATTTTTTTTAAATGCACATTGGAGGTCTGTCAATGGACACACAGCCGCACGAAAAAGAAGTTCTGCTGACACGGGAGCTCGGCCTTGAGACATTCCTGTTCCCAATCGTTTTTCTCGCCTTCTTCACCCTGTTCGTGAGCCAGATGGGGTTGGCGAACACTCTCAACACGATGATGAAAACAGCATACCAGCTGCTGCTCGACACCGTGCTTTATATCACAGCCGTCTGCGTGATCATGGGGGCGCTTTCAGCGCTGCTGTCAGAGTTTGGCTTCGTCTCGCTGGCCAACCGCCTGCTTCAGCCGCTGATGAAGCCCGTATTCGGTCTTCCCGGCGCGGCGGCGCTGGGGGTGGTGACGACGTTTCTGTCGGACAATCCGGCTATCCTCGCACTTGCCGACGATCGTCATTTCCGCCGTTATTTCAAGGCGTACCAGTTTCCTGCTCTGACCAATCTTGGCACAGCGTTCGGCATGGGGCTGATCGTCTGCACCTATATGTACAGCCTTTCGCCGGCTATGGGGGCCCCGCTGGGAGGGCCTGTCCTGATCGGACTGGCCGGAGCGGTCGTGGGCAGCGTCGTCAGCACCAGGCTGATGCTGATCTTCACCAAACGTGCTTTCGGCGGAGAAGGCATGCTTGAGACACATGAAAGAAACAACCGCCCGCTCCCTCCGGGGATGCGCCCTATCCGCGAGGGCGGCTTCGGCAGCCGCATGATCGCCGCCGTACTCGATGGCGGACATACGGGTGTGAAAATGGGGCTCAGCATCATTCCCGGGGTTCTTGTCATCTGTACTCTCGTAATGATGCTCATCAACGGCCCATCCGAAGGCGGCGTCTACACCGGCAAGGCCTATGAAGGGATCATGCTCCTGCCGCGCCTTGCCGATAAGATCGACTTCATCCTCAAGCCCCTGTTCGGTTTCTCCTCACCTGAGGCCATCGGAGTGCCGGTCACGGCGCTCGGCGCTGCCGGAGCTGCCATCAGCATGACGGCCAATCTGATCTCGCGCGGGCTGGTATCAAGCGGAGATATCGCCGTATTCACGGCTCTGTGCATGTGCTGGAGCGGCTACCTCAGCACCCACGCTTCGATGATGGACAGCCTGAACTGCAAGCACCTGATCGGCAAGGCCATTCTCTGCCACACTATCGGCGGCCTGTGCGCAGGCGTTGCGGCCCACTGGATCTATGTCTTCGTCAGCGCCGCCAGTTAACACGTCCCAACTCGTCGGCCGCGCCGCTTTGCTCATGACGGCCGGACAGCTTTCCGCACGATGCGCCAAGCACAGGAACGAAAAGCCGCGTTAAACGTCTTGACTCAACAGCCACAGCTTGATCTTGTTTTTCGGCGCGGAGTATTTGACAGTCAATTCTTCGGCGATCTTTTTCACCGGTTTGCCTGCCTTGCGCAGCGCGAGAGCTTCCGCCTGCCAGACATCGTCTGAAACGTTCTCATCTCCCGCCGCGGGCGCGACAACGAGGACCAGTTCGCCCTTTACGCCGTCGTCAAGGCTTGCCAGAACAGTCGCGAGCGTTCCGCGTCTCGACTCCTGATATACTTTGCTGATTTCGCGCACCAGCGCACAGGGACGGTCGCCAAGCACGGCCAAAAAGTCTTCCATCTGTCTGGCGGCCTTATGCGGCGACAGGTAAAAAACCATCGTGAACGGGTGGCTTTTCAGCCTTTCAAGTTCCGCAATCCGTTCGCCCTTGCCGTCCGGCAAAAAGCCGACAAACGAGAACGGATGCGGCGTCAGCCCCGACAGGAGCACGGCAGGCACGAAGGCCGTAGCGCCCGGCAGAACGTCCACGGGCAATCCAGCTTCGACGGCGGCTTTCAGAACAACGTAGCCGGGGTCAGACATGCCGGGCGTGCCGGCGTCGCTGATCACGGCGATTTTCTCACCCTTCGCGAGGCGCGCCAGCAGTTCGTCCACGCGCGCCTGTTCGTTGAACTTCTGGTAGCTGATCAGCGGCCGTTTGATGCCGTAGCGGCTCAGCAGCAGGCCGCTGTGGCGGGTGTCCTCGCAGGCGATCAGGTCGGCAGACTTGAGCTCTTCCAGCGCTCGCAGCGTAATGTCGCCCATGTTGCCGATGGGCGTCGGAATCAGGATCAGCGGCATCGTTCCAGCATCCTTTCTTTGTCACAAAACAAAAGCAGCCGCGAAGACACGGAGACGCGGGAAATAACAAACAGTGAAACCGGCGCGGCTCTTCAACGAGAGGCCTCTGTGTCTTCACGGCTTGGAGAGTGTCTCTGCTTCTCGACGCTTCGTCGCGGCAGGCTCTGTTCTACGGCACCGGCGGGGCGGGGGAATAAAAGCGCATCAGCTCAGGCGTGTATTCGCCCTGCCTGTCGTAGATGTACAGCGGCGGCATCACGGTCATGGCTGTTCCTCCGCTGCGCCGCGCCTCGACAAGGAACACCGAAGCGTTTTTATCCGGCGCGGGGTGGACCATGAGCAGCCCTCGCGGCTCGAGCCGGCTCGCCCGCAGCAGGTCAAGCGTTTCGGCCAGGCGCAGCGCGCGCATGACCATGTACAGGCGGCCGCCGTTTTTCAGCAGAAAGCGCGCCGCCTCGCACACGTCCGCAAGCGAACACTTCTCGCCCTGGCGGGCCAGGCGGTTCGTTTCCGTCTCGGCCCGACGCCCGAAGCCGGGATCTTCGTACGGCGGATTGACGGCAACCGCGTCGAAGCTCTGGTGTTCGTAAAGGCGCCGATGCTCGCGCAGGTCGCCCGTCTCAAAGCGCGCATTGGCCGTCAAGTTGTTGCGCACAGCATTTTCCCGCGCCAGTTCGATCAGCTGGGGCTGAACGTCAAGTCCTTCGAAGCGGCTTTGCGGAAAGCGTTTGGCCAGGATCAGCGAAACGCCGCCGTGGGCGCAGCCCAATTCGATCACGCGCTCTCCGGCACGCGGCCGGGCAAAGCCGGCCAGCAGCACCGTGTCCATGTTGATGCGCGGCCCCACGTCAGGCTGCCGCATGCGCAGGAATCCGTACAGGATCGCCTCGCCGTCTGCAGGCGGGGCGGTCTCTTTTTTTTCGCGCTCTAGTCCCATTGGTCCACCTTGACGGAAACGAACTGCGACAGCCCGGGTTCGAACATGGTGACGCCGTACATCACTTCGGCGTGCTCCATGGTCTGGCGGCGGTGGGTCATGGCGATGACCTGCAGGTTCTTCGAGTAATCGCCCACCATCTGCGCGAAGCGCGTCAGGTTGGCCTCGTCGAGCGCCGCGTCCACCTCGTCAAGCACAGCCAGCGGCACTTTGGCCACTTCCATGGAGGCAAACAGCAGCGACAGCGCCGTCAGCGACTGTTCGCCGCCGGAAAGCTGAGCGAGGAACAAAGGCTTCTTTCCGGGCGGCCGGGCGACAATCTCCACACCGGCATCCCAAAGAGCCATGTCCTCCTGCGCTTTCAGGTGGGCTTCACCGCCGCCGAAAAGGCGCTGGAACAGTTCGTCAAAGCGGCGGTCGATCTTGACAAGCGCTCCGTTGAACATCGTTCCCGCCTGCTTGTCGGTGCTGGCAATGAGACCGCGGAGCTCGTCCATGCCGTGCTGCACGTCCTTGAGCTGGCCGTCAAGAAATTCGAGGCGCTCGGACAGCGACCGGTCTTCCGACAGCGCGCCCATGTTCACGTCGCCTAGTTCTTTGAGCGAGCGCTCCACGTAGCGGCAGCTGCTTTCGAGCTTTTCGACGCTCTCGCCGCCGGAGACAAAATCCTCCGGATAGGGATATTTCTCCTCGTTGTCGGCGATCAGGCTGTCAAGGCGCTCGCGAACCTTTTCAATCTCGTTGCGAGCCATCAGCTCGTCGCGGGTCAGCGAGTCGAACGCGGTCTGGGCGCGCTGACTGCGCAGCAGCTGACGCTCCATGCGCCGTGCTGCGTCGGCGTTGTGCTTGTCCAGATCGGCGATTTGCTCCTGCACAGCTCGTTTTTCGGCCTCGCGCTCGGATTTTTCCTTCAGAATCGTCTCCTGCCGCTCAGCCAGCTCAGCCAGTTTCTGCACGATGCGTCGCGATTCTTCGGTGTTGGCGCTGAGCGCGCGCCGCAGGTCGCTCACGGCACGCACGCTTTTCTCCAATTCGGCCTTTTTTGCCGTCAGGCGTTCGCCGGTCAGCAGCCCCTGCGTGCGCAGCTCGGCGAGACGGGTGCTTTCGGCATCGCCGCCGGCAGCGGACAGAGGCAGGGCGTCGATCTCGGCGCGGGCCTTGGCAGCGCTTTCGCGCATCTTCTTCGCCTCGGCACGGCAGTGGTCGATGCGCTGCGCTGAATTGCTGTCTTCCTGGAGCAGCACGTTCAGCTCCTCGGTCTGCTCGCGCAGGGCGCGGCGCAGCGCTTCGGTCTGCGACTTCTGTTCGGAAGTCGCGGCGCGCTGTCTCTCGAGCGCTTGGACAGCTTTCGCCTCGACGCGCTCGGCCGCTTCGAGAGCGCGGACAATCTCCGCCTGCGCTTTCTTGTCAGCGGCAATCTGTTTTTCCGTCTCGTCGATCATGTTGCGCAGCGTGATCGCGCCCGCGGAACGGGCGTTCTTGCCGCCGCTGACGGTGCCGGAGGGCGAAAAAACTTCTCCGTCGAGCGTAACGATCGGATAACGGGCGGCGGCCGCCAGGCGCGCGCCGGTATCGTAATCCTTGACGACCAGCAGGTCGCCGAGCAGATGTTCCATGGCGGGCAGCCAGCGCGGATCAGGCGTGACCAGATCGATGGCCCAGCCCAGCACGCCGCTTCCCGCAGGAGCTTTCCCCGACCGGGGACTGCGGCAGCGTTCCAGCGGCAGAAACGTCGCGCGCCCGCCGCTGCGCTCTTTCAGCAGGTCAATGCCGACACGGGCCTGCACCATCGTGTCGACGAGCAGCCAGTACTGGCGTCCGCCCAGATAAGCCTCGAGGCAGGGAGCCAGCCCGCCGCCGCAGGAAAAGCCTTCGACGGCGGGAATCGTTTCGATCTTCAGACGCCCGAGCTTGACGGCCGAGAGCACCATCTGTACGGGGCGCGGATAAAGCCCGGCCTCGGCGCGCTGCAGCAGGCTGTCGAGTTCTGCTTCGGCCTTGGCGATGGAGCGGCGCACGCTCTGGGCGCGGATCGCCATCTCCTGGCTCTGTGCCGCCGTTTCGCCGCGTTGTCTCTCAAGCTGTTCCAGCGTGTCCTCGAGCGCTTCCAGCGCCTCGTCGGACTCGGTCATCTTCGAGACCATTTCGTCGCGCTTGGCGCGCAGGCCGTCGAGCACGGCAGAACGCTCACGGCTTTGCAGCCCCAGCGTCTCAGCACGGGCTTCCATCTGCCGTGCCTCTTCCAGCAGGCCGGCCTCACGCTCCAATAATTCTCGACGTTTGCGGCGCGTTTCTTCAAGCGCCGCGTCGCGGGAAGCAAGCCGGTCTTCCAGATCGTGGATCTGCACGCCGAGCGACGACGCTTCCTGCGCCAGCCTGCCGGACTGAACGGCCAGCTCGCTGCGCTGCGACTCCTCCCGCTTCAGCTGCTCGTCGAGACGGTCCCGCTCTTCGCTGGCACGCCGTGCGGCAAACTCGCTCTCGTGCTTTTCCGTGTTCAGCGCCATCTCACGGCGCAGCACATCGTCAAGGCGCGGCGTCACTTCCTCCAATTCGTCGTTCAGCTCGCCGCGGCGCCGCGCATATTCGCTGCCCTGCGCACGGAGGCGTTCGAGGGCATTCTTCCACAACGATGCCCAGCGTTCCGCCGACTCAAGCTGCGAGGCGGCTTTTTCGTGGCCGCACTTGAGCGACTGCAGCCGCGCTTCCTCGTTGCAGCGACGGTGATGGTACAAAACGCGGCGCAGGTCCTCGAGACGTTCCTGGTAGTCTTTGGCCCTGCGCGCGTTCTGGAGGTCCGGCGCGATTTCCTCGCGGCGCGACCGCAGCTCGCCCATCAGCGTGTGCAGGCGCAGCAGCTCGTCTCCGGACTGTTTCAGCTCGTCAAGAGCGCCGTCGCGTTTTTTGCGGTACAAGTCGATGCCGAAGAGCTCCTCCAGCTGCAGACGGCGCTGGAACGGCTTCTGCAGAACCGCCGCGCCCACTTCGCCCTGACCGATGAAGGCCGAGCGGTCGCCCTCGAGACGCCACTGCTGTTTGAACTGTGTCAGATCCTGGATGCGCATGCGGACGCCGTTTATGTAAAGCGTGCCGCCCGAGGCGTCGAGATGGCGGCGCAGGCTGCCATGGGTGCCTCCGTCGTTCAGGTCGAGCGTCACGTCAGTCTCGGCCGCCTCAGAAAGACCGGCAGATCCCTGAAAGATCAGGTCGCTTTGGCGGGTGATGCGCAGACGGGCCGCGCCGCTCTCGCCGAGAACCCAGCGCAGCCCGTCCAAAATGTTGCTCTTGCCGCTGCCGTTCGGCCCCACGATGGCAGTGAAGCCCGGCGCGAAAGGAAGCTCGTGCGTGCCGCCGAAACTCTTGAAGTTTTTAAGGGTCAGTCGTTCGATAAACAACGCTGGTATCTCCTCTGCTGCGCATCAGTTCAACGCGCGACTCCACGCTGCTCAGCGATCCCTGCAGGTCAAGACGGAACTTCTCCAGCGGCATGTCCAGCCGCCCGCGCAGGAAAATTTTCCGGCCGAACGTCTCCTCCCACAGATTCAGATAGAGTTGAGCCACATAGGCCGCCACCGATTCGTTGACGTCCACGAGCACAGCCTCGGCACGCCCGGAAAGGAAAACCTTGCGGATAAAGCGCTTCAGCATCAGCGCCAGCGAATCCTCCTTCAGCACCCGCGAGCCGGAACCGCAGAGCGGGCAGGGACGCGTCAGCACCGATCTCAGGTCGGCCCGCGCTCGTTTGCGCGTCATCTCCACCAAGCCGAGCTGCGATATCCCGTAAACGTGCACGCGGCAGCGGTCCGCCGCAAAGACCTCGTCCAGCTTCGCCAGCAGAGCTTTTCTGTCCTCTTCCGGCTCCATGTCGATGAAGTCGACGACGATGATGCCGCCGATGGAGCGCAGCTTCAGCTGCCAAGCGATCTCTTCAGCCGCTTCGAGATTGGTGGCCAGCACGGTCTCGCGCAAATTGTGACCGCCGGTGTACTTGCCAGTATTCACGTCGATTACCGTCAACGCTTCCGTCTGATCGATGACAAGATAGGCTCCTGACTTGAGCCAGACCTTGTTGTCCAGCATCGCGTCGATCTCCTTCTCAACGTCGTAGTACTCGAACAGAGGGATGTTGCTGCGGTGAAAGTTCAGCGCCGGCGTTTTCTCCGCGGCGCTGTAGCGCTTCAGGTAATCGGCGACGCGGTCGTATTCCTCCTGGTTGTCAACGACGATCTGCGACACTTCCGCGCTCAGCTCGTCGCGCAGCACGCGCCCGACCAGTCCCATGTCCTTGTAAAGCAGGCAGGGCGCTGTCTGCTTGGCGGCGTTGTCCTCGATGTCGCGCCAGAGCTTTTTGAGCCGCTCGAAATCGTCGGCCAGCGCCTCGACATCCACGCCTTCCGCGGCCGTGCGCAGAATCACACCGTAACCAGCTGTGTCCAGGGCGCGGATCGCCTCTTTGAGACGGTCCCGCTCTTCTTCCCTGACGATGCGTTTGGAAACTCCCACGTCGCGGCCGCCGGGCACGAGCACGAGATAGCGGCCAGGCAGCGAAATGCGCGTGGTAACGCGGGCGCCCTTGTTCTTGCGCGCCGTCTTGGCTACCTGCACGAGCACTTCGCCGTTCTGCTGCACCTTCACGCCGCGCGCGTCGTTCAGGTAGAGAAAGCCGTTCCGCCCGTCGCCGAGGCCGACGAAGGCGGCGTTCATGCCGGGCAGAACGCTTCCTACACGCGATTTGTATATTTCTCCGCTCTTTTGGCATTCCCACATCCGCTCGATGAAGAGTTCGCTCAGACGACCGTTTTCCACGATCGCCACGCGGGCTTCTTCGGGATCGATGGTGTTCGCCAGAATGAGCATATCCGGCTGGTTCATATCCACGCCTCCGAAAACACTTGATTTCTATCGAAAACCGCTTGAGACAAAAGCCGCCGCCGGATCTCCCCCCGTCTCTTCGCGGCAGCCCCTGTTTCCCGCTGTTTACAGCAGCGGCGTAATTTCGCTCTTGTCGGCACGCCAGCGCCCTAAACAGAGACGGGCAATGCAGATCTCCGGCCAGCCGGAGATCTCTTCGCGGGCGGTCAGCGCCTTGACAAGCGCGCCGGGGCCGGTCTGCGACGGATCGTGCATGACCAGTTCCAGGCCGTCGGCGCATTCACGCAGCGCCAGCAGCGTCTCCGCGCCGAACTCTTCCGAGAGGACGCGCTTCACCGCCGCCAGTCTGCCCATATCGCGCGGACAGAGCCAGTAAGAAGCGGCGTCAAAACACTTGTTCAGCGACATGGAGTCAGGCGCAATGCGGGCAGCGCGGAGAAAACGGAATCCCGTCGGCGCCTGGGCGTTCATTCTTTCCAGAGCTTCCTCTGGAGAGATGTTCTCTTCAAACCATATTTCCGCTGCCTCGCACAGCGAGATCACGCCCACGGGCAGCGCCGGCCCCATGACGATGTGCGGATGGGGCGACATGCCCTGCGTCAGGGCAACTTTCAGCCCGGCACGGCGGGCGATGCGTCCGAAAAGCTGCGGCAGCTCCACATGGCGCACGAAGCAGGCAAAACTTCGTTTTTCAAAAATCATGCGGAGTCGGCTCATGCGCTGGTCACGCTCCATTCGCAGCCGCGCCGTTCCCAGCCGCAGGCGTTGCAGCCAAAAGACCGGCAGTCTCTGGTAACCTTCGCTTCCTGGGCGCGGCGGTACTCGCGCAGCAAAAACGATTTGGACACGCCCGTGTCAATATGGTCCCATGGGAACGATTCGCCCTCGGCGCGCTCCCGCTGCGAGTACCAGACCGGATCGACCCCAGTGCGGGCAAACGCCTCCATCCAGCGTTCAAGACTGAAGGTCTCGCTCCAGCTGTCGAAGCGCTCGCCCAGCTGCCACGCTTCGAGAACCGCCCGGCCGACGCGGCGGTCGCCGCGAGCCAGCACGCCTTCGATGAAAGACTGTTCCGATTCGTGATATTTGAAGCTGATCGCGCGCGACCGAATCTGCTTTTTCATGAAAGCTCCCTTGCGCGCCAGTTCCTCGCGCGTATTCTGCGCCACCCACTGGAACGGCGTGTGTCCTTTCGGCACAAAGCCGGCCACGGACACGTTGATCGCCGCGCGTTTGGTACGTCGGCGGCCGATTGCTGCTGCGCGCTCGGCCAGCTCGACGATGCCCCGCAGGTCGTCGTCGGTCTCCGTCGGCAGCCCCATCATGAAGTAGAGCTTGACTTTCTGCCAGCCATGTTCGAACGCCGCGTTCAGCGCCGCCTCAAGATCAGCCTCGGTCACGCCCTTGTTGATCACGTCGCGCATGCGCTGCGAACCGGCTTCGGGGGCCAGCGTCAGGCCGCCCTTCTTCATCACTTCCAGCCCGGCTGCCAGACCGACGGAAAAATTATCGACGCGCAGACTCGGCAGACTGACCTTGATCCCATCGTCGTGAAGGTCCGCCAGCGATTGAAGCAGCGTCCCGATGTGCGGGTAATCGCAGCTGGCCAGCGAGACCAGACTGCATTCTTCCCAGCCCGTCTGCCGGATCAGAGCTCGGATCGTCTCATCGACGAGCTGCGGGCTGCGTTCGCGGACGGGACGATAGATCATGCCCGCCTGGCAGAAACGACAGCCGCGCGAGCAGCCGCGGAACAGCTCCACCGCCACGCGATCGTGGATAATGCCTGACGCGGGAACGATCATGTTCCGCGGTGCAATCGCGTCCATGCCGCGGCAGATCACGCGCTTCCGCGGCAGCGGGAATTCCGAGGCAAAGTGCGCCCCCGCTTCATCGTAAGTACACGACACCAGCGCGGGCACATACGTGCCGTCCAGCTCCGCCGCGGCGCGCAGCCGCTCGATCCTCGGCTGTCCCTTCGTCTTTTTCAGCAGCTCGAGCAGCGGCGGATTGACGACTTCGCCGTCGCCGAGGCAGAAAATGTCGATGAAATCGGCCATAGGCTCCGGCACCAGCGCCGCCGGGCCGCCGGCCATGACGATCGGATCGGAGTCCGAACGCGCCGACGCCAGCAGCGGCACGCCGCCCAGATCGAGCATGGTAAGGATGTTCGTAAAGCTCATTTCGTGCTGGAGCGTAAAGCCCAGCCCGTCGAAATCTCTCAGCACCCGTCCGGACTCCACCGACCCCAGAGGCAGCCGCGCCGCACGCAGCGCCCGCTCCATGTCGATCCACGGACAGTAGGCACGTTCCGCGTCGACGCCGTCTATGTCTTTCGTGCGGGGGTAGAGCAGCTGGAAACCAAGATAGCTCATGCCCACCTCGTACACGTCGGGGAAACAAAAGCACAGGCGGAAATCGGCTTTTTCCTTCGGCCTGGTGTTCCCCCATTCAGAGCAGGCGTACCGCGACGGCCACTTCGCTCCGGCAATCAATGGCCAGCGAGGATCGTCAAATTCTTCAAATCGCAAAATCAATCATCCTTAAAATTGAGTAAAAAACTTATAATTCAGCAGCGAAAAAGTTGTTTCTCGCAGCGGCAGGGCCTCAAGCATCTCAAGTACGGCGGACGGAATACGGCGTCCGCGAATCCGGCACCGAGTTTTCACGGCGGCTGATTTCGTTTCGAGCCCCCAGCTTCACCGTTACGCCAATCGCCAGCACCGTCGCCAAAAGCGAACTGCCGCCGTAGCTCATCAGCGGCAGAGGCAGCCCCGTCACGGGCAGCAGCCCCATGCTCATGCCGATGGATTCAAAGCTGTGAAACCACAACGACGCCGACAGAGACGCCACAAGAATCTTCACCGTCACGCTGCGCGCCCTTAGGGCAACGCGGATCATGCGCCAGAGGATAAACGACAGCAGCGCCAATACAAAAAGCCCGCCCGCCAGACCGAACTCTTCGGCAAAAACGCTGAAGATGAAATCGGTGTGCGGTTCAGGCAAAAAACGCAGCTTGCTCTGAGCGCCCTGCATAAATCCTTTTCCAAAAAAACGTCCCGATCCCACGGCAATGCGCGACTGGATCACGTTGTATCCGGCGCCGAGAGGATCAAGCTCCGGATTGATGAACACAAGAATGCGTTTTTTCTGATATTCTTTTAGAAACGTCCATCCCAGCGGCAGCAGCGCCGCCGCTCCGCCTATCAGTGAGAGCAGATAGCGCTTGGGAGCCCCCGCCACCAGAAGCGCGACAAAGATCATCACGCCATAGACCAACGTGCTGCCGAGATCGGGCTGCACAAGCACCAGCAGCGCGGAAACGCCGCCAAGCGCCAGCGCTCCGGCGAAATTTTTCAGACTGCACGGAGGAAAAAGCGTCATATGATGCGCCATCACGAAGGCCAACGCCAATTTGACGAATTCCGCCGGCTGAACCTTGAAGAATCCCAAGTTGATCCACGACTGCGCGCCCTTAGCCCGATGCCCCATTACAAACAGCAGCGCCAGCACCAGACAGCAGCCGCCGTAGAGCCAGTAAGACGCGTCGAGGAAAAACTCATAATCCAGCCGCAGCACGACCATCAGCACCACGGCCGCCGCGGCTCCCCAAATCAGCTGGCGTCCGGCATAAAATTGCCCCAGCCCCTCGGAACCGCTGCCGGCGCTGTAAATCGTCGCTACGCCCGTCAGGTACATCAGGAAGACGGCGGCCAGCAGCGGATAATCCAGCGCATGCAGTGTATCCCGCCAGGAACCGTGATCGCTCATCCGTTGTTTTTCTCGGCCACCCTGCCCAAGGCCGAAGAGGCCCGCTTCATGCCTTTCACCGGCACGGAAACTTCGAGCGCCACCATGTTCTCGTCATCGTTCAGGTCGATATCGATCCCCGTGGTGTCAACGTCCATGTACTTGCTGATCACTTTAAGGATGTCCTCGCGGATCGCTGCCATAACCTCGGGAGAAATATCCTTGCGGTCGTGCATGAGTACGATCTGCAGGCGCTTTTTGGCGTTATCCTTGGATTTCGTCCTTTTAAAGATCCTGTTCAGAAAATCAGTCATCGATGCCATCGCGGTCACCTACTTACGGCCAAAAAAGTGCCGGAGACTGGTAAGGAACCCCTTGTCCATATTCTCCACATCGAGGAAAGGAACTTCTTCGCCCAGGAGACGGCGCGCGATATTGGTGAAAGCCGTGGCCGCCGGCGAGTTGGGCGAAAGCGTCAGAGGCTCTCCGTTGTTGGATGAGCGCAGCACCTGATCATCCTCGGGAACCACGCCGATCAGGGGAACGGAAAGGATGTCGAGCACGTCGCTGACACCAAGCATGTCGCCCTTGCGCATCATCTTCGGCACCAGGCGGTTGATGATCAGATGGATCTGTTCCTTGCCCTGAGCCTCGAGCATGCCGATGATACGATCGGCGTCGCGCACGGGAGCCACGTCGGGCGTGGTCACAACCAGGGCTTCGGAAGCGCCGGCCGAAGCGTTTTTGAATCCCGACTCAATGCCGGCGGGGCAGTCGAAGATGACAAAGTCGAAGTCCTTCTTCAGATCGTCGCTGAGAGCTTTCATCTGCTCTTCGCTCACGCAGTCCTTCTGACGGGTCTGAGCCGTGGGCAGCAGATAGAGTCCATCGACGCGCTTATCGCGGATCAGGGCCTTTTTCAGCTCGCAATTGCCTTCGACAACGTCGACCAGCGTATAGACGATGCGGTTTTCCAATCCGAGGATGATGTCGAGGTTGCGAAGTCCCGTATCGCCGTCGACGACTACGACTTTCTTGCCCAGCTTCGCCAAAGCCATGGAGATGTTGGCCGTCGTCGTCGTCTTGCCGACGCCGCCCTTTCCTGAGGTCACTACGATCACGCGTCCCGCCATGGGGGATCTCCTCCTTTGAGTTCCTTCCGTCAATGCTGCTTTCTCCCTTGTCTCCGCGGCAGATCGCAACGCTCCGGAGACGTTAGGCTGTCCAGTTTTCTTTTCAGCGGACACCGCTTTGGGAACGTCGGGCTGCCGCGCTTCTTTTGCGTCTTTCTCAGCGAAGGAAGCAGGAGACCGTCCCGCCTCGTCTGCAAGCTGCGCTGTTCCGGAAAGTTTCGATTGTCTTTCGCGCTCTGCAGGCCGCGATGCGTTTTTATTCTTTCTTGCTGCGGCGATCAAAGCCTGCCTCTTTTCCAACTTATTCTGCTTTTTCTGTCTGTTTTTTCTGCTCATCAGGACTGCCTTTCTACTTTTCCCAGGAGATATCGCTGGCTACAAAGACACCGCCCTTCACGACAATTCGCACGGGCCTGCCCCACCAGGGCGAAGCGCCGGGTTCCATAGCGTTGCTGATCATGGAACCGATGCGCAGCTGGTTGGTCTGATAGCTCAGCGTGATCACCGAAGCGCTGTTATCGCCGTTGCAGCCGGCATGCACCTGCCCCTGAATGGCGCCAAGAACGATGATCGAACCGGTAGCGCTGATCTCGGCGCCGTGATGCAGGTCGCCCAGCATCAGCACATCGCCGTCATGCCGCAGCGCCTGCCCTCCGCGCAGAGGGATCGAAACGATCTTGAGAGTTCCCTGCGTCACCATGGGACGTTCCGAACCATCGACTTTGAATCCCAGCGACGCCAGATTTTCCTTCGTAGACGGCTCTTCAGCGTTCCACAGCGAGACGGAAAGATTCATAGGGAAAATCACGTCGCGCAGCAGATCAAGCAGCCAGTTTTTCGGCACCTGAAGCTTCTTGAAATCAAAGACGACCTGATGGCCGGTCACCATGCTCCCGGCATCGCGCAGCTCCCGCAGCACGTCCGAAATGCCCGGCAGGATCGCGCCTTCGAAGGCCACGCACACCGATGTGCCGCGTCCTTTGAAGCTGATTTCCTTCTTCTGTGAGGCAAGTTCCATTTCTTTTTCCCCATTCCTTTCACTGAAATACGGACTTATACTGCATATTTTTCAATAAGGGGCGAACTCAAAAGAGAGCTTCGCAGCACAGGCAGCGCGGCAGCCGAGAAAATCCCCGGCGGCTGGGCTCTCTCGCCGCCTCCCGCAGACGACGCCGGCATTATTTTTCCTTCGCGCCGCCGTTCTCATTCAACAGAAAGCGCAGCATCTGCCCAACCAGAGGACCGGCCACGCGGCCGCCGCTCTCGCCGCCCTCGATGAAGCAGACCGCGGCATAGCGCGGCTTTGACGCCGGAGCGTAACCGGCAAATACAGCGTGGTCCTTGCCGTGATCATGCTGGACCGTGCCGGTTTTGCCCGCAATTTCCACGCCGGACACCGCGGCGCGGTGACCGGTGCCGCCTTTGGCAACCACCGCCCGCAGTCCGGCCTTGACCAGATTCAGATACTCCTGACGGAGCCCGGTAGGCTGTCCTTCCGCTTTGGCCGTTTTCAGCACATGCGGACGATAAAAAATGCCGCCGTTGGCGATAGTCGCATAAACGCTGGCCATCTGCAGCGGCGTGAGCAGCACAAATCCCTGCCCGATCGACATGTTGACCGAATCGCCTTTGAACCAGCTCTGATGCATTGCTTGCTTCTTCCACTCGGGGCTTGGCAGGATACCCGCGGCTTCGCCGGGAAGATCGATGCCCAGCGGACGGCCGAGAGCGAAGCGTTCTCCCGCTTCATCGTACTTTCTTACGCCGACCGTTTGACTAGTCTCGTAGAAATAGACGTCGCACGAATCGCGCAGCGCCCGCACGAAAGTCTCCCGTCCGTGCCCGCCACGCCGCCAGCAATGATACGAATTTGCTCCCAGGCGAAAAACTCCGGAGCAAAGAACCGACGTATTTTTATCCGCCACGCCGGACTCAAGCGCAGCATAGCCGGTTACCGCTTTAAATATGGAACCGGGCGAGTACTGTCCGCTGATGGCCCGATTCAACAAGGGGCGCGAGCCGTCGAGGTTCAGTCCGGCCCATTCAGTCCCGGATACCCCCCAAGCCAGCGGATTCGGATCATAAGAGGGATTCGACCACATCACAACCACTTCGCCGTTGTTCACGTCGAGAACCACCATCACGCCATTGTAATCCTTCATGAGCTCCGAAGCATAGCTCTGTGCGCTCAGATCGATCGTCAGCGTCAGATCCTGTCCGATGCCCGGCATCGTTTCCTTCAGCGTGCGGCGCTGGCGCCCGCGGGCGTCCACTTCCACCGCCCGTTCGCCGATGGAGCCGCGCAAAAAGTCCTCATAATATTTCTCCACGCCCGCTTTACCGATTACGTCGCCGCCGATATAGCTTTTGTTCTCTTCAGTTTCAGCGCTGCGCAGCTCCTGTTCGGAAATTTCGCCTACGTATCCCACCACGTGCGACGCCAAAGGTCCGGCGGGATAGGTGCGGCGCCACACCGGCAGCGGGAACAGCACCTCGGGAAACTCAGGATCCTCCATCAGACTGGTCATTTGCAGCAGCGTCAGATTCGAGACCAGCGAAATAGCCCGATACGGGGCCCAGTAAAGATTTTTGATGCGCTGCTCGAGCTTCTGCGGATCGTGAGGAAGACGGGCGCGCTGCAGAGCGCCAAGCAGTTTTTGTTTAACCTCGCCGCGCTTCAGGTCCAGCGGATAGCCCATGATATCGAACGTCATCACGTTCAGGGCAAGAGGCAGTCCCTTGCGGTCGTAGATCTGGCCGCGGGCCGGCGGCATGCGGATCAGCCGAAGGCGGTTCTTCAGCGCCAGTCCTACGTAACGATCGGACCAGAGCACCTGAAAAAGCGCCAGCGCCGCCGCCAGAACCACAAAGGACCCGGCCACGACGGCACGCCAGAAATTTAAGCGCGTATCGGACAGCAGGCGCTGAGTCGGCTGATCAGAAAGATTTTTCGTCATGAAGGCGAGACCTCAAGAGTGCCAAAAAGCTCAGCACCGCGGCGTTTGCGGTCCACTGCATGCCGATGATGAGTCCGATTCTGCCGGTCAGGACGCCGGGCTCCCAAAAGAGCAGCCGCGACAGAGTCATCACGGCGCAGAGCAATATCGTGATAACAACATAAGGCAGCGTTCGACGGCTGGCCGCGGGAATCTGGAACCAAGCCCAATGCGCAGCCAGAACCGCCGCCGTATAAAGAGCGCCATACAGCCCCGGCACTCCGATCCAGCGCAGATCCATCAGCAAACCGCCGCACAGCGCCGCGGCGAGCCACCGCCAAGGCATGTTCACCTGCTTCTCCCGGGTCACGCACCAGATCAGCGCCATCAGATAAATCTCCGGCGCCAGCAAGGTCTGGGTCATTATGATCTGCACAACGTCCTGAGCGTACCAGCCGAAAATCAGCGTCAGGAAATCTTTCATGGCTGCGGACCTCCCAGCACGGACACATATTGGAGCCTGAACAGATCAGCGCCTGTTTTGACGCGGAACTCATCAATGCCCGCGGTTACCGTCCGGCGCTCTGAAGTCAGCTCGCCCACCGGCAGTCCGACCGGCAGCCGGCTGCCCAAAACGGTCAGTATCTTCATTCCCGGCTTGTAGTCGCCGTCGGAGGGCAGATATCTGACCCACACGCCTCCTTCGTTGTCCCCCGTTACGACGCCGATTTCGCGCGTCTCCTCCACGACCACGGGAACGTAGAAGCCGGCGCTGGTGATCAAGCGCACCCAGGCGCTGCCGCCGCGCTGCGAGGTGATCACGCCGACCAGATCGGAGCCGTCCAGCACGGCGCAGCCGGGGGCATACTTCTCGTCGCCGGTGCCGATACGGAACTCCTCCCACCACACACTGGGGTCGCGAAAGACGATCGGAAGACGATTGCCGGAACGGGCGCGCCGCTTAAACTCCGCCGAAATTTTCTCTCCTGCCTGCAGGCACAGCGCACGGTTCTCTTCGCGCAGCTCCTCCAGCTCCATCAGCAGATCCCGGCGTTCCGCGGTCCAGCGGCGGAACCGCTCAACACAGTCGATCACAAAAACGGCCGGTTTCTCAAGCGGATCCAGCACCGATGCGGTTATATCCATGGCATGGCGCGTCCGTTCGCTTCCCGTCGCCCCCACGGCGAGAAGCACGCAGCCGACGATGCAGATCAGGCCGACAGCCAACTCCCGTTCAAAGTTCCAGCGCTCTGCCATGATCGGAACTCGCTAGAGCTGGCTCTTGTGGACGGTCGTGAGGATTCTTTTCATTTCTCCCAAATTCTGCAGCGTCAGTCCCACGCCGTTGGCAACCGCGTGAATAGGCTCCTCGGAGAGGATCACAGGAGCGTTCAGAACCCGCGTCAGTTTTTCCGGCAGGCCGCGCAGCTGCGATGCGCCGCCGGTCAGCACGATGCCGTTGTCCACGATGTCGCGGGAGAGCTCCGGCGGCGTCTGCTCAAGAGCCACTTTCACCATGTCCTCGATACGGGAAATGATCGGCAGCAGCACCTCGCGAACCTCCACCGAACTGACGCGGCTCACCTTGGGCAGCCCGTCGGCCAAATCGCGCCCTTTCACTTCCATTTCAAGCTCTTCCCTGAGCGGCAGCACCGAACCGATCTCGTTCTTCACGTTTTCGGCCGTGCTTTCGCCAATCAGCAGCGCGTGCTTCTGCCGGAACAGGCCGATAATCGCCTCGTCCATGCTGTCGCCGGCGATGCGAAGCGAATTGCTCACCACCAGGCCGCCCAAGGAAATAACGGCCACCTCGCTGGTACCGGAACCAATGTCGAGCACCATGCTGCCCTCCGGCGCGTTGATCGGCAGTCCGGCTCCGAGAGCCGCCGCAAGAGGCTCGTCGAGAATATACGCTTCACGCGCGCCGGCGCCCAGAGCGGCGTCAACGACCGCTCGGCGCTCAACCTCGGTCACCCGCGCTGGTACGGAAACGACGACCTGCGGACTGGAAAAATGTCCAGCCGCGCAGGCTTTCGAGATAAAATGGCGCAGCACCGCTTCGGTCATATCGAAATTGGCGATGACGCCGTCGCGCAGGGGCCGGATCACCGAAACGCCCATAGGCGTTTTGCCGATCATCGCCTTCGCCTCATGACCGTAAGCGATCACTTCCACGCCGCCGCGCGGCAGTTTGCGCACCGCCACACAGGAAGGCTCGTCGAAAACAATTCCTCGGTCGCTCTGAAAAACGACCACATTGGCGGTTCCAAGGTCGATGCCCACGCCAACGCCGCCGGATCTTCCGAAAAGAGCCACGATTGTTCCTCCTCAACAGTTCTTTTTCCAGGCGGAAAAGAACGATTTTACTGTTTTGCCGCGGCGGCATTCAACGCCGCGTCCCTGCCCGTGCTGCCGTCGTCGGGAATGCGGCGGATTTTGCCGCCGCCGGCAATGTAGTGTCCATGGTAACCGATCTGAAGCACCTCAAGCATTTTTGCTACCGAGCGGGACAGGAAAATATCGTCGCCGCTCGGCGTCAGGTCTCCGTCGGGATGATTATGCACAAGCGCCAGCGCCGCACAGTTCAGCCGCACGGCACGGCGCATCAGATAGGGCGCGTCCAGCGCGGCGCCGTCGACGCCGCCGTACGAAAGACGTTCGTCCGCGATGGGAACATCCTTACGATCCAGATAGATAGCGATGATAAATTCGCGCTCGTCAGCCGACAGCTGCCGGGCCCAGTATTCAAGACGGCTTTTCAGGTCGTCGCGGCGCTCTTCCTCGTCCGCCGCCCGCCGTCCCAGTTCAAGCGCCGCCAGCAGCGTCACCGCTTTGGCAAGGCCGATTCCCTTGACGCTGTCGTAAGGACGGCTTCGCCCCGCCAGCTCCAAGGCGTGAGCGCGGGACAAATTTTTCAGCGAGCCGTATTTGCTCAGCAGCTCCCGCGACATTTCAATCACGTTGCAGCCCTCGCGCCCCGTACCGAAAAGAATCGCCAGCAGTTCCTCCGCCTTCAGCGCCTCGGGGCCGCGGGCCACAAGCCGTTCGCGCGGGCGTTCGCTGGCGTTCATCTCGAGTGCCATCGGCTCAGCCCTTCAAAAAGGGATTCCACTCGCGTTCTTTTTGGAGTGTCGTCTCGGGTCCATGGCCGGGAAGCACGGGCATGTCGCCCGCAATGGCGTTGAGACGGGCCAGCGAACGGGACATAGCCTCGCCGTCGCCGCCGTTCAGATCGGTGCGGCCGATGCTGCGGGCGAAAAGAGTGTCGCCGGAAACAAGCAGCTTTTCCCCGTCCTGCTCGGCGATATAGCAGGTACTGCCTTTCGTGTGCCCCGGCGTGTGCAGCGCCGTCAGGCAGATGCCTCCGACGGGAAAAACGTCCCCGTCGCGCACAAGGCGGTCCGGCTGCACCGCTTCGATCTCGCAGCCGAACTCGCTGGCCAGATTCCGGTCGGGATCCGCCAGCAGCGGTTCGTCGCCCGCCGGCACGTACAGCACGGCGCCAGTCGCTTTCTTCAGCGCCGCGCAGCCGAGAATGTGATCCATGTGGCAATGGGTCAGGACAATTGCCTCCAGCTTCAGCTGCTCGCTGCGCAGGTAGGCCAGCACGTCGGCAGGATCGCCGCCGGCATCGACGCAGAAAGCCGTGCCGCAACCGTCGTCGATCACGTAAGAATTGGTCCACAGCGGGCCAAGAGGAATGCGTTTGTAATTCATGACTTATTCTCTCTCCGGAGTATCGATAATCAGTGTGACGGGGCCGTCGTTGACGATATTCACCGTCATCATGGTCTGAAACACGCCTGTCTCGGCAGGAATGCCCAGAGAACGGACGCATGCGACGAATTTCTCATAAAGCGCGTTCGCCTGCTCAGGCCGCGCCGCCTCCGAAAAGGACGGACGGCGCCCGCGGCGGCAGTCGCCGTACAGCGTAAACTGAGAAACGATCAGCATCGCTCCGCCCACGTCAACCAGCGACCGATTCAATTTGCCATTTTCGTCTTCGAACACGCGCAGCCCCGCAATTTTGTCAGCCAGCCAGCAGGCGTCGGCTTCAGTGTCGCTGTGCGTCACGCCCAGCAGCACGCAGAAACCTCTGCCGATGGCGCCGACGCGCGTGCCTTCGGAATCGACGGAAGACGAGGCCACTCTCTGCACTACAGCTCTCATGTCCTACCCCCTGTATACGTCGATCACGTCGCGGATGCCGTTCAGCCGCGCGATGATGGAATACAGCTGCTCCAGATCCTGCACGGCGATGTCCATTTTCATGCGCGAGTTGCCGCTGCCCATCCGGCTGGCTATGACCGACGTGATGTTGATGCCGACGTTGCCGCAGACCTGCGCGATATCGCCGAAAAGCCCGGGACGGTCGAGCGCGTCGATGATGATGCGCGTGTCGTATTTTTTCTTGTCGGTGCTGCCCCATGTGACCGGAATCAGGCGCTCGGGCGCGGCCTTTTCGAGGCGCGGACAGTTTTCGCGGTGAACCATGATGCCGCGCACCTTCGTGGAAAATCCCACAATGGCGTCTCCGGGCACAGGCTGACAGCAGTGGGCCAAGGACACGACGATACCGGATGCGCCTTCGACGATCACGTCGGTCCCCTTTTGGGCAAAGCCGTGAGGCTTTTGCCCCACCGCCTCCGGAGTCTGCGGCACCGCGTCGGCGGCGGGAGTGTTCAGCACCACGCAGACTTTCTGCGCGATGCCCGCCGGTCCGATCGCGCCGGAACCGATCGCCGCCAGCACGTCGTCGGCGTTATTGCAGCCTACGTCGTGAGCGATGCGGCTGATGCAGGGCATAACCTCGTCCACGGGCTTGAAGTTCTCGCCGAGGCGCGTCTTCAGTTCCCGCTCCAGCAGCTCGCGTCCGCGCTGGATGTTCTCGTTTTTCTCCTGAGAATCGAGACGCTTGAAATAACTGCGGATGCGGCTTTTCGCCTTGCTGCTCTTGACGAAATTGGCCCAGTCGCGCGAGGGCTTTCCCTGCGGCGAGGTCATGATCTTGACGATATCGCCGTTGTGCAGCACGTAATCGGCGGCGACAATACGGTTGTTGACCATAGCCCCGACGTACTGTTCGCCGATGCGGCTGTGCACGGCATAAGCGAAGTCCACGGGACAGCTGCCGCGGGGCAGGCTCTTCACGTCGCCCTCGGGCGTGAAGACAAACACGTCGGAGGTCAGCACGTCGTCGCGCAGACGCTCCATAAACTCCTGGCTGTTGGTCTCCGTCCCGCTCTCAAGAGTCTTGCGGATCCATTCAAGTTTCTGATCCAGCTCGTCGATGCGTCCCTGACCTTCCTTGTAGCGCCAATGAGCGGCCACGCCGTATTCGGCCAGCCAGTGCATCTCCCAGGTGCGGATCTGCACTTCCAGCGGTTCGCCCTGCGGCCCCATGACCGTGGTATGGAGAGAACGGTACATGTTGTTCTTAGGATTGGCAATGTAATCGTCGAACTGGCCGGGGATCGGCTTCCACAGCGTGTGGACAACGCCGAGCACGGTATAGCACGTCGTCACATCGTTCACGACGACTCTCAGGGCCAGAAGGTCATAAAGCTGCTCCACCGACAGTTTCTTGCGGTTCATCTTCTCGAAGATGCTGTAAAAGTGCTTGGCCCGCCCCTTGATATGAGCTTTGATGCCCATGGTCCTGAGCCGTTCGCCCAAGGTCTCCATGGCTTGATTGACGATGGCCTCGCGCTCCGGCAGGCGTTTTTTGACGCGCCGCTTGATGTCGTAATACATGGTCGGATCATAATACTTGAAGGCCAGATCCTCGAGCGTGCGCTTGACCTGATAGATGCCGAGCCGGTGCGCCAGCGGCGCGTAGATCTCCAGAGTCTCCTTGGCGATGCGCTGCTGCTTGTCGCGGCGCAGAGCGCCGAGGCTGCGCATGTTGTGCGTGCGGTCGGCCAGTTTGATGAGAACGACGCGAATATCCTTGGCCATGACGAGGAACATCTTGCGCAGGTTTTCCGCCTGGTAGTCCTCAAAGGTTTTGAACGGCAGCTTGCCCAGCTTGGTGACGCCGTCCACGAGCATCTCCACAATCGGGCCGAAACGTTTTTTCATCTCGTCGGCGGTCACTGACGTATCTTCAAGCACGTCGTGCAGCAGACCGGCCTGCAGCGTCGGCAGATCCATGCGCATGTCGGCGAGAATGGACGTGACGTACACAGGATGAATCACATAAGGCTCGCCGGAGGCGCGCATCTGGTCTCCATGCGCCTGAGCGGCAAATACCAACGCCTCGCCGAGCTGCTTGAGGTCGTCATGCGACAGGTAACGCGACACCTTGCCCCACAGTTCCTTCCAGGCAAAGCTGGCAGTCACTGAACGCTGAGGCGTCGGCAGGCGTCCTATATAGCTGTCGCGCAGCATATTCAGCTCTTTTTTGTGCGCCGCGTTGGAGGCTTCCGGCGCAGCGGCCCCTTTGCCGTCGGAAGCCGGGGAATCGACATGGCCGACATGGGAAACGGAGAACTTGAACGTTTCCGTCTCGGGATGGCGCGCCGCTTCCGGCGTTCCCGGCGCGACGGGCGCGCCGAGCTCTTCAGTGTCCTTTTTCCGCTCACGTTCGGCCGCAGCGGCAGCCGCATCTTCCGTCGATGCCATACTCCTCACTTCCTCGCACTTTTATTTTTCTACGGAACGCCGGCGGGCGCTTCCGCTGTTCTCTCATGGGAATCAAGCCACGACAATGCTTTCAACGATGTACTGCAGACTGACGCGCCCCTGCCAGAGATTCGGACGGGGACGGTAGATCCAGCCGCGGATGCCTTTCGTGCGTTCGATCTGCTGGGCGCCGTTGAAGGCGATCAGCGCGCTGCCGCCAAAGAGCACGCGGGTATGCAGGCCGCGCTTGCCCAGCGGCGCGTACGTCGTGCGGGAATCCAGCGGCACGAAAAAGGCCGGCAGAGGGTTGCCGTTGCCAAAAGGCCCGATGCGCTGCACTTCATCCCATGCCGCTCCGGTGATGCGGTCAGGTTCGAACTCGATCACCTCTTCGGGCGTTTTTTCAACCCTGATATTTTGAAGCAGACTGTTCAGTTCCCGCTCCAGCCGGGGCCATTTGAGCTGATTCACGGAGAACCCTGCGGCGCTTTTGTGCCCGCCCCAAGCGTCGAGCAGATCGTCGAGGCTTTTCAGCAGTTCCACCGCGTTGGCGCCGCTGGGCACGCGCAGGGTGCCGCGGATCCTGCCGCCCGACGGCGCGGCCAGCGCGAAGGCTTTGTTGTGTTCGCTGCACAGACGGCTGGCAATCGCGCTCAAGATCCCCACCGGCCAGCTGCCGTTGAACAGGACCTGCGACCGTTCGCCCTGCTCCAGTCCGGCGTTGATGCTCGCGCAGATCGACGTGGAAATGTCGCGGCGGCGGCGGTTGAGATCCAGCAGCTGATCGACGCTGCGCTGCAGCTCCAGAGGCGTTCCCAATCCGGAGAGCACGTTGACCGCCACGTCGGCCACCTGCACGCGCCCGGCGGCATTGAGACAGGGAATCACCTTCATGGACAGGCGGTTTTCGTCGATCATCGAGTCGGGTTCGTTCGGACACAGAGAACGGAGCAGCTCGCGCAGCCCGCGGCGCGGCGCGCGGCGCATCATCCTGATGCCCTCGCGCGTCAGCGAACGGTTCAGCGGCCCCAGCGGCATGCAGTCGGACACCGTCGCCAGCGCGGCCAGCTGAAGCATGCCGGCCAGGCGGCTTTCAGGCAGAATATGCGCCTGCCAGGCCCAGCACCATAAAACGGCCGTCGCGCAAAGCCGTTTGGCTTCGGCGTCGCCGTCGATCTGCGGATTGACCAGCGACTCAAGCTGAACGATGCCGCCCTCCACGGCATGATGGTCGAAGATCAGCACGTTCATCCCGGCGGCGCGGGCCAGCCTCACGGCTTCCACGTCCTTCGAACCGCAGTCCGTCACGATCAGCGTGTCGAAACCGTCGGCGATGATGCGGCTCATGTTCTCAGGATGCAGGCCGTAGCCTTCGGAACGGCGGTCGGGGATGTAATAAACCGCTTCCGCCGCCCCGCTCTGCTGCGCCAGCTCGAGCGCGATCACCGTGGACGAGACGCCGTCCACGTCGTAGTCGCCGTAAACGAAAACCCTTTTTCCGGGCACCGCTTTCAGCCACAGCTCCCGCGCCGCCAGGGCCGCGCGCCCGAGAAAAAGCTCATCCAGCTGCCGGCGAAGATCGGGAACGTTCAGCAATTGCCGAAACTGTTCCTCGCCCGCCGCGCGGCTGTCCAGCACCGCGGCGGTCAGCTCAGAACATTCCAGCCGTCGGGCGAGGTCGCGGGTTTTCGCGCCAGGCTGGTAAATATCCAAATCATTGAACGAACACACAGGGATCAACGCAAACAGTCCTTCCTCAACAAAGCCGCCGGCGAACTCAGCGGCGGCCGTTCTTTATAATCTACAGAGACGTGCCGTTTTCGATAAAAGTGATCTCTTCCTGAGACGCGCCGGCAGCCTTCATCGCCGCCAGCAGCGCGCCGCGTTCCTTCTCCAGCGCAGCAATGCGGCGGCGGGCGCGTTCGATCTCGCGGCGGCTGCGGAACCGGCCTTCCCAGGAGGCTGCCAGCGAAATCAGCCACATTACGACAATGCCGAAGAAAAACAAAAAGACCTCCCAGAGTCCCTGAGGCAGCGCAAAATCCCAGGCTAAAAAGCGAACCGCCAGGATATCCTGATTCTGCACCGCATAAGTCGCCGCCCAGACAGCGACGAAGCCAAGCCCCAGCCCGTAACTTCTCATCAGGCCCTCCTCCTTTGCCGCGCCTCTTCGTGCGCGTTGGAATTTTACGCCGGACGCAAACGGCAGCCGACAATACCAAGAACATTTTACCAGATTTGCGCACGCAAAACCGCCGCAATATCAAGTTTTCTTCATGCCGAAGCAACTTTTTCCCGACGCGGGGATTTTCTCCCGCGCGGCGTTTTCCAAAACAAGAGCGTGACTTCCGCCCGATCATGGGGAAGTCACGCTCTTGCCGTTTTCATGCCAATTTCTGTCTGAAAAATTCCTATAACAAGGTTACTACGCGGAACCAGATTTGATTATCGTTATTGGATGTTGTGGAGTAGTTCGCTTCGCCTTTGATTTTCCGTGCCCAGTCAAGGCGCACGTACCACTGCGGCTGCCTGTGGTAATACTCCTTTTTGTTCATGTATTGAAGCCCGATGCCCCATCCCATCAGACGACGGTGAGCGCCGACGCTTTTGTCCATCGTGCCTTCGCCGATATCAAAGAACGGCCCCACGAACCAGCCGTCCTTCAGCTTGTACTGCAGTTCCGCGCTGGCCTGGTACCCGAGATCCACGGCGCCTTCACTGGAAGGATACGCGCGGACACCGTAAGGACCTCCCAGGCTCATCTTTTCGGAACCGTCCAGGGATTGACTAGCCAGCTGCCCATGGAAACTCATATGCAGCTTCCAGTTCTTGGCAAGATACGTATCATACACTGCATCTAAATTCAGCTTATGGAAATTGCCGGCATCCCTCCGAAGCTCGTCGTGATTTATTCCGTTCAGCGTCACACCGGTGTTTTTCGTTTTGCCCAGCGTATAAATCAGCGTATAGTTCGCGTAGGAACGCTCGTCTTCATAAGCCCCACCTAACCCCAGATAAAGACTTCTGGTCGTTTTTTTGGACTCATAGCCAAACGAACGGTACTCATCGCTGAACCAACGGCCGCTCAGACCGTACAGCAGCTTCGTAAACCGGTCCGATTTCTGGATAAGAGGCGTGCTCCCGTAAAGACTCAGCGTATCGGCTTTTCCCTCGGCACCCAGGCGGGTATACCAGTCCCCCAGCTCATACCCCATACGAGAGAACGAAATCCCCAGGCGGCTGCCGTAATGCCCTGCCGGCATTTCATAACTTAACCAGTAATCTTTCGTGCCGCCGTTGGTGGACAGCAGTCCCCCGATATTAAACGCATCGCCGTTATGACCCGGGTTATTGAACTGCACGTTCATGCCGTAGCGGTAACGGCCGGCAGTCTTTGTGCCATAGTTGTCCGCAAACAGGCTTATCTCGGTTTCTTTCAGAGTATTCAGATAAATATCAACGTCGCTCTCGCCTGTCTGAGAGCCAGGCTTCATCACCACTTTGGCCTCGATCCCCGGGAGGTTGTTGTAGTTCTCCAGCACGCTTTCGATCCTGCGCGTCTTAATCTCTTTCCCCTGCTCCAGAGGAATCGAAAAACTGGCCGCCCGGCGGTCAGAGATCTTTGTCTGGTTAAAGATATGAATCTTTCCGTAGGTCCCGGCGACCACTTTCATGGTTACGACTCCATCTTTAATTTCCTGCTCCGGATAAAAGGCAGTTGCCAGATAATAGCCTTTTTTCGTGCGCAGATAGATGTTCAGCTCGCTGGCCGCCTTCTGCAGCTCAGAAAACGACGCCTTTCTGTTTTCGTAGGGAGCAAGAACAGGCTTCAGCTCGGCCGCGTCTATCGTGCCGTCGATCTGCAGCTGAATCTCCCGGACATAAAAAACTTCCTCCCCGGAAATCTTCTGTTCGCGGACCAGCCTTTCATCGTCAATCACCATCTGTTTGCGCAGATTCAACTGGTTGGTCTGGATCTTCTGAGCCGACGGATCGACGGGCTGCAGGACGCCGACAGCATGTGCCCTGCCGGCAGCGGCGCAGAGAAGAAACGCCGGCACGGACAGCCGAATCATTCGTTTGCAAAACTTCTTCATGCTCTTCATCAGGCTGCTCCCTCTTAGTATTTCAAGTCTCTTGTCTTTACGCCGGTATCTTTGACGTAGATCAGCGGCGGCATATGCATGTACCAGTGGAGCTCACCGTCGCCCGTGTCGTGCCCGTCGCTGTAAAGATAATCGTTGCGGCTCGTGTGCCGCACGGGAATCACGGGCCTGATCGGCTTGGCCGGCGCCGAAGGCTCTTTCGGCTTTACCGTCCCCGGCGTAATGAAGATATTCAGTCCCTGCTGACTGAAATTATAATAGCCATACAGATTTCCGGGAATGCGTCCGTTCGTTTCCGTGTCAGATGCCGTATAGGCAGGATCTGCCGAGCCTTTACCGCGGTTATTGACCAGTGTAAACTGGTTTTGCAGTTCCAGCATCTGCTGCCACGCGATGCCTTTAATCTGCTGGCCGTCAGGCATCGTCACATCATACAGGGCGCCGGACATATCGGCGGCATTCGCTTCCACGCTGTTTTTCTGAGTCTCTGCTTTCGTCAGGAAAGCCGTCAGCAGCGGTTTACGGTACAGCGTATTGCCTTCGCCGTCCTTTTGATCTGTTTCGTACATCTTCCACACGTAACCGCCGTCAGGATAACCGCCTGTTTCAGTTCCCAATTCTCCCGCAGAATCAAGCTTCGTTGTATTTTTCCAGCTGAGGAATTGTTTGTTGGCGTAGGCAGCCTTATCAGGTACATCAGTCAGATTGGTCGTGGCCTCAAAATTACCAACAAACTCTTCTTTCCATCCGGTTTCATCCCGATATTCCACGATACCGACGGCTGTATCACCAACAGTACCGGAGCTGGTGAATTTGACAGCATTCAATTGGGAAAGAACTTCTCCCCAAGATACATAACCAATCATACCGCCGGCAGTCTTCCCGTCATCAGCAGTCACCGTACCATAGTTATAGGAATTGTTTATAGACAATTCTCCGCTATCCAGCTGGTGGTAGTAGCCAATAAAGCCGCCGACGTTATCCGTTCCTGAAATATTGCCGAAATTAGCGCTGTCATTGATGAAGGTATTATTATTGCCGCAGGTAGTAGATCCGCCGATAAAACCGCCTATTTCGCCATGTTCACCGCCGATAATATCACCATAATTGGCAGAACTGTTAATAGTAACGCTTGCATCCGTATCAACCTGATTATGACCGATAAGACCGCCGATGCCGCCGTCACCATAAACCTTACCGAAGTTGTACACCTGGTTCATAATAATCGAGCCGCAGTTTTGGGCATCGCCGATAATGCCGCCGGAATAATTTTGATTTGCCTTGATATCCGCTTCGTTCCAAACACGTTCCAGCGTCGTCGTGCCGGCGGTGTAGTCTACGCCAATAATGCCGCCTACATGCGCCGTGCCGTTTTTGGTATTATAGCTGTCGCGGATTACGATATCATTGTTGAGGCCGCTTTCGGTTCTCGCAACAAGACCGCCGGAATATTCCCCCAAGGCTCCGTTGTTGTAGCACTGTTCAATCGTGCCGCCAAAGGTACCGGCAATGCCGCCGCTGTATTTAGCGTTGATTGTGCCGTCGTTATAGCTGTGGCGGATGATCATATCCGAAGCGCTGCCGCCGTTATCCTTGCCCAGACCGGCAGCATAGCCTACGATACCGCCGACATTGTCACGACCGGCGGTAATGGTGCCGGTATTATGAGCGTATTCAATGACGGTATCCGCTGCGCCGTAAAAATCGCCCGTTGTTTCATTATAGCCGGAGATCATGCCCACAATGCCGCCGATATAGCTTCCGCCGTCATAATAGTCATCTTTACTGGTATCTGCGCCGATAGTGCCGCCGTTGTAAGCGTTGCGGATCCGTACCCCGTTCGCCTCATAGATAGGCTCATAGCTGTCCTTCGGACCGATAGATCCGGCGATGCCGCCGATAAAATCAGAAGCGGCGTACTTGATATAATCGCCCCACTGCGAATGAATCAGTTCACCTGCTGTACGCTGTTCAATGCGGCCGGTGTTGCGCACTTGATCCATATCCGCACAAACAAGATGACCGGCGATGCCGCCTACATGCTGCCGGCCCGTAATCGTACCGGAATTGGATACGTTGCGGAAGACGTTTTGACCGCCGTTGTTTCTCCATCCCCATTCGCCGCCGATAATGCCGCCGATATTTTCTCCCGTAACGTCGCCAAAGTCGCTTTTTACAACAAGCCCCGTAACCGACGTATTGACATTATGGACGTTGAGGAACGTATTTCCTCTCCTGAACACGTCGGAGGAGCCGATTAGACCGCCGACATTGCCGTAGCCCGTCACGCTGCCGTTTTTAACCGTAACGTTGGCCACCCGGACCCCGTCGCCGTCAAGCCACCCTGCCAGAGTTCCCGTATTGCCGCCTCGAGAGCGTTCCGTTACGGTAATATTGTCAAATGTAAAGTTATCTACCCGCGCCTCTCCCGAAATATAATTGAAAATACCGGTGCCGTCCCACATATCCTTGATTGTTTTATTTCCTACGGCATAGCCGAGTCCATCAACGGCGCCCGGGCCGCTCAAAGTGTAGGAGCCGCCGCTCCAGGTTTCAGGCGTCAGGTCGTCTTGGGCCAGCATGTACTTCCCATTGGTGTCATTACCGACTGCCTCCCGCAGCTCCCGCATCGTATCTTTCAATTGGAACGCTTCGGAAGTCACGCCCAATTTGCCGTCAACCGCTGCTGTCGTTTCTCCATTCCTGACGCCCGCGTGAACGACATTGGCGTCAATAAGGATTTGCGGCGCGTCGAAGTTTTTGTTGACGTTGGCCGCTTTCAGGCTGATCGTGTCGCCGTGCATTTCAATGCGGTCCGCTTTTATGGCGCCGAGGTTGACAATGTTCCCTTGGGCATCCCCCTGAAAATTCACTTTTCCTGAGGCAATAAAAGACGGAACGTCCAATACATCCTTGGTGCTGGCTACAAAACTGCCGACGTTAATGATGGCTCCGTCGCCGATCAGGATGCCGTTCGGGTTGATCAGATAAACCCTGCCGCGGTTTGACGCGTTGAGCTCTCCGTAAATTTTCGATTCATCGTGCCCGACCACTCGGTTAAGGACGGAAAAATCCTGCGGACCCGTAAACTGGACTTTTTCTCCTTTGTTTATGGAAAAGCTGTTCCAGTTCACGAAAAGATTCTGCGTCTGCTGAGCGACGTTCATCGTGCTTCCTGCGGACGAAATGCTGCCGCTTCCCCCCGCCACGACTCCTCCTTGAGGCAGCGCCATCGTCATCGACGCCGGGCATGCGGCGAGCGCCAGCCCGCACAGTATGCCCCGTCTCAGCATCCTGCATTGTTTATTCCGTATATCGTACTCTTTCATCGCGATTGTTTCCTCCCAAACACAGCAAATAAAAGTCCATATAAGTTTATCATTTCGTTTCTTACGTGCAAGCCATTATTATTATTATGCAAAACAATGACAAACTTTCATGTGATTTGCAAATACACAAAATTTAACTTTATGCATTATTTTTTGAGATATTTTAATGTCCGAGGAGATCCCGTTGAATCTGCTCCGCATAACACGCACAGCAAGACTGCGACATGGGCTTTACCAAGGCGCGTCGGCACATTTTCGGTTCCATGGGAACTGCTGACAAAGAGCTCCCGCTCTGCCGGTGTTTCTCTTTCCGCGGCAGAACAAAAACCCGTCCGGATCGCTCCGGACGGGTTTTTGTCGTTGTTTTCGTTATTTTTCGGGGGAAAATTCATGCCACAGGCACAGGAGCGACGTCGTAACGCAGACGGAACTGAAGCCGCCGACGATGATGCCTGCCATAATGGCCAGCGAAAAACCGGCCAGGACAGGACCGCCCCAGATGTAGAACGCCAGCACCGGGAAGAACGTGGTCAGCGACGTGTTGATCGTGCGGGCCAGAGTCTGGTTGATGGAGTTGTCCAGAAGCTGCGCCATTCCCAGCTTTGGCAGGCTGTGCCAGTTTTCGCGCACGCGGTCCAAAATGACGATGGTATTGTTCAAAGAATAGCCGATCGTCGTCAGGATGGCGGCGATGAACGTCATGCCCAGCTCCACATGCAGCAGGCTGAACAGACCCAGCGTCAGCAGCGTATCGTGGATCAGCGCCAGCACGCTGACCAGCGCGAAGCGGAAACGGAAGCGGAGCGTGATGTACAGCAAAATGCCCGCCAGCGCAATCGACGAGGCCAAAATGGCCTGATTGCGCAGTTCCGATCCGACCGTAGGACCGACCATTTCGAAGTTGACCAGCTTGACGCTGCCCGAATGGAGCGCGTCCACCGCCTTGATGATCTTGTCGCGCAGCTCCGCCGGCGTCAGCTCGCTGCTGCCCTGCAGACGGATCATCACGCCTTTGTCGCTGTACGACTGAATCACGGCGCTGCCGTAGCCGACTTTCGCCATGGCTTCACGTACCTGCCCGACCTCGACCGCCTCGGGGAATTCGATCTGGAGCAGATTGCCGCCCGTGAAGTCGATGCCGAGGTTGAAACCGCGGGCCGCGACCAGTACCACGCTGCCGAGCACAAGGAACGCCGCGATCGCCAGCCAGACCTTACGATAACGCATAAAAGGGATATCTAATCTCATTTTTCGCTCCGCTCCTTACTTGCGCGCCTGGAAGGTCTTGCTTCCGTAGTTCACCATGAACTGCAGCATCACGCGGTTGACCACCAGCGCGCTGAAAAGGCTGGCGATGATGCCGAGCGTCAGCGTCATGGCGAAGCCGCGCAGAGGGCCGCTGCCGTAGTAATACAGCACGGCGGCGGCGACGACCGTGGTGATGTTGGAGTCAAGGATGGTCGTCAGCGCGTTGCTGAAACCCGAAGTCAGCGCCGCGTTGGGCGTTTTGCCGGCGCTTATTTCTTCCTTGATGCGCTCAAAGATCAGGATGTTGCTGTCAACGGCCATGCCGATAGTAAGGATGATGCCGGCGATGCCGGGCAGCGTCAGCGTAGCCTTGAACGCCATCAGCAGGGCGAAGAGCACAAGCAGCGTCGTGCACAGCGACACGTCGGCCGTGGCGCCCCACAGACGGTAGTAAACGAGCATGAAAAGGAACACGGCCGCCAGACCGATCATTCCCGCATAAGCGCCGGCGTTGATCGAGTCGGAACCCAGCGACGGGCCGACGGAACGGTTCTCGAGAATGGACACGTTCACGGGCAGCGCGCCGGCGCGGAGCATGACCGCCAGCCCCTTGGCATCTTCCACGGAGAAATGTCCCGTGATCTGCGCTCTGCCGCCGGAAATGCGCTCGTTGACGCGGGGAGCCGAAATGACAGAACCGTCGAGCACCATGGCCAGCTGGCGGCCGACAGTCGCTTCGGTCGCTTTCTCAAAAAGCTCCGAACCGGTGCTGTTGAACTCAAGAGAAACGTCGGGGCGCCCCAGCTGGTCAAAGCCGGACGTGGCGTTGCTCAGCTCGTTGCCCGTCAGCATCGGCTTACCAAGCAGATAAATGGAACCGCTGTCGTCGCCGGCGACGATCTGTCCCTCTTCGCCCTTGAAGTTCTTCGCCTCTTCCATGGCCTTGGCCTGGCTCGCTTCAAGCTGAACCTTGTAGTCGTTCCAGCGCTTGACGGCGGCGTTGAACTCCTCCTCGCTGTCGTAGTTCCTGCGTTCCGCCTGCGGCGGCAGGGACGCGGCGCTGTAAAGCGTCCGCACTACTTCGCGGAACTCCAGCAAAGCGGTGCTGCCGATCAGCTTTAAAGCCGCCTGCGGGTCTTCCACGCCGGGAAGATCGACGATCATGCGGTCGGCGCCCTGCTTCTGCAGCGTCGGCTCGGTCAGGCCGTACTGATTCACTCGCTTCTCGAGCACCGTGCGCAGACGGTCAAGGCTGTCGGGCGTCAGCGGCACGTCCTTGGAGCCGCTGGCCTGAAGCACGATATGAGCGCCGCCGCGAAGGTCCAGCCCCAGATTGACTTTACCGCGCAGAACTACTACAGCCGAAACTGCGATGACGGCCGCCATAAAAATCAGCCGCCAACGATCCTTTCTCAACATTTTTATACCTCCCGGAAGAAGTCATTCCTGCGATAAGCAAAAAAGAGGCGGACGAGGAAAATCCATCCGCCCCAAGCAAAAATGCCTTATTGTTTGTCCTCGGCCGCGGGCGCTTCTTCTGGCTTGGCGGGCTCTTCTGCTTTTACAGCCTCTTTTGCAGCCTCTTCAGCCTTGGGCGCCGCCTTGGGCGCCTCAGGGTTGATCTTCGTGGAGATGGAGCTCTTCAGCACGCGCGCCACGAGGCCTTCGGCGATCTCGATGATAACGCTGTCATCCTTCACTTCGCGGACGATGCCGAAGAATCCCCCGGCGGTAACGATGCGGTCGCCGCGCTGCAGGCCGTTGACGAGAGTGTCGTGCTTCTTCTGACGTTTCTTCTGAGGGCGAAGGATAAAGAAATAGAAGATCACCACAAAAATGATCAGCGGGAAGAACGCCTGCAGGGCGCTGCCGCCCTGAGCGGCGGGAGCCGCCGCGGGAGCGTCGGCCGCAAAAGCAGCACCGGTCACGAGAAGAGAGGAAAGCGCAGCAAATAGAGTCTTTTTCATATACGAGAACCTCCTAAAAGTTTTTTCGAAACTGAAAATACGAGTTCCATTTTAACATGCGGAGACACATTTTTACAAATGCCGGAAGCGGTGCCTAAAAGCTCTGCTTTTTCTTCTGTTCGGACGCTTTGAGCTTGAAAAGCAGCTTCTCCAGCTCGATAAAAATATCCACGTCTTTGACCTGAATGCCGGGCGGCGCCTGCAGGACCACGGCCGAAAAGTTGAGCACGCCCTCGATTCTTCCGGTGCCGGCCGCTATGTCGAGCACTGCCTGGGCCGCCTGCGGCGGAACGGTCAGAATCAGCACGGTGATGTTCTTTTCCGCGATCACCCGCGGCAGTTCGTCGATATGGCAGCAGACCTTCCCCGCGTAACTGCGCCCGACCTTGTCGGGAGCGGAATCGAAAACGGCCGTTACCTCATAGTTTTCGCTGAGGAACGAGCGATGGTTCAGCAGGGCCTCTCCCAGACGGCCGATGCCCACCAGCCCGATGCGCCACATTTCGAACGGCGCCAGGATGCCGGCAAGATCTTCCAGAAGGCAGCCGACGTCGTAACCGACGCCGCGTTTGCCGAATTCGCCCAGATAGGACAGATCCTTGCGGACCTGGCTGGGCTTCAGGCGCAGCATTTTGCCGATTTCCTTGGAGGAGACGTACGGCACGCCCTCGTCCACAAGCCGCATCAGCAGACGCCGGTACGCGACAAGACGGCCGACGGTCGGATCGGCGATTTGTTCTTTCTTCGACGGGATCAGAAATCCCATTTCGTTCACGTCCGTTTTATCTGGCGCATCGGAAGGCGCTCAGCCCCGCATAGGGAGCCTCGCCTCCCAGCGCCTCCTCAATGCGGAGCAGCTGATTGTACTTGGCGATACGGTCCGTGCGGGCGGGCGCTCCTGTCTTGATCTGTCCGGACGCAGTGGCCACCGCCAGATCGGCGATGAAGCTGTCGTCGGTTTCGCCGGAACGGTGCGACACGACCCAGCTGTACCCCGCATCGCGAGCCATGCCGATCACGTCGAGCGTCTCGGAGACGGAGCCGATCTGATTCAGCTTGATCAGAATCGAGTTGGCCGCGCCGCTTTTGATTCCCTTGGCGAGGCGTTCGGGACTGGTGACGAAAAGGTCGTCGCCGACAAGCTGCACTTTGCCGCCGATCTTCTCGGTGAGCAGCTTCCAGCCGTCCCAGTCCTCCTCGTTCATGCCGTCCTCGATGGAGACAATGGGGAAGTCGGCACAGAGCTGCGCGTAGTAATCGGCCAGTTCGGCAGCCGTGAAGTCGCGCCCTTCGCCCTTGAAATGATATTTCCCATCGGAATACAACTCGGAGATGGCCACGTCGCAGGCAATCGAGATCTGCTTTCCCGGTTCGTAGCCGGCCGCTTCGATCGCCCTGACAAGATATTCAAATCCCATGCGGTTGCTGGAGAAATTCGGGGCGAAGCCTCCCTCGTCTCCCAGGCCGGTGCTGAAGCCTTCTTTGACGAGCAGCTTCTTTAAGACGTGATACGTTTCCGCGCCCATGCGCAGGGCCTCGCGGAACGATTCGGCGCCGTGGGGAACGATCATGAATTCCTGAATGTCGAGGTTGTTGTCGGCGTGCGCGCCGCCGTTGATGACGTTCATCATCGGCGCGGGCAGAGTCTTGGCGTTCAGCCCGCCGATATAGTCCCACAAGGACATGTCGTGGTTCATGGCCGCGGCGCGGGTCACCGCCATGGAAACGCCGAGAACGGCGTTCGCGCCGAGGCGGCCCTTGTTCGGCGTGCCGTCAAGGTCGAACATGGCGCGGTCCACGGCGCGGAGATCGTCGGAGTCCATGCCGCAGATCTCGGGAGCGATCACGTCGTTAACGTTTTTGACGGCGTTCAGGACGCCCTTGCCGCCGTAGCGGCTGCCGCCGTCGCGCAGTTCCACGGCTTCGAACGTTCCCGTGGAAGCGCCGGAAGGGACGCCGGCGCGCGCGATCTCGCCGGTCTCAAGCCCGACTTCGACCTCAACCGTGGGATTGCCGCGGGAATCCAGGATCTCTCTTGCATGTACGCCTACAATTGCGCTCATCTTAATTCAAACCCCTCTCAGATTTTTTTCGTGCGCCGGGAGCAAAAGCACCGCCGCAAAAAGGCGGAACTGTGTGGAATGGACGGACTGGAAAAGACGGCGCCCAGCCGCCACACGGGCCGCGGCGTCTTAATGGACGCCAGAGCCTTCTTCCCAAGGATTTTCGTCGGGTTCGACTCTGCGTTCGCCGCGCATCTCGCAGGCGACCGCACCGCGGCGGCGAAGCACGGCTTCGTCGTCCACGAGAACGACGGCGGCGATCACGCGCCGGGGAAAAGCTACCTCGATCAGGTCGCCCGCTTTCACGTCGCTGGCCGGTTTTACCTTCCGGCCGTTGACGCGTACCGCGCCGACCTCGATCATTTCCTGCGCCGCGGTGCGGCGCTTCACCAGCTGCGAAAGCTTCAGGAATTTGTCCAGTCGAATCACGCGCCTCGCCTCATTTCCAAAGATTACAACGACGTTTTATTATAGCAGTTTTTTCACAAAGTGCTCATCTTTTAATCCAAAGTCGTCGTTCAGAGCTGAAGTCATCTGCCCCGTCCTGAGGATAGGCCGCTTTAATGCTGTTTCTTGATGAAAAAGCCAAACATGCTCGGAATTTGTCGTGCTCTTGCCCCAACAAAAGGAGGCCCGCAGTCCGGACTGCGGGCCTCCTTGCTGTTCTTCCCTGAGGATTCAGGATTAAGCTCCTGCACCTGCACAAAAACCATCTTTTCTCCGCCAGCGGCGACAACTCTTACGGGCC
>Ga0129314_1000307_pt1 | contig 56224 bp, 42 predicted proteins | sample O1111metagenome_FD_94431 | JGI IMG/M metagenome (GOLD analysis project Ga0129314, IMG submission 94431) | Orangutan individual fecal microbial communities from fecal samples from Wisconsin, USA - O1111 metagenome | ecosystem: Host-associated > Mammals > Digestive system > Large intestine > Fecal... | reverse complement strand
CTGAGTCAGTATCTGTATCTGTGTCTGTATCTGTATCCGTGTCTGTGTCAGTATCCGTGTCAGTATCAGTATCTGTGTCTGTATCAGTATCCGTGTCAGTATCAGTATCCGTGTCAGTATCCGAGTCAGTATCAGTATCTGTGTCTGTATCAGTATCCGTGTCAGTATCAGTATCCGTGTCAGTATCCGAGTCAGTATCAGTATCTGTGTCTGTATCCATGTCAGTATCGGTATCTGTATCTGTATCAGTGTCTGTATCAGTATCTGTGTCCGTATCTGTATCTGTATCTGTATCTGTGTCAGTGTCCGTATCCGTATCCGTATCTGTGTCAGTATCCGTGTCTGTATCGGTATCCGTATCAGTATCTGTATCAGTGTCCGTATCTGTGTCAGTGTCCGTATCCGTATCAGTATCCGTGTCAGTATCTGTATCGGTATCTGTGTCAGTATCCGTGTCAGTGTCTGTGTCGGTATCCGTGTCAGTATCGGTATCTGTGTCAGTATCCGTGTCAGTGTCTGTATCCGAGTCAGTATCAGTATCCGTGTCTGTATCTGTATCTGTATCTGTATCTGTATCGGTATCTGTATCTGTGTCAGTATCAGTATCCGTATCTGTGTCAGTATCTGTATCGGTATCCGTATCTGTGTCAGTATCAGTATCTGTGTCAGTATCGGTATCTGTATCTGTATCTGTATCTGTGTCTGTGTCGGTATCAGTATCCGTATCTGTGTCGGTATCAGTATCCATATCTGTGTCAGTATCTGTATCCGTGTCAGTATCTGTGTCTGTGTCGGTATCTGTATCTGTGTCGGTATCGGTATCCGTGTCTGTATCTGTGTCTGTGTCAGTATCTGTGTCGGTATCCGTATCAGTATCTGTATCGGTATCCGTGTCGGTATCAGTATCTGTGTCCGTGTCGGTATCCGTATCTGTGTCAGTATCCGTGTCAGTATCTGTATCTGTATCCGTATCTGTGTCGGTGTCAGTGTCCGTATCAGTGTCGGTATCTGTATCGGTATCCGTATCAGTATCGGTGTCGGTATCCGTGTCTGTATCTGTATCCGTGTCTGTATCGGTATCAGTATCAGTATCCGTGTCTGTATCTGTATCTGTATCTGTATCTGTATCCGTGTCAGTGTCAGTATCTGTATCTGTGTCTGTATCGGTATCGGTATCAGTGTCAGTATCTGTGTCTGTGTCTGTGTCTGTGTCTGTATCCGTATCAGTGTCAGTATCCGTATCTGTATCGGTATCCGTATCTGTATCAGTATCCGTGTCAGTGTCTGTATCGGTATCAGTATCGGTATCAGTATCAGTATCGGTATCCGTGTCTAAGTCAGTATCGGTATCTGTATCTGTGTCAGTGTCCGTGTCAGTATCAGTATCCGTATCGGTATCAGTATCCGTGTCAGTGTCCGTATCAGTATCTGTATCGGTATCTGTGTCAGTGTCTGTATCTGTATCCGTATCTGTGTCAGTATCTGTGTCAGTATCTGTATCAGTGTCGGTATCCGTATCAGTATCTGTATCGGTATCAGTATCTGTGTCAGTATCGGTGTCTGTATCCGTGTCTGTGTCAGTATCGGTATCCGTATCTGTATCAGTATCTGTATCGGTATCTGTGTCTAAGTCAGTATCTGTATCGGTATCTGTGTCTGTATCCGTATCAGTATCAGTATCTGTGTCTGTGTCTGTGTCGGTATCCGAGTCAGTATCAGTATCCGTATCTGTGTCTGTATCCGTGTCAGTATCTGTGTCTGTATCTGTGTCAGTATCGGTGTCAGTATCTGTGTCTGTATCCGTATCAGTATCCGTGTCTGTATCTGTATCGGTATCTGTGTCAGTGTCAGTATCAGTATCCGTGTCGGTATCAGTATCCGTGTCAGTATCGGTATCCGTATCAGTGTCTGTGTCAGTATCAGTATCTGCATCGGTGTCAGTATCTGTGTCTGTATCCGTATCAGTATCCGTGTCTGTATCGGTATCTGTGTCAGTGTCAGTATCAGTATCCGTGTCGGTATCAGTATCCGTGTCAGTATCGGTATCCGTATCAGTGTCTGTGTCAGTATCAGTATCTGTATCGGTGTCAGTATCTGTATCTGTGTCAGTATCTGTATCGGTATCCGTATCAGTATCTGTATCGGTATCCGTGTCGGTATCAGTATCTGTGTCCGTGTCGGTATCCGTATCTGTGTCAGTATCTGTGTCAGTATCTGTATCCGTATCTGTGTCGGTGTCAGTATCAGTATCGGTATCCGTGTCAGTATCTGTATCGGTATCCGTGTCAGTATCTGTATCGGTATCTGTGTCAGTATCCGTGTCTGTATCGGTATCTGTGTCAGTATCTGTGTCTGTATCAGTATCTGTGTCAGTATCCGTATCAGTGTCAGTATCGGTATCAGTGTCAGTATCGGTATCAGTATCTGTGTCGGTATCTGTATCTGTATCTGTATCTGTGTCTGTATCAGTATCTGTGTCAGTATCAGTGTCAGTATCCGTGTCAGTATCGGTATCTGTGTCTGTATCAGTATCTGTGTCAGTATCAGTGTCAGTATCCGTATCCGTGTCAGTATCTGTATCTGTATCTGTGTCTGTATCGGTATCAGTATCTGTGTCAGTATCCGTGTCTGTATCGGTATCCGTATCAGTATCAGTATCCGTGTCTGTATCGGTATCCGTATCAGTATCAGTATCCGTGTCAGTATCGGTATCAGTATCCGTGTCAGTATCGGTATCTGTGTCTAAGTCGGTATCCGTATCTGTGTCGGTATCGGTATCTGTATCCGTATCAGTGTCAGTATCCGTGTCTGTATCAGTATCGGTATCTGTGTCAGTATCCGTATCGGTATCGGTATCTGTGTCTGTATCTGTATCTGTGTCAGTATCCGTGTCAGTGTCCGTGTCAGTATCTGTGTCAGTATCGGTATCTGTGTCTGTGTCAGTATCTGTGTCAGTGTCTGTATCGGTATCTGTGTCTAAGTCAGTATCGGTATCCGTATCGGTATCCGTGTCTGTGTCTGTATCGGTATCTGTATCCGTGTCAGTATCTGTATCTGTATCAGTATCCGTGTCAGTGTCTGTATCCGTATCGGTATCTGTATCCGTGTCTGTATCGGTATCAGTATCTGTGTCTGCATCAGTATCTGTGTCTGTGTCAGTATCAGTATCTGTGTCAGTATCTGTATCGGTATCAGTGTCTGTGTCAGTATCGGTATCGGTATCTGTGTCAGTATCGGTATCGGTATCTGTATCCGTGTCTGTATCTGTGTCCGTATCAGTATCGGTATCAGTGTCTGTATCAGTATCTGTGTCTGTGTCGGTATCTGTATCAGTGTCAGTATCCGTATCCGTATCGGTATCTGTATCTGTGTCAGTATCTGTATCAGTGTCATCATCGCCGTAGTCGAAATCATCATCATCAACAGGCGGATTGAACGGGTTATTACCGAACTCAAGGCTACCATAATAGGACTTGCACACTATCTGACCTTCGTGATGTCGATTTTCAAGACCGTTAACATTTGAATTCGGAGCCAGAACAGCACCGTTAAAGCCGTACATATCAACAACACTTGCATCAGTGACATTAAACAACAGATTTTTATACTTTGCTGTTGTATTAACTTGCTGTCTGTTGATTTGAAGTGATTGTATAGTAAGATTGAGTCTGGTGTTCTGATCACCCTGCCCACCTGTTATATTGATAAGTATTGTAGCACCTTCAGGTACATTGATATTAAGGTTAAACGGTCCGTTTCCTGTCATCTGGTTCCACTGATAAATATCAAATGTAAAGACGTTAACGCCGCTTTCATAACCGGTGAGATTCAAGTTTCCGTAACCGCCGTCATATACGCCGGTAGGCTGAAGACTTGCGAGATGAGCAGATGATGCACGCAGATATGCAAACGTGTCTGCAAAATTGAATTTGCATTCATCGCTGTTAACACCGCCAACCACAGTTGTACCGTTTGCATACTGATTGACATCTCCGAGATTGTTTGCCCATAAATTTCCGGAATTCATCTTTATGTTGGCAGTTCCGCCGACTATAACAGAGGCATATCCGTTTTTGTCATTACGGTTAGTGTCCTCTCTGTTTACCTCATACCAACCGCCGTTTGCGGTAACATTAAGGTCACCACCTGTAGCTATTCTGCCGCCGCAATCGGCCTGCGTAATAGTTGCATCTCCCTCTGTAAACAGAGTAAAGCCTGCAGCATAGCCGAATACGTCGTTATAAACATCTCCAACGAGATTATTGTATACAGAAGACTGGCTGGCGGTTACCGAAGTGTCAAAATCCTCCGCTGATAAAATCGAAGGTAAATCGGTGCTGTAAACACTGTCGGTCACATATGTCTGCGAAGCAGAACTGTCTGTGAACACCTCAGCTTGTCTGAGCTGAGTGCCTGCAGGTCCGCCGAAGAATCTGGTGATCAGCATATTTATCGCAAATACAAATGCGATTATCTTTCTGAGCACTTTCAGCTTAGCGTTGAGCTGCGGCTTCTGTGTGTAATTGTCGTAGCTGTTATGAAGCATCTAAAAGACCTCCTGTTAATATTTCATTAATCAAGAATGATTACTGTTTAACTCACAAATTTTGTAAACTACTGTGTATTTTTACCACAAGTATACTTTTATACATTATCATTATATACCCGAAATCCGAAAATGTCAAGTATTACCGTTAAAATCGTAAATAATTTTCACGTTTCTGCGAATAATATTTGGTTATCACGCTAACCAAAAACTTCCTTCAAATATTTTTTCGTCATTTTACGTTATGAATTAAGTTGAAATAATCTTAAAAGTCATTGCATTTATTGTTTTTCGGTGCTATAATTAATATGTTGAATTTTGTTTACGGACACTGAAATTTACATAAACTAACTACGGAAGGATGATATTAATGTCAGAAGTCAGAGCTGTTCAGAAAACAGAAATGCCCGAGATAAATGCTCAGGCGGCAATCGTTGTTACTCAGCATGAGGGTCGCATACTGCTTGAAAAGAATGCCAGAATGAAACTGTCACCTGCTTTTCTTATTAAAATAATGGCATCTATAATAGCTCTGGAAAAATGCAATCCTAATGATACCGTAACAGTGTCAGACAGCGTCATAAAGCAGATTTCGAACTGGAAAGGCTCGGCATCTATCAATCTTGAGGCAGGAGAAAAAATATCTGTACTTGATTTAATTTATTCGATGATGCTGGTTTCAGCCAACGACTCTTTATTTGCTCTTGCGGAATTCATATGCGGAAGCCTTGATAAGTTTGCCGCAATGATGCAGGAGAAGGCCAAATCTATCGGTGCGGCGGATACAACTGTGACTACCGCTGACGGCAGATTTACGGCGGAGCAGTATTCAAACGCATACGACCTTGCCATCATCTGCCGCTACTGCATGACCAACAGAATGTTCAGAACAATAGCGGCTACCGATAAATATACGATCCCGGCAACAAATAAAAGTGGCTCAAGGGATCTGCAGAATACGAATCTTCTTATTAACAGCGGAAACAGAAGATACAGATACGAAACGGCTATCGGCATAAAAAGCGGATATACGGCTCGCTCGAAATCGTGCCTCGCCTGCTCTGCCCTGCCGCCCGCAAACAAATTCGGAGAAGAAGTGCTTGCAATAATACTCGGAGCGGAAAACACAAAGCAGATGAAATACGTTTTCTATGACGCAATAACACTGCTCGACTTCACGTTCAATAATTATGAAGCGCTCAGCGGTAAAAAGCCGGAACAGCAGAATTCCGAAGCGGAAAAATCCATTACCACCGTAGGAAAGCTGTGTGAAATTCTTAACGCCGAACTTCGCAACGCCGCAGACGTTCCGATCACATCATTTGCCTTCGGTAAGCAGAAAATAAAACCCGGATGTGCGTATTTTGCCACCGATAAGGAAACGGCTGTCACGGCATTTGAAAAGGGTGCGGCTGTTGTTATCACAACTCAGCCGATAGAGAAGATTCCGAATATCGTTGTGGCGAATCTTGATACTGCTCTCAGCAGGACCGCAGTATTTATAAAGTCGGCACTCGGAATGTGGACTGTAGCTGTTATGGACAGTCCCGAAAAGATAAATCCACTTTCAATGATAGAGCAAATGCTGTCGTGCAGGATGGAAACCGTACATTCAATTTCCGTTACGAACAACTACAATTCAATGCTCCACGCAATGTTCGCTTCTACGCCTAAAACCGAGGCGGCTGTCATCAATGTTTCGTGCGTAAACGGAGGAAACGTTGAACGTGTTTCGCAGACAGCCAACTTCGATGTTGCGATACTTACAAGCACAGTCGTATCCAAGAATCCGAGGGAACTGACAAAGCCTGAGCTTATTGAAGAAAAGCTCAAGGTATGCGGCGGAATGAACGAATCAGGCGCTGTCATCATCAATATTGACGATAAAAATCTTGCAGGCATATTCACCATACCGCAGGATATTATCACCATCGGCGTAGATAACAGAATGGCTGATTATTTTGCCGATAACATAGAGCTTTCACATAATAAGATCTCGTTTGATATAATACATGGTGCGGATAATTATCATATCGAACTTTATTCCGATGATAAGCACAGCGTATATCAGGCTCTGGCGACATTTGCACTGGGCGAGATCATGGGCATACCGCCAAAGCAGATTATACCGGCAATCGAAAAATACCGCCCGTCAACAGGACTTACAACAGTACGCAACGAAAGAGGTATTTATGTAATATCCGATTTTGAAAACGAGGCTGTTGAAAGCGTAGGTGCGGCACTTAAGGAACTCTGCACCATGCAGCTTCCTCCCGATTCAAGAAGAATAGCGGTACTGTCTGAGGTGGGTGACGGTGACGAGCATGAACTTGAAATATACAGGAAGGTAGGCAATATCGTCAATAAGGCAAGCGTAGATATTACGGTTTGCTATGGTGAAACTGCCGCTGAACTGATGAAAACCGCCGATTTAAAAAGCAAATTCGTAATAAAGCTGAACACAAGACAGGCTCTTACAGAATTTTTAAAGCTGAATCTGCGTGATAATGACGCTGTACTTTTCAAAGGCTCGACTGTGACCGAACTTGACGAAATTATGACGGATGTCACATAAGCAATAACCAAACGGCAGGTATCCCGATCAAATACCTGCCGTAAATTTATGCTATTTTATACTATATAAAAGTGAAAATTCGCAACATATAAAACGGGTATCGGAAAATGCCGATACCCGTTGCTGTTTTAATTATGCTATCACTCGGTAGCCGCCGCAAGTCTGGTGTAACCGCTGTATTCGGTAACACCGCCTGCTGTCTTGTATGCGGCTATTCTGAATGTATATGTTGTGCCTGATTTAAGTCCTGATACACGGCAGGTAACCGTTGCGTTGGATGTTGCATTCAGTATCTGTGTCCACTTACCGCCCTTATACTGCTCAACAACATAGCCCGTAGCGGAATTGTTCTTAGCCCACTGTAAATTCAGTGTGGAAGCAGTACCGCTTTTCTTTATGAACGATGTAACGTTTGAAGGAAGTGTTGTTGCCGCAAGTCTTGTATAGTCACTGTATGCAGAACCGTTGAATGCTCTGATTCTGAAGGTGTATGTCGTGCCTGCCGCAAGACCGTTTACCGTATGAGTAACCGTTGCGTTGTTAGCGGTTCTCAGAATTTCAACCCACTTGCCGCCGGTATATCTTTCAATAGCATAACCGGTCGCATTCGCATTCTTAGCCCACTGTAAAGTAAGCGATGAACTTGTAGCGGATTTCCTTGCAAATGAAGCTACATTGCCCGTCTGTGTGGTCTTATCGGTAGCCGCCGCAAGTCTTGTATAGTTGCTGTAAAGAACGGTTGAACCTACTGTCTTATATGCTTTTATGCGGAACGTATAGGTTGTTCCCGCTGCAAGACCGTTTACTGTATGAGTAACCGTTGCATTGCCGGCGGTCTTAAGTATCTGCGTCCATTTTCCGCCCTTGTACTGTTCAACAATATAGCCGCTTGCAGATGCGTTCTTGGACCACTGTAAAGTGAGCGAAGAACTTGTTGCGGATTTCTTTGCAAACGTTGCCACATTTGTAACCGCTGTGCCTGCCGCAAGTCTTGTGTAATCACTGTATACTACCGAGCCACCCTCGTTTCTGTACGCTCTTATGCGGAATGTATAAACACTGCCTGCGGCAAGACCGTCTGCATTATAAGATACTGTGCCGTTACCTGACGTTCTCAGTATCTGCGTCCACTTTCCGCCCTTATATATCTCAAGCTCATATCCGCTTGCAGCCGCATTCTTATCCCACGATATTCCGACAGATGTTGTTGTTCCCGATACCCTGCGTACATTACCGACAGCGTCAAGAGTCAGCTTTGATACATAATTATCAATATAGGAGCTGTTGCAAACCGAACACTTATGTATCGTATATCCGTCAGCGGTATATGTCGGTGCAACCACTGAAGTGATATAATTGTGAGGTTTCTTTTCGATTGTTGCTGTTTCAATATGATTGCACTTTGAGCATACTCTGTGCTTTTCGCCTGTTGCGGTACAGGTTGAATCCCTGTCGATTATCCATTCGCCGTATGTGTGTTCTGTGCATTCGGTATCGGAAACGGCATAAGCCTTTATCATCAGATTATTTTTTCCGCTGTCGGTGCAATCAGACCATCCGTACGAAGGATTATATGTATAGAAGCTCTCACCCTTGTTGGCTTTAAGGTCATATGTAAGGCCGTACATACTGAAGCCGTATTCGCTGTAAATTCTGACCGTGCCGGAATCCTTGGTTATTTTTGCTACTATTGCGAAAGATTCTCCCTTCTTCACCTTCACGGGAGTATCGAACTTCAGCGAATAATAACCCTCGTACTTGACATTGCTCATTGTGGCAACGGCGGATTTTGTGCCTGATGTGGGATCGCTTGCATTCTGTAAACCTGTATACACACTAAGCTCGATGTTATTTCCTGCGGAAGTATAGGCTGCAGCTCCCGTAACATACGAATCTTCATCTGCAGTGAACACATTCGCACCGTATATATCAGGTCTGGAATAGCCGAATGAGGCGAAGCTGTTTCCGCCGTCATAGCTGTAACGGGTATCAAAGTAATCATCGGCGCCATCGACCGTAAAGTCATAGGCAATGCCGACACCGCTTATCGACTTATCATAGTATGACAGCCAGAAATATCCGTTATCTCTTGAATATTCTCCCCAGCTGTTCTTGATGAGCCATGCACCGTCACCGGCAGGAGTTGTCTTGAAAGAAGACGCAGGAATGGTGTCATCCCATCCAACAACAGTTACGGCATGATTTGAAGTATATTCATTAGGATTATAATAGTAACTGCTTCCATCCTCTCCGAACTTATTATCTGTATGGTTTTCGTTGTAACTCAATGAAGCGGCACCGTAATCCATAATAAGCTGTTTGAACTCATCGTTGTCGCTGTTATTGTTGATATGAGCCTGGAACACTCCCGTGATTTTTGCAACGGAAGAATTTCTTACCTCATAATACTCGGATTCGGTAAAATTCTTTTCGGCAATGCTCGGCGTATTATACTCGCTGTAAGGATAATCGCTGCTTTCATTGTACGGTCCTATGCCGTTCATCAGCCCAAGACCCGCAGCCCATACATTACCGCCGTATTCAAGATAATATGTAGATCCTGCATTGTAGGTGGCGGTATCGCCCGAAGGATTAAGCTGACCGTAAAGTGCCGGATGACTCAGCATATAAGAGAGCAGATTTTCCGAAAGGTCTGTATTTTCTGCGTTGAACTTATCCGGGAACTCCTTTATCAGCGAAGCCTCGCTTATGGCTGTTGATGAAAAAGCCCAGCAAGTACCCCAGTTTCCCTGATTCTTAACAGATGTTATATAGCCCTGCTCCACCGCACTGTATTTAGCAGGTGCGGCATAAACGGACAGCGACAACACGCTTGCAGTCACTGCCAGTGCTGTACCCGAAGCACAGATTCTCATTAGTTTTTTGTTCATACTTCCTCCTGATGTATATGTATAAATCGGCTGAATGTCTTTTAACGGTAAAAAACGTTTGTTTTCGACCATTTTACTTATTAATTATACCATTTTACGATGTGACAGTCAATTGATAAATCGTTGAATTTTATGCGATTTTTTTGCACAGAATAGATAAAATTTAAGTTTTTCTTCAAAAAGGGCTTGTATATTTTCGCTAAATATGATACAATTAACTCAAGTCAGAAGGGTATCACCCCTCAGACCCTTGCAAACGGTTTCGCTTGCAAATAAAGTTCAAGGCGTATATCGCCCCGAAAGGAATGAAAGTTATATGACAGTAAACATTACAGCGAAGAAGATTCAGGTTACTCAGGCGTTCTCGGATTACGCAACAAAGAAGATTGAAGCTAAACTCGATCGTTTCTTCTCAGGTGACGCAGACTGCAAGGTAACACTTTCCGAGCAGAAAAATATGATAACGTGCGAAGTCACAGTCCGCACAGCAGGACTTATATTCCGTTCAGAGCAGAAAGCGGCAGACAAAAACGATGCTTTTGATGCCTGCATAGACCGTATCATCAGACAGATCCGCAAGAACAAGACAAGAGTTGAAAAACAGCTTCACAGTTCATTCAAGGGCGGATTTGACGATGTTGTTGAAGAACAGGCTGATTTCGAGGTAGTTAAACATAAAAAGTTCAATCTCCGTCCTATGTCGGAGGATGAGGCTATTCTTCAGATGAATATGCTTGAACACGCATTCTTCATGTTCAGAAACGCAAAGACCGGAGAGATAAACGTAGTTTACAAACGTGACGACGGCAATTATGCGGTTCTTGAGCCTTCGGAAGCGTAAAGATATAAAGCGTAAAGCTGTATCAACGTAAATAAATAACATACTGCCGTGTAGTATTCACTGCACGGCAGTAATTCTATTAAAGGAGCGTTATATGAATAAAACAAACTGGGGGATCATCGCAACCGGATCTATCGCCGCAAAGCTGGCAGAAGCCATAAACAGCAATGAAAACTCCGTGCTTTATGCGGTAGCGTCAAGAAGTGAAAATAAAGCAAAGGTCTTCGCTGAAAAATTCGGTGCAATAAAACACTACGGCAGTTATGAACAGCTGGCGGCAGATGAAAATGTCGATGTTATCTACATAGCAACACCTATGGCTCAGCATTACGAAAACGCAAAAATGTGTATCGAAAAAGGAAAAAACGTGCTGTGTGAAAAGACGATAACCCTTAACTGCAAACAGCTTGACGAACTTATCGCACTTGCCCAAAAACACAACGTATTCTTTATGGAGGCAATGTGGATGAAGTTTATTCCTGCGTTCAGGCAGGCAAAGGAATGGGTAGCCTCCGGACGAATCGGTGACATAAAGCTTGTTCGTGCCGATTTGTCATCTTTTTGCCCTTACAATCCCGACAACCCATATGACCGTTTTTATACAAATTCACTCGGCGGCGGTTCTCTGCTTGATCTTGGCGTATATCCGCTGACATTCGCCTGCGACTTTCTTGGATACAAGCCGAACGAAATAGTAACAAACGCATATATCGGAAAAAGCAACGTAGATTATGACGCTTCCCTGCTGCTAAGATACGATAACGGAAGCTTTGCCGACTCGCATATCGGTTTTGATTTTCTTAAAGACAATTCCGCCTGCATAATCGGCGACAAAGGCAGAATAGTTTTCGGTAACTGGTTCTTCTGCACTTGCTCGGTAAAGCTGTACGATGAGCTTGGCAATCTTGTTGCAGAGCCTGTGATAGCTCACGATTGCAACGGCTATGAATATGAGGTGCGTGAGGTGGAACGCTGTCTTGACGAAAACAAAAAGCAGAGCGATATAAATCCGCTGTGGCAGACAAGAGCCGTCCTTGAAATTATGGACAATTGCCGCAAACAATGGAACTTGAAATTTGACGGAGAATAAAAGCATACCCCTTGCAGTAAATTTGCAAGGGGTATGCTTTTAGAAAAAGTCTTTTGTTTAATGTGCTTCGATTATATCGTTCAGCTTTGCCTGCGATAGCGGCTACCGATAGTGCTATTTGTCGGACAGCACTTCTCGGGTTCGCTATTCGAATAGATAAACCTGTCAATATGAAAGAGGGAAACAACCAAAGGGATCAGGACAAGGGACTTGACAGCCCCTCTCCCTGTCCCTTAGGTTTTCTCCCTCTTGCTCCCTCTTTCCTTACCCATACCCACACCCCGTCGGGGTGTTGGCTGAACTTGAATAACCACCGGAACATTGTATATCCTGTCAATTCAGGGACGCTTAACGCTACACGTACGCATATTAGTACATATATCTCAGGTTAGTGGCGTTTTTTTGAAGAGTCAATGTTAGAGCAGTTGCACTGATACACTCACGAAATTATTAATGCCTTGTAGGTACGGAAACTGTTTTAGGGGATGTTGGCGATACTTTTCATTATACTGCTTTAACAATCGGTTTATCGACAGACTGACCCCTTGCAGTAAATTTGCAAGGGGTATTTGTCAGTTTACCTTTATCTTGTCAAGCACCTCTCCGACCTTATCGTGTATCGCAAGGTCCGCCCTGCTGTCATAAGGAGTGGCAGACATATTGATAAGCACCAGATTTCTGCCGCCGAAATAACGTATAAATCCCGCCGCAGGATACACTGTGAGCGAAGTTCCGCCGATAATCAGCGTGTCACAGCTTTCTATCGCCGCCAGCGCACCGGTTACCGTCCTGTCATCGAGATTTTCGCCGTACAGCACAACATCAGGCTTTATTATTCCGCCGCATTCGCAATGAGGAACACCTTCGGATTTGAGAATATCCTCTGCGCTGTAGCTTTTTCCGCATTTAAGGCAGTAGTTTCTGTGAACGCTTCCGTGCAGTTCATAAACCGTCTTGCTTCCTGCCGCCGTATGAAGCCCGTCAATATTCTGCGTTATAACCGCAGTCAGCTTTCCTGCCCTTTCAAGCTCGGCCAGCTTTAAATGTGCCTTGTTCGGCTTTGCGTCAAGGCACAGCATTTTTTCACGGTAAAACTCAAAGAATTTTCCGGTATGCTCAAAGAAATATTCGTGGCTTAAAAGTTCCTCCGGCGGAACATCATATTTCTGATTATATAAGCCGTCTGCCGAACGGAAGTCGGGGATACCGCTTTCGGTAGACACTCCCGCACCGCCGAAAAACACTATAGATCCGCTCTCATCAACAATCTGCTGCAACGTTTTCATAAAAAAAAGACCCTCTTTCAGATTTCCTCGCCGTTATCACGGCAGAAATGACACTCTCCGCAAAGTTCGCCGTGTCCGTATATCTCTTTTATTATACTCCAGTTGTCAAGCATTTTCTCTGCCACCGCAGGATCGTACATAAGTCCGATATTTTTTTCTATTTCACTTCTGACTATATCAAGCGGAAGCGCTTTTCTGTAGGCTCTTGCCGATGCCATTGCGTCAATCGAATCACACACGGCGATTATTCTTGCGCCGATCGGGATCTCATCCGCCTTTGCGCCGAACGGGTAGCCCTTTCCGTCATACCTTTCGTGGTGATGAAGTATTATTGCGGATATTCTCGAAAAGCTGGGCGACTTTGACAGTATATCCGCTCCTATCTGCGGATGCTGTTTCATCAGTGCCCATTCTTCATCGTCAAGCCTGCCGGGCTTCAGCAATACGGAATCGGGTATACCGATTTTTCCTATATCGTGCAGGTGAGCGGCTATATGTATTTCCTGTATTTCGTCATCCGCAAGTCCGAGCTTTTCTGCAAGCACCGTAGCCGTATCGCTGACCCTCCTCGAATGATCTCCCGTATACGGATCTCTCGCATCGAGCGCAGATGATATGCACTCCACAAACTCGTGATATAATTTGTTGTCCGGTGTAATTATACTGTTGGTGTCGATAATTTTCGGTTGTTCCTGCTCCACTCTGACATTCCTCTTTTCTTTCCCCTGATTGCCGCATATAAGTTAGTTTAGGGCAACCGTAATACAAAAACCAAATCGTTACACATTTTCTGCGGCAACGTGCTTTTCTTTTATATGCTTTTTCAGCTTTTCGAACGATTCGGAGCTTATATCGTGTTCCAGCTTGCACGCATCCTCTGCGGCCGTTTTTTCGTCTACGCCTATACCGATAAGCCAGTCGGTAAGCACTCTGTGACGTTCATATATACGCTGTGCTATCTCCTCGCCGGGTTCTGTAAGCGTTATATACCCGTCCTTATCCACCTCGATAAAACCGCCGCTTCTGAGTATGCTCATGGCACGACTTACACTCGGCTTTGAAAGCTCCATTTCGTGTACTATATCAATAGAACGTACTTCTATCCCTCTTTCTCTTAAAACAAGGATAGTTTCAAGATAATTCTCGCCCGATTCGTGAATACCTGGCATTAATGTACCGCCTTTCAGTTTGGTTAATTCTGTCGGTTAGTCACCGCTTATTCGTTGTTGTTATTATAGCATTAAATCAAGTGGCTGTCAAGCCACAGTGGCGGTACGCCACTGTTTTGCACGGCAAAACTATTTAATGCTAAAACGTTCTCGGACAGGTGCGTATGCACCTCCGCATTTTTATGCGGTAAATCATCGTCAGATGATTTTAGTCCGAGGTTGTTATAACACGATTTTAATGTGCCGTCAAGGCACATTGCGGCAAATGCCGCAAGTTTTGCCTTTGGCAAAACAAAAACCGCACCGACAAAAGCCGATGCGGTAAGCGTAACTATGATATTATCAGACCTTAGCGATAACCTCGACTTCGGCAAGAACACCCTTAGGCAGTGCCTTTACCGCAACGCAAGAACGGGCAGGCTTTGATGTGAAATACTGACCGTATACCTCGTTGAACTTTGCAAAGTCACCCATATCGGCTAAGAAGCAGGTCGTCTTGATAACATTTTCAAAACTCGTGCCTGCCTGCTTTAAAACTTCGCCTAAATTCCTGCATATCTGATGTGTCTGACCCTCGATGTCCTTCGCCTCAACCTCAGATGTTTCGGGATTGATTGCGATCTGACCTGATGTGTAAAGCACACCTGCGTGAACTATTGCCTGTGAATAAGGACCGATTGCGGCAGGCGCCTTGTCTGTATGAATCTTTTCCATTGTCATTACCTTCCTTTGATTTATTACTCGATGCTGTATCCTGCATCGGTAAGTGCTTTTCTTATCTGAGCGATATGCTCATAGTTTCTTGTTTCAAGTTCAACACGCAGATAGCAGCCGTTGACATCTTCGCCCTCGTTTGCACGCTCGTGGTGAACGGATATAACGTTACCGCCGAGGTCTGCGATTATCTGCGATACGCCCTTAAGCTGACCGGGCTTGTCGATAAGTGCGATATTAAGCTGGCAGGTACGTCCGGACTTTATAAGACCTCTCTTGATTACTCTTGAAAGAATCGTTACATCAATATTACCGCCGGATACAAGGCATACGACCTTCTTGCCCTTTACGGGAACCTTGTTGAACATAACAGCCGCAACGGGAACTGCGCCTGCACCCTCGGCTATCAGCTTATGCTTTTCAATAAGCGTAAGTATAGCGGTCGAAATTTCATCATCCGTAACAGTTACAATATCATCTACATACTTCCTGCAAAGTTCGAATGTATTTGAGCCGGGCTCCTTTACTGCGATACCGTCTGCTATGGTGGAAACGTGGTCAAGGCACTCTATCTTGCCGTCCTTGACAGATGTCTGCATACTGGGTGCGCCTGCCGCCTGAACGCCGTATACCTTTATATCGGGCTTTAATGACTTCATCGTGAAAGCAACACCCGAAATAAGTCCGCCGCCGCCGATAGGCACTACAACAGCGTCTATATCGTCAAGCTGTTCAAGCAGTTCAAGACCTATCGTTCCCTGTCCTGCGATTACATCCTCATCGTTGAACGGGTGAATAAATGTATAGCCGTGTTCGTCACGGAGCTGTAAAGCCTTGTTATATGCATCGTCATATACGCCCTCGACAAGACATATCTCCGCACCGTAGCTTCTTGTAGCCTCGACCTTTGAAATGGGAGCGCCGTCCGGCAGACATATTATCGACTTGATACCGCTTCTCTGCGCCGCAAGAGCAACGCCCTGAGCGTGATTTCCCGCACTGCAGGCAATAACGCCGTGCTTCTTTTCCTCATCTGTAAGGGTAGAGATCTTGTAGTATGCGCCTCTTACCTTGAACGAGCCTGTCACCTGTAAATTTTCCGTCTTGAGATAAACATCCGCATCGGGATTTATCTGGGGAGCGTGAATAAGGTCGGTAGGTCTTATTACCTCTTTCAGTTTAAAAGCCGCATGATAAACCTTGTCTAATGTCAACATCTTTCTTCTTTCCTTTCCTGTCTTTGCTTTATAAATGATTCTGCGATTTCAATGATACAAAGCACTTTTAGGTAGCTGATAAAATAAAAAAGCCCCGCCTTATGAAACTTTACGTTTCAAGAGGCGAAGGCTTGAAGTCTCCGTGTTACCACTCTTATTGCCCGTTAATAACGAGCCGCTCTGTACATATCCGTCAATATGCTACTCTGTAACGGGAGTACCCGTACAGGCTTACTGCTGTTTCTGCCTGTCTGCTCAGAGGTGATTATCTTTTGCGGTATTACCTGCCGTTTCGCACCTCCAACGGCTCTCTGTGAGGCTTTTCCCGCCGACTTCCTCGTCAACGCATTTTCTTTATCGTTTAGAGTATATCACTGTTTTTGCGATTTGTCAACACTAATTTTAAATTTCACATTTTAACAACTAATATTTAAGTCCGCTTTTATGATATTTATTTCTACTTTATATCCCTAACCCCAAACCCCTTCCCCTCGGGAAGGGGCTGTATTGCTGGGGCTGCCGCCCCTAGTCCCTGCCGGGGGCTCCGCCCCTGCGACCCTGTTTTAGTTATTTAAAAAATTTTCTGTACTCTTAAATTTTTTGTGTTTGCACTTACGCAAAATAATTATCAAACGCTTTAACGCCGATGTCGATCTGCTTTTCCGCAAACTTTGCCGCATCATCGTCATTTTCGCTTGTATCGTCTGTTTTGCCAAGTATCATAAAGCAGTAATAACCGTCTTTTTCAAGCACCCTGCCTGCGTTTACCTTTGCAACATTTACGGGATACTGCATCTGCTGTTCCTTCATAACAAGCAAAGCGTCCTCAAGCGCACGCTTTACATTGGCTTCCTTACCCTTTTTCGGCTTTACTATTACAAGCCTGTCCGGGTGGAAACCTATTAACGGCGCTTCCGCTACGACCTCATCATACATATCCTTTGTAAGTCCGAATTCGCTCTCGATCATTTCTGCGTCCATAGCCTGATCGGGCAGATAGTTTTCGCCGTATGCCTTTGCTACAGCATCCCTCAGACCCTTTGCGGACAGCGTGCTGTTTTTATCGTTGCTATCCGAGCCGCTTATATCTCCCGACGAGCTTCCGGCACTTTCCTGAGCCGAAGTTGATTGACCCGGTGCGGCAGACGACGCATTGCTCTCACTGTCTGATGTGCAGGCAGATAAAATGACCGATACAGCGGCAACCGCCGCAACCGCAGATATGATATACCTGTACTTCTTCATTTTCCTGTTCATTGAAACCCTCCTTTTACGGTTTATATCCGGATTATATTATTGCCGTGTGAAATCGGCATTATACCTATGTAGAATTTATATGAAAATTTCGGAAAAATCTATAGACATTTCCGGATGCAGATGTTATAATTGAATCATCAAAATAACCAATTTTCGCACAGAAAGGAATAGTAAAATGCACGATATTGATAAACTTATTTCTGAAATGACACTTGAAGAAAAAGCAGGTCTTTGTTCGGGTGCGGATTTCTGGCACACTAAAAAAGTTGACCGTCTCGGAATTCCCGATGTTATGGTAAGCGACGGCCCTCACGGACTTCGTAAACAGGATATTGATACCGTTGACCCTAACGAAAGCATCGAGGCGGTATGCTTTCCTGCCGCCTGTGCTACAGCCTGCAGCTTTGACCGTGAACTTATGCTGTCTATGGGCGAAACGCTCGGTGAAGAATGCCGTGCAGAAGATGTATCCGTACTGCTCGGTCCTGCCGTAAACATAAAGCGTTCGCCTCTTTGCGGAAGAAACTTCGAATATATTTCGGAAGACCCTTATCTTGCAGGCGAACTTTCTGCGGCATATATAAACGGTGTGCAGAGCAAGAATGTCGGCACATCTATAAAGCACTTTGCCGCAAACAGTCAGGAAACACGCCGTATGACCTGCTCATCGGATATGAGTGAACGTACTCTGCGTGAGATCTACTTCCCTGCTTTTGAAACCGCCGTTAAAAAGGCTCAGCCGTGGACGGTAATGTGTTCATACAATCTGATAAACGGTGAATATTCATCGGAAAACGACAATCTGCTGAACAAGGTCCTTCGTGACGAATGGGGCTTCAAGGGCTATGTAATGTCCGACTGGGGAGCGGTAAACGACCGTGTCAAAGGTCTTGCCGCAGGACTTGATCTCGAAATGCCTTCAAGCGGCGGTCTTAATGACGCAAAAATCGTTGAGGCGGTAAAGAACGGCACCCTTGACGAAAAGGTGCTTGACACAGCAGTAAAGCGTATACTTGAGCAGGTTTACCGCTACCGTGACGTAAAGGGCGGAGAGCATATTTTCGACCGCAGCGCCGACCATAAGAAAGCGGCAGATATTGCAAAGGAATGCATGGTTCTTCTTAAAAACGACGGTGCTTTACCTTTGCCCCACAGCAACGCCAAGATAGCGTTTGTCGGTGCTTTTGCGAAAGATCCCAGAATACAGGGCGGCGGCAGTTCGCACATAAATACTAAGAACATTTCAAACGCACTTGACAGCGCCACAAAATATTCCGATGTTTCCTATGCCGAAGGATATGAGCGTGAGTCAAACGATACAAACCCTGCACTTCTTGAGGAGGCTGTACAGCTTGCCGCAGACAGTGACGTTGCGGTAATTTTCGCAGGACTTCCCGACAGCTTTGAATCGGAAGGCTATGACAGAAAGCATATGCGTATGCCCGACTGCCAGAACGAATTGATTGACGAGATCTGCAAGGTGCAGGAAAACGTAATAGTTGTACTGCACAACGGCTCTCCCGTTGAAATGCCGTGGAACGATAAGGTAAGCGCAGTTCTTGAGGTTTATCTCTGCGGTGAGGCTACAGGTGAAGCTACTGCGGATATACTTTTCGGCAAGGCAAACCCTTCCGGAAAACTCGCAGAAACAATACCGATGAAATTGTCCGATACTCCTTGCTATCTCACCTTCCCCGGCGACCGCCACGCAGAATATAACGAGGGTGTATTCGTAGGCTACAGATACTACGATAAGAAGGAAATGGCAGTACGCTATCCTTTCGGTCACGGCTTATCCTATACTACATTTGAGTATTCCGATATAAAACTCTCCGATACCGCAGTAGGCGATGATGATATTCTCACAGTAAATGCGGTTATCACGAATACCGGCAACTGTGCAGGCAAGGAAATCGTACAGCTTTATGTAGCGGATAAATCGGGCTTTGCTGTTCGTCCCGAAAAGGAACTTAAAGATTTCATCAAGATCGAACTTCAGCCCGGAGAAAGCAAAACGGTCACATTCAGGCTCGACAAGAGGGCGTTCAGCTACTATAACGAGGAACTTTGCGACTGGTACGCACCTAACGGCAAGTATGATATAATGATAGCAAGTTCATCCCGTGATATAAGACTTACGGCAGAGGTTACGCACAAAACAGCGGTAAAACTCCCGTTTGTCGCAACTGAAAACACAGTATTCGGCGAGTTTATGGACTATGCCGAGGGCAAGGCTACTCTTGACCTGCTCTTCAGCAAGGTCGCAAAGGGTCTGCTCGGCGGAGATCACTTTGAGCCTGAGGCTGTACGCAGTATGATTGGCAGTATGCCGCTCCGTCAGATACGCTCATTCGGCGGTATCAGTGATGAACTGCTGCAGCAGGCAGTTGATATGCTGAATAAGGATTTCGGCGGATTTAAGGCGCAGATGTAAATAATTTACCAATTTCAACAATAACCGTTGCGGATTAATATGTCCGCAACGGTTATATTTTTTCATATAAAAACCGACTGCCGTAATATCGACAATCGGTCAATAATTTTACTTCTCTTCCTGCTTAGCCTTTTCCCTTGCAAGCAAATTTGCCTTATAGTCAAGATAATTCTGGAGAATAACTGCGGCGGCAACTGCGTCAATTACCTTTTTACGCTCCTTGCCACGCTTGTTTACGTCATTCATCATATTGTGTGCGGTGACTGTGGTTGAACGTTCGTCCCACATAACAACGGGTATTTCGAGAAAATTCTGAAGCATATCTGCAAACATTTTGCACTTCTCGCTTCTCGGTCCGTATGTTCCGTTCATATTTATCGGATTTCCGACCACGACCTCGCCGACCTCATATTCGACAGCGGCGGCGGCTACCTTTTCAACACACGTCTGAAAATTTCTCTCGTCTATAACGCCTATAGGTGACGCAAGCGTCTGCGTTCTGTCACAGCAGGCAAGACCTGTGTGTGCATCGCCGTAATCAACAGCCATTATTTTCATTATTTTTTATTTCCTTTCGGACAAGTAGTTTTTCCTGTAACAAAGCTGAATTCAAGCTCCGTCATAAAATCAAACAATCCGGGTATTAGCTTTTTCTCTTTCTGCATTTTCTCAAATTCCGCAAGCGTGACAAACTTCGCACCGGACACTTCCTCTGTCTGAAGTGTAAGATCGTCAAGTGTCAGATCTCTGTGCAGCTCGTAGCAATCTATAAAGAAAGCCGCACCGTGCTTTGTACCTTTGAAAGTCAGTTCCTCATCGGCGACATCTATGCCGATCTCTTCCTTTATTTCACGCTTGATACAGTCAATGCTTGACTCTCCTGCCTTGACCGCACCGCCCGTGCATTCCCACAGACCGCCGAAATTCTTATACTTACAGCGTTGTGTAACGAGCAGCTTGTTACCACTTACTATCCACGCCTCACAGACGATATTGTATTCGCCCGGCTGCATACGGATACCTCTTTTATGAAGTTTTCCGGTACGCTTTCTGTTCTTGTCGTACACGTCCCAGTATTCCGCCACTCGTTTCACCTCCCTGCGATTATCCGTTTAATCAGTTGTTGGCTTTATACTCTTTCAGTGCCTCGGCAAGCTGAGCAGGACATGAACTGCTCTTTGAGCCGCACTTTATACCGTCAAGACGCTCGATAACCTCATCAACAGGCATACCCTGTACAAGATGGGCTATACCCTGCAGATTTCCGTTGCAGCCGCCTATTACCTGAAGGCCTTCTACCTTGCCGTTTTCAACATCTATTATCATTTTACGGGAACATACTCCCTTGGGTGTGTATTCAAATGTCATTTTTGTCTGCCTTTCTTGTTTTTTATTCCTGTGCCGCTTTCTCAACTGCAGTAGCTACCGCTTCGGCTACCGACTTGTCAAGCGGGCTTGGTATTATGTATTCTCTTGATAATTTGTCGGGGGTTACGATATCGGCTATAGCGTAAGCGGCGGCCTTCTTCATTTCTTCCGTTATCGCCTTTGCTCCGCACTGTAAAGCGCCCTTGAATATTCCGGGGAATACAAGAACGTTGTTTATCTGGTTGGGGAAGTCGCTTCTGCCCGTACCTACGATATAAGCGCCTGCGGCAAGAGCCTTGTCGGGCATTATCTCAGGTTCGGGATTAGCCATAGCGAATACAATCGGCTTTTCAGCCATCGACTTTATCATATCCTCGCTTACAAGACCCGGCTTTGATACGCCTATGAATACGTCTGCGCCCTTCATAGCCTCAGAAAGTCCGCCCTTTATATTATTCTTGTTTGATTTTACAGCCATCTCTGCATGGGCGGGATTTTCGTACTTATCATCCCTGTTGATGATACCGTTTATATCGACCATGATAAGATTGCCTATTCCCATATTAAGCAGGAATGTGCCTATTGCGATACCTGCCGCACCTGCACCGTTTATTACAACCGTAATATCCTTCATCTGCTTGCCTGCACAACGTACAGCGTTGATAAGCGCCGCACCCACTACAACGGCTGTTCCGTGCTGATCGTCGTGGAATACGGGAATATCGAGTTTTTCCTTAAGTCTGCGTTCGATCTCAAAGCATCTGGGAGCGGATATATCCTCTATATTTATACCGCCGAAGCTGTCGGATATAAGCTCTATCGTTCTTACTATCTCGTCAACATCCTTAGACTTTATGCAGATAGGGAATGCGTCAACGCCTGCGAACTCCTTGAACAGACAGCATTTGCCTTCCATTACGGGCATACCTGCAAGTCCGCCTATATCGCCAAGACCGAGTACGGCTGTACCGTCCGTGATGACCGCAACTAAATTCTTACGGCGTGTCAGCTTGTATGACAGCGAAGGGTCCTTTTCTATTTCAAGACAGGCCTGTGCAACACCGGGCGTATAGCAAAGCGAAAGATCCTCCCTTGTGTTAACGGGTGCTCTTGAAATAACTTCTATCTTGCCTTGCCATTCATAGTGCTTTTCCAGTGCCTGCTGTTTAATATCGGTTGCCATTTTTCTTTTCCTTCCTTTTGGGACAATTATTTTATTTTCCGTTTCAGAATACGCTGAAGCGAATCATCGGGAGTGTAGTTCGTGCCGATAGCTATCGGATAGTGGTTATAGAATCCGTGAAAATCCGAACCGCCCGTTGTGATAAGATTATGCTCCCCTGCTGTTTTGAGCAGCCTTTCACGCTGTTCTTCGGTCGCACTCTGGTGCCATACCTCCACGCCGTCTATCTTTCCTGCTGCGGCAAGTTCCTCCAGCAGTTCGAAATTGTCGAATACCGCAGGGTGAGCAAGTACAGCCACACCGCCTGCAGAATGTATAAGTTCCAGCACGAAATGTACCTCGGGATAATCCTGCATATCCGTGCTGACTTCCTCTGCGCAAAGTCCCGTTGCAGGATTGAACAGTTCGTCATACACCTTGCCGTAAAGGTCGGTCGTATATCCGTAATCCATCAGGGCGTGCATGATATGACACTTGAATATGACTTTACTGCCTGTCGCATAACGCAGTATGCTCTCAAGCGTTATAGGATACTTTTCAATCACCTTCATAGCCATCTGCTTGCCACGCTTCTTACGAAGTTCACAGGTACGCAGACATAAACCCTCAAGCCTGTTCGGCTTTTCGGGGTTGTAGCATATTATGTGCGCCTTTGTTCCGTGTTTGCTGTCATATGTGGAAAACTCGACAGCAGGAATTACGTTTACGCCGTAACGCTCTCCGAGAACTACCGCCCTTGACGAAGAAGACAGCGTGTCGTGGTCGGTTATCGCAAAATAATCAATACCGTAACGCTTAGCCTGTGCAATGGTTTCCTCAAGTCCCAGTGAGCCGTCAGACATTGTGGTGTGGCAATGTAAATCAGCCTTCATATCAATACCCTTCTTTCTTTGTGTTCTGCCTGTAACGCTACAGCCGCAAACTGCACGATACTAAATAATTATACCACTTTTAAAGGTATAATGCAACAGTTTTTGTAAATTCGGAGCAAATGCTCTTTTTTATGCAAAACGGCACTCCCGCAATTAATGCGGGAATGCCGTCAGACTTAACTATTTGATAACTTTTCCGTGAGCCTTGGGAGTTGCCTTGATCTCTTTTTCACTGCCGCCTCTGTCAACAAACACGGCATTTTCGGCAATATCCTCCTCGGTTATCGGACCGAGTTCGGGGTTGCGTTCACCACGCTCCTCGTAATACGGATTGACAATATACTTCTGTATCACGGGATAGCAGATGAATGTAGTGGTAAAGCACATGAGCGACAGCGGTAAGAATATAACCGCAAATACCGAAAAAGGTAAAAAAAGCACAATAAGACTTATTATAGCGAGATTGATGATAAGCGCAATGAAATTACGCTTTACTCCCAGAAAAACAAGGAAGACAGCGTTCTTGAGTATCGAGCCGATCGAAAGGTTCAGTGCAACGATCTCAAGATAAATATAGAAGTGCATTATAAACACAAGAGTAGCACAGCATATCATAATGCAGATAAACACAAGCGAGCCGTCGGGAAGCGATTCGTTCATAAGGAACTGGAAGCAGGCAATCCAGACAGATACTATCATTATAACGTCAACTATACCGATAAAGACCGACTGCTTGAAATTCTTCTTGAAAGCAGTAAAGAATTCATCGAAAACAAAGCACGGCTGTTCAAGAATGAACTTTCTCATAACGTGAGTAAGAGCCGCCGTAGCAGGTCCGAAGGTAATTATGGGTATGCAGAAAAGAACATACAGCATATTAAGCTCTATCAGCTTCCAGAACTTTCTGCCGAATATTTCCCAATATTTGAAAAACGGCTTTTTCTGCGGTGCCGATTTTGATACGCCCTTGCCCGAGCTCTGATAATCGAATAACTTGAATGCCAAGATAACAACTCCTTAACGTGAAAACGTGAACATTTACTGCCTTACGGCATTATGTCAATGATAACACCGTAATGTTAACAGCGTTTAAATAATCCGTTACACTCATGCGGTAAAAATACCGTGTAATATTATACAATATTTTTTGACGAATTGCAAGTTAAAAATAGGAATATTGTATAAAAAGATTCGTTTCGGCGGCAACTTCCGTATTCACAGCCTCATAAACTATTGAACAGACGGTAAAAAAGTGCTATAATAATTTAAATATATTCCGAAAGGAGTCAACTTAAACCGACAGTGGAATACATTACAATCGGAAATGTTAAAATAGAAAAAACCGCTTCACTGGCTCCGATGGCGTCTGTTGCCGATAAGGCGATGCGTACTATGTGCAAGAAATACGGAGCGGCATTGCTCACAGGAGAAATGGCAAGTGCCAAAGGGCTGTGCTATTCCGACAGGAAAACTGCGGCTCTGCTTACCGTCACCGATTATGAGCGCCCTATGGCAATACAGCTTTTCGGCAGTGAGCCTGAATTTATGGCAAAGGCGGCCGTTATTGCGGCGCAGTACAAGCCCGACTTCATAGATATAAACTGCGGCTGTCCCGTACCGAAGGTAGCAGGCAACGGCGCAGGCTCCGCCCTTATGAAAGATCCCGTTCTTCTCGGACATATCGTTGAGGCTGTTGTAAAAGCCACCGATATTCCCGTAACGGTCAAGATAAGAAAGGGCTGGGACGAAAAGAACGTAAACGCCGTAGAAGTCGCCCGTATTGCTCAGGAAAGCGGAGCGTCTGCCGTTGCTGTTCACGGCAGGACAAAAAATCAGATGTACAGCGGTAAGGCTGACCTTGAGATAATCGCAGAGGTAAAGCAGGCACTCAGCATAGCCGTAATAGGAAACGGCGATGTTGACAGCGGCGAAAGCTGTAAACGTATGTACGATTACACCGGTTGCGATCTGGTTATGGTCGGCAGAGCCGCCTGCGGCAGACCGTGGATATTCTCGGAAATAAAGCACTATCTTGAAACGGGCGAAACACTGCCTCCCCCCTCCCCCGACGAACAGCTTGAAATAATGAACGAGCATATAAGGCTGCTTTGTGCGGATAAGGGTGAATATATCGGTATGAAGGAAGCACGCAAGCATACCGCATGGTACCTCAAGGGCAGACCCGGTGCGGCAAAACTGCGCAATATGTGCGGCAGCCTTGCAACGCTTGAAGATTTCGACAATATGCTGACGCTGATAAGAAATACGGCTCAGCAGGATATATAAGTACAAAAAAGAAGGAAAGACAAATGAAAGAAACGGCACACAAGTTAAAATCTCTTACGGCATTTGACATAAGCGGCGATTATCTGATAGGTCAGTTTGAACGCCTTGCAAGCGACGATGAAGAAACTGCTATCGACGCTTATACAAACATAGCACGGTATCTGCTGACAAACGACATAACACTTGCCGATTATCTCCGTGAGCTTCTCACCTACGCAGACTCAAAGCTCATCGAAAGCTACATCAGAAAAGAAGATACCAACAAGCAATATGCGGTTGAATATGACGTATCGGTAATCAAGGAACTTGCCAAAATGTCGGCTCACAAGCTGAAGGATTATCTTTTCCAGAAGTTCAACGAGAATTTCATTTTCTCGCTCCCCGAATATGTTACGGGCGGCTTTGACTGCAACGCCGAATACTTCATCCGCCATATAAGCGAGAACGGAAGCGGCATTTACGCAAAATATAAAGCGTTTGTATATGACAACGGCTTGCTTCATCCGATAGAAAAGCCCGACGCAATACGTCTGTCCGATCTGAAGAAATACGAATCGCAGAGAAAGCAGATAGTCGACAACACAAGAGCATTCATAGCAGGTCACCCTGCCGACAATGCCCTGCTCTACGGCGACAGAGGTACGGGAAAATCATCAACCGTCAAAGCGCTTCTCAACGAATATGCAAATCTGCGCATCGTACAGGTCGACAAAAAGGATGTTGCCTGCCTGCCCACGCTCTACAAAACGCTCAGCGAAAGCCCCCTGAAATTCATAATCTTTATAGACGATCTTTCATTCGGTGAAAACGATGAAGGCTTCGGTATACTCAAGAAGGTTCTTGAAGGCTCTGTCTGCGGAAGGCCGTCAAATATACTTATATATGCGACCACCAACCGCCGCCATCTTATCAAGGAAACCGAAAGCAGCCGTATGGGCGACAATGTTCACAGTGCGGATGAAATTGATGAAAGTATGTCGCTGTCCGACAGATTCGGTCTATTTGTGACATTCCTCGCACCGAACAAGGAAACCTATCTCGAAATAGTCCGCAGTCTTATCCTTGACAGAGGCATAATGATCGACGCTGACAAGCTCGACAGATGTGCGGAAAGATTCGCTCTTAAGAGAAACGGCAGATCCCCGAGAATAGCAAGACAGTTCGCCGACAGCCTGCAATCAAAACTCGCTCTCGGCATAGATCCGGAGAAAATGTGATGAAGAAAAAAATACCGCTTTTGATTTCGGCACTGCTTATGCTGACCTTAGCGATAAGCGGATGTGAAAATATCGTACTCGTACCGGGCAGATCGTCCGGTGCTATAACGGAAAGCAGTGAGGCTTCAGAGCCTCTGAGCGCATACCCCGTGACGCTGAACGACACGGAGATATTGGAAGCTCCCGAAAAAATAGTATCGCTTACCCCCGCCTATACAGAGATTCTTTTTGAAATGGGCTACGGCGACAGGATAGTTGCCGTCAGCGACTACTGCGACTACCCCGAAAGCGTAAAGGAACTCCCGAAAGCCGCAAGCAGTGCGAATCCCGATATTGCGGCGATAAAAAAACTCTCCCCCGACCTTGTGATAACCGCAACACCTATCGTAACAAAGGACAGGATCTCACTGGAGGCACAAGGCACAAAAGTTCTGACAATTGCGTCCCCGAAAACCATTGAGGAATTTGAAAACATCTACAAATTTTTCGGGCTTGCAATGAACGGCATTTTTGACGGTGAATCTGCAGGCGAAAAAGCATTCGCCCCAGTAAAAAAACAGCTTGATTCGATTAAAAAGACCGACAAAACTTTTATATACGTCACCGCCGCAAATACCCCCGCAGGCAAGGATACGTTTGAAAATGCGATACTCAGTCTTTTCGGCACAAACATAGCCGAGAGTGCGAGCGGTTATACCTATAACCCCGAAATGCTGAAGGACAATCAGCCCGACCTTATTTTCGTAAGCGACACTATAGGCAAGGATATGCTTACTGCAAACGAAAATTATTCCGGACTTAAAGCGGTAAAGGACGGTAAAATCACCGTTTTGAAAAACAAATATTTTGAACGTCCGAGCGGCAGGATCACCGAACTTCTGACTGAAATTTCAAAGGCATTCCCTGCCGAAAAGCCCGAAACCGCAAGCAGTAAGACCGAAAGTACCGACAGCAAAGAAAGCAACAACAGCAAAGAAACCGAAAAAAGCAAGCCTGAACCGGTTTCATCCGATGTTTCCGAATAATTTCAATTGCATATAAAGAGCCTGAACATAAAAGGCTCTTTATTTTTTATCCCTCTCTCACCTCTTTGTCACAAAAAAATATTGACTTTTTTCCAAATTCGTATATAATTTAATATGTATGTTCAATAAAAAATCGGGTACGGCTTTTTTGCTACCCTGATGATAAACGGAAGGAATCATAAATTATATGAAATGGACAGGACTAAACGATCTTAGAGAAAGCTATCTGAAATTTTTCGAAAGCAAAGGACATCTGAGAATGGCGTCGGCACCGCTGGTACCGCAGGGAGACAACTCCGTACTGCTTATAAACGCAGGTATGACCCCTCTCAAGAAATACTTTCAGGGCATTGAAGAACCGCCCAGACACCGTGTAACAACTTGTCAGAAGTGTATCAGAACACCCGACATCGACAACGTAGGTAAAACTGCAAGACACGGCACATATTTCGAAATGCTCGGCAACTTCTCATTCGGCGATTACTTCAAGCACGAGGCTACGGCATGGGCATGGGAATATCTCACAAAGGTACTTGAAATCCCAGAGGACAGACTCTGGGTAACGATTTACGAACAAGACGATGAAGCAGGCGACATCTGGGCTAACGAAGTCGGTGTACCCCGTGACAGAATAATCAAGCTTGGCAAGGCTGATAACTTCTGGGAGCACGGAAGCGGACCCTGCGGCCCCTGCTCTGAGATACACTTTGACAGAGGCGAAAAGTACGGTCCTTTCGAGAGCTTTGAACAGGCAGGAGAATGTGACAGAATTATCGAGATATGGAACCTCGTATTCACACAGTTCGACAATGACGGCAAGGGCAACTATACTCAGCTTGCAACAAAGAACATTGATACAGGTATGGGACTTGAGCGTCTTGCCTGCGTAATGCAGGATGTTGATAACCTGTTTGAAGTTGATACGATTCAGAACATTATGAAGAAGATCTGCTCCGTTGCAGGCGTAAACTATCACGATGACCCCACAACAGACGTTTCTATCCGTGTTATCACCGACCATATCCGTTCAACGACATTTATGGTTGGCGACGGTATCCGTCCTTCAAACGAGGGCAGAGGCTACGTTCTGCGCCGTCTGTTAAGACGTGCCGCAAGACACGGCAGAATGCTCGGCGTAAACAGACCCTTCCTCTATGAGATATGCGACACGGTTATAAACGAAAACCTCACAGCTTATCCCGAACTTGACGAAAAGAGAGAATATATAAAGAAGGTCATCAAGACCGAAGAAGAGAGCTTCGCAAAGACAGTTGACAAGGGTATGCAGATACTCGGCGAGTTTATAAAGGAACTTTCGGCAGACGATACACGCAAACCCATCTTAAGCGGCGAAAACCTTTTCAAACTGCACGACACATACGGCTTCCCCGTTGACCTTACAAGAGAGATCCTTCAGGAGAGAAATATCGGTATAGATGAAGAACGCTTCTTTGAGCTTATGAATGAGCAGAAAGCAAAGGCACGCTCAAATCAGGCATTCAAGGGCGGCTGGGACGAAGCTACGGCAAATGCGCTCAGCGGACTTACTACCACATTTGTAGGCTACAAGTCGCTTACCGCCGACAGCAAGATTCTTGCTATGATAAAGGACGGCGAGGTCACCGATGTATGCAACGAGGGTGACGAGGTAACGGTCGTTCTTGATATTACACCTTTCTACGCAGAAAGCGGCGGACAGGTAGGCGACTGCGGTACAATTACGGCAGGCGAAAACGTAATGCAGGTTATCGACACCAAGAAGACAGGTGCAGGACAGTTTATCTGCAACTGCCATGTCGAGAGCGGTTGCTTCTATACAGACGACAGCGTAAAATCGGCTGTCGATGAAAAGAAGCGTATGGCTACAGCAAGAAACCACACCTGCGCACATCTTTTACAGGCGGCGCTCAGAAAGGTTCTCGGCGACCACGTTCATCAGGCAGGATCTTTTGTAGATCCCTACAGATGCCGTTTCGACTTCAGCCACTTCAGCGCAGTAACTCCCGAAGAGCTTGAAAAGATCGAAATGCTCGTAAATGACTGGATTCTTGCAGGTATCCCCGTTGTAACCGAAGAACTTCCTATCGAGGAAGCACGCAAGAAGGGCGCAATGGCTCTGTTCGGTGAAAAGTACGGCGATATTGTAAGAGTAGTACAGGCAGGCGATGTTTCTACGGAATTCTGCGGCGGTACTCACCTTGACAATACCGCAAAGGCAGGTCTGTTCAAGATTATTTCCGAAACATCGGTAGCTTCGGGCGTAAGAAGAATCGAAGCTGTAACAGGCTACAACGTACTCTCTGCATACGATCAGACAAAGGCAATGGTTACAAATATTGCTCAGGTACTGAAAATAGCAAACCCCTCCGCTGTAATGCAGAAGTGCGAAAATATGATGAACGAGATGCACGCTATGCAGGCTGAGATAGACCGTCTTAACGGCATCATTTCAATGAGCCAGATGAAGAATGTAACAGAAGGCGCAACAGAAGTAAACGGCATAAAGGTATTCTCCGCTATGCTTTCGGGCGTAACGGGCGACAGCCTCAGAAAAGCAGGCGACAAGCTGAAAGACGCCAACGACTCGTTCATCGCAGTGCTTGCAGGCGTATCCGACGGCAAGGGCAACTTCCTTTGTATCGCAAGCCCCGAAGCTGTTGCAAAGGGCGCAAACGCAGGAAAGATAGTAAAGGAAATTGCGGCTATCGCAGGCGGTAAGGGCGGCGGAAAGCCCGACACAGCTATGGCAGGCATCGCAGATGTAACAAAGATTGACGAGGCTCTGCTTGCACTTACCGATATAGTAAAGAATATGATTGGCTGATAAAAGCCGGAAAGGAAAAAGTATGGATTGCATTTTTTGTAAAATTGTTTCAGGCGAGATCCCTTCCGAAAAGGTATACGAGAGCGATAAAGTAATCGCTTTCAAGGATATTAATCCTATGGCACCGGTACATATCCTTATCATTCCCAAAGAACATATCGGCGGTGTCGATGAACTTAATGAAAGCAATGCCGATATAGTAAAAGACATTATGCTTGTTGCAAAGCATCTTGCCGAGTCCTTCAACCTTGAAAACGGCTGGAGAATTGTTTCAAACGTGGGTGAAGACGGCGGTCAAACAGTGCGTCACCTCCACTTCCACTTACTCGGCGGCAAAAAGCTGAGCGTTGAGCTTGCTTAAAAGGTAAATAGTTGTGAGGCGGAAATTAGCGGCTGTTGGAGGTTCATATCTGATAGGACTGATTTTCGCCTCAATTTTCTTTGATTTTGCAATTTTTCTCATTTGTGGAGTAATATTGCTCATAATCATTGCAATTATAACAGCGATTTTAACAAGAAAATATGACATATCCGCTACACTGCTCTGCTGTGCCGCAGGAATAACCGTATTCAGCTGTGTATCCTTGTCTATGGCAAAAGCGGCTGAACCGTTATTGAACGGAACCTACGACATAACCGCAACTGTGGCGCAAAAACAAGTAATCGGTAAAGATTCAGCCGTATTCAGCCTTTATACCTATACTTCAGACGGCAAGGTCGGTGTGATTATGTATACCGATGACATTGATGCGAAAAAGGGCGATATGTTACATTTCAAAGCCCGATTTGAAAAGCTGACAAATACGGCATATTACGGCACTGCCGACCGATACAGAAGCGACGGTATAACTTTATCCGCCATACCTCACGGCGACATTTCCGTAACAAAAGGAGATTACCCGTTATCGTTCATTGATGATTACCGTGAATATCTGATAGGGCGTATTGACGATAGCTTTCACGATGACAGCGGTGCGCTGATGAAAGGTATATTCTTCGGTGACAAACGTTCTTTTTCTGATGACCTTTACAGTGATATAAAGCTGTCGGGAGTATCGCATCTTACCGCTGTGTCAGGTATGCACCTGACGCTTATTATGACCGTACTGTCGGCTTTGCTGACAGCTACACGGCTCGGATACTCCTACCGTGTAAGGTTTGTGATAACAGCGGTGCTTACAGTAGGCTTTATGGCTTTTTTCGGCTTTACGGCTTCGGTACTGAGAAGCGGAATAATGATTATCACGGCAAACACAGGCGCTCTGTTTTACCGCAGGAGCGATTGTCTTAATTCTGTCGGACTTGCCGTACTGCTGATAACGCTTTTCGATCCTCTCTCCTGCCTTGACGCAGGTCTGATGCTCTCAGCGGTAACTACCGTGGGAGCAGGTGCTGTCGGCGTTTCGGCTTCCGCATGGCTGAAAGACAAGCTCCCGTTTTTAAACGGCAAACTTTGCGATACGTTATGCGTGTCATTGTGTGCCGCACTTGCGGGAATACCGCTTTCGGCTATATACTTCGGTACGTTTTCGCTTGCTGGCATAATCGTATCAGTGATAACAGTGCCTCTTTTCACACTGTGCCTGTCAGCGATGCTGATATTTGCACTGACAGGCGGTGCGATAATACCGCTTGCCGCAATATCGCACTTCTGCTGTGACATTATGCGGATAGTATTCTCGGCATTTGCCGCTGTACCGTTCCTGCACTTCAGCTGTGAGCCTTTTACGGTGATTATAACGATTGTTGTGATTTCAGCCGTTGCCGCTGTGTGTTATCTTCTGCTTAAAAAGAAATATGCTGTTCCGATACTTATTGTTTCACTGCTGTGCTTTACCGCAGTAAACACTGTACTGCCTCAGATTCCCGACGACAGCATAAGGGTGCTTATGCACAGTGACGGAGCAAACGGCTCTGTTGTGATACTTTCCCGTGATTATTCGGCGGCGGTGCTTATCGGAAATGATAAAAAAGAGCTTAGCACAATAAAAAACGTGCTTCTGGGAAACAATAAAACCAATGCCGACACGCTCATTTTCTGCAATAACCGGAATCCCGGAAATGAACTTGACAAAGCCGCACACGCTATTTCCGAAAACGTATCCGAGTGTGACGGCGGCAATGATATAAACGGCGGACTTTTTTCGGTCAGATGCCATAACGATGCCCTGCTCCTGTCGGCATACAACACAAAGATCAACATCTCCTCCGCAGGAAAGGCGCAGACGGATATGATAAATATCCTATGGGGTAAAAGCAGATATATCTCTGCCGATACACCCTGCTTTCTGATAAACAGGTATCAGAAAGCGTCAAACGGAATATCTCTTTATTTTACCGAGTGCGAATTGCGCATAAACGAGGACGGGATAACCGCCCGATGCAATTACAGATAGAAAGGGGAAACAGTATGAAGCTGGACGAGGATAAGTTGTCAACAGCCATAAAAAGTCGTGAAATCAGCCGTGTAAACTATCTTTACGGCGAAGAACGATTTCTTGTAAAGACTTATACCGACCGCCTGCTTGACGCAACCGTCGGCAAGGACAGGAATGATATAAATCTCATAAAACTCGCAGGTACATTCCCTGTTGACACGCTCACGGACAGCATCGACAGTATGCCCCTCTTTGCAGACAGCAAGGCTGTTCTGATAAGCGACCTCGACCTTGAAAAGTTCGATGATAACGGTATCGAAATGATACTGAACTCACTGAAGGACGTTCCCGATGAATGCACAGTAATAATCAGCATGACGGGAAACACGGAACTGCTTAAAAAAGCAAAGAACAAAAAACTCATAACTGCCCTCACAAAGCAGAAGAATGCCGCAGTCTACGAATTTGCCCATCTTACGACGGCAAGAGTGACGGAGCTTATTATGAAAAAAGCGGCGAAACGTGGCTGTGTAATATCACGGGCTGACGCTCAGCATATAGCGGAGCTTACACTATGCGATCTTTCCCTTGCTTCTACCGAAACCGATAAACTGTGCAGTTATGCCGGCACAGGCGAAATAACAGCAGAAATGATAGACAAGCTGACAATAAAACAGCTTGACACAAGCATATATTCGCTTGCGACAGAGCTTCTGAAGGGTAATCGCAGACAGGCGCTCCTGATACTTGACGACCTTATCGCCCAGAAAATCGAGCCTGTTGTTATACTGGCGACTCTTTCTTCGAATTATATCGACTTCTACCGTGCAAAAACCGCACAGGGAGCAGGAAAATCCTCGCAACAGACAGCCGATGATTTCGGATATGCAAAAAACCGTACCTTCGTTGTGACAAAAGCGATGAATCTCGTATCACGGCTCGATACGGAGCATATAAGGAACTGCCTTGATATTCTGTTCAACGCCGATCTTGCCCTCAAGACGTCGGCGATAAACTACAGAACGGTGCTTGAAGAAACGATAGTGAAGCTCTCCCCCGAAAAAAGCAGGAGGTCGTACTATTGATAAAGCTCAGACGTGCCGTAATAGTCGAAGGCAAATATGATAAAATTAAGCTCTCCTCCCTGCTCGATACCGTTATAATAACCACAGACGGTTTCGGAATATATAAGGATAAAGAAAAAACCGAGCTGATAAGAACTCTTGCCTCTACCTGCGGAATAGTGATACTTACCGACAGCGACAGCGCAGGACTTAAAATCAGAAATCATATAAAAGGCTGCTGCAAAAACGGCGATATAATAAACGTATTCGTGCCTCAGATAAAAGGCAAGGAAAAACGCAAAGCCGTTCCCTCGTCCGAAGGCTATCTCGGGGTTGAGGGGCTTGACACAGAGATACTGGAGTCTGCTCTGAAAAAAGCCGGTGTTGCGACCGAAGGCGATACAGCTTACAAAAAGCACGACTTTCTGACCAAATCCGATATGATGGATGACGGAATGATAGGCTCTGCCAACAGCTCACAGCTAAGACGTGACGTATTGCTGGCACTCGGCTTACCGCCGATACTCAGTGCAAATACTATGCTTGAAGTGATAAACAGGCTTTATACAAAAGAAGAATATGAAAACGCAGTACACACTGCGTTTGAAAATAAAAAATGAAACCGTACACGAAAGGTAATTAATTTATGGTCTTTTCAACATCGATATTCATATATCTGTTCCTGCCGATAACCCTGCTGATATATTACATTGCTCCTAAAAAAAGCAAGAACTTCATCATCCTGCTAAGCGGTCTTGTTTTCTATTCGTGGGGCGAGCCTATATACGTTGTGGTAATGCTTATCTCAACAATGATAGACTATTTTGCGGGTCTTGTGATGAACCACTTTGAAGGGAAAAAGCTCCCACGCAAGCTATGCCTTATTGTGTCGGTTGTTATGAATCTCGGACTTCTCGGCGTGTTCAAATACAGCGGATTCATCGCTGAAAACATCAACGCAATAGCAGGAAGTCAGATAATCGACATAAACAATATGAACTTCTTCGGCATTGATTTTCTGCCTATGAATATGCTTCCTATCGGTATCAGCTTCTTCACGTTCCAGTCAATGTCCTATACGATAGACTTATATATGGGCAACGTAAAGGTTCAGAAAAATCCTATAAGCTTTGCGGCTTTCGTGACCCTGTTCCCTCAGATTGTCGCAGGCCCTATCGTAAGATATGACGATGTGGCAAAAGAGCTTGACGACAGAACGATAACGCTCGACCTTATCTATGACGGCATTATAAGATTCATAATCGGACTTTCCAAAAAAGTGCTTATCGCCAACAGCATAGGCGCACTGTGGACAGCAGTAAAATCAACCGACATTTCACAGGTATCTGTAGTAAGCTCGTGGCTCGGAATACTCGCATTCACCTTCCAGATTTACTTTGACTTCTCGGGATACTCCGATATGGCTATAGGTCTTGGCAAAATGATGGGATTCCACTTCCCCGAAAACTTCAATTACCCCTACCTTTCAAAGAGCATTTCTGAATTCTGGCGCAGATGGCACATCACACTCGGTTCGTGGTTTAAATCATACGTCTACTTCCCTCTCGGCGGCAACCGCAAAGGTATGCCGAGAACTATAATGAACCTTGCTATAACGTGGTTCCTTACGGGCGTATGGCACGGCGCAAGCTGGAACTTCATACTCTGGGGTTCGCTGTACGGCGTTGTCATCATACTTGAAAAGCTCTTTCTCGGCAAATGGCTTCAGAAGATTCCGGCAGTATTCTGCCACATCTATACAATGCTGCTTGTAATACTCGGCTGGGTGCTGTTTGACACAGCAGATCTGCCCACAGCCTTCGCCTATGCAGCAAATATGTTCGGCGCGGGCGGCACACCGTTTATAGACAGCACAGCAATGTATCAGATAGCCACCTACGGAATAACATTCATCATCTGCATAATCGGCTGTACAGACCTTCCCAAGCTTGCAGTTGAATATCTGAAGAAAAAACTTCCTCTGCTTATCAATTACGGCGGAATTGCCGGTCTTATGGGAATGTTCGTTATGTGCGCCGCATACCTTGTAGATCAGACCTACAACCCGTTCCTGTACTTCAATTTCTGAGAAAGGAGTAAACAAGATGAAAAAAGAAAATATCTATAAGTTCCTGCTTATCGGGCTGTTTGCTCTTATCTCGATAGCAGTACCCGTTGCAACAATAATATCAAGCGCACAGCTTCCCGAAAATGCGTTCAGCGAAAATGAAAACCGCTACCTTGAAAAAATGCCGCAGTTCAATTTCGATACCGTTACCGACAAAACGTTTATGACAAAGTTTGAAAACTACTTTTCGGACAGAATAGTAATGCGTGAACAGTGGATAAGCCTTATGAACGATTTCGACAGATTGCTCGGCAAAAAGGAGATAAAGGGAATATTCACCGAGGACGGCAGAATGATGCAGTCGTGGAGAGAAAGCGATTACGATAAGGAAAGCGTATCGAAAAACCTTACCGCTATGGAAAGCTTCGCTCAGAAATACCCAAAGATCAAGATGTACTTTATGCTTGCCCCTAACGCACAGGAGATATACAGCGATACCCTTCCGGCAAACTGCGGTGCGGCAGATCAGAAGCTGTTCATAAAGGACTGCTACGACAGCGTTCCCTCAATCACGGGAATTGACGTATATTCGGCTCTCAGCAGTGCCAAAAACAATTATATTTATTACCGCACCGACCACCACTGGACAAGCTACGGCGCATATATAGGCTACACAGAGGCAGGAAAAGCAATGAAATTTTCCGCATATACCGCCGATAAGTTCAGCGTAGAACACGCTTCCGACACTTTCAGAGGCACACTCTATTCAAAGACGCTCGACAACAGCATAACCCCCGACACTATAGACATTTACGCTCTGGCGGATAATGAACCGAAGGTCAGCGTAACCGTATATAAAAGCGGAGCACAGCCCGACGGAACGTATGACAGTATGTATTTCCGTGAGTTCCTTGATGTAAAGGATAAATATTCCACCTTCCTCGGTCAGAACGTTCCCAGAATAGACATAAATTCCGTTCTTCCCGAAAATGCCGACAACGGCAGTCTGCTTGTGATAAAGGACAGCTACGCACATTCGCTGATACCCTTCCTTGCAAAGAATTACAGCCATATAACCGTACTTGACCTTCGCTATATAAACGGCGACATAGAAACGCTCGGTGTCAATATCGGTGATTACAAGAATGTTCTGTTTATGTATAACGTAATAACCTTCTCGCAGGATACGAACGTAAAGAAATTAAATTTCATATTCAAATAACACACTGCCCATCCTTTATGTAAAGGGGCATAAAATTACCGTGAAATCAGTTTTTCCTAACTTTTTTTGCAGAACATCAGACGCTCATGCAGAAGCAAACGTGCGGCAAAGTACAACCAGCTCTTAAGAATTGAAGAAAAACTCGTTGTCAGTGCCGTTTATCACGGCATAAACGCATTCAACGTAAAGCGTTGAATCAAATAATGTATTCGAATCCTTTCAAATAACAAAAACTCCCGTCTGTATCTTATCGACGGGAGTTTTATATATGTTATTCAATTTTCAGCGCGTTATCTTATTTCTTTTTGCGAACCGCAAAAGCACCTGCAAGCGAAATCACCGATATTGCGAATATTGCAATATCAAGTCTGCCGTCAGTGTCGGGATTGACGATCGGACCTCCGGAGTATTCTCCGGGTTTTACGTCTTCGCTTTCACCGGGAGTTACAGGATCATTATCATCCGGGTTTTCCGGCTTGTTATCATCACCCGGTACTGTAGGTTTAACATCGGGCTGATCGGGTTTATTATCATCGCCCGGCACGGTGGGCTTGTCGTCAGGCTTATTATCGTCGCCCGTATCTTCAATCTGTCTTTCATATCCGCAGATGTCACATACTGCATCTTTATCGCTGTCAAATATGTGTTTTGCCTTATCCTTGATACTGCCGCTCAGATTGTCACAGCTGCTGTCCGTACACTGCAGCCAATGGCTGTCATTGTCGTACGACCACTTGTCATAGCTGTGGCTGTGCTGTACTGTCTGACTGATATTGATAGTTTTCAATGCCGGTGCCATAGCGGTCTTTCCGTCAAATGACGGTATGAAATACTGTGATGCGACTTCTTTACCGTCAAATGTCATAACTATTGTATTACCGCTACCGAATTTATATCCGTCCTTTGCTTTAAGACCTATACTGTACATATATTTCTTGCCGGCTTCAAACTCAGTGAACTTCTTTGTTGCAGAGGTGTACATATTTTCGTCCGAATACCAGAAAGCAACCGGTTCAAGCGTTCCGTCGGCATTTTGCTTCATCTCTTCCCAATATTCATACGCTATCTCATAATTATCTTTAAACTTGCCGCCTGTTACCGCTGTTGCGACAGGCTTATCCCCATCGTTGTAAGACAGCGTAGCACCGCTTATTTCAACCTTATTGATAACAGTGTCACTCTTTACGGCAGGCGTCATTTCAATGAAGTCCGTCATATAAAGAGTATAGTGATAATTATTACCGCTGTTATCAAAATTATAGGGTTTTCCGTTTATTGTTACAGTCACATTGTCCGCATACTCACCGAAAAAGTCATCTATCCTGATAGATATGGAATAATAATATGTCTTTCCATCTTCAAATTCAGTTAATAATTTTTCTTTGTCAATCGGATTAAACGCTTCAACCGACGAACACCATTTTACTCTGTTTCCGTTTTCATCGAGGAGTGTCCACTTCTCTTCCCAAATGCTGAATTTATCCTCGTGCTTATCAGCTAACTTTGCCGTAAAGCCTGGCTTGTCGCCTGCATTGAAAGTAAGTGTAGCATCTGTAATTTCAACCTTATCGTAAAGTTCAATACCGACACGATATTCTATATATTTATATTGGCTTTTATCTCCAAGCTGATAATATCCGTCCTCACCTGCGAGAAACTCTTTCGCATCAGTTCCGTCTATATCGGCACCCGCAAAAATGCTGTTCTTAGAGCCGTATAATGTAAATGCACCGTACACCGTGTTATTGGTAGTGCTTCTTAATATGACCGAGAAATCAGTGCGTAGTGAAGAAACGGATACTATTCTGCTCCTGTAATTTAAGTGCATAGCCTCAGACTGCGAAAAATATGTTCCGGGCTTTGCAAGCGTATTATCACCTGTGACCGTCAGCTTCGCCTGTTTGTCCTGACCTGATATATGAATACGGTTTGCATAAATTCCATACTCTGCACCGCTTATCCTGCAATCGCCGTATACTCTCAGAAACAGCTCATCAGCAAGACTGTAAATTCCTGAATTTGAAAAATAGTAACGGTTCTGACCGTTTGACGTGATATTGACATTCTTTATCGACATATACATATCACCGTTATCTTTTTCATCATCATATTTCTTTTCGTTGTTGATTATTATGTTTGCATTGTCCTCGTCGCTTTCGGATATTGTTCCGTCAGCTTCATTGTAATACCAATATGAAACCTCTGTCGCTGATACAACAACTGTATTTCCGCCTATGTATACAGTCTGTGTAATTTCATTTTCTCCCTCGGCAAATGCCGCAACTGATACAACTGCAAAAAACAAAGCAAATACGGCAGAAGAAATGATAAATTTCACGGCAGTTCGTATTGTGTTATTCTTTCGCATTTTCATAAAAGACCTCCTTTATTCACCCTATAGGCTACTTTAATTATACTATACAGGAAAATTAAAGCAATGCATTTTCCGCAAGTGTCATTTGCCAACACGGAAAATAAAATACAAAATCTACTTTATTTTCCTGCCGTACTGTAGTATAATTTTATCAGACAAACTTATGGGAGATACCGTTATGAAATTTTGCGATGTACTTAACAGTTATATAGAAAGACTTCATTGTTATGCTAAGGATATAGAGCGGTATTCGGGAATATCAGCCGCTACGCTCAGCCGTTACCGTTCCGGTGAACGTATTCCTAATCAAAACTCCGACAACTGCCGCAGGCTGTATCTTGCTATAGAAAAAATAGCGTCCGAAAAAGGAATAAGCGATATAACCGCTGAATCAGTCGGCAAGTCATTCTCAGAGTGCTTTGAAAACTGTGATACAACCAACTGCACCATACTCAGATATAATTTCAACACTCTTATATCAGCACTTAATATCAGCGTGGGAAAGCTGTGCAAAAGCCTTAATTATGATACCTCGACAATATTCCGCATAAGAAACGGAACACGTCAGCCGTCCGACCCGCAGGGCTTTGCACGTTCCGCCGCAGTCTATGTTGCGGAAATTACCGACGAAAAATCTGTATTGTCCGCACTGTCAGAGCTTATTGATATTCCATCGACCGAACTTGAAAGCAAAAGCGACAGGGCTTCAGCTGTTTTCAAATGGTTAACGTGTGCACACGGCGACTGCGGTAACGATATATCGGATTTTCTTAAAAGCCTCGATGATTTTGACCTTAACAGCTATATAAAAGCCGTTCACTTTGATGAAATCAAAATTCCTTCGATGCCTTTTCAGCTTCCGACCTCAAAGTATTATTACGGCATATCGGAAATGATGCAAAGCGAGCTTGATTTCCTTAAGGCTACCGTTCTTTCGCCGTCAACCGAGCCTGTTATTTTCTACAGTGATATGCCTATAGAGGAAATGTCAAAGGACGATACTTTTCCTAAGAAGTGGATGTATGGCATGGCTTGCATGCTAAAAAAAGGCTTACACCTTTATCAGATACACGACCTCAACCGCCCGTTCAACGAAATGCTTCTCGGACTGGAAAGCTGGATTCCGATGTATATGACAGGGCAAATATCTCCGTACTACTTAAAAGAAAGTCAGGCAAGCGTTTTTCATCATTTTCTTCGTGTATCCGGTGCCGCCGCTCTGTCGGGCGAAGCTGTTTCAGGTCATCATAATGACGGCAGATACTATCTTACAAAGCAGAAAAAGGAGCTTCTGTATTACAGAAAGCGAGGCGAACAGCTTATCGGCTGTGCTGAACCGGTAATGTATATTTACCGCTCGGAAAATGTCGCAAAATTCCGTGCCACAGTTATTTCAAGCTCTCATATAAAGGGAGAACGCCGCAATATTCTGCCCGCCCCTCCCGTTTACACACTCAGCGACAGCCTCCTGCAGCACATATTACAGCATAATAAAGTATCGGACGAAGCCGCTCAGGCTATAAAGGAATTTGTCGGTGCACAGCGCGAAACGTTCAGATTTATCCTGTCGCACAGCCCGATAACCGATGATATTCCCTCTGTCAGCGAAGAAGAAATGAAAAATTATCCGATTGCACTTTCGCTGTCCGATATGTTTTATGACGGCGACATTTTCTACACCTACGACGAGCTTTGCGAGCATATAAGAGATACCGAGAATTTTGCATCAGAGCAGGATAATTACAATGTCAGCCGCACCGAAGCACCCGCTTTCAGAAATCTCAGAATAAGCATTATAAAAGGCAAATGTGTTACGGTATCAAAGAGCAACGCTCCTGCAATACACTTTGTTATCAGACATCCGAAACTGAGAGCGGCGATTGAAAACTTCACACCGCCGCTCACGGAAAATTATTCAGATTGACAAGACAGCAGCTTTTTCATCTCCTCAATACCTTTTGCCTGATTTTTGACAGCTTCCTTAAGCACTGCTCTTAACTGAGGGCAGATGCTGAATCTCAACGCATTCCTGCACATCGCAATACCTCCCTCATGGTGCGGTATCATCTGCCTTATGTAGCTTATATTTATATCGTTATCCAGGCAAGCCGACTTCATACGGCTGAACATATTCGTAACTATAATGCCGTACTGCCGTCTGTATCCGCACAGCGATTGACCGTCATTACGGTATCCTGCGCATCCGCAGAGCATTTTTCTCATTTCTTCCGTTTCTTTTGTCTGCGTCTCAACAATTTCCGTTGCGATATTCTGTAGCGCAATGCAGGTCGTATATCTCAGCAGTTCCTCCGAGATCCGTATCGCCCCCTGATGATGAGGTATCATTTTAACGATGAAATTATAAGAAATACTGTCATTTTCCTTTGCACAGTTCATCGTTCCCGTCATAGTATCAAGTATACCTGCATAGCTGTCAAGATATTTCTGCGTAACCGTGCTGAATGTACATTTTTCCATAGCTTAACCTCCGCAATATGTTTTTGTTATATTCTATGAAACTTGCTTGGGTTTTGGAACAATACGAAAAATAAATGAAATTTCTTTCACAATCGCCTTTTATAAAGGTTAGAAATTGACTTTTTACGCCTTATGTGCTAAAATATCATTTATAAAGCCTATCGGCTGACTATCTGATTATCGAAAGGAATTTCAGTATGAAATCAACTTATATAAAGTTCATCGCTGTATCTCTGATACTCTCCTGCACAGCGGCGCTCACCGCCTGCAGTTCATCCCAAACATCATCTGATGCATCATCGGGTAATGTCGGTGACACAACGTCCGTTTCGGAATCCTCCGCCACATCATCGGAGGCTGTCAACAGCGAAAGCAAAACCGACAGCAGTTCAGAGGACACCAAGAGCAGTGACGAGAACAAAAGCGGCGAAAACAGCACCGAATCGACCGTCACTTACGAATATGTAAAGGACGGCAAATTCTCCCTTGCAAACGGCAACCTGTCATTCAAAATGCCTGAGGACTGGAAACTCGCAAGTGCCTCTATAGCATATCAGTTTGCGTCAACAGACGAATACAACGAGAATAAATTCAATCTTGTAGTCAGCAAGACCAACAGCCCTATCGAAGAGGTGACCGATGAACAAATGACTGCTACCTACAAGGCGACAATGGAGGACTTCAAGCTGGTTGATTTTCAGCACACCGAAATAGCAGGCAAAAAGGCGATCTATATGCAGCTGACAGGTATGGTGTCACAGGTAACAAAACAGACCACCATAACACAGTATATGATCCAGTCGGGCGAAGATGCTTATTGTTTCTCCTTCACCCAGTCTACAGACGATGGCACATTCCCCGACCTTATAGCAGGCGTTATAGATTCGCTTGAAATTAAGTAAGCTAAAAAGAGAAACAGCCGTACAAGCTGTTTCTTTTCCTTTTTACCGTTGCATTTCCGCATCGGATATGTTACAATAAATCAGAAATAACAGCCGTAAGGCAAACAGGAGTTACTATGAACAAGAATAAATTAAACCGCCTTGATGAAATGATGCAGTCGCAGGTTGACAGCGGAATGATTCCCGGCGGACATTTAAGAATAATCAAGGACGGAGAGCGAGTATACGATAAATGCTTCGGAATGGCTGACGTTGCCCGTAATCTTAAGGTATCCGACAATACGATATACCGTCTTTACAGTATGACAAAGCCCGTAACCGCAGTTGCGACAATGATACTCTACGACAGAGGGCTTATAGACCTTTCCGACAACGTAAGCTGGTTTCTTGAGGGCTTTAAGGATCAGAAGGTCGAAACCAAAGACGGCATTGTTCCGGCAAACCGTGAGGTCAAAATCATTGACCTGCTTACAATGACCGCAGGACTTATGTACCCCGACAGAAACGTAAATCCCTCCGGCGATAAAATGGCTGATTTATTCGATAAATTCTACGAAAGAGCGTTTTCCGGAAACGGCACATATTCAACCGTTGAGATGTGCAACGAAATGGGTAAAATACCGCTGTTCGCACAACCCGGCACCTGCTGGAACTACAGTGTCTGCGCAGATGTTCTCGGTGCGATAGTCGAAGTTGTAAGCAAAAAGCGTTTCGGTGACTTCCTGAAAGACGAGATATTCACGCCGCTCGGCATGAACGATACCGATTTCTATGTGCCTGCCGAAAAGCGTGACCGCTTTGCAGAAATCTATATCAGAGGCGAGGACGGAAAATTAGCTCCTTGCGACTGGCAGCACTTAGGTCTTGTTTACAAGTACACAAAGCGTCCCGAATTCGAGATAGGCGGTGCAGGACTCGTTTCCACCGCAAACGATTATGAGAAGTTCGCTCAGATGCTGTTGAACGGCGGAAAATACGGCGATACCCGCATACTCAGCCGCAAGGCAGTTGACCTTATATCGCACAATATCATCACTGCTGAGCAAGCAAAGACATTCAACTGGGATTCGTGTATCGGTTATGGCTACGGAGGACTTATGAGAACGCTCGTAAGCCCCGAAATAACTACTGTCGGCAATACAGGCGAATACGGCTGGGACGGCTGGACGGGTAACTACTTCTGCAACGATCCCGAAAATAATCTTACATTTATGTACTTTATACAGGTCTGCGGCGGTAACGGCATACGTCCGCTCAGAACCTTGAAGCAGGTCATGTACTCGGCGCTTGACGACTGAGTAATTTACCGGAATAAAGCACTTCCCCGTGAGTATCACTCACGGGGAAGTTTCATATTCAGCCGTTTATCTGCATATCAACATTCAGTTCCTTGCACTCATATCCGACTATTTTGATACGGTTCTCGCCTTTACTCATTGCAATGTTATAAACAACAGCATCATCGTTTGTTTTACCGCCGTCACACTCCGCAATGACTTCGACATTGTTATCGCTGTCTATATGCACGATTTTAGCCGTGCCGGAACCAAGCGTGAATTTCAGGCTTATCAGAACGTTACTGTCACTTTCGTAGCTTTCTGACCACAATTTCTGCCTGCCGTCAAAGCTACCAGCCGTGAATGTAAGATGATTTTCATAATAATTCATGACCGCCATACTCTTGGAATATCTGTCCGCAGTTTCCGCAAGCAGTTTATTATTGTCATATTCGGTCTTTGCAAACTCGTTACTGCAACCGGTAAGCAAAACTCCGAGCAGCAATATAAGCGTTAAGATCATCTTTTTCATATACTCTCTCCCCCGACCGTTTTACAGCTTGTCAAAATACTTCTGCACAGGGCTGTACTGCACTATATAATCCACATACTCTGCCGTAGCCGAGTAGAAATCCGCCTCGAACCTTGCTATACCCGCACCGCCCGATGCGAAATTCTCATCCGAAACATAATTCTTTGAGTTATCCAGTATGTAGCAATCCGTATTCTCGACAAATCTATCCTCGCACAGCTTTAGCAATGCCTTTGCGTTTGCGAATTTCTTCTCGTCTGTCACAAGCGGCTTTATTTTTCCGTCATAATCTCTCACCTTGTCATTGAGCGACACCTTGCACAGAATTATATTACTGCCGTATTTCTGCTTCACAAACAGCGACAGCTTATCGCAGGCGGCAAGAATACGCTCCTTGTCCTTTTGAGCGTCAAGCGTGAACGGCTGTCCTGCTTTTCCGAGAATAACGGCAAGGTCGGAATTTGTATACTGCTTGTCCACAGTAAATCCCTCGCCGTTATATTTTGCGTTATCCGCAATAACGTCCGCCATATCAATAGCTATCCACCGTGACTGACTTACCGTGAGCCTTTGCACAGTTGTCCTCATAAGCTGTTCCAAAGCCTTAGCGCCAGACTTATCAGCAGTGGCAAACCTCTTTTCCTCTACGGAATGAGGCTTGTCAAACGCCCATACAAACGACTCTCCGCTCACTGCCACATTCATTCTGATAGTTGTAGCCTTTGCAAGCGCTCTCTTTATGACACCCGTACCCCACATATCTATCAATGTGAAGTTGTGTATCTTTTCATATTCATCTATCTTCTGAGGCACTGCCTTAGGATCGCCGCCGTTCCACAGCTCGTATGCGACCCTTGTCATAAACCGCAGGTTCTGCTCGTTTACATCTACTTCTTTTCCCAATGCACCGCCAAGCGTAGCCCTTACAAAGTTTGCGATAGGACGCTTTATCCTGTACTGCCTGTCAAGAAGTCTTATTAGTTCGCCGTGAGTCACATTCTGCAGCGTATTGCTTTCAAGTGCCGCAATAACCTTCACCGCATTCTTCATCTCGATATTGTCACCGAAATCGTAATATCTGTAAATATCGGTTATGCTTGAATAATGCTGTTCGATTATATCCTTTATTTCAGCCCTGTTCTCCGCAATGAATTCTCTTGAAGTATGGAACATAAGAGCGTCTGCAGGCTCTTTTCTGTCAAGCAGAACGGTAAGCAGTCCCCTTGCACACGCATTGTCATAATAGCACAGGATCTGTTCCAGCCTTGAATCAATATCCTGCTCCTTGTACACTCTGCCCGGCTCTCCCGATGTAATCTCATCAAGCGCCTTTTCGCAGTCCGCAAAATAGAAACGGTTGAACACCGCCTCTTTTCCGTCACCGGTCAATGACAAATCGCCGAAATATCTTCCCGAAAGATCTATTATAACAGGGTGTACCTTTTTGATAAAATAATTCTCAATATCCTCAAGGAATACGTTCAGCTTGTTCTTCGGCGTGCTTTTTCTGACCTGTCTGCCTATTGCGTAGAATTCAGGAGAAATCGTCCTTACAAGAATGATTCTGTCCGCAGGATACAGCTTTAATATCTCTTTTGCAAAAATATCGACAAGCGGCTTATAAACGTCTTCGGGGAGTATATTCGGCAGTTTTTCGCCTTGCTTTTCATTGCCGTCAATACCGCCCGTCAGAAATGAATTTTCGGTCTTGACAAGTCCGTGTACCGCAGTACCGTAAAAGTCAAAAATAAAATAGTCAGAGCGGTTTTCCTTTATATATTCAAACGTCCTGCTCTCCCCCTGAGCATCGCTGTTATCGATTTTTTCAGGAAAGAAAGCCGCAAGCGGAGATATTTTTCTTACAGTATTATCGGCTGTGAACTTAGGGCTTCTTTCGACTATCTTCTGTACATTGTAAGATCCAATAGTAATAAAGCCGGTACGCTTCATAAGCGAAGAGGTATCCACAGTGCCGATATTCACCGTTCTTCCGCCGCTTGTCTGTCCGGTTATCCTGAAATAGCACAGCCCTTCGACAGCGTTCACTCTGACAGCCGTTTTTTCTGTTGTTATAAGAAATTTGAATCTGCCGTTCTCACGTCTGAAATAAACCGTGTACTTTTCACAGTCCTCACGCTTTTCAAAACGCAGTATAACAGCACCGTTCTCATCTTTGGTTATGCGGATTTTATCCATATTAACACCTCGCTATAGGCTATATAGTATTATTTTATCATATTTAAATGGAAATTTCAAGATTCTTTGCGTTGCCGCTTGACATTCACGGCTAAGGAGTGTATAATATCAAAGGATTTGAAAATGAATTTCATTTTCATTTTATTATTCGTAATTACTGCGGAGGGATAAATATGTCATACAATACACGTCAGCGTGAGCTGATACTCGATTATATTAAAAAGAACGCAAAAAAGCATCTTACCGCAGACAATATAGCCGATGCTCTGAAAGCTGAGCAGGTCGGCAAAACCACCGTATACCGTTATCTTGAAAAGCTATGCGAACAGAATATCGTCAGGAAATTCATTCTCAGCGAGGGAAAAAGCGCCTGCTATCAATATAACGATGAACAGCAATGTCACGATCATTTTCATATGAAATGTCTTAAATGCGGAAAGCTGTTTCATCTTGAATGCGACCACCTGAAAGACATTGCGGCGCATATTTCGAAAATGCACGATTTTACAATAGACAGCTCACGCACCGTTTTTTACGGTATTTGCGGAGAATGTGCCAAAAAGACCCCGACAGCAAAAGAAAAGAGTGATATATAATGAAGTTAAAAAGAAAACTGCTTGCCGTGATTACAGCGGCGGCAACGGTTCTCAGCCTGTGTGCCTGCTCGTCAGAAAGCGGTTATTTCAAGAGCGACAGCGGCAAGCTGAAAATCATCTCGACCGTATTTCCGCCGTATGACCTTGCAAGGCAGATAGCCGGCGACAATGCCGAAATCAGCATACTTCTCCCTCCGGGAAGCGAGATTCATAATTATGAGCCGTCCGCCAAGGATATGATCGCAATACGCAACTGCGACATATTTCTCTACATCGGCGGCGAAAACGAACAGTGGGCTGAAAAGCTGATAAATTCAAATGATACGGAAAACGTCACAGCGGTAAAGCTGATTGATTATGTTCCTGCCCTTTCGGAAGACGAGAACGAGCATGACCACGACCATGACCATGATCACGAGCATGAACACGAACACGAAACCGATGAGCATATATGGACATCGCCCAAAAACGCTCAGCTTATGCTTTCGGCGGTATATGACGCAATCTGCAAGGTTGACCCGTCGAATAAACAGACCTACACAAAAAACAAGGACGCCTACGCAAAACAGCTTTCCGACCTTGATGATGCTTACAGGTCGGCGGTTGACAACGCAAAGAACAAGACGATAGTTTTAGCCGACAAATTCCCGTTCAGGTATCTTGCGCACGAATACGGTCTTGAATTCAGTGCCGCATTCGCCGCCTGCTCCGATGAATCCGAGCCGGGCGTTTCTACGATGATAAAGCTGACAAAAACGATAAAGGAAAACAACATTCCCGCAGTTTACTATCTTGAATTCAGCAGTACCAAAATAGCGGATACTCTGTGCGATGAAACGGGAGCAACAAAGCTGATGCTTCACTCCTGCCACAACGTTTCAAAGCAGGATATTGAAAACAACGTAAGCTATGTCGATCTTATGAAACAGAATCTCGAAAATCTTAAATTGACCCTTAACGGCTGACAGGAGGATTAATAATGTCATATCTTATAGAATGTAAAAATCTTACCGCAGGCTACGAGGGAATGCCTGTTGTAAAGGATCTCAGCTTCAATGTTTCCGCAGGCGACTATCTGTGCATAGTCGGCGAGAACGGAAGCGGAAAATCCACCCTTATGAAAACCATTCTCGGACTTCGCTCCGCTTTATCGGGAGAGATAATCTTCGGTGACGGTCTTAAACAGACCGAGATAGGCTATCTTCCCCAGCAGACCGCCGCACAGAAGGACTTCCCCGCTACCGTGCGTGAGGTAGTGCTTTCGGGCTGTCTTGGCAGAAAAGGGCTTTCACCCTTTTATTCAAAAGCCGACAAGAAGCTCTGCGATGACAACATAGAGCTTCTCGGCATAACCGGCATTGCCCACCGCAGCTACCGCAATCTGTCGGGCGGTCAGCAACAGCGTGTACTGCTTGCCCGTGCGCTTTGTGCGACAGGAAAACTTCTTCTCCTCGATGAGCCCGTTTCCGGACTTGACCCTATGGTTACTGCCGAAATGTATGAGATAATAAGCAGGCTGAATCGTGAGCAGGGCATAACGATTATAATGATCTCCCACGATCTGCATGGCGCACTGAAATACGGTACAAAGATACTCCATATGGAGAGCGGCGCATACTTCTTCGGAACTACCGCCGAGTACCGCAGTACCGATATATTCCACGCAATGAGTACCTGTGACTGTCATTGCACCTGCGACCATCACACAGGCTCAAAGGAGGCTCGTTAAAATGCTTGAGATTTTTCAATACGGATTTCTTCTGCGTGCGCTTGTAGTCGGACTTCTTGTTTCGCTGTGCGCCGCACTTCTTGGTGTAAGCCTTGTATTAAAACGTTTTTCTATGATAGGCGACGGATTATCACACGTCGGATTTGGTGCGCTTGCAATAGCCTCCGCACTGAATTTAGCGCCTTTGCAGGTATCTATCCCAGTTGTGATCGTAGCCGCATTTATTCTGCTCAGAATAAGCTCTGACGGCAAGATAAAAGGAGATGCCGCAATAGCACTTCTTTCGAGCAGTGCGCTTGCGATAGGCGCAATAGTCATATCGCAGACTAACAGCGCAACGGATATGAACAGCTATATGTTCGGCAGTATTATGGCTATAAGCAACGACGATCTTGCGCTCAGCATAATCTGCTCGGTTATTGTCATTGTAATGTTCGTCTTATTCTACAACAAGATTTTCGCCGTGACCTTTGACGAGAATTTCTCCAAGGCGACAGGCGTAAAGTCGGGTGTATACAACACGATAATTGCACTCCTCACTGCTCTTACTATTGTGGTGGGAATGAGAATTATGGGTGCGCTCCTTATTTCAAGCCTTATAATATTCCCTGCGCTGACCTCAATGAGAGTATTCAGGAGCTTCCGCAGTGTAACGATCTGCTCTGCTATTGTTTCCTGCGTCAGCTACATTATCGGTATAGCGATAACCTACTATGCCGACAATTTCCCCGCAGGTGCAAGCGTAGTAGTTGCAAACCTCGGAATGTTCCTCATCTTCTCACTTCTCGGCTTCCTCCTCCGCAAAAAGACCCAATAAGCGGGTGTGTGGCGAGTCGCCACTCCCAATTCGCCGTTCTGACAGACTGAGCTTTGCTTGACCTCCGTTACCGGCGGTAGCAACTTGTTAGTGCAGATGCAGATTCATTTATTAATTGATGAATTATCCACTTTACCGACAGGTCTGATACTTAATATAAACAAACGCTTATAAAAAAAGCCGCCCGCACGGACGGCTTTTTTGCAATACCCTGTGACATTTCCGTAAAAATATCGTCTTAATATATAAAGAGAGAAAAAGGAGAGTGAATATGAATATATCCGACAAGAAAATCACCACACTTCTCGAAAGCCGCAATGAACAGGCACTAAAACTCCTGTCCGAAAAATACGGCGGACTGTGTTCTTCAATTTCATATAACGTTCTCGGCAACAGAAGCGACAGCGAAGAAGTCACAAACGATACATATATGAAAGTATGGAACACGATACCTCCCGAAAAACCACGCAGTCTTTGTGCCTATGTGGCTAAAATCGTTCGCAATCTTTCCCTCGACAAGCTGAGATACAACAACCGTTCAAAACGATGCGGTGAAACCGATGCACTGCTGTCAGAACTTGAAGAGTGTATTCCGGCAACGGACAACACCGAAAAGTCGGCAGAAAACAATGAGCTCAAATCCGTTCTCAACACGTTTTTAGCACAGCTTGACGAGCGTACACGCAAAATTTTCGTCTTACGCTATTTTGCCTGCTACAGCATAGCCGATATTTCAGAAAGGTTAGCAATTACCGAAACCAATACAACATCTATTTTAAACCGCACACGGACTAAACTCCGAAAATATCTTTCGGATAAAGATGTATACATTCAGAAAGGAGAATAATCATGAACGAACATAAAGCATTCCCTCTTTTTACTGCATTCAGCGACATAAACGAAAAGTATATTTCCGACGCACTTGACGAAACGCCGCACAAAAACAAGTGGTTTCTGAATTCCGCTTTTCTCGGCATTTCAGCCGCCTGCTTCTGCCTTGTCGCAGTATGTACCGCAATTATAATAGGAATCAATAACAACGCAATAAATCCAGCAGGCTCGTCAGACGCATCATCAGATATATCCTACACAGCGTTTTCGGACGAGTGTTATGATACCGTAATTTACAAAGGCACTGTATACAAACGTATAAATTACATTTCACCCGATGATGAAATGCGCAGAGGATATATTGGTACGGCAGAAGTCACCGACGCTGACGGCAAAACAGAAAATCATTATGTTTTTTCACTGAAAGGAATCAGACCGCACATAGCCATAGCCGTAAGAATGGACTATAACACCTACTGCCGTTATATTACAGCTCCCACTGTGAATGAAACGCTTCTCACGCTTATTTGCAACAATGATACATCGGATCTGGGTTATCCCTATTCGGTAAATTACTTTGCCTCGTCTTTTTCCGAACACAGCGAGAAGCGCTTCACGAGCGATTCGGTCGGCTGGATGAATCAAATATTATGGTTGACTTTTAGCGAGTCCCAATCTTCATCAAAATCAGACCGGGAAGACTTAAGCGAAAGCACGGATAATTATATATCGGTTGATTTATCATGTATCCCACTCGGAATTGAAAATGCAAAAATAAATATCAAAGCAAACGGCACTGTTACCGTTGTATGCAACGGCACCGAGTTTACATTGGAAAATCGTCTCTCTGAATACAAAATGACACGTTTATTGGCGCTTTTGGATAATGACCGTATCGTCTGCAACGAATATATATATAACGATACCGATTCCTAAGAAGCATCGCTTTCCGAGTATAAATTATTGTCTTTCGGGCTGTACGATAAGTGTCGGATAATACGGCGGGGCATTTTTCGGTTTAACAATTATCCGCACCGATAATAAACAGCCGCCCACACGGACGGCTGTTTTTGTATCTATTTTTCAACATAATACCTATACGAATTTATCGTAACGACCTGCGGCTTCATTTCCGACAGCCTATCCTCTCTCTTGCCGACAAGCTGAAATCCGTTTTTCTCGATAACTCTGTTGCTTGCAACATTATCTTCAACTGCTTCGATAACAAATATTCTGTATCCGTCCTCCTCAAGTTCTTTCATAACAGTGCCCAGTGCTTCGGTCATATATCCGTTGCCCCAGTATCTGCGGCAGGAGCAATATCCTATCACGGGATTTCCGTGATGATAACCGACTACATCTATCATTCCAATAAGTTCCCTGTCGGCCTTATTTTCAATGCCGTAACGGTAACAATTGTCGTTATCATATTCCGCAAGCCACATATCAAGAATCGCCTTGGTTTCGTTTATATCCTTATGCGCATTCCATGTGACATATTTTGCGACCTCGCTGTCACTTGCCCAATTTCTGAAAATGCTCTCTGCGTCATCTTTTCGCAGTTTCCTTAGAAACAGCCTTTTTGTTTCGATCTCTCTCATATTATCCTCCTTTGCATTTGTTGCGCTACAATAAAATCCGGTACTTGATTTCCAATCAGCAAAATCCCACAACCGCCTTAAAACGTTTGTGGGATTTGATTTTAATTCACTTGTCAAGCAAAAACATAACCTTTTTTAGCTGTGCCGTCATTGCCGAATAATACAGCGGAAACATAGCCTCAACACAGCCGAGGAAATACAGGTTACGGTTATTTATCTCACCGAACTTCGGCATATATGTGTAAACATAACGTCTGAACCAGTCCGATGAATATGACGGCAAAGGATTTTTCTGCTTTCTGACTTTAAAATTGCCCTCATAGCTTTCATAGATAATCTCTCCGAAATTATCCGCACCGTTCTTTATCATCAACTCATACACCTGTTTAAGCTGTTTATCCGACAGCGGAAAATCTTCCGTCTGACGTGCGATAAACGGCAGCCTTACCGCAAGGCTGTACATAATAAGATGCTGTACCCTGCCGAACTCAGCCGTTTCGAACATTGCCTCGTTTTCGGGTGTTTTTATCCTTATTCCGAGATTTTCAAGCCGTGATGTTTCGGTAACGTCCATCAGTGCGATACGAAAAACGTCTTTTATATTGATATTGTAAAAATCGCTGTCGGACACAGTATAGATATACTGCATTACCGTAGTCATTGACCTTGCCGTATTAGTGATAATTCCCGCTATTATCGGCAGGGATTCATTTGAAATGCTCATTTATCCTCCTCAGGATTATTACTCGGAATATTGATAGTCTTGCTGTTGCCCCTAAGAATTTCTTCAAAGGAATCACTCGGCATAGGCTTTGCAAAGTAGAATCCCTGTGCCATCTCACAGCCAAGACCGCCGAGCAGCTTTGCCTGCTCATCGGTTTCGATACCCTCGCATATTGTATGCATACCAAGCGAGCCTGCCATTCTGATAACATAACCCAGTATATCGTTGGCTCTCTTGTTGCTGTTTGATTCCGCAAGGAATGCCCTGTCTATCTTCAGCACATCGGCAGGTAAATCCTTGAGCATATTGAGCGAAGAATATCCCGAGCCGAAATCGTCGATTGAAATGTGGAAACCGTGATCCTTGAGCTGCTTGAACACAGCCGTAAGCACATCGAGCGACTCATAAGCCGCACTCTCCGTTATCTCAATCTCAATGCTTGACGTTGAAACGCCGTGAGTTAAACATATATCGTTCAGCTTTTCGACAAACTGCGGATCTCTCAGATGTACTCTTGACATATTGACCGATATAAGCAGATGCGGATAATAACTCTCCCACTGCTTGATCTTCTGGCATACCTGATCCATAATGTAATAATCCAGCTTGACAATAAATCTGTTCTTTTCAAAGAGCGGTATGAATTTTCCGGGAGAAATGACCGTGCCGTCCTTTATCCACCTTACAAGAGCCTCCGCACCCGTAAGATTAACCTTGCCGTCAAGAGAAACCTTAGGCTGATAGAAAACGCTGAATTCATGCATATCAAGCGCTGTCTGCATCTCATTTTCGATACGTTTTTCCTCACGCATCTTTTCAAGCATACTCTCACTGTAGAACGCATACGCACTGTCATCGCCGTACTTTACGGTACGCTTTGCTATATCCGCAAGGTCGCCCATACGTCTTATGGACACGCTCTTGTCGGTTATCCTGTAAATACCGAATGAAAGCACAGGCACAAACTCGGTTATTTCGTATTCGATAGCCTGTATCAGACTGCCTATACGTCTTGCAGTATCGCTGTCACTGCGATAAAGCATAAGTATATAATAATTGTCCGAGTTTATTCTTGAGAAGGTCTCGCCGTCCTGAATATTTCTGTTTACCGTATCGGCAATCAGCTTAAGCACCCTGTTGCCCTCATCGTGACCGTACATATCGTTGATAGCCTTGAACTTGTCAATATCGAAGCTGACAAGCGCATATCTGCGGTATTCGTGCCTCAGCAGACTTTTTGCGTCAAGCACAAACTTATCCCATGTGCCGTAGCCGGTTATGCTATCAGTATACGCTATCCTGCTGACCTCCTCGTTGGCTTTGGTAAGCCTTCGGAACGATACCCTGACTATCACTATGTATGCCGTAATTACAACAATCAGTATCAGCGCAAAGAATGCGTACATCAATATGTTTATCATTGTGTAATGATTCTGTTCTGCCGCTACAACATCTTCTTTGAATATCAGCAGATAGTGCAGATTGTCAAAGCCCGACAGACCGCTGTAATACGCTACATATTTTTCATCCTTGCAGACGCTTTTTACAATACCGCTTCCGCCGACCTTGGCGAAATTATCCTTGACGGTATTTCTTACGCTTTCTTCCACCCCTGCAAGAATATCTGACGAGAAGAACAAATCTCCCATAGGAACATAGTCGCCGAGCGCATTTTCACCGGACATTATCACTTCACCGTCAGAATTAAGCACATATCCGTTGCTGTCGTTTTCTTTACCGCCGAATGACATATCAAGCAGATTATTATAACTACTTGCGTCGCATATTCCCGCAACTACGCCCACAATACGCCTGTAGTCGCCATAGATCGGCGCAGCAATTGCATTTACCATTTTTCCGTCAGGCTCGCTGTATATTGCCTTTGAAATATGCACCTCGCCATTCATAGCCTGCTTATAATATTCACGGGCGGATATGTTCTTGCTTATGTTTTTGCTTGTTATAACATCGCCGTTCTCATCGGCGATTATAAATGCGTCTATCGTTGAACAGCTGTTCTCAAGGTCCTTTATCATCTTGATAACAAGATTCTCATCGGTAGTCTTATAATTACTTGCGCAGGCGGCAAAATTCTTTACCGTATTGACATCGTTCCTTATTGCGCTTTCCACTATATCGCATTTCTGAGAAGCCGCTCTGTCTATATAATTGTTGACCTCTCCGTCAAGTGCAGATATGGTATTTGCCATAAACAAAGACGCCATTACCACGAAGATCGCTATGCATAAAGCCGCTATCACTGAAATTATCTCTGTTCTGTGCTTTATATTCAACATAGTAATCTCCCTCCTTTATATCCGCAGACTTTGGTTTACTGACCTTCGGATATACTTATTCAAATAAGAGTATATCACATTTCGTTTCTGAAATCAACCGTTTAAAACAATTTATATTATGTTTGTTAGAAAGCTGAAATCAAAATTGTGCATTTTACACTAAGCAATTGTAACAATACATCAAATAAAACTGCCCGGCTTTTACACCGGACAGCACAGATTGTAGAAAAAGTATGTTTTTGAAACAAACTTCTAACTCACTACCCCTATCCCCCTGCCCCCTTTCCCCGGGAAAGGGGGATTTTACTGGGGCTACCGCCCCTAGACCCTGTCGGGGGCTACG
>Ga0129314_1000302_pt1 | contig 57532 bp, 56 predicted proteins | sample O1111metagenome_FD_94431 | JGI IMG/M metagenome (GOLD analysis project Ga0129314, IMG submission 94431) | Orangutan individual fecal microbial communities from fecal samples from Wisconsin, USA - O1111 metagenome | ecosystem: Host-associated > Mammals > Digestive system > Large intestine > Fecal... | reverse complement strand
GAGACGCCCCCCCCCCCCACCTTCACCCGTCAGTGTTTCGTTCGTGTCTTGGGCATCTTTTTCCTGCATAACAGCACTTGTAGCATCAACACTTTGAACTGCATGTTTCTCAGATATATTTCCTTTGTGTGCACATCCGACCAAAATCATATTTAAACTCGCAAGGCACAATACTAATACAACCAGTTTTTTCATCCTCTTACTCCTTTGTAAATACAGCATTAATATTAGTTTATACTGTAAGCTCAGGCAACAGATCATGCCTCATAATATCATTCCCATCCGTATCTAATACTTTTACAGAATCTACAAACGTTCTGTGTTTTTGGTTGAATTCTTCTATGGTATCTGCTTGTATCGTAACTCCTGCTACACGGTCACTACTGCTTGTAATACCATTAAACCTCATCCCCCTCGGTCTCAAGCAATGAAAATCAGATATGTTTCCCTCTTTCAATTGTTCCTCAAACCCTTCCATGTGATCAAAAACGCCAGGCCTGCAATATATGAAGTCATTAACAATATATTTATTCTCAGGTGTGCAAACCTCAATAACCGGCTTAATTCCCATAGTTAGATCAACCACTGCTTTTATGACATCAACCCCACAAGAATGTCTGATAAGCAGGTATTTCATTCCCCCTCCAGTACGTGCACAAAATTCTAGAACAGACACTTGCTCTCCGTCTGTAATCATCTGTACCAGCATAGGTGCATTTTCAATCTCAAAAGCATCTGCAATCTGTTGAGAAACTTTTCTGATTTCAGCAAACAGTTTAGGAGAAGCATGCACTGGAAACCTGCCGCGGAAGATGACAAAACGATCATCATCCCTTATTTTTTCGCTGTTGGAAACGCACAGAATATGCACCGTTCCATCCACCACAAAAATATCTGCACTAATCTCTTCCCCGGCAAAGAATTCTTCTACCAATGCAGTTTTAGTACGACTGATCTGCACTGCATCATCAAAAGCGCATTTCAATTCTTCCATATTCCGCACTTTTCTCACCCCTTTAGAGCTATAAGCATCCACAGGTTTAACAATAAGAGGATATTGCAAATTCCTGATTCGGGACAGATCCAGTTCATTCATTACAACATACTGTGATGTGGGTACCCTATTCTCAACAAAAACCTTTTTCATCAGTTCCTTATCAGATACCATCTTTGCAGTCTTATAATCAAGATAGCAAGGAAGCCCCAGCATTTCCGATACCTGGGCTACAACTAAAAGCACCTGGTCCGCACAGCAGGTGATCAGAAAATCAACGCCTTCCTGAACAGCAATATTTCTCACCGCTTCTATATCAAAAATATTGACTTGGCAAAACTGATCCGCATAAGGGCGTGCAAGGGCGTTTTCGCTTCCATCTCCAAGTACTGTTGCAATATTGCGTTTTTTTAATTCCTTAATTAATGTTATTTGAGGCAAGCCCCCTGCCAACACAAAGGCTTTCATATAAACATTTCCTCCCAGTTTTCTCATTTTAAGTAGCAGTGCCACTACACTTTCCTATATCTTTTAACAAATCCTAGTATTTCTTGGCGTTTCGTTACAGCTGCAATTCCTGAACATAGAATGAGTACCATGATAAATCCCCAACGAATCACTGTGAACCGATAAAATATCAGCGAAACCGGAATTAATATTACAGATACCAGAAGTTCTGCAGCCAAATCTTTTGCAGGAAGTATCTTACTGATATCCATCTTGATGGTTATGATATAATGCATCATAATTAATAAGATCTGGCAGAAAACTGTCACATAACATGCGGCACGGTATCCCCACATCAACACCCCCACTATATCCAAACCAATATTAATAACTGCTACAATAGAAGTTAGAATTGCTGCATAATGTGTTTTCTTATAAAATGTTTCAAGATTTACAAATTGTGATGTCAAAGCCGTAAACACTCCACACAGCATATTTGCGGGAAGAACATATACGGATTCCGCATAACTTTTACCCCCCAATATCCTTACAATCTCAGGGCCAATCATTAATACACCGAACGTACAGAACAGAATAAAACACATATAGACCCGAAATGCCTTTCTGATAGCAAAATAGTCCTGATTGTCCTGTTTATCATAAAACCATGGCGCCCAGGCATTATTGAGGGACTGAACAAAAATCAGCATGATATGTGCGCATGTTGTCGCAAGCACAAGCCATGCAACCTCGTCCGATGAACACAAATGCTGCACAATCACCCGGTCTGAATTTAAAAGGATCTGACTTCCAAGAAAACTAAATACTAAAGGGAGTCCCATGGCCAATGCATATTTCCAGGATTTCAGACGTATGACTGCACTTTTTTTTATAAAAAAAACATAGAATATAACACCGGCAATAATATATGGAACATACTGTCCAATAATCCTGCCAAGCAGCCGGTCATCCTCCAGCCAATACACCAGAGCCACTGCTATCAGAGAAGATCCCACTACTAATGCAAAGGATATGGCGGAGCTAAGCTTATATTTGTATTCAACTCTCTGTTTTGCCTGAAACATTAAGAAAACAGGTTGTGCAAACAGATAGGCAAACATAATAAGGATATACTTCCGGTCTAGGAGAAGAAGCCTGTGAAAGAATTCCGGAAAAATTAAGTATAACGCCAGCGCAACAGCTGTTATCATACTACTCAGGACCAGACAGGATGTAATGTAGCTGTCCAGTTCCCCTTCCTCTTTGTAATCAAATCTTGCCCTATTCAATGTCGCGTATATTTCCAGACCACAGATAATCAGAAAGGTGGATTGCCAGCTTGCAAATACAGAAAAATTCCCATATTGCTTTGTTGTCATCAGTCTGGTAAAAATAGGTGTGGTAATAAAGACTAGACCCCGCGTCAAAAAATTTGATACCACATACCAAAAACTTGACTTTAATAATATTTTTGTATTCACTGACTCAGTTGTTTTCATATGTGCCATCCTTCATTCCATGGACTCCCGGTCTTTATGGACCTTTTCAGAAATTTCTTATCATACGCATAGTGTCCATCCATTAGTACAATAATGTAGTACATCATATAAAAGGTTCCATGTGTATGAGCCGTAAAAAAGGAAATAACTACAATGATACAAGTCAACCAAAAGTATGCTCCTTTTAGCTTAAATAATCCCTGGACATAAAATGCATACGAAAGAAAGATCCCAATAAGCCCATACTTATACAACGTTGCATAAAATCCTGACAAATTGAATTCTATCTCACTGACATTATCTGTCACTCCAAATATGAATGACTTACCTGACAAGCCTCCGACCAGCATCCTTGCCAGCCTGACCCTTCCGTTGATCGCCGTTGATTGATTGCCTGATCCGGAATTAAAAATCCGTATTACAATATTCCGAAAAATATCCACCTCAAAATACATTACAGTCAACACAGTAAGAAATACTATTAAAATCCCCACATTCTTAGGCGAAATCAAATTCCGGATCCTTGCTATATTCTCATCACTTTTCCCGTTTTTATATAAAGCAAAATACACCCCCCATAATCCTATTGCCACACCAAGTCCCATACCTGATGTGGAAAGGACCATGCCCGCCGTAATAATAAACGCCATCTTCATCCTCCATGGCTTCATATTAGGAGATAATAAAAGCAAGCACAGGACAGGGAAGCAGTAGATAAATAGATGAGAGGGCTCCAAAAAGAAGGCACTTGGTCTATAAAAACCATTACTTCTGCCTGTTATATTAATTAAGCCGGTTTTAGCCCCAAGTATCCATATACTGCTTTCCGGAAGCAGGAGAGATGTGGGGACAAATTGGAGATGAAAATGCAATAGATAATATAGTATGTATTGTATGATCAAACAAACGCCTGCAATGCAGCTTATATGTGTTGCAGATTTTACAAAATACCGAACATTAACACAGCCACTTGCAATTGCAAAAAAGAAAACCATCATAAACGCACCATACAACAGTTTGCTAAAGCTTATATCGTGAGAAAATGTCTTATAAAGCTGGAACAACATCAAAGGACTAATCGCCAACAGACACCTTGAATCAAATTTCCCATTTACCATTTTCTTCAGCAGCTTTAGCAATATATATGGCGATATTACAAGAAGAGCAGAAAAACCAGCATTCTTGTAAAAGCCCTTATAATGCTGCAAAATACAGCTGATTGCAAGAATAAATGCACAAAACCGATCAACCAGCGAGTTATTGTCAATACCATAAGTGATGAATCCATATTTATATATTTTAAAATACCTATTTTTTATATACATACATTAAAATCTCCTGCCAACCTATGCCCCAATGATGTCTTCCTCATTGCCCTTTTTCCGTTACTTCAGCTTCCTCCTTTATAATTTCATGCCTCGGTCGTGTTTCATTAAGATTTGTTCCATTAAACCTAATCCTATCGGAGTTCGTTCTCATTTCACTTTTAGAAAGCATAATCTTAATTGTTTTTAATACCATTTTGACATCAAGGAGGAAGCTGACATGTTCAACATAATATATATCGCTCTCAAACTGTACATTCCACGTCCAGGACGCCGCAGTCAATTTGTCATCTCCACCAATCTTCCAGCACCCAAGTCCAGGGCGAACACTATGACGATACTTGTGACGCTCATTATAAAGTGGTAAATATTCAATCATCAATGGACGTGGGCCTATGATTGACATAGTCCCATTAAACACATTAAAAAGGCTTGCTAATTCATCTAGAGAATATCTTCTCAATATACGGCCAAATGGCGTAATACGTTTACTTGGATGAAGAAGTTTTCCATTCTTATCACACTCATTAGACATGGAGCGAAACTTATATACACCGAAAATTTTTCCATCTTTTCCTGGCCTCTTATCAATATAAAAAATAGGCTTTCCATGATACACCAGTTCTAGAATAGAAATAACCACTAACAATGGACTCAATACAATGATTGCAATCCCGCTCAGCAGAATGTCAAGCAACCTTTTTATATATTTTGAATAAATTGTATTACGTGGTTTTGGGATATCTGTTCTTATTTCCATTTGCTCGGCAACATCTTTGTTCATCCCCATTAATCCTTCCTATCTTTCAACTTTTTATTGTTACTCAAAACACCTATGTATAATATCTATCACAACATCCTGTTCCTCTGCCGTCATCTTGTTGTCACTGGGAAGGCACAGTCCTCTCTCAAAAATATCAGCGCCCACATCCACCACATCCTCCTCTTTGATATAGGCGTTACTTCCAGCCCTCCCCGATCCAAACCTGGTAACAAATCCATGCATTCGGTAGACAGGCTGCATATGCATCGGTTTCCAGATCGGACGGCCCTCTGCGTTAAAAGCGGCAAGGGCCTCCAAAATCTCTGCAGGGCAGGACCTTCCCGGCTCGCTGATATAAAGCGAGTCCTTTTCACCGCGGACCTGCGGACACATTGCTTCCTTTTTAATGGTCAGACAGCTCAGCCAGTAGTTCGGCACACTGTTCTCAGCGTCAAAGGGATTCATCTCCACAGGGAGGTCGATTAAGCCTTCTTTGTACCTCTTATAAATTGCTTTCTTCTGCCTGATATGTTCTTCCAAATAAGGAAGCTGTCCGCGAACAATACCTGCTATGATATTGCTCATGCGATAGTTGAACCCCAGCTCCTCATGTTGATACCACGCCGCATCCTCTCGGCTCTGTGTGGACCATTTCCTTGCCTTGTTTGCATCCTCCAGGCTATCGGTCAAAAGCATTCCCCCGGAACTGCCGGTCACAATTTTGTTGCCATTATAGGAAATTACTGACTCTGTACCGAACATACCGGTCTGGACGCCCTTATATGTGGCACCAAAGGACTCGGCCGCGTCTTCCACAATCAGCGCTCTATGCTTCTCACAGATAGCCTTGATCTCATCAATCTTTCCAGGAGTTCCATACAGATGGGCTGTTACAACCAGCTTCACATCCGGGTAAATCTCAAACGCCTTTTCCAGGGCAACCGGGTCCATGTTCCAAGTATCATACTCCGTATCTATAAAAACAGCCTCTCCTCCCTCATATGCTACGGGATTTACCGTTGCGCCAAAGGTCATATCAGAACAGAATACTTTGTGTCCTTCCAGGGAACCTTTGCCTATCTTTGACTGTCCGTAGATTCGCTCAGCACAGAGTCTAACAGCAAGGTGGAGTGCTGCCGTGCCGGCTGACAGTGCAACAGCATATCCACGCCCGACCTTTGTAGCAGCAGCAGACTCGACTTCATTTATATTTTCTCCAACCGTACTCACCCAGTTTGTTGTGATTGCCTCGTCTACCCATCTCTGCTCATCACCGTGCATAGTAGGGGAAGAAAGCCAAACCTTACTCTCAAACGGCTTGATCCCTTGAAATCTTGGGTCAGATAAGAATTTATTAGTTACCATGTTTATATTCTCCCTTGGATTGTTTTCTAACGATCTCCAGTCCTATTTTTACGTCAATTTTTCTTCCGAACATGTCCATCTGCACAACAGCAAACCGTTTGTGCCGGTCAATAAACGTGATCTTTCCTTCCATTTTCTTAATGGGGCCGGAGGTAATAATCACCTGATCTCCCACAATGTATCCCCGGGACATTTCAAACAGATGATCGCGGCCGCCTGTATCTGTCAGCATTTTCCTTTCTTCCTCCCTTAAAGGTATAAACCCCGCACCATCTCCAAGGATCTTTGTAAATTCCGGTATTTTTTTCAACTCCTGAAACAATTCATCCACCCGCTCTGTAATGAGGAATACATAACCTGGGAATAAAACAGACCGCTCCTTATGCCATTCACCCTGATAGCGTTTCATCCGTTCACAGTACGGGATAAAACATTCTGTCAGCACTGTCCTGTCCACGATCTTTTTGATCAAATGCAGAACAGACTCTTCCCTTCCGGTCCTCACCTGCACTGCATACCAGTTTTCCATTCCCATATCCTCCAGCTTTTCAGGGACTTTATCCGTTCTCAGTTCCTCGATTCTAATTGATTTCACGGTTTGTTGTTCCACTCAAAAGAGCATGCTCCGCCATCCCATGGACAAGACCTGCCGCCTTACGTTTCTCCAAAGGATCCGGCAATCTTTCCATAGAAAAAGGCTTACCCTAAGTGGACAAGGGGACACACGGCTTCGCGCCACAGATTTGCGCTTCTGCGGCATGTGTCCCCTTGTCCACTGAGAGTAACAATATAACAGGTATGACCTCAGAATGCGGCAAAGCGACAATTCTGCTTTCATACCCTTTTCATCCTACTTTAATCCCAATTGATACATTGCAACCTTCTTATGCCCGGTCAACCGGTCTGCGTTCAAAGCCACAACACCGGATTCCCGGCCCGCTGCAGCCTCTGCGGCAGCAAGATCTGAGTCCATACCCTTGTAATGGTATTCCGGCACCAGCTCATGTACCAGCTGGCGTACGTTTCCTGTCTCGCTTTTGGCAGCCTCCCCCAAACGGTAAAGCGCCCGCTCAAACCTGTCATAATCCATTTCTATGGGCTTTCCTATGAAAATGCGCTCATTCTCCGTCTTCTGGAGACCTTCTTCATCCATGAGCAGCTCCTCATACAGTTTTTCCCCGGGTCTGAGTCCGGTAAAGCAGATATCAATGTCCTTGTACGGCTCATAGCCGGACAAACGGATCAGGTTCTCGGCCATGTCCAGAATCCGGACCGGATTTCCCATGTTCAGGACAAATATTTCCCCGCCCTTTGCATAGGCTCCTGCCTGTATCACCAGGCTGACCGCCTCCGGTATGGTCATAAAGTACCGTATGATATCCTTATGTGTCACAGTTACCGGTCCGCCGCTTTCAATCTGTCTTTTAAACAGCGGGATGACACTTCCGTTGCTTCCCAGAACATTTCCAAAGCGGACCGCAACAAACTCCGTACTGCTTTTCTGGTTGCTCATCTGCACAACCATTTCACAGAGCCGTTTGCTTGCGCCCATAATATTGGTGGGATTGACTGCCTTATCCGTGGAAATGAGAATGAAGCGTTTTACCCCATATTTGATGGCTGCCCTGGCTGTCTTATAGGTTCCCATCACATTATTTTTAATGGCCTCACAGGGACTGTCCTCCATCAGAGGCACATGCTTATGGGCCGCTGCATGATATACAATGTCTGGCCTGTATGTACGGAACAGATATTCCAGACGGTTTGTATTGCGCACGGAACCGATCAGCACCACCAGATCCATCTGCGGGTACTTACGTCTCAGTTCCTGCTGGATCTCATAGGCATTATTTTCATATATATCAAATATAATGAGCTGTTTTACCTTGTGTCCCGCCAGCTGCCTGCACAGCTCGCTGCCAATGGAACCACCGCCCCCGGTGACCAGGACTACCTTATCCTTTACATAGCCCATGATCTCATCCAGATTGGTACGGACCGGCTCCCTGCCTAAAAGGTCCTCGATCTCTACCTTCCGGAGCCTGGAAATATTCACCTCGCCGTTCATCAGCTGATATACGCCGGGAAGTGTCTTAACCTGGCATCCTGTCTTTTGACATATTCCAAGAATATTTCGTATCTGCTCAGGCGCGGCGGCCGGGATGGCAACGTATATCTTATCTATTTCCTTTTCTTTTACAAGCTTTGCGATGTCTTGCCTGGTCCCCATTATGGGAACACCATCGATCATCCGGCCCTGCTTGTCCCTGTCGTCATCCACAATGCACACAGGCAGGCCGTGGATCTTCTCACTGCCCTTCATCTCCCGGACAATAAGGGTCCCTGCCTTTCCTCCGCCAATGATCATGACACGGGGAGGCTCTTCCTTGTCCATCGCCCGGTTCAGCCTGTTTACGATTCTCTGCATCACCTGAAAACTGCTGCGCCCCCACATGGACGCTGCCGTCATAAGCACAAACCACAGCACATAATAGCTTCTGGGCATCCGTGCATCAAACAGCAGTATCCCAACCGGCTGCACCAGTGCAGCCGACAGGCAGGACAGGCCTACCAGTACCATTTCCCGTATACCGGCTGTTCCCCACATGATGGCGTACAGGTGTCCCCCGTAAAATACGAGGGACACCACTGCCATCTGCAGGAAACCGTACTTCCACAGTTCCCTGGCATACTGGATCGGGACGGCCGACAGGTTCAGGTCAAATCTAAGCCCCAGAGCCAGGCATGCACAAATCCAGACCATTGCCATGTCATAGGCCCAGAGGACCCCCATTCTTACCCGTTTGCTATGGGGCAGACATTTTTCTAAAACAAGTTTGTTTTTACATGCCACTTTCATACCCACCTTTTTTCCAGCCGCTCAGAGCATTGGCATTAACGTTTGTAAATAACTGAAACCGTACCTGAGTTTGGAATGTTAAAATAGAGCATCTTGGACGCTGTATCGATCCTGGTTGGCTGTATTACAGTCCAGGTTCCGGTTAAGTTATTGTAGAAAAGCACCTGTACATTTCCCAGTCCGTCAACCAGGTTGGGGATATACATAGGAACTTCCACTGCCCCTGCCTTCTCAGCATTGGTTGAGGCATCCTTTGTAACGATTGCCTGGGTTCCAACCAGTGCACTGTACCCGGTCAGGTCCACACCTGGAACAGCTTCATTCAGCGGACGCCCGCTGTTGATGCCGTTGATGGCGTTAACCACGCTCTCCGGAAGTCCGGCAACAGCGCTGCCAGTGTCCTTTACAAGTTCCAGAGCCGTATCGCCTACCACGGCCTGCCCCCTGCTGTTGGTCTGTACTCCTCCGCCAAACTGTACCGTGTTGGTGGTAGTCCCGGTTTTTGCAGTTGTGTTGGTGCGGGTTCCCGCGTCATAACTGCTTCCATCGCTGCCTCCATCGCTGATCACCGGGCCTGTTCCCGGGCTGTTAGCCGCAAACGTGCATACTGACTGTGATGCAGCCAGTGCAGCAACCAATGCGATTGTTGTGATTCTTTTTCTCATAGTTCTCACTCTTCCTTTCCATTGCATAATTTTGTATCTTTCTATCAATAAGTAGTTGTTGCTATACTTATTTTCCCTTTTTGTACCCGTCTATTCCTCCGGTCTGTAAAACAGTTCCAGGATCAATGGACGGATCTGATCCTTGTCAGGATAGTACTCATCATAGATTGACGTTTCCACAGCGTTACCCGGAAGTGTCAGCATATCGCCTATCCCCACATCCTGCCCCTTTTCAATAAATGCCAGGGCCATATCCAAATATCTGTCCTTTGTCATGTCTGTTATCATGTAAGGTTCTATTTCTTTCAGGATCCATGGCACAAAGCCATCATCCCGGCCGGCCTTTTTCCTGGCCGCCTTAAAAAAACCCTCTATATAGGATTTCTGCCGCTCCGTTCGGCCGATTGCGCTTTGAGCCTGTTTTGTATCCCTGTAACGGATATAGGCTTCAGCCTGTTTTCCCCGGAGCGTAAGATCCTTTCCATAAATAAAGTCAGGATCCGCCTTTTCCAGTTCCCTGTCCTTTATGGTTACGGCAACGCCGCCCACCCCGTCATTCACAACCGGTATGACCGACATGCTGAAAGCCATATATCCATCTATGGAAAGCCCGTCAAGCAGCCTGCTCACCGCATCCGCCATGTACTGGCAGCTCTTTTCCCTTCCATCTCCATAGGCATACGCCAGGGCCAGATGCTGTATCCCCTGTCCCAGTTCATTGCCGCTTAGGTCTGTCAGAGTGATCTCCGTCATGGTGTCCCTGGGGATCATCATGATTTTTACCCTGTCCCTTGCAGTGTCCTGGGCTATGAGAAAGATTCCGTCCGCCTGTCCCCCCTGTCCCGCTACCCTGGATTCCCCCAGGCTTCCGGTCCTGTCTATTCCCATACACAGGATGGCCTTTACATAAGTATTGCGCCGGTAGGTCTTTCCCTCATACTCGATCCTGTCCCCCATGCCCTTTGCAGTGGATCCGATCTGGTCCTGGCGCCACTGCGCCGCCTGCTCTGCCGACGCCTTCCTGTCCAGATATAACTGGCAGGTATGGTAAACAAAGAAAGCGAGGAGGACCACGCCGGCTGCTGTAAATACCTGCTTCCACCAGCTGCGGGTCTGATTCCGTTTTATTCTGATCCGTTTCATTCCATATCCTCATTCCGAATCCTGCCCGGCTTCATCTGGTCCGGCTTCATCTGGTCCGGCCTCATTTCACCTGGCCTCATTTCACCTGGCCTCATCCAGGATCTGGTATTTCTCGCCCCCTCCGCCGTAAGTTTTTCCATAGTATCTTCCATAATATTTTCCATAATATTTTTTATAGTATCCATTATCGTAATCCGTCCCCACCCGGTTCAGCACAGCCCCCAGGATACGGCACCCGCTTTTTTCCAGCTGGCTTTTTACTTTCTGCACCAGATGGTAGCTGATGGTCCCGCTGTTAATAACGATCACGGCCCCATCACACAGGCTGGCTATAATGGCTCCGTCTATAAGGTTTGCCATGGGCGGCGTATCTATGATAATGTAGTCATACTTTAACCTGGCACGGTCCAGCAGTTCCTTAAACAGGGGATCCTCTAAGAGTTCCGATGGGTTGGGCGAATAGGGGCCTGCAAGGATAATATCCAGATTCTCCACATCTGTGCCATAACAGATCTCCTCCGCTGTTTTCTGTCCGCTTAAATACTGGGACAGCCCGCAGGGGTTTCCCTGGATCTCATGCCTTTTTACGATCACAGACTTGCGGATGTCCCCATCGATCAGCAGTACCTTTTTGCCTATACTCCCAAAGGAGGCTGCAACCGCAAAGGTCGTATCACTCTTTCCTTCACTGGGCAATGAACTTGTAAACATAATGGTCTTCAGGTTATTTCCGCAGAACTGGATATTGGTGCGGAGCGTCTTGACCGCTTCCTCGTAATGGTAATCTTTCCTGCCTGTATTTTTAAGGCTTAATGTCTGTCCCATTCCTTAATCCTCCCTGCCTTTTTTCTTCTGTCCTGGTTTCTGTTTTTTCCGGCTCTCTTTTCTGCCCCGGAACTTTATAGGCTGCTCTTTTTCCGCCTCACCGTTATCAGGTATGGCGGCCAGGACACTGATTCCCAGATACTTAGACACATCATCCTCAGACCGTATGGTGTCATTCATAATGACCTGAAGGGTTATGATTGCGCAGGATATCACGGCAAGCGCCATGCCTCCCAGCGCAGCGTTCCTTGTCACATTGGGGGAAGCCGGCTTGTCCGGGACTACCCCGCCTTCTATGATCTTGGGTGGTATCATTTCCATAATATCGCCTATGTAATCAGATGAGGCCCTGGCCACCTCGTCCACGATTGCCCTGGCCCTTACAGGGTCTTCATCCGATACCGTCATATTGAGGATACGGGTATCCGTGGGGTTGGTGATCGTAATCTTTTCTTTCAGCTGGTCATAGGTCAGATCCAGGCCCTGCTTTTCGATCACCTGTTCCAGTACCGGCCTGCTGGTTATCATGACACTGTAATCCTTTGTCAGCTGGCTGCCGATCTGCAGATCTGCCAGCGAAGTCAATGTTGTCTCCTTAGACAGAACGTACACCATAGATGTTGATGTATAGACCGGGTTTAATATCATCACGCTGTAAAGGCCCGCCGCCATACATCCCGCAATTGCGGCCAGTATGATGATCCATGCCTTTTTCTTGAACACATACAGCAGTTCCATTACATCAATCTCTATTTCATTTTCATCTCTGTCTTCGTATAGTTTGTTTTCCATCACTGTTACCTTTTCCACACTTTTTTCTTACAGCAGCATCCGGTCTGCCAGTATAAATTCGGGATTTTCCCGCAGGATCCGGATTGCTTTCTCCTCGCCCGCATTCCGTTTCAGCCACAATATCCCTTCCTGCATTCCAGGGGGACGGACCGCAATATTGTGCATGTCTGTTGCCAGGAAATGAATATACCCTTTTTTCAGATTCCGTCTGCACCACCGGAGTCTTTTGTCCATCCACACACCGGTAAGGCTTTTAAAATTCACCTGCAGATATGCACCATAATCGATCAGTTCTTTCAACAACTCATCCCGGGCAAGGCACGGATAACGTTCCACGTGCGCGATTACCGGAAAATAGGATGCCTGCACTAATTGACGGACTGCCCTGCTTATCCTGCCAAAGCTGTCCCCGGGTGCAAACTCCACCAGCACATACCTGCTCCCTGCCAGTGTCAGGGCCTTTCCCTCGCCCAGGTATTCCAGGATACTCTCAAAATACATGATCTCCTGCCCCAGGCTTACATGGTAATCACTGGAAATGCTGCCGGCTTCCCTCTCCAGGCGCCTGCACAGTTCTTTTAAACGGCCAACTTCCTGTCTGCGCGAAAAATGAGGGGTAGCTATCAGATGGCGTGTCCCCTGCTCATATGCCATCTTCAGCAGGGTTATGGTTTCCTCCCAGTCCCCAGCCCCGTCATCAACCCCCGGCAGTATATGGGTATGTATGTCCACCCATCCCTTATCAGAATTCATCTCCCTCATTCACTACCTCTTCCATCCACCCGTGGATCCCACGGATCACATCCATACCGCTTCTGAAATTCATCTGCCCTTTGGAATTCTTCAGGGTTCCCTGAATGCTTGCGTTCCGTCTGGAATACACCCTGATGGAGAAAATGTTCTTAGCGGAACATATGTTGTTAGGGTTAAACCTTACATGCTGGAGAGGTACAGGACTGTTCCTTTTTTCAGTCCCCTTTGCCCGTTTCCGCGCAGGCGGATTCTTGCTTAGATATCGGTATTCATTGCATTTGCGCGGAACACCGGCCATGTCCATAACGTTCTCAAGCTGAATCAGCATATTATCAAGCCCAAAAAAGTAAAAAGGTTCTTCGTAATAAAATGTCTGTAAATAACCTTTTGCGATTCCGTTATAATAATTTTCAATCACGATAAACATGGTGGCGGTATATTCCGGATACTGTCCTCCATCTCTCAGGATATCGTCCTCCGCAATAATCAAACCATCCTGTACTCCAGTGTCCATATGACCATCCTTTCCATGTGTAATATCATCCAACATATGAAAGCCACTGTTTAACATGTCCCCTTATTTTTATCCACCACGGAATAATCATTCTGCGGTCAGGCAACTTATTTAAACACCACAGAATAATCATTCTGCGGTATTTTGATGACAATGTTTAAATGAAAATCAAATAAAAATGGGTATTGTGACTTTTGAGTGGAACTTCAAAAGAAAAAATACCCATGACGAAAAGGCCGGTTCATGATTTTATCCTTCCCGGCCTCATTGTATTGGAGAAAAAACAGCTTTATGTATATTGACTACCCCCACATTTTGTTATAAAATACATACAACGCAGGTTCTCATTATTTGATATGCAGACTCATCACCACAGAATGATTATTCTGTGGTTTTTTATCGTCAAAACCAATTTTCATTTTTTCCATAATTTTTTCATACTGGCTGATGCTGGCTGTTACATAAATTCGGGTTGTTTCTATAGAAGAATGTCCCAGTATATCTGCAAGATTAGCCAGGTTCTTTTCAATGGAGTAAAAACATTTCGCAAACAGGTGCCTGAAATTATGCGGAAAAACCTTAGTTGGTTCTACCCTTGCATCCTTACATAACCGCTTCATGGCATGGCATATATTGCTCCGGTCTAAATTCCGCCCGCTTTTTGTCCTGAAAATACATCCGCTTTGTATATTCTGTATCCTGGTATATTCCTTTAACATCCTGACCAGTTTCTTGGGAAAAATAATGACCCGGTATTTTCCCTTCATATATATTTCCGCCTTTCCCAGCTTTATGGCTTCCACGGTCACAAAAGGAAGTTCGCTGATCCTGATTCCTGTTCCATATAAAACAAGCATCAAATAGTATAACTGCTTTTTGTTATTTCGGTCCGCTGCTTCCATAAGTTTTTTGTAATCCAGTTCCGTAAGTTCCCGCTTTTCATCAATATAGGCCCGTTTCTGGACTTTTAAAAATTTGACCCGATATTCTTCCAGATCCATAAATCTTAAAAAAACATGAATGGCAGAAAGTTTAACATTCACAGTCTGAGCTTTGTACCTGCCAGTCAGATGCTTTCGGTATAGCAGTAAGTTCTCTTTGTTTAATTCCCTGTCCTGCATAAAGACCAGCATTTCATTGACATCGTACAGGTATTTGTGAATGGTTGCCGCAGCTTTTTCTTCATTACACAGATAGTCCCTAAATTCATCCATACACTCTTTTTGTTTCATAACTTCCTCCGTGAGTTCTGTTGCGCGGTTTCATTTGGTTGGTTAATTCTTAACTCTGCCTTATAGTTTTTCTATTTTAGAGTATTTTCATTCTTTTATATAGGAATTTTCCACATTTACCAAATTAATCCCTTTGTATGGCATGATAAATATTGCGCCTTCCCGCCTGTGGAACGTTACAACATGGAACTGCTGCATATATAAAAATCACCTCCCGGTATGGTCAGGCCGTACCAGAAGGTGATTTTATTTTGAATTTGTTTTGGCATCATTTTGGCAGTCTTTATATGTCGTATGTCAATTTTTTAATATCCATATCGTTAATTTTATTAACGTTTTTTGCATTACATTTGACATCTTTAGGTAATTATTATATAATATAATAATCTTGGAGGTAATAGAATGATGGAAAACAATGTAGTGCGTCTTGTCCAGCTAGAGATAAAAAACATAAAAAATGTAGTACGTGGTGTTATTAACTTGGAACGGAAAAATTCAGAAGACAAAAGAATTGGCAGTATTCTAGGAATTTATGGGCAAAATGGGTCTGGCAAGACAGTAGTGGTTGACTGCATGGTATTGTTAAAATGCCTGTTAACAGGACGCCAGATTCCACATGCATTTTATCAGTATATACGATACGAATGTAAATATGCACAGATTTTATATGGCTTTCAGATAAAAAGGAACGGTACCCTTTCATACACTGAATATGAGGTTACGTTACAAAAAAAGGATGATGATCAGGGTTTTATTGTCAGCGGTGAAAAGTTAAGCAGCAAACGACTCGATTTAGATACCAGAACAAAAATAACACCTGTATTTGAATATGTAAAAGGAAGAAAAGTTTTATTTACTCCGGCAAAATATTATAAAGAATTTGAAAAAGACATTGATTCCATGGTTGCATTGGGAATCGCACAACAACTTTCTGAGAATTTTAATGAAGATAATCAGAAGTCGGAAGTATATTCATTCCTGTTTTCCAGAAAGGCACAGGAGGTATTCTCAAAAGCAGACGGAGAGGCAAAAAAAATTCACGAGATATCATCGGTCCTCCAAACTTATGGGCTAAACGATCTTGCTGTTGTAGAAAATTCCCATTATGGGCTATTAGCGCTTAATATAAAGACGTTTCCCATGAATATAGACTGGCCAATAACCAATTTAGGTAAAACATCGGGAATTATGATCAATATGACCGGAATAAATGTTATTCCCAAAGACTTGTTCCCATTTCTCAAAAAAACAATTGATCAAATCAATGTGGTTTTAAAATCACTGATACCAGATATTGAACTGGAAATTTATCATGCTTTCGATAAACTGATGAAGGATGGTAAGGATGGCGTGCAATTTGAACTGATCACCATAAGGGATACAGCTCGTATTCCTCTTCTTTATGAATCGGCTGGAATTAAAAAAATCATTTCTATCTGTAGCAATTTGGTTGCATGTTACAATCGTGAATCTTATTGTTTAGTAGTTGACGAATTTGATTCCGGTATCTATGAATACCTATTGGGCATGTGCCTGGAAGCAATATCAGAAAAAGCAAAAGGGCAGTTAATCTTCACTTCCCATAATTTACGTCCTCTGGAAGTTTTAGATATGAGTGATTTGATTTTTACCACAATGAATCCGGACGATCGTTATTTGCGTATGTCCTATATTAAGGACACCCAAAATATCCGCCTTTCCTATTTACGCGCAATTAAATTAGGAGGACAGAAGGAAAAGCTTTATCGTGATACCAATATTTATGAGATTGAACTGGCGATGCGCAAAGCGGGAAGGGTAGGGCTGTATGACTAAAAAAATTATCCTGGTTTTAGTAGAAGGTCAAACAGACCAAGATACACTTGCCGTTGTATTTACACGTCTTGTGCAGAATCAGGATGTTGAGTTTGAGGTGATCCGAACGGATTTAACTGCACAGGATAAGATGACCGCCAAGTACATCGAAGCAGCTATACGAGAAGAAATCGATAAATATTTTCGTAAAAACCCCTATCTTATACAGGAAGATATTTTAAAAGTTATACAGTTGATTGATACAGATGGAGCCTTTATACCTCATTCAATGGTCCAACAGTCTAAAGATAGGGTAACATCGTATCATGATGATTATATCGATGCGAAAGATAAAGACCGGCTAATCCGGCGAAATATAAGCAAACGGAACATTGTATATCAACTATACCACCAAAATGAACTGTCCGGCTTTCCTTATGAAATTTATTATTTCTCAAGAAATCTTGAACACGTTATGCATAACGCAAACCAGGAATTAAGTCCAGAGCAGAAAGAGGATTTGGCATTGGAGGCGGCTCTGCGCTATCACGAAAACCCTGAGGCATTTCTACAATTTATCAATGATGAGACTTTTAGTGTTCAGGGAGATTATCAGAAAACATGGGAGTTTATCATGGAAAACGGTAACTCCTTAAAACGATACACAAATCTGGCAGTATTCTTTTATCGTCTGGGGATCGGAATTAAATAGGTTACCACATAAATCTCCGGGAGCTCTTTTTATACGAAAGAATTCCCGGATACTTATTGTTTTTGTTGTAACAGTTCAGGACACCCATTCTCCTGCAGTCCGGAACTGTTACGTTTTTGTTTTAAGCGTATTGAGAGGTGGGTTCCTATCATAAAACACATCCTCATCCATCTCCCCAAGCGGACGTGCTACCAGGGCTGTTCCCACCAGATCGCTCACATTGTCAAGTAATGTATGGGCAGGATCATTCACAGGCCGGATTGCTGCAGGGATGGGAATAAACCCCAAAGGTATACCGAGCATTTCCAACAAAACAGTTGACGAGATGATGCCCGATCCCTTCACACCGGCCGAGCCAATGGATAGTATGATCCTAAGAAATGTAAATTGGGCGATTCTTCCAATTGAAAGATCGAAACTGTACAGCATGTATTTCCCAAGGGATCCCCCATTTTACATACACCACTTGTGATACTGAAGAATACCAATGGAACAATGAGCATTTTCAGCATTCTTAAAAACGCTGTGGATACTCTAACCTGAATAAATCCGTATTGCTGATAAACTGGTTAAAAATACTCTCAAAGGTACGAATACCGCCTATATTCTGTTTGTTTGGATATTTGTGTTTCACCTTATAACATACCCAGTCCGGCGGCGGATCCTGGATATCATAGATTTGGACATGATAGCTGCCCAAAATGGTTTTTACGCTGCTGAGAGGAACAATGGACCAATACCGCTCATCATCCAAAAAATTGGTCAATGCCGTAACAGAATCGATCTTGATATGAGGGGTAACAGTAGCCGGCCACCAGTAGTCATGCCATTTCATATAATCATATCCCCACGGCTGGAAAATCTCCAGCGAAGGGTCCAGTTCCGATGGGTGGATCTGCCTTGGCTCTCCCGGGCATTGACATGGTTTGATCAAAACAAACTTTTGGCAAAATACAGGTTCTGTGATCAGTTCCGGATAACCGGCATCTGTTGACGCGAACCCGATATCCGCCTCCCTGCTTCTCACCAAATCATATATGACCGGCGTATGCTCTGTCTGTATCCTTACATTTACCTCATATTCCTTTTTCGATATTTCCTTTAGGATTTCGGGGAGAATTGTGGTGATCACACTGTCAATGGAGGCAATGGATAACGCTTTGGAATAGCTGTGTTTCAGCTGCTCCATCTCCTTATGGAGCGCAACCCAGCGCTGGGCAATGGACATAAATTCCTCCCCCCGGATAGTCAGTTCAATATTGCGTTTGCCTTTCTGGCGGATAAATAGCTTATACTGAAGCTCATCCTCCAGCCTTTTCAAACGATGGGTAACCGTGGACTGCGAGACAAACAGATTATCGGCCGCCTTTGTCAGGTTTAATGTATCAGCTGCTGCAAGATATGTTTCCAGGTCGATAAAATCCATATGAACTTCCCCCTTTAACAATGTTATGGATATTATATCGGCGCAGCATCCTGTTTGTCAACGAAACCACGTACGATCCGCTCTTTTCGCACCTTCATGCCTGGCGTCACTTTCTTAAAGGGCTGCGATCTCCTTTGTCACTGCAAGGAACCGTTCAATCTCCTCTTTGCTGTTGCAGTGAAGCGGAGAGACCCGGATCGCTCCATCCAGTCCAAAGGATTCCAGCATCCGTTTGGAATACAGGCTGGATGCCACTCTTTCATAGACGATTACACTGCGTTTTTCATATTCTTTTACCGCGGCAGCATATTCTATATGGTCAAATCCGATTCCAATGATTAGATCCCTCTGTTCCAGGTCAGGATTATCCATAAAGACATGCACTCCTTCCATATGGCGAAGGCCCTGCATTTGCTCCGTACCTTCCAGCATGAGATAAAGAAGGGCGCGCTCCTGAAGCATGATCTTGGTCATACCCTCCACAAACAGTTCTCTCCTGCCCTTTTTTTCCTGGCAGGCTGCCAGGCTGCACACATAATTTACAATTTCGGTGATCATTGCATACTGGGCCGGTGCAGGGCTTCCAAGCTCCCATTCAGTTTTCTTTTTTCCTGCCAGTTTGTGGTGAGGGAGCGCAGAAAACCGGTCAGAAATATATGCTGCTCCGATCCCTCTGACTCCAAAGAATTTATAAGGCGCAAAGGTGACCGCATCCACATCCAGCTGGCTAAAGTCCATTACACCATGAGGTGTGTGCTGCACTGCATCTACTATGATATAAAGGTCCGGCTTTATCGCTTTTGCAGCCTTTATTATTCCTGGAATGTCAAATATGGCTCCGGATATATTGGATGAATACATTACACTTAAGAGACATGTATCCTGATCGATCAATGCCGTAATCTCCGCTGCATCCACTCCTCCCGTATCCGGGTTGCTTTTCGCCACCCGCAATTCTTTTCCTGTTTGATCCGCATAATACCCGGCGGCATCAAAAGCAGAGGGATGCTCCAGTACCGTTGTCACAATATTGGTTCCCGGTATATTTTCCGCAACAGCACCAACCAACTGAAACATTGCCTGGGAAGCGGTCAGGGAAGTGACGATCGCACCTCCTTTTACATTGAATATAGTCCGAATATCATCCTTTCCTGCCTCCTCCAAAGACTGCAGATAAAGGGCCATCTCATGATTACGCTCTGAACAGTCCGGAATCATATCCACCTTCCGGAATCGTTCCTCTGCCTTTTTCAACCGGTAAGAACCTCCTGCATTATCAAAAAACAGCCTTGGGGTTCCATTGGCATCCTCATCCATGTAATAGAACGCATCCCTTACGCGTTTCATTTCCTCGTTGCCCATTAATTTTCCAAATTCCATCATTATTCTTCTCCTCCATATACTTGATTTTTCTTAATAAGATACAGGTAAAGTGGAACCCCTGTAAGTGTACAAACAATTGATATCAGCGCCACAAAGGGCTGATACATGATGGTGGACACCAAAACAAATATCCCGCCAAAAGCCCCCAAAATGGGCACAAGTGGATACAGCGGTACTTTGTACGGCCGTTCACGGTCCGGCCATTTCTTTCTCAATATAAAAATCCCGGCAAACGTCAATATGTAGAAAAACCAGATTACAAATGAACCAATATCGGTAAGTATATTAAAGTCACCGATACAGACCAGCATAATAATAGTGAGGGCCATCAGGAACATTCCGCTGTTTACCGGCATATCGGTTTTTTGATTCAGCTTCCTGAAAAATCCGCCAAAAGGAAGCATATCCCTCAAGCCAAGGGCATATGGAATCCTCCAGCTGGCCCTGACAAATCCGGTCTGTGAACCAAACACGGAAATCATAATTCCAATGGTAATCAGCTTACCGCCAAAGCTGGAGAATAAGATTCCTGCCACATCCGATGCCGGGGTGGCCGTTGCCGCCAAGACATTCGCCGGAAGGACGCGCAGATAAGCTACATTGATGGCTAGATAGATCAGTGTTACCATGCTTATTCCTCCTACAATGGCCTTTGGCAGATCACGTCCCGGATCTTTCATCTCCCCTGCAATATTGGTAACATTCATCCATCCGTCAGTTGCATAAAGTGTGGCCAGCAATGCGGCTGAGATAGCGGCCCCCAGAGGACGGCCCGGGTCAGTAAACGGGATCAGTTCCACCTTTACCGGGTCCGGATTAAAAAGCAGCCCCGCCACTATAATTAAGATTAGTGGGATAAATTTTAAAAATGTTGCTAAATTCTGCAAAATGTCCGTTGCTTTATTGCCGATAGCATTTACAAAGTTCACGAAAAGTACGATTGCAACAGCAATGGGAATGACCGTATCTTTGCCAAGCCCTAAAAGGTTGGCTGCCTGTGTGGCACAGATCACAGTGGCTGCCGCAATCCTGACCGGATAAAAAATGATCGTCTGCACCCAGGCAATCAAATATCCCCAAAATTTCCCATATATAGCTTCCATGTACGTCATCATTCCACCGGTCTGTGGAATCAGCGTGCCAATTTCAGCAATGGTCAGCCCCCCTGCCAGTGCCAGGCCGCCGCCAAGCCCCCAGGCAAGCAGTCCAAGTCCTGCGGTCCCTGTTGCCCCAAACACAGCGGTTGGTTTAAAAAACACCCCTGATCCGATGATCGTTCCAATCACCATGATAAATGCGCTGAATCCTGATACTTCCCGTTTTAATTTGTCCTCTTTCATAAGCATTTTCTCCCAATCCATTATTAGACCAGATCATTTCACATGTGAGTTTCTTTGATCTCTGGCTTTACTATACTACGAAAGGATCATGCTATAAAATGAATTATTTATGGTCAAATTATTGATAAATTTCATAATAAAAAATGAAGGATCACCGAAACTCCAGTGATCCTTCATTATCTTTTTTCTCCACCCACTAATTAAAATTACACAAACGCGCCATGGAAATCTGATTAAACCCAAGTATTTCAGCCGCTGTCTTTTTTCCATCTACCACACTTAACAGTTCTCTCATAAGCGACTCCGCCACCTCGTTGATCGTCCTGTTTCCTTTTATCACATCGCTGGCATCAAAATCCATATTATCCTTCATCTTTTGGAAAGTTTGCGGATTTCCGGTAATTTTTATCACTGGAGCGATAGGATTGCCCACCGGGGATCCTAAGCCTGTTGTAAATATGATCACCTGGGCTCCTCCTGCTACCATACCTGCAACAGACGCAGCATCATATCCCGGTGTATCCATAAAGACCAGTCCATGCTTAACCGGACGCTGTGCATAAGCCAGCACCTCTTTAATTTCTGATTCCCCTCCCTTTTTAATACATCCCAGGGATTTCTCCTCCGTTGTTGAAAGTCCGCCTTTGACATTTCCCTCTGAAAGATTGTCCATAAAAAGTGGCTCCCCCACAATCCTAAACTGCTCATTATAATGTTCTGCATAGTCATATAATTCCTGTACCAGCTTTTTATCCCTCATCCTGGATGCCAGAATATGTTCCCCGCCAATGATCTCCCCTGTCTCACTGAGAATGGATGTGCCTCCATACCCCACCAGCACATCGCTTACCCTTCCCAGCACAGGGTTGGCCGCAATACCGGATGTTGGATCGGAACCACCGCATTCCATTCCCAGTATCAGTTCAGAGAGATCAGCCGGAGCACGCTTTTCCATAGAGGCAGCCTCAGCCATCTCTCTTGCCAGACGTACTGCCTTTTCCACTGTCTTTACCGTTCCCCCGCATTCCTGTATCACAAGTGTTTCTAAAGGTTTGTTAGTCCTCTCACTGATTGCTGCTTTTAATATATCAATGGATAGGTCATCACATCCAAGGGAAACTGCGATTGTTCCATAGATATTGGGATTTGCGGCAAACCCTGCAACTGTATCCAATGTAATCTGCATATCCATTGGGCTTTGTGCACACCCTGACTGGTTATCAAAGGTAACCGTCCCCTTAACCTGTTCACTTATCATCCGGCAGGTATCACTGGCACACACACTGGCTGGCAGGATCAATACCCTGTTCCTGATGCCATACCTTCCATCCGGCCTTTTATATCCGGCAAACTGCATCTGCTATTCCCCCTCGTTCTTTTTAGTACTCTCAATATTATGAATATGTACATGTTGGCCTCGTCTGATGGTTTCCATGGCAATCCCTATGATTTCCCCGTATTTTATCACATATGTACCTTTGGCAATTCCCCTAACCGCTATTTTGTGATAGATTGGTATATCATCAAGGACTCGCACCGTATCTGCTATTTCCCTTTGCATATACCTTATCAGTTCCTGTTTTTCCATTGGTTTGAGTACCACCGCCACATTATCTCTCTCGTCAATCAGTATTCCATTTACCATACCACTATTTTCTCCTTCTTAATCAATATAAAAGATTTACGATTCCCACTGAAAAGATGGGAAAGTACGTTATAAGCATCAGCCATAAAAGGAGAAGCAGATAAAATGGGATTCCCTCTTTTATAAAGTCCTTCATATTGCATTTTGTCACCCCGCAGGACACAAACATCAGGGTACCAAACGGCGGTGTCAAATCTCCTATGGCAGAATTAAATATAAACATGATCGCAAACTGTATCTCATTGATTCCATATGCCATTGCCACCGGTGCCAGAAGAGGGACAAGTACGATCATTGACACATTTCCTTCCACAAACATGCCAACAATTAAGAGTAAAATATTTACAATCATAAGAAACACATATTTTTGATGGATCGCAGACAAAATGATCTCTGTCAAATGCTGTGGAACCTGCTCCTTTGTTAAGATCCATGAGTATGCCGAAGCTGCCCCTATGATAATAATGATGGAGGATGTTGTTGTGACCGTTTCTTTTACTCCCTGGATAAAGTCTTTCATATTCATTTCATGGTATAAGACACCAAGAAACAGCGCATAAATAATTGCAACAGAGCCGGCTTCTGTCGGCGTGAAAATGCCCATGCGGATCCCCCCGATAATAATGATCGGCAGGCACAAAGGCAATACCGCTTCCTTAAGCGCATGTAAGAATTCCTTACCCGTGATCCCCTTTGTCCGTATGGGAAGATAGCCTCTCTTCTTAGAAATCCCATGGACAAGTATCATCTCTGATATACACAGCATTGCTCCAACCCCAAGGCCTCCGATAAACAGCTTTCCCACAGAAACATTAGCAATGGAGCCGTATATGATCAGCGCAATTCCCGGTGGGATCAGAGGCGTGATCATAGCTGAAAAGGCGGTCACCACAGTTGAAAATTTAAGTGAAAACCCCTTGTCCACCATGGTGGGAACAAGCATTTTTGCTTCCATTGCCGCATCTGCAAGGTTGGAGCCGGACAAGCCTCCCATCAATGTTGACAGAAGGATGTTCACCTGCGCCAGACCTCCGACCATGCCTCCGGTAAGTGCTTCACAGAAATTCATGACACGTTTGGTCACACCGGAATAATTCATAAAAATACCGGCACAGATAAAAAAAGGAATTGCCAGCATAGGAATGCTCTCGCATCCTGCAATGACCCGCTGTGCAAATATCTGCGCATTGACAGAAGGGGTCATAAGAAAATAAACGACCGGTCCGGACATAACTGCTGCCAGTACCGGAACTTTCAGCAGCAAAAAGAATAATACCGCTAATGATGCGAGCAATACAGGGCTACTCACCGTTCTCCCTCCTTTCCCTGTAATGACGTATAGTGACAATTGTATAATCAATGACCATCAGGACACAACCAATGGGTATCACTGTATACAGCAGGTCATATGGCACATGGAGAATACTTGTCACCTTCCCGGTTTTGGCCATCTGCATCAGCAGCCTGTTGGACTGCCAAAAAAGAAACACCAGCACAACACAGGTCACAATATATGCACCAAACTCCACGATTTCTCTAACCTTGCGCGGAAATGAATCCACGAAGATATCCACCGCCACATGACTCTCTGAAAGGAAGGCAGCTCCTGCCCCCAGATAGGAAAGCCATAAAAAGCATCCCAATTGTATTTCCTGCTGCCAGACAAAGGGCGCATTAAACAGATATCTCATGATCACTCCTAAAAATGTTACCAGAACAAGCACACCTCCTATAATTCCAGCCAGGATCACATCTAAATTTTTAAAAATCGTCCATATAAGGATCTTCCTATTCTTCATTTATACCTCCTTAACCGGGACAGCCCCGTCTAATATTACTGAGCCAGGATGTCCTGTATAGTCTGGTACAGACCATCTGACCAGTCTTTTGTCACCTGGGGATCTTCATAAAAAGCCTTTGCCTTTTCCTTAAATCCTTCCATCACATCCTGATCAGGCACTACGATCTGAACTCCTTCATCCTCAAACTGTTTCGTATACTCATCTTCCATGTTGCTGCTGATCTCATTATTATAAATCCCAGCCTCTACGCACGTCTGGGTCAGCCATTGCTGCTGATCCTGGTTCAGTCCGCTGTAGATGTCCACATTACATATTAATGTGGAGAAGTCCTTGACATGTCCGTCCAATATAAGATACTTGGCCACCTCCTGGAAACGGCCATTGTACAGTGTGCTCAGAGGATTCTCTAACCCGTCAATTACCTTTTGCTGCAATGATGTATATACCTCGCTTAAAGACATGGGCGTGGGTACGGCCCCCAGTGCGGAAAAACCTGCAATCTGGATTTCCGTATTGGGAACACGGATTTTCATGCCCTTCAGATCCTCTACGGTTTGTATTGGCTTTACACTTAATGTATGGCGGTCCCCGTACATCCAGTTGGAGGCAATCGTCTTTATCCCATATTTCTCCAGTTTCTCGCATTCTCCAATGTACCAGTTGCTTTCTGTTACCTTCCACACATCTTCCCATGTGTCAAACATATATGGGCCAAACATGATTCCAAAATCCTTTACACCCCGGTCTGCATAAAATCCCGGATCCGCTAATGTAATTATATTTTCACCAGCAATGATCTGATCGATCATCTCATCCTGCGTTCCCAATTGACCAGATGGAAACAGATCAATACGCATGGTCCCCTGGCTGGCTTCCCCCAACAGTTCCGCCCAGCGATTTGCCGCTAGATCAAAGGGCTCCCCCGGGTTATTTTCATATGCCAATTGTAATACAATGGTTTCTTTCACTTCTTTTACATTCTTTTTTTCCTCTGCTTTTACACCTGCCTTAATATCTTCTTTTACAGTTTCCTTTCCATTCCCCCGCTTCTCTCCTGATGTGTTTCCGCTGCATCCAACACACCCCGCCACCAATAACATAACCAATACAAAACCCGCTCTTTTCTCTAACTTATTCATAAAAACCCCTCCTGTGTAATAATTTCAATATTTACTATATATCACAATATTTACAGTCTTTCCCCCTCTCTTCTTTCTTTTATAAGACTAATATATCGCTCGGGCTCCATTATTACATTATTATTTCAGCCATGTATTTGTTTATATCGGACATTTTTAAATAATAAAAAAATGAGGGATGTCCCTCATTCTGTCAACATCAAATGTTTATTTCACCCGCTGAATGTCCCCCTTACCTTTCCTGTACATAACTGGTGGAATTCCATATGTCTTTTTAAAAACCTTGCTAAATGATGCCAGATCAGTAAAGCCACAGTCACTGCTTATTCTTGTAACAGAAAAGTCCGTTTCCAACAAAAGTGCGCAGGCGTGGTCCAACCTGCATTTTATAATATAGGACATGGGTGTCCGGCCATATATCTTTTTAAACAGCCGCGTATAATGCCGTTCCGACAAATGGGCAATGTCAGCCAGCTGACGTATCACAATATGTTCCACATAGTGGGTTTCCAAATACTCCATGCTTTCCTCCATATTGCAAAAGCTCTCATGGAGTCCGGTTTCCTTTGGCAGATAGCGGCTGGAAAGAAAGATCATCAGGCAAAAGAAATACTCCCGGACAATCACATCATATCCCAACTGTCTTTTCCTGAACGCTTCCAGAGTCAGTTCGCACAGCGCCTTTACAAATTCCAGATCTTCTCCCCAAACACCCATTGTATTTGTAAACAGGTGCCGATACCTGTAATACGGGGAACTGATAAAAAAAGACTGCATTCCTTTCAGTTTCTTTAACTGCTTGTTCATGCTCAGAATTCTGTCAACATCAAAGGAAAAAATATAGTACTCCGTCCCTTCTTCTTGTAAAAAGCAATGCTTAAATCCAGGTACAAGCACTACTACGCTTCCAGTTTCCACCGGTATCCTCAGATTCTCTACCACATGCACGGCTTTACCTGCAGTAAATATGATCATCTCCGTATATTTATGTACATGGATCTGATCATTTAACTGTGCAGCATTTTTCTCCATATAAAATTCAGAATTCATAGCTGGGAATTCCTGTATCTCACAAATCTCCATTCATACCCTCCCCTGACCAGCATTTTCCTATAAGGGTACATGTCTCATTACACTGAGCATAGTACAGTCCCTGGTGAGTGTCAATTAAGTATACTGTCCCTGATATTACATATTCTGCCTGGCTTTTTTATGGACACAACAAAAAAGGCTGTTCCCGCCGCATCAAGGCCAGGAACAGCTCTTCATAAACTTCATCACCCATCAAACAAACTTAGTCTGATTCATCAGCGGATGTCTCAACCGAATGGCCCCCTTTACAGGGCACGCCATCACACAGGAACCACAGTAGTAGCATTCCCCCGGATACATCACAATGGGATGCTTTCCCTTTTCCGGTGAAGGGATCATAATATCCACCTGACAGACGGACGCACACTGGTTGCAGCCAATGCAGAGCTCCTGGCAAAAGGAAAGGGGCTTAACACTGCATGACACGGGCTCTGCCCGAAACTCAGTCTTCTTCATATGCCCATGCCTCCTCCTTTATATAGTCCTGGTTGCAGGCCTCATACTGGGACTTTACGTCCCCGTAATACCGCTTTGGTACTCTTCTGCTGCAGATCTTTCCGTCCTCCTGGCAGATGGTGATAAAGCACTGGTTCTCCTGTGGATCCATCTGGGGATAATCACTGCGTTCAAAGCACAGAGGCGCTGAGCTGGATTTTCTCAGCAGACAGGCATTTAAGATCAGCTTGCACACTTCCAGGATATCCATCACCTCGTGGGCGCGCATCAGTTCATGGGGATTGGCACAGGAAAGGGCGGGCACATATTCCTTTTCATAACTTTCCAAAAGCTCCAGCCCCTGCATCAGCAGCATATCGTTCTTTACGCCGCCGCAGTAATTCTGCATGGCCTTGGAGATCGCCTTGTTAAGCTCCCTCCAGTCCATCCCGTCCTCCACAAAAAGAGGGGCGTAAAGCCGTTTCTTTTCCCAATTCACATCCGCCCGGTCCGGCGCCGTAAGCTCCAGGGCGCTGCTGGCAGCTGCCGCTTTCCTTCCCGCGTAATAACCGGTAGCCGCTGCAAAACCACAGCAGTCCGAAGCGTAAAGCTGGTCACCTGCCGCATAAAGCCCCTGGATATTGGTCTGCAGATCCCAATCATGGAAAATCCCTCCCGGCGCTCCAAACAGCTGGCGCTCCTGGGCCAGGAAGGCGGCGGACTGCCATCCGGTTCCATAGGACTGGAGACGGTGTTTTGCAGGGTCAAATCCGCGCTCTGTGAAATTCTCCAGAACAGGGATTTTTGTCTTTCCTTCCGCCGCCACCATCATGCCCCAGATCACCCGGCGCTCCTCATCCGGCATCCGGCTTAGATCCGCATAAAAGGGCAGCTGGTATCCCCGTTTCATCAGCTCCTCAAACTCCAGTGTCTCGGGTCCGCGGTATTCATATTTGGGATTGTCGATCACCCCGCCTTTCAGGAAGAATTTCTGCCCCTTGGCAGGATAGTACCGCTCTTTTACTGTTTTCAGTTCCTTTCCGTCCCTGTCCACATAAGGGATCTCCACTCCTCTGGCATCCACCATGGTGGCCGCATACCAGGTGTTATGGTTATTTCCCGTGCTGTAGGGAGGGAAACTCCTGCCCGCGGCTGAAAATTCCCCCTGCACGGATTTCTCCATCATGGTGAACTCCACTCCCGCCCTGTATCCCATGGCATGGCCGCTGCCAATACTCTGGGTTGGACGGAATTCGCTCAGTCCCACCTGATCGGAATCAAAGAGCCAGATCCTGGCCGGACGGGACATGGCAAGAATAGTGGTCCTGGCGCTGAATACCAGGAATTTTGCCGTATGCACATTCATGCCCATGGCGCCGATACAGCGCCTGGTTCCGTTTTCCTTTGCTGTCAGCAATGCCGTGGCCTCAGTCCTGTCATAGATCACCACTCCCAGGCGCTTCAGTTCCTTATAGAGTGCAGGCTTGAAGGTGCTTCCCCACACCCGCACCGTGAACTTATTCTCATAATCGTAGGCAAACATCAGGCCTGTTTTTTCATCCCGGAAATCCGCCCCCGCAAACTCCCCCTGTGTATCCCTGATCTTACCTCCAAAGGACTCCATGTCCTTAAGTCTGTGCCAGCCCTCCTGGCACTCTATGTAGTGGGCGATCCCGTTGCTGTACCCGTCCTGCTCATCAATGTAGGCATTGGCAATCTCCTCTGCCGTCACCTTGGAACAGGGATTGGTACAGGCGGACTCCCAGTGGTCAAAGCCGCTTCCCGCAGCTCCGCTCCTGACCGTTGCCCCTTTTTCCACCAAAACCACCTTTTTTCCTTTTCTGGCAGCTGCTATGGCTGCATAACAGCCCGCGATTCCGCCGCCCAGGACAAGGACTTCCGCAGACACCTGCTCCTCCTGGTCCATCTCATTGGGATAAGGCCATTTAAAATCCGACATATTACCTCTTTTCCGTGCCCAGAAACCGGTCCTGGTCAACTGTACACAAACTAATTTTTTGCTTTCCGGTCAGCCATACTGAATAGGATCAGGAAGGCTGCGGAAATCAGATACGCGATCATCAGTGAAAGATCCGTATTCATTTTCCCGTAAAGGGGGCCGGGTATACCAAATAAGAAGGACACCACTCCCACAATACCGCCAGCAATGGCAGCTGCAAACGCACCCTTTCTTGTGGCTCCCTTCCACACCAATCCGCCCAACAGGGGGATCAGAAGGCTTCCCATATAGGGGTAATTAAATATGATCATGGCATCCAGGATGTCCGTCATATGAAAGGCAAAAAAGATGCCTGCCAGGCTGCCCACAAATACAGTTGCCTGGGAAATCAGCTTGGACTTTGGAAGGTCATCCAGATTATCTACCTCGGGATGGAGGAATTTGTTATAAAAGTCCCTTGCAAAGGAAGCTCCCATGGACAGGATCACACAGTTGGCGCTGGACATGGCCGCTGCCAGGATGGCTGCGATCACGATCCCTGCCAGCACCGGCGGCAGGACTCCGGTTGCCGCTATGGTAAAAATACCGTCCGTAACACCGGGGAACAGGCTTCTTGCAGCCACGCCGATGGTGGAGCAGAATCCGCCTATGATGATGACCAGGATACCGCCTATGATACAGCCGATCCTTGCTGTCTTTGCATCCTTGGATGACTGGATCCGTGAATAGGCATCATAGGAAACAGAGATGGACAGCAAAAAGGGAAGGACCAGATACACGAACCTTGAACCCATTCCGGCAGGGATAAAGGGAGTTGCAAAGATCTCGCCAACACTTCCCCCGGCTCCCACATACCGGATCAGGATCGCCACTGCCAGGATGGGTACGCCCACTGCGATAATGGCGGTCTGGGCCACATCGGTCAGCACAACGCCCCACATGCCTCCCACCGTGCAGTAAATCAAAATAACCACTGCTGTAACCACAACCCCTGTTTTAAAGGGGATCCCGAAACCGGCCAGAATACCGCCTGAAGCCAGAAGCTGGGCAATGAAGATTCCCAGAAGGCTGGGCACATTGCTGATCCAGGCCCACAGACGTATGGCCTTGCTCTCCCCATATCGCTGGGCAAAGTAATCCAAGGGAACATAACCTTCCTGTTCCCTGAGTTTTTTTGTGGTGACCAGTCCTGCGATGATCAGGCCCCCGCCGCATCCAAATGCATAATACATACCGGGCCATACCCCCAGGTCATAGCCGTTGGTGGCGCTGCTGAGCACGATCCCCACTCCGATCTGTACTGCTGCCAATGTTATGGCAGTCATGGTCACATTCAGCTTTCTTCCCGCCACCAGATAATCAGACGTTGCCTTATTCCTTCTTGCGGCAATGACTCCTATAAGAACCATTGCAGCAAAGTAGATGACACAGACAATTACTACAATTTTTTCCTTTTCCATACTCCATTTCCTTTCTTTTTCACTTTAAACCATTAAAGCCCATGTGTATTCTATCACTAAAGGCAAGATTTGGCAATATGCATTTTGCAAAATGCAAAATAATATGATAAACTGGATCATGATCAAACATTTTTCTATGTGAAAGGCAGTAAACCATGGATTTAAAAAAGACTTTATCCGAACAGATTTATGAAATATTGAGAAATGATATTCTTACCCAAGCCATCCCCTGCGGCTCCAAACTGACCCTTAAAATCCTCCAGGAGCGTTTTCAGGTCAGCTCCACTCCTATCAGGGAAGCACTGACCCGGCTGACGGAAGAACAGCTTGCCTCCTACTATTCCAATATTGGTGTTTCCGTGGTCAGCCTGGATGAACGGGATGTAAAGGAAATCTACCAGTTCATGGGGGATCTGGACAGCCTGGCTGTAAGCTACGCCTCCCTCTATCCCGACCAGGAACCCATTCTGGGAGAACTGCGGGAGAACCTGTCCCTGATGGATGCCTGCGGCCTGTCCTCCCCCAAATGGCAGGATCTCTCAGACCGTTTCCACCTGATCTTCTATGATTATTGTCAGAACAGCCGCCTGGTCCATTCCGCCCAGCGGATGCGCAGCCAGATGTCCATCCTGGCCTATCAGTATGAAAAACAGGCCCCAAAGCAGGACCTGATCTTAAACGAACACCATATGATCTTCCGTTTATACGAGGCAGGGGATCACCAGGGGGCCGTGGCCATGATGAAGGAACACCTCAGCCATTCCCTGGAATTTGCCCGGGAAATGCTGCATAGCCCGGCCTGATCTGTACCGGCAGTACTGACCTGCTTTTCTCCGGCCGGTGTTGACCTGATCTTCCCCGGCCGGTACTGACCTGCTTTGCCCCGGCCTGCTCCGTACCGGCTTTGGCCTTGGCCTGTCAGGACAGCCGGGCCCTTGCGATCTCCGCACACCCTACGATCCCCGGTTCCTCCAGGCAGGCGGGCTTAAACAGAATATCCTGAACCGCCTCAGGAACCAGGGCTTTATATTTATGGACGACCTCATCCAGGAACAGGTCCGATGATTTCATGCATCCGCCGCCCAGAACAAACACCTGGGGATTGATCACCATGGAAATAGCGGCAAACATTCTCGCCAGACCGGTGGTCATCCGGTCCACGATCTCCCTGGCCCGGTCATCACCCAACGCAGCCAGCCGGAACACCTCCCCCGCATCATTGATCCTGGGGCTAATGCCCTTTTTTCCCTGTTCCAATACCGCGCTGCCGCTGGCACATCCTTCCGCAGCCCCGGGAGCCAGTCCCCTGAAGGATCGATCCCCTTCCTCCACCAGGATACTCCCCACCTCTCCGGCAAAGCCCTGATATCCCTGGATAATATTGCCCTTCCAGATATATCCGCCTCCGATTCCCGTGGAAATGGTCATGTAATACATGGATTCCACATTCCCTTTGCAGCCGTGGATATATTCACCAAATGCCGCTGCATTTGCATCGTTTTCCACAAATACAGGGATATTCCACACATGCTCAATGGAGGTGATGAACTCCGGGGCCAGCATTCCCCCCGGCAGATTGGTGGCATGCTGCAGGGTTTTATCCGCCATGATCACTCCCGGGAAACACATTCCGGCTCCCTGTATGGGATACTCCTCCATGATCCTGCTTCCCATGGCTATGATCTGTTCCCTGAGCCTGTCCGCATCCGCCGCATCCTTTGTATATGATTCTCTCAGTGCAGCCACTGTCCCGTTCCGGTCCACAGCCCCCGCACGTATCTTGGTCCCGCCCAGATCGATCCCCATCCAGTACTCCATCAAATCCCTCCTATGAAAACAGGACACTAACAGGCGAACCTCACCTGACCATGCCCTGCAAACCACATCCGCTAAATTGTGTCCATATTACCACAATTGTCCCCCCTGCGTCAATCCCATAATGCCCCCATTCCGGGCTCCCGGCAGCCTCCAATCCGGTTATTGCAATTTCTCATAAACCCGGTTACAATGTATCCTTAAACAGGGCGGTCTTACGTTCCCCCGCTGTCATCCCCTCCCTATCCACTGCCAAAAGGACGGTTCCATGAATACCATCAGATACATTACCCTCAGTGGACAAGGGCACACACGCCGCAACTGACTTTTCCCGCTATAACCCTGGCGAAATGATATCCTTTGTGGTTCCTCTTTATGTTGGAAACACCACCATCGGCGCGGTTGGAATGGATATAGACTTTGATGCGGTCAAGGACATGGTGGATGCCACCAGGGTCTATGACACCGGATACGCCTTTCTCACAGATGACCAGGCAAATGTCAAGAGGAATTGCCGTGTACGAAGAACATGTGGACCTGACGGTCAGTGATGTATTTAAATGTGCGGACGAGGCCATGTATCAAAATAGGTTAATGATGAAGGAACGAAAACAGGCAGAAGACAGCCCCTCTGCCTGACGGTGTCACCCCAGTAAAAGAGCTGTCCTATCCTTGCCTATCCTCTTTTTTGGGGCAGTTCCTCGGGTATCCCCTGTTCCCTCTAATCCTCATTGCACCTCATTGCAGTGAATCATGTCCAGAAGCCGCCTAACGCTCTCCCCCGGAAAATCCTCCCCCGGAGGGTTGTCCAACAGGGACTGAAGGAACCGGCGGACATTCCTGCTCTGGGGAAGCATGTATCCGGCCTCCCGAAGAATGTCCTCAGCCATCAGCCGGTTGGATTTCTCCATTGCCTCCGCCAGTTGCACAAGCACAGGATCTCCTCCCCGTGCTGCCAGGGAGCGTGCGGCACTCTCCTGCTCCGCCTTGCTCTTTGCCAGCGCCCTCATAGCTTTTACCACGGCTTCAGACTTGGGCTGCTGGGGCGGATACTCCAGGGGTACCATGGAAATGGCGCCTGATGGACAACTGTCCGCGCATACGCCGCAGCCAATACATTTATCCGGGTCAATGATGCTGTTCTCCGTATTGGTTGCCCCTGTGGGACAGACATACAGACAAAGACAGTCCTTTGTACACAGACGGATATTTCTCACAGCTAACTTTTTCATGCTTGTGACCTCCTCTCCACCTTTGACATTTTCCAGCTGGGAACCTTGCACACAGGGCAGATATCCGGCGGGGTATCTCCCACATAGATAAATCCGCATATATCGCAGACATACACATTGGTATGTTCCAGGAATCCGCTGCCCTCCCTCTCATAGCGTGCCAGAAGGGAATCCATCATAGCGGTCACCTTCCTGCTCCACACAAGGGCCCTCAGGGCGCCACGGTCCGTTTCACCCTCAGCCGCCTGGTCGGCGCTGGGAAATGCCGTGTCAAGGTCATATTCCGTCATTGCCTTCAAAGCCTTAACATCCCCTCCCCCGTCTGCCAAGGTCTTGTCCTTAAAATAGCCTGCCAGCCGCGTAAACAAGAGCGCCTCCTCCTTCAGATACTGCTTTTCACAGCCCCTGGCCAGATTGGAGCAGAGGGCGGACATTTCACCTGGCGTCAGTTCGCGCAGATCCTCCTCTTCCCCAGCCGGTCCGGCCTTATCCGGCCCGGATGACTTCTCTCCCGCCTGTTCTGCCTTATCCGGCCCGGATGACTTCTCCCCTGCCTCACCTGCTTCCGGCAAAACCTGCTCCCTGAACATTTCCTTTGCAGCGCCGCACCAGGGGCATACCCAACCCCCGGGCAATTCCTCCCACCTGGTTCCCGGTGCAATGCCTGATGCCGGGATACCTGCGGCTTCATCATAAATAAAACCGCAAATACCGCATACGAATTTCTTCATACCTTGCCTCCTTCTGTCTGGCCTTCCGCCAGCCTGATCCGTTGTTTGATGATGATTTAATCATACCAGGAACAGAAAGAAAATACTGTGACTAAGTCACATAAACAATAATAATTATCATTATCACTTTTCCTATAAGGCAAGGCTTTCCATGAAAAAACTGCCTGCACAGCCTGTTTCAGGCTGCCGGCAGGCAGTTTCGTGTACGTTCGGCAGTCATCAGTGACTGCAGCTTCCTCCATGTCCATGGCAGCTGTGTTCCCCGCCCTCATGGTGATGATTGCACATGGTATCAGGGTCATATGCCAGATTCCCCTTTAGCAGGGCATCCACCGCCTCATCAGCATTGCCGGAGGCACCCGGATACAGCTCGATCCCGGCCTGGGCCAGAGCGGTCCTGGCGCCTCCGCCGATCCCGCCGCAGATCAGGGTCTCCACGCCCAGGTTCTTTAAAAATACAGCCAGGGCCTCATGGCCGCTTCCGCCCGTGCCTACCACCTGGGATGACAGGACTTTGCTGTTCTCCACCTCGTAAACCTTAAATGCCTCACAGTGGCCGAAATGCTGGAATATCTGTTCATTCTCGTATGTTACTGCAATCTTCATCAAATTCTCCTCCTGGTCTGTTATTACAGCGGCGCTTCTGACACCGGCGCTTCCCGCAGTCCTTGCCGCAGCAGTTCCCTGACTCCGGACACAGACGGTAATTGCCGCCCCGGATCTGCAGCTGCCTTCCATTCACCAGACAGTCCGCCAGCTTTTTCCTGGCAGAATTGTATACTGCCTGGACCGTAGTCCTGGCCACCCCCATCTGCGTGGCGCACTCCTCCTGGGTACAGTCTAAAAGGTCAATGAGACGGATGGTCTCATACTCCTCCAATGTAAGCTCCACCCTGGTTTCAGACTCCTGATTCAATGGGCCAAACACATCTATGGTTGGCTGGGAACAGACTCTTCTGGCTTTAAACGGCCGCGCCATATGTATTCTCCTTATCCGCTGTTTTGTTATTGACTTATGTCATTAACTATAATCCCATTATTGACATATGTCAATATCTTTTTTCATAATATCTTTTTCACTATATCCTTGATACTGCTGAATTTTCTTATCCCGTACCAGAATTTAATCCCGCAGCCCCGCCAAGCCCACGCCTGGTCCTGACAGCCAATAAAACAGGAAGACAGCCGCGCCGCCTTCCTGAGATCAAGATCCTTTGTCATATTTCGCCTATCATATTTTACTTATCATATTTTACCTATCATATTTTACCTATCATATTTTACCTATCATATTTTCTCTGTCCTATTTTTACCTGCCCCATACGGCGGCAGGTCATGTATAAGACGGCAGGAATACCTGTCCCATTCCTCCTATGAGATGGCCCAGCCCCAGGCTGGTGACCATGGCCTGTTCGATTCCCTCCATCTGGCCGGAATCCAGATGACCTATGTATTCCTTCAAACGGTTCCGGTCAATGGTACGGATCTGCTCTGCCAATACAGTGGAATCCTGTTTTAATCCTCCGCGCATCCTGCGGATACACACATGGGTGGGAATGGCTGCCTTAGTGGAACGGCTGGTGATAGCGGCCACAATCACAGTGGGGCTGTATTTATTTCCCACATCGTTCTGGATCACCAGCACGGGCCGGATCCCTCCCTGCTCCGAACCCACAACAGGCGACAGGTCCGCATAATATAAATCCCCTCTCATAACGGTTTTGGCTATATTCTTATTTTCTCTATTCATAACATTACCTCACTGATGGATAAATGGTGTTTTCTACTGGAGAGTATCACCACTTTGGAGGCAATTAAACATATCAGTGCTGAATATAACCTTTTTTTTCTAATTCATCCTCAATCATCTGAAGATACCGTTCCTCCCCCGCCGCCACCGTATGGTAGTGGCTGCCGCCTGTGAGAGCTTTCAGGGGCTGGTCACGGGAGGTTTTCATATTAGCCACAAACTCAGCTGCATCCAGGCGGTTATTAATGATCAGGTCCACGGTTATGTGTCCGTACAGTTCATGCTCCACGGATACATCCAGCACCTTTCCGCCATAATCCACAATGGTCTGCAGCTCATCCAGGGTGTCCTCCGTAGCATGGTTTACACGAAACACGCGCACACAGGTCCCTGCACCCATATCGGGATTATGGAACATATATCCCCGATAGGTTGACATGATCTCTTTGTTATCCGCCCTGAGAAGGGCAATATCCTGGACGATCACCTGGCGGCTGACTCCCAGCCTGCCTGCCAGCTCCGTACCGGGCACCGGAGATGATCTGTTCTCCAGTATTTCCAGGATGTTCATCCTGCGCTTTTCACCCTCTGTCATCATTCTGCCTGCAGGCATTTTATCTCCCTCCAATCATATCCTCCACTGTGAGGAATGTCCCTTCGTAGCCCAGGAGTTTGCACAGTCCCGTCACATGGGGCTGCTCCAGACGGGCCTCAAAAAGGGCATCCATCTCATAAAACACCGTTCTCCCTGTTCCCCGGGCCAGAACACGCCCATGGGCCATTACCAGGATCTGCTCAAAATACTCTGCTGCAAAATCCATATCGTGAAGGATGGCCAGTACGGTTTTCCCCTCCCGGCTCAGCTGGTGGACCATGGCTCCGATCCGGTTCTTTCCCCCTGCGTCCTGGGCTATGGTGGGCTCATCCAGGATCAGGACCTGCGGATCCATGGCCAGGACCGAGGCAATGGCCACCATTTTCCTGTCCGATAGGTCCAGGTCATAGGGATTTTCATTCTGAACAGTTAAAATTCCCGCTGTATCCAGGGCTTTTATTGCCATTTCCTCTGCCCTCTTCTTATCCATTCCAAGGTTCAGCGGACCTACCATCACCTCGTCCAGCACGCGGTTTTTAAAGATCTGGTCATCCGGGTTCTGGAACACATATCCTATCCTTCCGGCCAGCTGGGCCACGGTCCTTTTTCCTATGTCCTCTCCCTGCAGCAAAATCCTGCCCTTGTCCGGCTTTAACAAACCCTTCAGCAGCTTTACCAGGGTAGTCTTTCCCGCGCCGTTCTGTCCCACAATGGCCGTGGGCCTCCCGTCCAACTCCAGGTTTAGTCCCTCCAGGACCGGACTGCCCTCTACATAGGAAAATCCCACATCCTCAATGGAAAATACAGACGGGCCGGCCTCAGGCTCCTGATCTGCTTTTTTTATCCCCTGCAGCTGTGTCGGAAAATATTCCCTCAAAGCCAGCGTCTGTTCCAATGTCACCGGATAACATTCCTGACCGACTTCTGGATTGCGTTCCGGGCAGCTCACTGAGAAAGCCCTGCTGACCCGGGTATATACCGGAGGCTCCACCCCCAGTTTCTTTAAGTCATCCCTGGCAAATATGCGCCCCGGCGTATCATACGCCACCTGTTTTCCATTGTGGAGAAGAAGGAGCCTGTGGCAATAGGAAGCCAGCTTCTCCATCTTGTGTTCCACCATCACAATGGTGATCCCGGATTCTGCCAGCCGGTCCACCACCCGGAACACATCCTCGCTCCCCTGGGGATCCAGCTGTGAGGTGGGTTCATCTAACACCAGGATCTCCGGCTCCATGGCCAGGATACTTGCAATGGCCACCCTTTGGATCTGCCCCCCGGACAGGTCAAAGGGGTTCCTGTCCCTGTAAGCGCCGATCTCCAAACGTTCCAGGCTGCGTTCCACCCGATTCAGGATCTCTTCCCTGGCTACCCCCATGTTCTGCAGCCCGAAGGCCACCTCCCCAAACACCGTATCCCTGGCGCCCGACAGCTGATTAAAAGGATTCTGGAACACCAGCCCCACTTTCCTGCAAAGCTTTGACACAGGGGTCCGGGCCGCCTCCATCCCATCGATGAGGATATGTCCTCCGTATGCCCCTCCGAACATGGTGGGCACAAGACCCACCAATGCCTGGCACAGGGTGCTTTTACCGGCTTTGTTCTCCCCCAGGATTCCAATGAACTGGCCTTTCTCAATCTCAAAATCCAGCCCGTCCAGGGCCAGTTTCTCCGTGTGGGGATATCTATATTTCAGATTCTTAACCTCAATCAACGACATGGATCATCCTCCATATAACAGAACCTGCAATGATCAGACACATGATCAGGATCAATGCCTTGTCCCTTCCGCCCATCTTTCCGTCTGTGAGAAAGGTCTTCTTTTCTCTGGAATCAAACCCTCTGACCTCCAGCGCAATGGCCCTCTCCCTTGTATTGATCAGGGAACTGCTGACCACGGGCGCGATAAGCGGGATGAACGCCTTTGCCCTCACAAACAGGTTTCCTTCCGTCTCCATCCCCCTGCTCCGCTGGGCATCCATGATGGTATTCATAGTGCCCATCATCTGGGGTATGATCTGAAACACGGAACTTATCATATAACCAAACTTGGGTGAAAAACCGATCTGTTCCAGGTCATCCACCAGCTGATCCGGCTTTGTGGACAGCACAAAGGCCGCAAATGCCAACAGCATGTTCAGTATATTAAACCCGATCCTGGCCGCGTACACCAGTCCCTCCCGGTAGAACTTAAACGGCCCCAGAACAAACAGCACGTTCCGGTTGGCCTGGTTAAACAGCCCATGGATCAGAAACACAGTGGCAATGATCGTAAAGGAAAATGCGATCAGGGGGAAGACTCTGGCTGCAATCCTGCCACTGACCAGAAGGCACAGGCTCATTGCAATGAACAGGACAAACACCCATATTTTCCCTGTGATCAGGGGCACCGTGACTGCTGCCAGGATATAGAACAGTTTTGCAAAGGGATGGAGCCTTGTAAGGTATGTATCCTGCTCCACATAAAGGCTTATGCTTTTCATAAATACCCCTTTCTCTTATCTGCATGATATCCGAACACGCCCTAATCCAGGCGCTCCACCTTGTTATCCACGTCATACAGGGATGTAAGCTTTTTAGGCAGGCCATTTATAATGGCAAACACTACCAAAAGGGTGATCAGCTTATCAGGCACATCCACAATCACCTCGTCCAGCAGTGAACCCAGGAATACAGGCATCTTTGCTGCCTGTGACCATGCAAACACAGCATCTCCCCAGACATTTCCCGTTGTCCCTCCCCAGAAAACAATATTTAGCGGGGTGGAGATCACCACCGCGGTCAGGCCTGCCACACATGCGGTCAGGACAGCTCCCCTCAGTCTTCCCATCTGGCCCAGCCGTGCCATGATACCCACTGCCACACCAATGCCCAGGCTGGTGAGTGCATAGATTAACGTAATGGTGTCCCCTGTGGTAAATCCATAGATCAGGTTATTGGCCGCTCCGCACACTGCTCCGATGACCGGCCCTCCTAACACTGCTCCGATGCATGTGCCGATGGAGTCCAGCCACAAGGGCAGTTTTAAAACGGAAGCAAACAGCTTCCCAAGATAGTTGATCCCGATGCACGCAGGAATCAGGACAAAACAGGCTGCATTTAATTTAGTTTTAAACAAATGGTTCATACTCGATCCTCCCAGACTTTTTTTGCTGTCCAGAGGATTTTAACCCAAAGAAGCTGTCTTGTCAACCTATTACAGCTGACAAGACAGTTCTCTTAAGAGTTTATTATTTTATAAGTCCAGAATATAGAAATCACTGTCCTCATAGGGATGATCATAGACCAGAGGCAGCTGATCCTCCCCGATCTTCTGAAAGCCGGCCTTTTCATAAAACCGGTGGGCACGTCCCGTGTTCTTTGGCGTATCTAAAAGCAGGCTTTTTATATGGCGCTGCCGGGCAAACTCCACCAGCACATCATACAGCCGGCGGCCCAGATGCACAGGCTCTCCACGGTATTCCTCATACACAAAGAACTTCTTTAACAGGCCAAGCCCTCCTCCGCAGTCCATCAGGCCGATACTGCCCACGACCCTCTCCTGTTTTACAGCCACCCAGAAGTTCCCGCCTCCATCCAGATACGTTTCCTTTATATGAAGCAGCTCGGGCTGGTCTTCCACCGTGACCATAGGGCGTGTTCCGTCATTCTGGCAGTGTAAGACCAGCTGAATGATCTCATTTGTATCATTTTCAGTAAATGTCCGTATCTCTATCATATTAACAGCTCCCTTCTAATCTCCGTCCAATGATGCTGGTTTTTCGTTCACTTTCATCCGTTCACCGGCATCTGTCCTACAGAAATCTTTCTTAAATTATGATAACATAAAAACAGCTTTATAAAAACCGAAATATCTGAACCATTCATTTAATCATATTGAACTGTTAACTATGCGGCACGGCATCCCTTGTTGCCTTAATCTATTTCCTTCCCTTCCAGCTGTCCCCTTTTATCCCTGTATGATGTGTGGAGCATCTTCTCCGCCAGCTCACTGAGGGGCTTCTTATAAAACTCCTGATACAGGACCTTGATCTCCTCATTCTCATGGCTCAGGCGGACGGTCATGGCGCCATCCCTCTTGTATAAGCTGTCTATACGCTTTTGCCGCAGGGCATCCCCCTCAAACTTCTTATCCTTTGGCTGCCCTCCGCCGCCGATACAACCGCCGGGACATGTCATGACTTCCACAAAGTGATACTGCTTTTCCCCGTTCCTCATTTCCTCCAGGAATCTGCGCAGGCTGGCGGTCCCATATACGACCGCCACATTTACGGTCATATCTGCGATCTGAAGGCTGGCTTCCCTTACCGCCTCCATGCCCCTTACCGGTGTCAGCTCATACAATACCCCAGGTGCCTGTTCTCCTGTTATGTATTCGTAAGCGGTTCTTAAGGCCGCTTCCATTACGCCTCCCGTATTTCCAAAGATAACGCCTGCGCCTGATCCCTGGCCCATAAGCCGGTCATAATCCGAATCCTCCAGGGATGAAAAGTCGATCCTCTTCATCCTGGCCCACTGCGCCAGCTCCCTGGTAGTGATCACATAGTCCATGTCCCTCATATCATCCTCGCCCAGGTATTCCCCTGCCGCTTTCATCTCCTGCCTTCGGATCTCGTATTTCTTGGCAGTGCATGGGGTGACTGCCACATTCACGATCTTTTTGGGGTCGATTCCCATCTTCCGGGCAAAATATGTCTTAATGGTAGGCCCCTGCATACCGATGGGGCTCTTTGCCGTAGATATATGGGGAAGCATGTCCGGATAATAGATTTCCGCAAACTTGACCCATGCAGGACAGCAGCTGGTAAACTGGGGCAGCGGACGTCTTCCTGTTGTTATGCGGTCGATCAATTCGCTGGCCTCCTCCACAATGGTCAGATCAGCAGCAAAATTGGTGTCCAGAACATAGTCCACTCCCAGGGTGCGCAGCAGGGCCACCATCTTTCCCTGGACAAAGCTGCCCTCCTCCATGCCAAACTCCTCTCCCAGTGCCGCACGCACGGAAGGGGAGGTGGATACAACCACGATCTTGTCCGGGTCCATAACCTCTGCGGCCACCATTCCATACTCCGGCTGTTCCCTGATGCTCTCCACCGGACAGACATTGGCGCACTGCCCGCAGTTGATGCAGATGGCGGTATCCCCTGTTTTTAACAGGTCATAGGTACCCAGGACCCCGATATAGTCCCGGCACATATCCCTGCACTGTCCGCACTTGATACACCGCTCCTCGTCCCTGAATATGGACACATTTTCCTTTTCAATGGGTACTCTGACTTCTGGTGATAAATGTTTGCTCATAAACTTCCCTCTTTCTTTGGCTGGTATTTATTGGTATATCGTCCTCTAAATATTAATAATAATTACTATTACTGTGTTTGTCAATCACTTTCCGCCACAATTTCCGGCCACTTTTCTGATACAAGGCAGAGCCCGCCGAACACAGGCTGTTCATCTGATGTAAAACTGATCCCATTGAACACAGGCCGTTTACCTGATGCAAAGCTAATCCCGCATAAAAAGAGCCGGAATCCATACCGGAGCATGTTTAATCCTTGCCCCGGTACGGATTCCGGCTCTTCCTATTATATTTCATTATATTGCGGCTCGCTACAGCTCACTGCAGTTCCCTGCATATCTCCCTGTACTCGTCCCCGTATATGCTGCCTTTATTCCATATAAATGCAAAGTCGTGCTCCATCTGAAAATCCTTCAGCCGCAGCTCCCTGATGGTCCCGTCCTGAATCCCCTGCTCCACAGCGGTCCGGTAAAGGAAGGTAATACCTGAATCCTTTTCCAGGAGCTGCAATATCACATGCATGCTCCCCACCTCTGTCATATGGGCGAAATCACCCAGGCGTATGTTCTTGATCTCCAGGTTTTTCTCCAGGATATCCCTGGTCCCCGACCCAGGTTCACGGATCAGCAGGTGTTCCCCTAAAAGGTCCTTTAGCTGTCCGGGATCCTTCTTAAACTGATGGCAGGCCGCACACACAGGTATGAACGGCTCCGTGCAATAGACCAAAGAGTCATATGCCTGCTGGTCATAATATCCTTCCACCAGGGCAAACTGTATTTCCCCGGATGTAAGTTTGTGAAGCAGCTCATCCGTGTTCCCGATGGCCACCTTGATGTTGGCCTCCGGGTGACGATGGATGTAACCGGCCAGAGGGGCTGATATGACAGATTCGCCAATGGTCCTGGTTGTGCCAAACCGGAGGGTGGGTCCCTGCTCCGGCACACAGCGCAGCACTTCCTTTAAAAATTCCTCGTCATTTTTTAAAGTGGTAGACGCCTGCAGAAGTCTCTTGCCTGCCGGGGTAAGATGTATCTTCTTTCCCTCGCTTGCGAACAGCCTGACGCCGTAAAGCGTCTCCAGATACCGTATATGCTGGGACACAGCCGGCTGTGTAATATGGAGCGCCTCCGCAGCCTTTGTATAATTCATATATTCACAGACAGCAAGAAAGGTATAGACTCTGAAATCCAGCATATCCTTAATCCCCCTTATCCCAACTTCTCCATACACCTATTTTTCGTCCGTTTTTGCCCAATCTTTCCTTATCATAACATAACTTTATCAAAATATAAATATATATAATTTTACTTTATGTTTTCCATAAGTTACCATGTAATGCGGATAAGAAAGAAAAAGTGATTACTTAGGAGGTTTTAGGAATGTTAGGATTAAAAAACAAATGGAAAGGACTTTTACTGTGCCTTGCCATCGCACTGCCATCCTGGTTTTTAGGGAAAATGTTTCCCATTGTAGGCGGCGCCGTGATCGCCATCATAGCCGGCATGATCCTCACCGGTTTCATCAAAAACAAAGGCGAACTGGAACCGGGCATCAAATTCACATCGAAAAAGATACTTCAGTGGGCCGTAATCCTCCTTGGATTCGGAATGAACTTAAGCGTTGTGCTGGAAACAGGCAGGCAATCCCTGCCCATTATCCTGTCCACCATTACCACCTCCCTTGTGATCGCATTTGCTTTACATAAGATCATGCATATACCGTCAAAGATCTCCACCCTGGTGGGTGTGGGTTCTTCCATCTGCGGCGGATCAGCCATAGCTGCCACCGCGCCGGTCATTGACGCGGATGACGAGGAGGTGGCCCAGGCAATTTCCGTTATTTTCTTCTTTAATGTTCTGGCAGCCATCCTGTTTCCCATGTTTGGTAAAATGCTGGGATTTGACACAGCCTCAGGCAATGCCTTTGGAGTATTCGCAGGCACGGCCATCAATGATACCTCCTCCGTGACAGCGGCTGCCGCCACCTGGGACGGCATGTGGAAATTGGGTTCAGCAACCCTGGACAAGGCGGTTACGGTAAAGCTTACCAGAACACTGGCCATTATCCCCATCACCCTGGTCCTGGCATTTATAAGGACCAGAAACGAGGAGAAGAATGACAAGGCCCAGGGGCAGGCCGTGAGCTTTAAAGATATCTTCCCATTTTTCATCCTGTACTTTATGGCCGCTTCCATCATAACCACCATTGCCCTCCAGGCCGGCGTGCCCATGGCTGTCTTCCAGCCGGTCAAAGAACTGAGCAAATTCTTTATCGTGCTGGCCATGGCTGCCATCGGACTTAACACTAATCTGGTCAAGCTGATCAAAACAGGGGGGAAACCGATCTTTATGGGCGCCTGCTGCTGGGTCGGGATCACGGGCGTCAGCCTGATGCTGCAAAGGGTATTGGGGATCTGGTAGAACCGGCCTGGCAGGACCGCTCTAACAGGACCGCCCTGGCAGGACCGCCCTGACAGAACTGCTCCGGCAGGACCGCAATGCTTAAAAAGGAGCCCCCGCGCCGGTTTGTCTTCCGGTGCGGGGGCTCCCTGTCTATTCCATTAAAAATACTCCCTGTAATTTCAGTTCTTACCTTCCAGCGCATGCACCATATTCACCACAAATTCATGGCTTGGCACAGGTACGCCCACTTTTGCGGCAGCGCGGACCACGGAACCACTGATGGTATCCACCTCTGTCCTGCGTCCGTCCCTTAAATCAGCCCGGATGGAGGTACAGCCATTGGGCGACATCTCTGATGTCTTCTTTACCTTGGCCATGATCTGTTCGTCATCTGCGGTAAGGCCCATGGCTTTTGCCACTGCCACCGCTTCCCTGATCAGGCTGGTTGTCATGGCCCATGCATATTCATTGGCCGCAATGTAACCCATATCCACCTGAAGGATGCCGGTCACAGCGCTTAATGAAACATTGGTAAAAAGCTTATCCCAGATCAGCTGCTGGATATTTTCATGTATCTTTACATTAAAACCGCAGCAATCAAAGGCTTCTTTTAATTTAGGAAGAAATCCATTCTTATCCTCGGTCAGCATGCCCACATTGGTGTTGCCCGCGCCGCCGCGCCTGATATGGCCCAGGCCCAAAACCGCGCCGTTATCCTCGGTGGTCCCGATAATGATATGGTCCTGATCCACAAACTCTCCCAATATATCCTCATGGCCGGAGCCGTTCTGGAGAGTCATCACATAGGTATCCGGTCCAATCAGGCCGCCGTTGCCTGAGAGGGCCGCCCTTGAAAACAGCGCCTTCACAAACAGGATCACCAGATCCACGGTCCCTACGCCCTCAGTGGAGGTAACTGCCATGGGGTTAAACAGGATATCCTCTCCATTTTCCTGGAGTTTCAGTCCTTCCTTTTGAATATGCTCCACAACAGGAGCTGCCGTATCTACAAGATATACCTCATTGTGCTGTGACAGATGTCCACCATAGATGGAGCCCATGGCCCCTGCGCCGATTACAGCTATTCTCATATTGTTCTCACCTTCTATTATGCAGTAAATCCCGGCAGGCCCTCGATGGCATACGCACGCACCGGCATGGAGTCGGCACCGATCAGTGGTAATGGAGTATAGGACATGAAGAACGTGTCAGTGGTCAGATCCTCCAGGTTCTTTAATACTTCCAGGAATACAATGTCAACTTCCATCAGGATATCATGGAACGGTTTTACATCCTCGTTGCAGTTTTCAATGGAAACACCATCGCCAAAGCCAACACATTTAACCTTATGGTTGCGGAACCACCATGCACTCTCAGCATTGATGAACAGACGCTTGTCATCAGGGCTGTTGGTAGCCGGTGTAAATGGAGGGAATTTCCAGTTGCTGTCAAGGATCACAATGTCGCCCTCTTTGATGCGGTCGCCGCAGGCACGGTCCAGATCAGCGGCGCTGATATGTGAGTTGGGCTCCAGGAAATCGATATTTACATAAATGGCACGGCCCATAAATGTGGTCAGCGGAAGCTCTCCAACCGACTTGCCATCCTCAAAGTGATGGTAAGGACACTCGCAGTGTGTTCCCAGATGTGTGGTCAGATCCAGTGCTGTGTGGAAATCCGGGATCGGGCCGCCTGTGTTGTAACGGATCAGATGACACCTTCTTGACTCTGTTGCGGGATCCAGAACCTTTGTTAAATCAACCAGTCTTAAACCATTACCTAAATCATATACGCTCATTACTATACCTCCTGCTTCTTTATGATACATTGTTTGTTGAGTTCATTATACCAGTATACCGGTATACCGGTCAAGTGTTTTTTCATTGACTTTGGGGACTATCTGGGGTATGATTAATTCAATATTTTCCGCGTGCTTGATCAGCGTGTTTGATCCATGTGCCTGAACCGAGTATTGATCCCCATGTTCGCACCATCCATACCAACGGGGAAGTAAGGAGTTTGATTATGGTTATCAAAAATTCACTGCAGTCACAAGCTTATGATACATTAAAGGAGCAGATCCTTTCCAACATCCTGACACCCGGGGTGCTTTATTCCGAGACAAAAATCTCCAAGGAACTGGGTATCTCCCGCACTCCCATGAGGGAGGCGCTCCAGTGCCTTTCCCAAGACGGGTATATCACTATCATTCCCAGCCGCGGCTTTAAGATACGCCAGCTGAGCAAGGAATCCATGAGGGAATCCATACAGATCCGCTGTGCCATCGAGGGCTTTTGCGTCCATCTGATCGCATCACAGCCCTCTGAGAAGCGCTGCCAGAAGCTGTTAAAAGACATGGAGCGCTCCCTGGCCCGGCAGAAAAAGGCGCTGGCCTCCCCGGCCTCCCGCAGCTCCTTTATCGAGGAGGACCACCGGTTCCACCTCCTTTTAGTCCACTATGCTGACAATGATGAGTTTAACCATCTGTTCCAGCGCCTCATGTACATGATCCATCTGACCACATCCAACGCCCTGTCCATTGAAGGGCGGGTCCAGGCCACCTTTGAGGAACACCAGGAACTTTATAACTGCTTAAAATCAGAGGACGGGGATAAAGCCTACAGGATCCTGATCGCCCACCTGCTGATGCCCCTTAATATGGATATTCTGTGATGTGGACAAAAAATGCATCTTACCACAGCCTTCTGCTGTGGCAGGATGCATCTTTAAAGTTGCCAAAGGGCAATTCATAGGATCAAAGATCTTTAATCCATCTTTACAACAACCTTCATATAGTTTCCCGGGTTCTTCTCAATGTCCCTGATGGTCTCAGGAGCTTCCTCCAGCCCAATGGTCTTTGTAAGGATCTTTGCCACATCCACTTTTTTGGTGTAGATCAGCTCAATGGCTTCCTCAAATTCCCCTGCGCTGGTGCGCGCACCGCGGATATCGATCTCCTTGCGGGTAATGACATCGGTGGGGATCGGAGTTTCCTTTGGCGGCCATCCGGTCAGGGTGATCCTGCCCGCGTGGCTGACCAGGTCAAGGGTCTGAAGCACCGCCACATTGGCGCCGCTGCACTCCATTACCTGCTGTGCCATTGTTCCGCCCGTGATCTCACTGACGCGCTCCACCGGGTTTTCTTCCCTGGAGTTGATCACATACTCAATTCCCAGTTCCCTTGCAAAATCCAGACGTTCCTGAACCAAATCCAGAAGGATGGCGTGTGCGCCGTATGCCTGGGCGATCATGCCTGCCAGAAGTCCGATGGGGCCTGCGCCGATAATGGCACAATACTCCCCTGCCTTTAAACCGCCTCTGTGGATCCCGTGAAGGGAAATGGTCAGCGGCTCAGCCATGGCTGCATCGGTCCAGTCCATATCTTCAGGCATTTTCACCAGCATGTCCGCCGGATGGCAGTAATATTCAGCCATTCCCCCGTCAATATGTACGCCCAGAACCTTCAGGCTGGTGCAGCAGTTGGTGCGGCCAATGCTGCAGGGATAACATGTTCCGCAGTAAAGATACGGATCCACGATCACTTTGTCCCCCACCTTTAATCCCTTGGGATTGTCTGCCGGGATCTCCTCAATGATGCCTGCCAGCTCATGTCCGATAATCCTTGGATAGGATACCAGCTTGTTGGTTCCCCTGAATGCACCGATATCGCTGCCGCAGATACCGGCTGTCTTAATGCGGATCAGGGCCTGTCCGGGACCTGGTACCGGCTTTTCCAATTCAACACAATCCACCTGTCTTGGTTCTGCCAGTTTAATTGCTTTCATTTCCGTTTCCTCCTTGTTACAAGCGCTTGAACCAGTGCCTGCACTGTCCAATTATAACGCCACTTTCACAACTACCTTTTTTACTTCACATGGCCCGCCTGCCTGGCATCTCGGCTTATGAGCATCCTCTGGGGCAACCACGATCAGATCGCCTTCTTCCAGGAATACGCTGCCTGAAAATTCAGGCTCCTCATAGAAGATCAGGTCATTGGCCTCATTGCGCTCTTTTTCCACCAGTCCGTCTCTCTTACACACCCCGAACTGCTCCCTGCCGGATACCATGTACTGAATGTCAAAATATTTCTCGTGAGTCTCAAAGGAACCCTGGCTTGCAGGAAATGTGGTATATTCCTGTACATTGGCAACCACCGTATCACCCATGATCGGATAGCTTCCCGCTGCCAGGGACTTGATATCAGTCTCAGCCAGCCACTTATAGGCGCAGGTAAATTTTTCTTCCAGGTAATTGTACTTCTCAGCAATACTTACATTTGAAAAAAACATTGTCATGACCTCCTTGTCCGAACCATATGTTATTATCTGCTTGCAATATCTTCTGTTTCCATATTTCCCGCTGCAAGGGACTGGACCTGCGCCCAGATCGCCTCATCCACGCAGACACCGTCTGCCATGCTCTTTGCACGGGTGGTAACAGTGCGCTCGCCCGGGCAGGTCACGCGGCCGCCCTCCCGCTCCGGATGGCTTGCATCCGCCGCGGCCACACGTTTGTTGAGCATTGCCTGGATATCCTCCTTGTTTCCGAACAGATATGGGTCAAATGCAATAAAGATCTGGCAGCAGCCGGTACAGCTTCCGTTGTTCGCCTCATCCATGTCTGTTCCGCAGTTTCCGTTTGCCATAAGAGCCGCTGCCATGTCCAGGGCAATAGCCATTCCGCTGCCCTTCCAGTATCCGGTAGGCAGGATACGCTTGCTCTCCTCAATGGCTCCCGGATCGCTGGTCAGGTTGCCGTCCTTATCAAATCCGCCCGGGAAAGGAAGCTCCTTGCCGGCCAGACGGTAAACGCCCAGCTTACCGTAGGCATACTGGCTCATGGCCATATCCAGCACAATGGGTCCGTCTTCCCTTGGGATGGCGATGCAGAACGGATTGTTGCCAACTCCCGGCTCATCGCTTCCCCACAGAGGCATGCAGCTCTCAGTATTGATCCAGCTGATCCCCATGAATCCGGCCTCCGCCATACGCCATGCGTAGGTGCCGCCCCTCATCCAGTGAGTGGTATTCTTAAGGGATACACAGCCTATTCCGTGAACCTTTGCCAGTTCCATGGCGCGGTCAGCACAGTACAGGGCATTGGTGATGCCGATTCCAAGATGGCCGTCATAGTTCTCCACAGCGCCCTTTGCGCCCATTAACTCCGGCTTGCCTTCCAGGTTGATCCAACCCTTCTGCACATACTCTGCAAAGCGTGGAATACGGTTAAGCCCATGGCTCTCAACTCCGTCCGCGCTGGACTGGGTATGGATGGCGGAACATACCTCTGCCTGCTCCTCGCTCAGTCCCAGGTTTAAAAATGCAGTCTTTACAGTGTCTTTGACAGTATCATAGGGGATACGTAAACTCATAGTCCTTCTCCTTTAAACACATTTATATGATTGATTCTATGACCGATTCTATCCTTGCTCCGGATCAGTCCGGATCCGGCGCCTGTTCAGGTGCACATGGCTCAAGCCCGGCAAACTCCATCATTTCCTCGTAAAGGCCGCTGGCTTCTTCGGGGGAATAGCCGTATACAAGAAACACGTCCATGACATAGGGGGCATAGGGGATGCCCGTTATCTCTTTTGCAAATGCCATGGCCGCGATCTCGCTGAGTGCAATGATGGTGGAGTCATTGTGTACAGGGCCCAGGGACCACAACCTGATCTTTTCTGTCTTTGTATAGATCTCGTGCTTATATTTTTCTTCCACATTATGGAAGAGCTCATGGGCCAGCAAAAGCCTGCTTATGTTCAGCCCCTCCGTCAGGATCTCCCTGATCTCCGGCTTTTCCAGGAATTTCTTTGCCTTTTTCACCGCATCCATGTAGATGCATATGGTGTCCGGAACCCGGTATTCGGCAAAGAGCACCCGGTCCGTCTTCTCCGGATAGGTGGGGTAGGACACCTTCATGCCCATGGCCTTTGCTATCACCTCAGGATCGGAACTTTTGTACTCCTCCATCACCTTCCTGGCATATTCCTGCCCGCAGGCCAGAGCCTGCTCCATCCAGCTGCGGCGCTGCTCATCTGTAAATTTTCCATTCAGCGGCTCCCTTGAGAACACATACCGGAACCACTCCACCGGTTCGATGGCGGCCAGGTCCCCCAGCATCCGGTCCAGAGGCCGCAGCGGAAAATGGGGACGCTCATAGCGTTTCGTCCCCTGTTTTCCGAACAGCCCGTCTGTTATAGGCTTTAAAGCTTTCTGAAACTCTTCCTTGTTCATAATAAATTAAATCTCCGTCACTGATGCCACAATGAGGATATCCTCATCAGGTTCCCTGTCACCCAGATCCAGATCCATCAACAGGTAGATCTGATCCAGGTCAACTGCGCTGTAATCGCCCACACGCGGTCCCACACATACGAAGAAGTCAGGTCTTATGACCGTATCGGTCTTAAACACAGCCTCATCCTTCCACATCTGCTCAACCACTTCCTTATAATCTGCGACCTTGCACTTCACAACATTACCATTGGAACACTGAACCTTGATAAATCCTTTCTTATCAACGATACGCAGCGGATGCCTGTCATCACGCAGACCCTGGTACACATAGAATTTATCAGTCATTTCCGCCAGCGCGATCTGGCTTACCTTTGGCCCAAAGTCCTGGGTGGCCAGCTCACATGCCTCTGCCTCATCACATTCCTTTAACAGGTCCGTGGTCTTAACTTCCGTAGAACCGGTTGCAATGGCAGTTACCTTACCGGTCTGGTTGTCGATCTCGATATGGACTTCAACCGTATCCGGTGATGCGCCGGAGCTTACAGCCATATCAGCCGCTTCCTTTTTAAGCTCCCTGATATCGTCCTGGGAAGGATTAGGGATTACACGCTCAACCACGTCACGCACCATGGAAAGGGCAACTCCGATAGAGGAGATAACCTCCGCATTCTCAGGAATGCTGTACTGAAGTCCCATCTTTCCTGCACAGTAGGGAACCAGGGATGCAGCTCCGCCGCCGCAGCCCACCAGCTTCATGCTCTCATGGTCAAGCTGATATTTCTCTGCCAATGCATTGATACATGCATTTACTTTTTCAAAATCCTTATCCAGGATCTGTGTGGCCAGTTCTTCCACTGTAATGCCCAGTTTATCCGCTACGGGCTGCATGGCCTTGCGGGCCGCATTGGCATTGCCGTGGGCAAAGTACTGCTCCTCGATCAGCCCCAGCACGTTAGCCGCACATGTATTGGTAAAGCAGATGCGCTTTCCATTCTTTAATCGGATGGTCACATAATCGTTCGGATCCCCCGGCTTGGGGCTTACCATTTCGATCTGCGGATCCTCGATCTCCTCCTCTGGAGTAAAGCATGCATACTCACAGCCTGCAATATGGGCAGAACGAGGACCAACGTCCACCACTGCCTTGTCACTGATACGCACCATGGAACCGCCTGCGCAGCCCAGGATACGCACATCCAGGGAACTGATGTAAGTGTCGTGTCCCCCGATCTGGGCATAGTCAACACCAGGACGGCCGTTCTTGATCACACCGATGTTGGTGGTGGTTCCGCCCACCTCAAAATAGATGGCATTGGAAGCACGCAGATACATCAGGGAACCCATAACGGAAGCAGCCGGTCCCGACAGTGCTGTCAGGATGGGACGCTTACGCATCTCACTGATTTCCATAACGCCGCCATCGCCTCTCATGATCATCAGAGGAACGGTAACGCCTGCCGCACGTACGGATGACTCGGTTGCATTGGCTGTCATCATCATTTTGGGCAGGATGGATGCATTGATTGCTGCAGTACGTGTACGGCGCGTAAGTCCGTACAGCTTTGTAATATCAGAAGCCATGGTAACCGGCACATTTTTCTTTTCCGCACAGCCATGGATCATCATTTCCTCATCCATGCTGTCCACACCAAAGGCCATGGAGGCAACAATTACCTGTGAGCCCTGGTTCAGTAATTCATCAATATTTTGGTTGATCACGTCTTCGGTCAGCATTTTCTTCTTGATAAAGGTATTGTATACCTTGATCATCCTGCCAACTTTTTCATCCAGAATAATGTCTTTAAGGGCCAGCTGGCGCTTTGCCAGAAATCCTTCCAGGCCGCCGCCTGCAACGCCGACCACGCCGACGCTTGCCACATCGCCTTCAATAAAAGCATTGGTAGCCTGAGTGGTAGAGTGGGCAACGAACACAACATCTTCTGGAGCGATGTTGTTCTCGCGCATACAATTCTGAAAGCTCTTTACAACACCGGCAGCAACGCCGCTCTTGTCGTCATGTGTAGTTTTAACCTGATTTTTTCCAATAATTTCATGGGTCTCATTATCCATTGCAACGCACTTGGTATAAGTGCCACCAACGTCAATCCCCATACGAACAGCTCTATGATTACGCTCTGCCATATTATCCATTCCTTTCACTCTACAATACTTTTCCAAGATTCTTTTGATCGTGGACCTTTATTACTGCTATAACGAAACATTTGTCGGGAGATATCCGGGCGCACATGATATACGCCCGGTTAAACAGAATATGCTTTTATTTTTTAAGAGAAATTCATTGTCAAATTGTAACTGTTCAGGACGGCTCATCTTCCTGACCTGAACTGTTACGTCAAATCTTAGATGAACCAAGCAGCTCCGAGTCCGCCTAACAGGATGAATACGGCAATATACTGGATCACACCTGTAAGGTAAGAGTTGGGAATTGATAGTTTCAGGAAGTCTCTGGATTCTACCTTGGTATAAGCAAGACCCCATGCAACCCATGACTGGGTGATACAGCTTCCGATATTAACAGTGATGGTTGGGATGGCAAATACGCCGTATAAAAATGGTACTGAGAAGGATGCAACATTAGATAACACACCCAGTGTAGCAGCACCACAGCCAACCAGTGTCATAGGTCCGCGGAACAGGCCCATGAAAAGCAGTACAGCAAATATTATACAAACAGCCAGTTCGCTCTTAGGCATTACATTTCCTAAGATCGCCTTGAAATAAGGAGATGCATAGGTAGCAACCTGGTTGAACATAGGCAGTGTAAGAAGGAAGCCTACCAGTGGAGCGGTATCAACCACACCATCATAGTAAAGCTTGTTAACCAGCTGACAGTTCTCTTTGAAGGATCCCTTCATCCTGCCGCAAAGGAACAGGGCCAGGAAACCAGCAATGATGAATCCGCCGATAACGGAGAAATCCAGCCAAATTTTCAGTACAACCGGTACGATTGGGAGGATCAATGTATACATTGGCGCATTCTTCTGGTCAGGAGAGGAATTACGGCTCTGAGCTGCCCATGAATGAACTGTCTTTGACTTCTTAAGGTAAACAGCAGCCAGTACAGTGGTTGCCACCAGCATGATGATCAGTGCTGCATAACCCCAGTGAGCCGCATACCATCCCAGTGTGAATTCAGGCATCTCATCAGGAGTGATGTAGAATGCACGGTACTGTGCAAAGTTAACAGGGTTCAGGTAGATACCTGCTGCAACAGATCCCATGAAAGAGAACATTGCAATTGCCTTTGGTACGCCAAGAGACATTAAAATAGGAAGTACGATAACGCCGATAGCGATAACAGGGCCAGCGCCGGTCATGGCGGTGAAGATCAGTGCTGTAACGATGTTTAACAGTGCGATGGTAACCATTGGCTTATCTCCGCCCAACTCAACGGTCTTACGGATCAGGGTAGATGCAATACCGGTATCCATCAGTACACGTCCAAACCATGCACCCCAGCAAACATTAACCAGTGTGGTACCCCAGCCTTCGGGAGCACTCTGGAAAATCTTGTTCAGGATAGACACCAGCTTTGTATCTGTGCCTGCGCCAAACTGCAGAACAGGGTTTGCTTCAATGAATGCCTGGCTGGCGAACATGGTTCCTACCAGCGGCAGAACGGTCCAGACAACGGTAATCATCAAGAATCCGATCATCAGGTTGTGGCCTTTGATACAGTAGTATGCCAAGCCGAAGAAAGAAAGTAACAAAATTATACCAATAACGTATTCCATGGTATTCCTCCTCATATCTTTTTTTATTTTCCTACACGTGGAACTGCTTTGGGTTCCTGTTGCTTCAGGTCCCCTTCTCTCTCAAAACATCAGGATATTCTGGTTTCATCTCCCTTCATTATGTAATAAATATATTTCCATCCAGACCAGGCATACTCTGACCTTATCTGGAAAAGAACTGTGGATAGATTCCCTGGAGTGTATCCATGTTCCAGAGAATTGTGTTGAAATGGTTGGAACAGATCAGGGAAGCAGCTTCCGCATCCCCCCGCATAATGTTGTCAACCAGCAGGCGTCCCTCCACCTGGGTGTGTTCCCACCTGGTCAGGGAGGACATATAGACCTTAAAATTAAAGGTGCTGTACTGGAGATAGTTGACCCGCATCAGGTCACAGTCCATGGTCCTGAAATAATCCCATATATGCTCCTTGCCGCAAAAAGTGGACAGCAGGTAGCGCAGATGTTCATCCGCTGCCAGAAGTTCCAGCACCTCATTATCCCCTGTGATCTCCTTCTGTTTTGCAAGGGTCTGTTCCAGGGCCTCTCTCTGCTCCGGGGTCAGCCCCTGTCTGCAGATCTCCTCAATAACCGCCTGCTCCAGAACAATGTGGGTGTGCACGGACTGTTTGATCCGCTCAGGGTCGATCATGGTGACCACGGTCCCTCTCTGGGGATAAACCACTATGTAACCTTCCTCGATCAGCCGGGCCAGCGCATCCCTTACCAGGGCGCGGCTTACGCTCATCTGGGAGGAAAGGGAATTCTCGCTGAGCATCTCCCCGGGTTCGATGGCCAGGCTTAATATCTGATTGCGCAGAAAATTATAAATCTCATTTCTGGAATCGGCTTTCACAATCTTGTCTTTTACCTCAGGCACACTCTCATCCCCTCTCAGCACGCTTCGCCCCCCTGCCCGTAACGGGGGGTGCCAGGATTGCATACAAGTTATTTTCGCTTTTGCATACCAGTTTAGTTCAAAATTGCATATCAGCTGCGGAAATAACGGGTTGAACAAATTGTATTGTTCTCAAGACATATACAAGATAACACATTTATCTCATGAGTGCAACACCTTTTTTATCATTTTACACATGATTTTCGTTAATTTTTTATTTAGTAGTTGCTTTTTTCACAAATAATGATAAAATTATATTAGAAAATGCAGTGGGAAAAATTGCATACAAGTTTGAGTTGGAATTTATTTACATTTTCTCTGTTCTGCTCCAATGTTTTAATATAGTGGAAATGCATTCTTATCAAACCTATCCTTGTATGCTATAATTTGATTTATGCCATTGACCGTCAGTGGAATACGTACCTGAACCGACTTGATTTTTACAGAATATTAAGAAAGGTGATTGCTATGTCACTACTTCCTTTTAATGATCCTAACAGCCGTATGATTGCGCGCCGCCCCTCAGAGGACGCACGCCAGTATGCATACCGCGTGATTAAAAACTGTATACTGGAGCTGTTCCTTCCTCCGGGGCAGAAGATGAATGAAATAGACCTGGCTTCCTCTTTAAATGTAAGCCGTACGCCTGTACACGATACCTTTACAAAACTGTCCAGGGAGAACCTGGTAGATATCATTCCCCAGAGAGGGGCCTTTGTATCCAGGATCGACTCGGAACGGATCGAGCACGCCATCTGGCTTCACACAAAGCTTGGCACCTCCATGCTTCACACCATCTTTATAAGGAATGTGAAGAAGAATGATCTGGAGTCCCTGTATTACAACCTGCGCCAGCTGGACGACTATCTTTACCAGGGCAACCTAAACCAGGCCCCCAGGCTGCTGTCTGATTATTATCATCAGCTCTATATACTGGCCGGGGACATGGACCTGGTATGGGAATCCCTGCAAAAGGTGGATATGGACCTGCAGCGGCTTTTGTACCTGGCCACCAGCAGTTCCGCGGTAGTGGAAGGTTTCCTGTGCGAGCTCACCAATCTGACCGATGCCCTGGCCAACAGGAACAATGACCAGGCCTGCCTGATCTACAGCCATCACATGTCCAGGATGCTGCTTCTGCTCCCGCCTTTAAAGCAGCATAACCCGGAATATTTTATATGCGGCAGCAGTGATGCCGCGTCCTGATCTGCAAAAAGAATCGCACGTAAGCGCCTACAGGACAGGCGCTAAGTGCTCATAAGGTAGTGTCAAGTAATCTATGAAAAAACGGAGTCTAAAAATAGGCTCAACCGAACCTTGAAAATTGCAGATATTAATGGTTTTAAGACCTTGGGGCCTTGCCCCAACCCCCACAAGGGACTCGTCCCTTGACCCGATTTCGGGCTTTGCCCGAACCCATCCTCGCCGGAAGGCAGGAAAAGGGTGCAGTTGCCCCTTTT
>Ga0129314_1000301_pt1 | contig 57568 bp, 43 predicted proteins | sample O1111metagenome_FD_94431 | JGI IMG/M metagenome (GOLD analysis project Ga0129314, IMG submission 94431) | Orangutan individual fecal microbial communities from fecal samples from Wisconsin, USA - O1111 metagenome | ecosystem: Host-associated > Mammals > Digestive system > Large intestine > Fecal... | reverse complement strand
TGTGTCGTCGCCGTATGCGATTGCTGTCCAGTTTTCTCCGTCACCGGATACATAGATAGCCCATTCGAAAGGAGAACGGTTGTTGTAGGAAGAGTTGTCGTTTGCCGTAGCCATGATGATACCGTCAACTGTGATGGGGTTAGCAAACATAGCAAGGGACTGTGTCGGGAATTCGCCTGTGCAGAACTTTGTTGCGGTGTCGTTGTCCCAGAGATTTTCAGGACCTTCGTTATTGTTGCCGTTTGAACCTGTTACGAATGTAGCGCCTGTGATAGCTGTCTTGCCGATGGATGCTGCTGCTTCGTCAAGTGTAGCATAGCCTGCGCCGGAGTTTGCCATTGCGTCCATTGAAGGATAGTCAAGAACGGGAGCTTCCATTTCGGGAACTTCTACTGCTGTTGTTTCAGCTGCTGCTGTTGTTTCTTCTGTAGCTGTAGCTTCTGTAGCTGCTGCGTCTGCTGCCGGGAATGCATCAACAACGCCGTCTTCCGGATAACCGTAAAGCTCTACTTCTGCAACGTCGCCGTGGCTGAGCATATTGTAGTAACGGTAGTAACGGAATGCCTTGCCGTTTGCGTCGGATTCAAATGCATCGGGAAGAATTTCAATGTATGTAGCTGCTTCAGCTTCATCCATGCTCATCCAAATGTCTGTCCATTCAGCGTCTTCTTCGAGGGAGTTAGAGCCCTGAATTGTAGCGCCGTAGTAACGGGATGTCCAATCGGTTCTGGGGCAGATAACAATCTTTGTAAGGATGTAGGGCTTACCGCAGTCAACACCGGTGTAACCGTCGCCAACTCCGAGCGGGTCGAAGAATGTTGTTGTGTCACCGTCGAATGCAGCTGCGCGGCCTGCTGTTTCGCTTCCGCCCCAACCTGTTTCGTTACCGATGAGTTCGCCCTTGATGCATACAGAACCGTCCGGGATAGCTGCGCCGGATGCCGGGTATGCTGCTGCGGGAACTTCCGCTGATGCTGTGATAGCGAGAGAAGCTATCGTTAAAGTGCTGAGAAGAACTGCTAAAATCTTCTTCATGGGAAATACGCTCCTTTTGTGATTTTTTCTTAACGAATAAGGGAAATGCCTTATGTTGGCTTTATTATACCACATCATATTTATTTTGTCAATAAGAATTCTGCAATTTATTAATTTTTAGTCCACTTTTTCAGGACTAAAGTTGTAGTTTTTAGCGTTTTTATCATTTAATCAGCGTTGTCTTGTAAAGTTTCGGGTGTTTTTTCATAAATAAGACTAATTTTTAGTTATTCTCCGCGCGTATTCATTAATAGAGAAAAAAGAACCGACAGCTCGTGCCGATTCTTTTCGCTAAATTTGTTATATCAAAGAATTACTTTCTCTTCTTGGAGACAGCGTAGCCTGCTGCGGATACTGCTGCCAGAGTTGCTGCAATAACGCCCATATCGAATGTCTGAGGAGCTGTTGTTTCAGCAGATGTTTCTACTGTTTCTTCAGCAGCTTCTGTTTCAGCTTCAGTTTCGGGTGCGGTTGTCTCAGCTTCGGTTTCAGCTACAGTTTCAGCTTCTGTCTCGGGAGCAGCTTCTGTTTCGGGCTCGGTTTCGGCTGTATTTTCGAGATAACCGCCGAGAGTTACGTAGTCGTATTTGTCAACATCCCATGAACCTGCGTTAAGGGAGGAGTCCATGTTGTAAATACCGGTCTGTACGTCACCGCCGCCTTCGACGCTGTCGTTAATCTGGAGCTGGAGACCTATGGAGTTGCCTTCCTTGAGTTCGTAGTCTTCAAGAGCTTCCTTGAGGTTTACTCTCATTTCTACGTTATATCCGACGTCGGTTTTAGCTGCGGCATATTCGTCAAAGTATTCCTTTGCATCTTCCGGACCGTATGCATAGTAAGCGCCGCCCTGAATGTAGTATGACGGATAGCCTGTGCAGTCGATTCTGTACTGCTCCGCAAGACCTACAGCTTCATTGGAAAAATCGAAAAACATTTCAACGGAGTCCGTTGTCCACGGCGTGTTCAGATGTGCAGCTTCAGAGGGTGTGGCAACGTCTTCGTCAAATACTTCAACGAAAAGATAGTACGAGCCGTCGGTCCAAAGCATATAAGCCTTGCCGTATGTACCGAGATCTGCGCCGGAGAGGAACTGGTTAATGTCAACGCAGAGCGCGTTATCGTATGCCGCATCCTTTGTACCGTCGATAACAACCGAACCGGCTTCAACCTTCGGAACGATACCCTTGCACGCACCGGCTTCAGATGCGAATGCAGAAACAGCCATAGTAGTAACGAGCAATGTTGTCATGATTAAAGCAAACAGTTTTTTCATTTTTTCACCTCATTATAATGTCACTCAATTCCGTCTAACGGATTAGTGTATAGATATTATACATTACGTCAGTGAAAAAGTCAATGCCTTTTATGAGTTTTACATTAATTATATCGCGACTATTATTTAGTTATGTCGGGTTTAGTACAAAAATTGCAAAAAAAGAACCGGCATTTCGTACCGATTCTTTCTTTATTGACATGAAGTCAGCGGGATATTACTTTCTCTTTTTGGAGAGAGCGTAGCCGATAGCGGAAACTGCTGCTGCAGCTGCTGCTACGATACCTGCATCGAATGTCTGAGGAGCTTCTTCCTTAGTTGTTTCAGCGGGTGTTTCTACTGTTTCTTCGGGAGCTTCTGTCTCTTCAGCAGGAGCTTCTGTCTCAGCGGGAGCTGTTGTTTCCTCTGCTGCGGGAGCTTCTGTCTCAGCTTCTGTTTCGGGTGCTGTTGTCTCTTCTGCTGCGGGTGCTTCGTCAACAACGCCGTCTTCCGGATAACCGTAGAATTCTACTTCTGCAACGTCGCCGTGGCTGAGCATGTTGTAGTAACGATAGTAACGATAAGCAACGCCGGATTCGTCGAAATCATCAGCTTCAACTTCGTGCCATGTCCACTCTGTAGCTTCGTCAAGGCTCATCCAGATGTCTGTCCATTCTTCACCGTCGTTGGAGCCCTGGATAGTAGCGCCGTAGAAACGTGCGAGCTGAGCGTCTCTGGGGTGAATAGCAACCTTTGTGAGAACGTAAGGCTTGCCTGCATCCATACCGCAGAAGCCGTCGCCTGTTCCGAGCGGGTCGAAGAATGTGTTGATGTCGCCGTCGAATGCAGCAGCAGCGCCTGTGTCAGGGTTTCCGCCCCAACCTGTTTCGTTACCGATTACTGTACCTTTGATAACAACGGAGCCGTCGGGAACGGAAACGCCGGAGGAAGGATACTTAGCATCAGCAGATGTGTCAACTTCGTCCTTTGTCTTACGAACGATAAGTTCCTTAACTTCGTAAGAGCCTTCACCTGTGATGGTGATCTTTACGTAACGTGATGTAGCGGCTGCAACTTCGATTTCTGTAACTGCTGCTGCGTTATCAGTTGTTGTGTACTGGTCAGCGAAAGAAGAGTTGTCAGAGCTTGTTGCTACAGTAAATGCAGCAGGAACGTTTTCGCCCCATGTGATCTGGAAGTATCCGAGAGGCTTAATTCCGCCGAGGTCGTATGTAAGGGTCTGTGTGCCTTCTGTTTCGCCTGCTACCCATTCTGTAGCAGTAGCGTCTTTAGCGTAGTTAGCGAGGTCAGCTGCGGATGCTGTAACGGCGAAAGAGCCGAGCATGAGAGCTGCAACGATAACTGCAAGTAACTTTTTCATTTTGCAAGTCACTCCTTAAAAAATAAAATGAGACAATTGGAACAATGACGAAAAAATAATTTTGTCCGTCCTATACATAACTTATTCTACCACCGATTCAACTTTTTGTCAATAGCTGTGTATAAAATTTTACTCTCATTTGCACAATATATACATTGCCACTTCACAAATGACAAAAAATATCAGTGTTGTTTAACAAGTAAATGAACTATTTATTAGTTTATTGTAATGAGCGTGTCGAAAAGCTCCGCGTTTTCCTTGAGCTTGGTTTCGTTTCCGACTGTGCAGATGTAGTCCTGAGCGCAAACCTTGTCGAAAACATCAGCGGACGCCTTGAACTGCTCTTTTGTTATGTCGAGCATTTCCGCTCTTTCTCGTAAAACGTCCTCGTATGTGATACCCGTCATGTATGCACTGAACGAACGTCTTGCCTTGCCCGCGTTTGAGAGAGGTCTTTCGTAGCCGGAGAACGCGCCGATTATGAACTTCGTAAGCTCTTTTTCATCAAAGTCGTAGTTTCTGATGAATTCGCCGGTGCCTTTGAATACATTGTAGCTTTCGGCAAGCTTCGGGTCACGGTATGTAGTAAAGGTAAGGTTGTCGCAGCTTGAATCGAATCCGCAGCCGCAGCCGTATGCACCGCCCTTAACTCTGATCTGCTGATAGAGATAGTCGATATTGATAGCGGACTGTACTACTCTGTATGCGCCGTTGTATCTGTTGCCGTCGAATACGAGGTTTCCTGCCTGAGCCGCATACTGAACCTGAGACGGGATGAGGATTCCTTCGTTCTTCTTTTCGGGGATGTAGTCGACAAATTCGCCGAGTGAGCCGTGTTCGACTTCGCCTATAGCCTTTGCGAACGCGGGGAGCTTTTCGTCGAGGATATCTCTTCCCTGCTTGTCGGACGCGAGGTCAAGGAACATAGTCGCGGGATTGAAGACGTAATTCTTGACGGCGGTGAGCTTTTCTATGAATTCGTCAGCCTTTGCGTCCCAGTTGTCGAGAATATCAGTAAGGAAGAGGTAGAAGTCTATTCCGCCGAGATCCTGATAGTAGCACTCAACCTTTGAGAAGTATGACCTTGCTCTTGCGCCGGCGACCGAGTTACCGTTGTTGATGATTTCGTTTCTCTTACCGGACTTCATTTCGGCAAGGATATCGCGGAGTCTCTTCTTGTCGTCGAGCTTTGATGTGAGAACGATTTCTTCCGCAAGCTCAAGCGCATAATCGGTCTTGTCGGACATCATCTTTGTGTAGATTCCGTAGAGAGGAATGTAGTCGTCGAGAGTCTTATACTTTACAGATGTGGAGGGACCGAACCAGATTCCGCCGAGATTCATGAGCTTATCGAAGTTCAGCTCGTTGTAGGTGTGCTTTGCGGTGTCAACTCTGCCGAGAACGTTTCCGAGTACGGAGAGATAAGGCACATACTCGCGCGGCAGCTTTCCTACATTGAAGTAAATATTTGCGTAGGTTATGCCGTTTGTGTCGACGTCGTGAAATACGGTCTTTGTGCCGCCGACTGTAATTTCTTCATTATAATAAGGAATACCTTCGCGCGGAATGTCGCTTCTCTCGAGTGAAGGAATGCAGTTCTGTTCTTCTTCTGTCGGCACATGGTTCTGATACTCACGGAGTTCCTTTGTATCGTCAACGATCTTCTGAATATCCTCGGCTGAAAGGGACTTCTTGTAGCTCTCAAGCTTTTCCTTGAGTTCTTCGTTCTTCTTGTCGTTGAGTCCTCTTTCGGGTTCAACCGTGATGAGCGCACAGTGGTCGGATTCAAGGATGTACTTCTTTATGATGTTCTCGAAATATCCTGTGCCTATTTTCTTTTTCAGTTCAGCACAGTCGTCGAGGTAGTGCATATACGAAAGTGCGGTGCTGTCGTCGTAGAGCCAAGACTGGAGCATATCTGTAGCAACGTCAAGTCCTCTCGGATATCCGCCGTAGTCCGCTTCACGGAAACTGAATTCGCGGCTGTTGAGAGTTGCAAGGATAGCCTTTTCGCTGATACCGTTCTTGACCTGCTCACGAAGAGTGTCCATTATGATATCGCGGAACTTTTCGGCGTCCTCGGACTTTGCGTACTTTGCCGCGATTACGAAGTTGTCTTCAATCTGGTGGGATTCATAGTAGCCGAATACTTCTTCACCGATGCCTGCGTCAAGGAGGGCCTGCTTAACGGGAGCGCCTTCCGCGTTGAAGAGAACATATGCGATAACTGATGCTGCTCTTGCTTCAAGCACATCGACACTGTTTCCGCCGAGAGCTGAGAACACAAGATAGGACTTGCCGTCGATTGCGTCTGTCTGACCTACTGAATACTTTTCGTGAACTATCTTCGGGGTGTTTGTTCCGAAATGCTTCTGATGCTCAACCTCGGAGTGCGGGTCTATCTTATCGAAGTTTGAGAGGTATTCCTTATCGAGGAACTCGAGTCTCTCATCCATGTCGCAGTCGCCATATATAAATATGTAGGAATTTGACGGATGATAATGGCTGCGGTGGAATTCAAGGAACTGCTCATATGAAAGCTCGGGAATAACAGCAGGGTCTCCGCCGGAATTTACGCCGTAGGTAGTGTCGGGGAACATTGTCTTGGAAACTGTCTCCCACATAGCGTTGTCGGGGGATGAGGATGCGCCTTTCATCTCACTGTAGACGACGCCGTTCACTTTAAGCTCATCGTCAGCGTTCTCCATCTCGTAGTGCCAGCCTTCCTGCATGAAAATCTGACGGTACTTATAAATATTAGGATAGAAAACGGAGTCGAGGTAGACGTGCATAAGGTTTTTGAAGTCCTTATCGTTGCAGGTAGCTACGGGATACAGCGTTTTATCGGGATAGGTCATCGCGTTGAGGAAGGTGTTGAGCGAGCCTTTGACAAGCTGCATGAACGGGTCGCGGGACGGGAAATGCTTCGAGCCGTTGAGAACGGAATGCTCTATGATATGCGGAACACCGGTGCTGTTTGTCGGTGGCGTACGGAAAGCCGCGCAGAAGAGCTTGTTTGAGTCGTCGTTTGACATTACCGCAACTCTCGCGCCGGACTTCTTATGTCTGAGTATAATACCGGATGAACGGATATCGTCGAGGTATTCTTCATACATAAGCTCATAGCTCGGGTTCGGGGAAAGCTCGCTGTAGCTTCTGACTTGTTTTGCCATGTTTTTGTATTCCTTTCGTTATGAGAATTTATAAAAGTTATAGCGTTTCGTTTAGTCGTTATACTTTAGTTATATTATCCTACGAAATCTGTGATTTGTCAAGATATTTCTATATTACAAATATGTTACAGTTTGATAAATACTATTGCAACTATGTAATTTCGGTGCTATAATAGTCGAGGTTTCCGTACCATAAGCGGTATCCTGTTGTCGCCGCGCGTGTGGAAACCGATTTTTTGAGCAAACGACTATAACCGGACTTCTCCACTCCTCCGGCAATGATATGCGGTAACTCCACTGCCGCGCGGGTATGAATATTGTTAATGAAGAAAAACAACAGTAACAAGAACAAAAAATCAAGTATAAGCCTGTCCGTCAGTTTCATGAAGGGCAGCACACGATATTTCGTATTGTGTATCATTTTTTCGCTCCTTGCTTCACTGTGCGAGCTGATATGCCCGAAGATAATCAGCTTCACTGTGGACAGCGTTCTCGGCGGCAGTGATGTTCCGTGGTATCTCGCGGGCATTGCGGAAAAGCTCGGCGGTATCGAATACATATCGTCAAATCTCTGGACGGTAGCGGCGGCGATACTTATAGTTGCGTTTTTCCTTGCAATCTTCCAGTATCTAAGCCAAGTCTACAACCGTAAAGGTTCGGAAACGCTTGTCGAGAACATGAGAAACAAGCTGTTTTCGCACATCGAACGCCTGCCAAGCTCATGGTTCATGAAAAATCAGACCGGAGATATTATTCAGCGCTGCACCTCTGACGTTGAGACTGTAAAAATGTTCCTCTCCGAACAGCTCACCTCGATAATCAGCACCGTGCTCCTTATTGTAATGTCGCTCTTTTTCATGTTCTCGATAAGCACGCCTCTTGCACTGATAGCCCTCTGCTCCATTCCCGTAATCGTAGCTTATTCCGCAGTATTCCACGGAAAAATCGGAAAAGGCTTCATGGAATGCGATGAAAACGAAGGAAAGCTCTCGTCAATTGCGCAGGAAAACCTCACCGGCGTCAGAGTAGTCCGTGCGTTTGGCAGAGAAAAATACGAAGTCGACAAGTTCACCGCGCAGAACAAAAAGTACACAAACGCGTGGGTACACCTCGGACTGCTCATGTCACTCTTCTGGTCAATGGGCGACGTTCTCTCCGGAGTTCAGGTAATGATAATCCTCGTACTCGGAACAGTATTCTGCGTAAACGGGAAGCTCAGCGTCGGCGACTTTATTGCAATCGTTTCGTATAACTCCATGCTCGTATGGCCCGTTCGTCAGCTCGGCAGAGTTATCTCCGAAATGAGCAAGGCAAACATATCCTTCCGGCGCATTGACGACATCACAAGCGCGGAAGAAGAGCATGACGCGCCGAACGCCGTTGACTGCGACACCTCCGGGGACATCGTTTTCGACCATGTTTCCTTCTCCTACGAGAATCCCGACGGAGATGACACAAAGGTGCTTGACGACGTATCGCTCGACATTAAGAAAGGCTCGACTGTCGGTATCCTCGGCATGACGGGAAGCGGAAAATCCACTCTCGTACAGCTGCTGTGCCGTCTCTATGAGCTTCCCGAAGGCTGCGGAAAAATCACGATAAGCGGCGAGGACATCAAAAACATAAAGGCTGCGTCTCTCCGAAAGAACATCGGCATCGTACTCCAGGAGCCGTTCCTATTCAGCCGCACACTCAAAGATAACATAGGCGTGACATTTGAGCGTCCCTCGGAGCATGAAGACGAGATTCGCGAGGGCGCAAGAATAGCCTGCCTTGACGAAACGATAGAAAACTTCAAAAACGGATACGAAACAATGGTAGGCGAGCGAGGAGTCACCCTCTCCGGCGGTCAGAAGCAGAGAACTGCCATAGCGCGTCTTCTCACTCAGAACTCTCCCGTCATGATATTCGACGACAGCTTATCCGCGGTTGACAGCGAGACCGACGCGAAAATACGTAAGGCTCTGCGCGAGAAAACCGCCGACTCTACAGTTATCATAATCTCTCACAGAATCCAGACGCTTATGTCAGCCGACAAGATAGCGGTCATGGCAAACGGAAAGATAGTAGAGCTCGGCACTCACCGTGAGCTTATCGCACATGACGGCATTTACAAGAAGATAAACGATATTCAGTCGTCGGGTACATCCGAAAACGATGAAAACGACGCAAATGGAAAGGAGGCTGCTGTTTAATGGAAGAAGAAACCTCCACCAAAACAACTCATCTGAAATTCTTCGGAATTCCTAAAATAATCCCCTATCTCAAGCCTTACAAATTCATGATGCTCGGAATGATACTCCTATCGGTTTCGGCATCTCTCATAGACATCGTATTTCCGAAATTCCAGGAATACGCGATAAACCACTACATAGGCGAGGGTACGCTTGACACCATCCGCACGTTCGCCATACTCTACACCGCACTGCTTCTCGTAAAGATTGCAATGGACCTCGGAAGCACGTATCTCGGAAACCGCGTTGAAATGTACATGGGACGCGACCTCAAGCAGAAGTCCTTCGACCATCTCCAGACCCTTTCGTTCTCGTACTTCAACCAGAACAGCGTCGGCTACATACACTCCAGAGTAATGAGCGACACCGGCAGAATCGGTTCTCTTGTATCGTGGTCATTCCTCGACTGCCTCTGGAACGGCTCATACATGATAGGCGCGCTTATCGTAATGTTCAAGACAAACGTAAAGCTGACGCTCATCGTGCTTGCTCTCGTTCCGCTTGTTACAGTCGTTGTATCTCTCATGCAGAACAAGCTGACCTTGGCTAACCGCAGAATTAGAGAAACAAACTCCCGCATCACGGGTACGTTCAACGAAGGAATCACGGGTGCTAAAACAATAAAGACACTCGTTACCGAAGACAAAATGTACGCAGAGTTCAAGGAACAGACCGCATCCATGAAGAAAGTCTCCGTGAATGAGTCACGTTACCGCGGAATCCTCTGGTCAACGCTGAACTTTGCGTCATACATTGCGCTTGCTCTTGTCTTAAAGCTCGGCGGAAACCTCACAAAGGAAGGCATTATGGCGGTCGGTACTCTGTCGCTGTTCATGTCTTACTCAATGGGCATCATGGCTCCGATACGCTGGATTATCAACTCCATCTCGCAGCTCATCATGATTCAGGTAAACATCGAGCGTCTCACAAACCTTATCGAAACAAAATCTGACGTAGCGGACTCACCCGAAGTCATTGCAAAATACGGTGATATGTTCGAGCCGAAGCGTGAAAACTGGGAGGACATCAAGGGAGACATCGAATTTGAGGACGTTTCCTTCAAGTACCCCGACGGCGACGAGTACATCCTTGAGCATTTCAATCTGAAAATACCTCACGGAACAAACGTCGCTATCGTAGGCGAGACAGGCGCGGGCAAATCCACACTTGTAAACCTCGTATGCCGCTTCTTTGAGCCGACGTCGGGCAGACTTCTCATCGACGGACGCGACGCAAGAGAAAGATCACAGCTCTGGCTTCACTCGAACATCGGATATGTGCTCCAGACCCCGCATCTGTTCTCCGGTACGATAAGGGACAACCTGAAATACGGCTCGCCGAACGCAACGGATGAAGAGATAATGGCGGCGCTGAAGATAGTTTCCGCTGACGGAATAGTCGCAAAGAGCGAAAAGGGACTTGATACGGAAGTCGGCGAAGGAGGAGATCTTCTCTCAACCGGCGAAAAGCAGCTTATCTCGTTCGCGCGCGCAGTTCTCAGCGACCCGAAGATACTTGTCCTTGACGAAGCTACCTCTTCCATCGACACGTTCACCGAACAGCTGATTCAGAACGCGCTTGACACCGTTATCGAAGGCAGAACCTCATTCATGATTGCACACCGACTCTCGACTGTCAGAAACGCTGACATTATTCTCGTTGTTCGCGACGGCAAGATAGTTGAATCCGGCAGCCATAAGGAGCTTCTCAATAAGAAGGGATATTACTATTCACTCTACACGCGCCAGTACGAAATGGAAGCCACGGACGCCGCCTTCAAAACGCTTAACGCATAATCAAAAGCTACAAAATCACTCGTTCATTTTTGGATGGGTGATTTTTTGTTTTACTGTTGACAACTGTCGCGATGTATGATATAGTATCTGTGTAGAATAAATCTTTATTGTGGTTTTATCTGATTTTTGGCACAAATAAGTAAGCAAATACGGACAATTTTATTCAGGAGGTTTATTATGTCAAAGAAAATCATGGCGGCTATCCTTGCGGGACTTATGCTATTCACCGCTGTAGGCTGCACAAGCGAGAAGAACGGCACGACTGACGAAACGGCTGTGGAAAAGCAGAACGAGAATACTCCGCAGATGCTGACGAATGTATTCAAAGGAAACAACATCACCTTGCCTGAGGAATACAGTGTAATCGAGGGCGCGTCTCCGTACTACGACAAGGACAGCGGAGAGATTACACTATTATGCGTGAAAACCGAGCATATATACGATGACAACGGGGAGTATGTCTCACGCAACAACCTTTATAAGACCTGCAAATACGATAAAGATTTAAACTTAATCGAGGATAAGGACATAGAGCTGTTAGGAGACGACCACGAAACCTACGCAGGCAACTGTGTTATCCTCAGTGACAAAATAGTCTGTCTCTCCTCAAAACGAGCGGATAATGAAAACGCCTTCACCGTCACGATATACGACATGGTAAGCGGAGAAAGCAAAACCTCAGAGTCGATAAACGGCTTATTTGACAACAGAGAAGAGGGCGGCTGGTTCTATGTCAACAATCTCTGCGTGAACGGGGACGGCGACATATACTTAGGCTCCGAGAACGAGATTCTTGTGCTGAACGACAGCTTTGTCAAGAAGTTTTCGATACCGATGGACAGATGGATAAACTCGATGGCGTCGTCTCCCGCAGGGGATATTTATGTCACGTCGTACTTTGACAAAGGAAGCGGCATCGCAAAAGTCAATCCCGAGACAAAGTCCTTTGGCGACCCGATATACCCCGGAGACAACACTCGTCAGCTTATGTTCGGAGACGGCTATGACTTGTATGTTGAGTTCGAGGACGGTATCTACGGATGCAGCTTCACGGAGGACGGCGTAGACAGCGTTATGCTCATGAACTACACAAACTCCGACATAAGCCGAAGCAGCTTCACCGCGATAGCTATGCTTGACAAGGACACTCTTATCGCAAGCGACCGCAGCTCCACTGACAGAGAGGAGCGACTTAAGGTATTCCAAAAAGTGCCGGACATTGACCTGTCTAACATCAGAACAGTCGAAATCGTATCAACTGAAGGCTTAGACTACTATACCACGATAGGCATAGTGCAGTACAACAAGGCTCACTCGGACACAAGACTGCTCTTCACGGATTACTCAAAGTACGCGACGGATGAAAACTACAACGCCGGACGTGAAAAGCTGATAAATGATATCTTGATGGGACTGTACAAGCCCGACATTATCCTCACGGACACCTACAGCGCTGTAGCGGAAAACGTAATAAAGAACAATATCTTCATGGATATCGGCACTCTTATCGACAACGACGCAGGCATGAAACGTGACGACATTCTCGGTGCTGTCATACGCGCGTGCTCAACCTCGGACGGACAGCTTTGGGGACTTCCCTCAGGCTACAGCGTCGAAACTCTCGTAGGCAAAACAGAAACGCTCGGCGGCAGAACATCGTGGACATTCAGCGAGATGTTAGACTTCGCGAAAACTCTGCCCGAGGGAACAACGCTCATGCAGGGACTTTCACAGCAAAGCGTATTTTATCAGTTAGACGGTTTTTTCACACAGTTCATCGACCTCGAAAACCACACCTGCGACTTTGAAAACCAGAATTTCTACGACACGCTGAACTTTATCGCTTCCCTTCCCGCTGAATATGACTACTCGGCGGACAGAAACCCCGACAACCGCTACGAGAAGTTCCAGAACGGACAAATCGCGCTGTTTTCGATGTGGATGCATGACGCCGCGTCCATCCTTGAGCCTGAGTGCTACTTCAACACAAAGGACTACACGTTCATCGGCTATCCCACATACGGCGAAAACTCACGCGGCGGCAATGTAACCTGCTCGAATGTGTTTGTTGTAACGAATTTCTGCAAAAATACCGATATAGCGTGGGATTTCATAAAGTCTGTAGTAGCTCCCGATGACGACGGTAATTCAAGGAGATACGGCGGAGGTGATATGCCGATACTGCGCGAAAGCCTCAGAAAAGTATGCGAAGAATTCTACAACTATGAATTCGAGTTCTACTACAGCGGCGGCGGCGGATACGGTCCCGGTGACCCCGACAATCCGCGCACACAGGACGACTTGGACGAACCCGGTGTTTTAGCTCACTTCACGCCCGAGCACACGGAAAGACTGATAGACTACATCGACAACGACTGCGGCTCTCCCATCACGGATGCAATGCCAACCGAGCTGCAGAACATTATCTCGGAAGAAATAACCTCATTCACGGGAGGTGCGAAAACTGCCGAGGAATGCGCGAAGGTTATTCAGTCGAGAGCAAAAATATGGCTGGCTGAACACGAATAAACCTGCACATCCCCATCTGACAACGGACCAAGCGAGGACTCAGTATGTTTAAAAAAGCAATCGCATATGTCATGGCGGCTCTTCTCTGCTTTACGGGATGCTCCGCTTCACAGGACGCTGACGAGAGCGAAACCACATCTGTCGAAGAAGAATATGTACGCCCGACCAAGCTGACCGAACGCTTCACCTGCGCCCCTATTGAATCTCCGAGCGGATTTACGCCTGCGGTAGACTCATACCCGTATTACGACAAGGACAGCGGCGAGATTACGGTTCTGTTTAACAAAAGCGAGCCGAGCACATCCACCGACGGCAGTACAAAATACAATATTTCCTACAAATTATGCAGGTACGACAGCGAGAACAGGACTATATTCGGGCGCGACCTTAACCTCTGCGGAGACGACAGTATGTATGCGGCAAACTCCGTTATTCTCGCCGACCGCATTGTATATCTCTGTGCGGAGAGCAAAGGAGACGGAAGACTCTCGTACTGCCTGAAAAGCTGCGGACTTGACGGAGAGGACGGGAAAACCTCCGCGACTGTTGACGGGCTTTTTGACACATACTCTGACTACGGCGGGTTCTACATAAGCTATATGTGCGTCTCCTCCGACGGTAGTATATTCCTCGGAACGGACACCGAAGTTCTCGCGCTAAGCTCCGATTTTGTAAAGAAGTTCTCCCTCACCACGTACAACTACATCACGGCAATGTCGCTCTCGAACACAGGGGAGGTGTACATCGCATCGTTCTTTGAAAACGGAAGCGGCATTGCCAAGGTTGACGAGGAAACAAAAGCTCTCTCCGACCCGATATACCCGGGGGACAAGGTGAGACAGATATTCTTCAGCGACGGATACGACCTATACCTCACGCAGGACGATGGATTCTACGGGTGTACTGTCACGGAAAACGGATGCGAGGTGGAAATGCTCATGAACTACACAAGCTCCGACAGCACCGCGGACTCCTTCACCATAGTTTCCGTTATCGACAAGGACACGGTTTTCGGATATGAATACGGCTCCGACTCATACATTCCGACCTGCGGGATATACAAAAAGGCTCAGGATGTTGATTTGTCAACAATAACCGTTCTCGAAATCGCGGCTCCCGAGGGCATAGGACGCTCAACTTCGGCAAAAATCGTAGCGTACAACAAGGCTCACAGCGATACGAGGATAGTAATAAACGACTACTCGCGCTATTCTACAGACGAAAATTATAACGGAGGCATTGACAGGCTCATCACGGACATGGTGACGGGACAGTACAAGCCCGACATAATTATAGGCGGAATGTACAGCAGTCTCACCGACAGTATTATCGCGCAGGGACTGTTCGCCGATATGTACCCTCTCATTGACGAGGATGACGAGATAAGCCGCGACGACATTCTCGGTGGAATCCTGCGCACCTTCACGACCGCTGACGGACAGCTTTGGGGACTGACTTCAAGCTACTACCTCGACACGTTAGTCGGACGGAGCGATACTCTTGACGGCAGAACCTCATGGACGCTTAAAGAGATGATGGACTTCGCCAAAGCTCTGCCTGAGGGGTCAAGCCTGACAAGAGCGTTAACTCAGTGGAGCGTCACTACACAGTTCAAGGGTATGTTCAATCAGTTCATCGACATGGAAAACCACACCTGCGATTTTGAAAACGAGGAATTCATCGAAATACTGAACTTCATCTCTTCCCTGCCAAAGGATTATGACTACAAGGCTGACAAAAACGCTGACAATGTCTACGAGAAGTACCAAAACGGCACGATTTCTTTATACAATCTCTACATCCGCGCGCTGAATTTGTTCCCGATGCTGAAATGCGCTCTCGACACCGAGGACTACACGCTCATCGGCTATCCTACATATGGAGAATACACAAGCAGCGGAAGATTATCGTTCAACAATCAGTTTGTCATAACGAAATTCTGCGAAAACAAAGCTCTCGCGTGGGACTTTATTAAATCCGCAGTCGCACCGAAGATGAAATACAGTCAAAAATTAACAAACGACGACCTGCCGATAACGCGCGGAAGCTTTAATAAGCTCTGCAAGGTCTTGTACGGCTACGAGTTTGAATACTACTACGGCGGAGGATTCGCTTATCACAAAATAGATCCCGAAAATCTGCACACCACGGAATCTCTTGACGCGCCCGGAGAAGTGCTTCGTTTTACCGAGCGCGACGCAGAGATACTGCTCGACTACCTCGACAACGAATGCGGCTCTGCTGTATCGGAATCCATACCGTATGAAGTCACGAGCATAATAAACGAGGAGATAAGCGCGTTCTTAGGCGGCGCAAAAACTGCCGGGGAATGCGCGAAGATTATTCAGTCGAGAGTAAGCATACTTCTCTCTGAGATATCATAATGACTTTTTAATCAAATTCTCATGAAACATGACTTTATTAAATTACTTCGGTGTGGTATAATACTTACACTGATTAATTATCTCACGGAGGAAATAATGCGAAAGAGATTTTTTGCTCTTGTCTTAGCCATGCTCATGCTGACCTCAGCCGCGTCATGCGCAAAGGACAACACTACAGACCCCGCAGGCACTAACGTCACAAGCACAACGGACGGTGAAGCTGTCGAGAAAATAAAGGTTCTGACAGGAGTTTACACCGAAAAGGCTGTTGATGTACCGGAAGGTTTTAACGCTGTCGGAAATATGACGCCATCTTATGACAAGGAAACAGGAGAGATGCGCCTGCTTGTCTCAAAGTTCGACGACCAGACCGACAAAGAAGGCAACTACGTCACCTCAAAATACATATACAAGCTCATAACCTACGATAAGGACATGAATATCACAGCAAACAAGGATCTTGTCATTCCCGACAGTGAAATGTCGTACATTAATCAAGCTGTGATATCCGGCGACATGCTTTATTATCTTTCGAACGAATACACGGACAACGCCGCAACATACTATATTTGCAAGTATAATCTGACGACGGACGAGATCACAAAATCCGATGAGTTAAACGGTCTGTTCAACATAGAAAACCCCGAATGGTTCTATTTACAGGGTATCTCGGTAACTCCTGCGGGAGACGTTTACCTTGCTTCGGACGGAGAAATTGTTGTGCTTAACTCCGACTTCATCAAAAAAACTTCTATTCCGATAACAAACTGGATAAACTCGATGTCATGCTCACCCGACGGCGACGTTTATATTTCATCATATTTTGACGACGGAATGGGTATCGCTAAGGTTGACGTCGAAAAAGGCGCGCTCGGAACTCCGATAACCGTAGGCAACGAAGCGAACGACATATTCTTCGGAGAAGGCTATGACCTTTTCATCGGAAAGAGCGACGGCGTTTACGGATGCACCTTTGCCGAGGACGGTACTCTCACCCAGGAGATGCTGCTGAACTACTCAAACTCCGACATCAACAGGAGCAACTTCAACCTTTTGTCAGTACTCGACAAGGATACCATCATCGGAAATGACTACTCATTAGAATCCGGCAATATGGTTATTCTCCAAAAGAGCGCCGATATCGACCTTTCGTCTGTCAAGGTTGTGGAAATAGCGACATCCGAATACACAGGCTACAATGTCGCGTCAAGCATAGTCGAATACAATAAAACTCACAAAGACTCCCGAATAGTGCTCAGCGACTACACTAAGTACAACACGGACGAGGACTATACTGCCGGAAAGACTAAGCTGATGAACGATGTCTCCGCGGGTCTGTACAAGCCGGACATTATAATCGGCAGCTATTACAGCGGCGTGGCGTCTGACTTTGTCAAGAAGGGTATGTTCGTCGACCTCGGAACGTTCCTTGACTCAGACGCGGAGCTGAAAAAGGACGATATTTTCGGCAGTGTTATCCGCGCGTTCTCTACATCCGACGGAAAGATATGGGGACTTACGCCTGACATTAGTCTCCAGACTCTTGTTGCGAGAACCGACACGCTGGGCGGCAAGACTTCATGGACGCTTGACGAAATGATAGACTACGCAAACGCACTTCCCGCCGGAACTCAGCTGCTTGAGGGTCTGTCTCAGGGAAGCATACTCTACTCATTACAGAACGTTTTCAATACCTACATTGATATGCAGAACAACACCTGCGATTTTGAAAACGAGTCGTTCTACAAGTTGCTCAACTTCATTTCCACCCTGCCGAAGGAGTACAATTACGAGGAAAGAGGCGACAACTACTACGAGGTGTATCAAACAGGAAAAATCGCACTCTATCCCGCATACATTTCCTCACCCCCGAACGTTACCGAGCTTCAGTGCGTTTTCAACTCAAAAGACTACACACTGATAGGCTATCCGACCACAGGAGACAACACTTACGGCGGTCTCATCACATATGACACGGCTTACATGATAGCAAGCTGCTGCGAAAACACGGACATTGCATGGGACTTCATCAAATCTACGATAACCCCAAAGGGCGAAAGATATTCAAACAATCTTCCGATACTTAAATCCGCTCTTAAAGCGCAGTGCGAGACATACTACGACTACGAATTTGAGTATTATTTCAGCGGCGGCGCTTCGTGGGGACCGATGGATCCCGACAATCCAAAAACACAGGAAGACATGACCGAACCCGGAATTCTCGCGCACTTCACAGAGGAAGACACTGACTTTATCATGAACTACCTCGAAAACGGCTGCGGCTCTCCCATGACGGACACCATCCCGACGGAAGTGACAAACATAATCACGGAAGAGATTACATCATTCTCGGGCGGTGCAAAAACTGCCGAGGACTGCGCGAGGGTAATTCAGTCCCGTGTAAAGATATGGCTCGCGGAGCACGAATAAAATTTCCATATTCACCCATATAGCATATACGAATAAATCATACCCGTTTTGGATATAACATTAGCGGATGAAGTTTTCGCACAGTCGAAATTATATGACTGTGCAACGGAGCTTTATCCGCTGATTTATTTTATCAGGCAGGTATGAGAAATGGATGGAAATCACGATTTTTACCGTATCGACGACGCTATGAGAGATCTGCCGCTCGGTCTCGGAATGGCGTTCATGCAAAACTTTTCGGCTTTTGAAAGATTCCGCGAGCTTTCCGAATACGAGAGAAGCAGATTTATCAGCGGAGTACGCGACGTTAAGACAAGAGAAGAAATGCGCGACTATGTTCTTTCTCTGAACGACCATAAAGAGTAAAATACTCCGTCTGTATTAAGTTTCTCTTGATTTTGCCGCTGTTTCGGACTATAATTGTATTATACCGAAATAACAAAAGTCGGAGAAAATCAATGCAGAATCTTGAAATTGAAAGAAAATATCTTATCGTTTTACCGGACGAAGAGTTCTTAAAATCGCGCGACGGATGTATCGTCAGGCATATTACTCAGACGTATCTTCTGCGTCACGAAAATGATGTCGAGCGAAGGATAAGAAAGATAGAGGACGGAAAAAACACTATCTACGTCTACACCGAAAAACGCCCGAAAAGCTCCACCACAAGGCTTGAGGACGAGCGGGATATAACAGAGGACGAATACAATGAGCTGATGAAGGAAAGATATTCTTATCTCACAAAGACAAGGTATGCTTTCCCGTATTCCGCTCATACTATCGAAATCGACGTTTATCCATACGAAATCGGAGGAGACGCATTAGTCGGACGCGCAGTCATGGAAGTCGAACTGAAGGATGAAAACGAGAAGATTGACTTTCCGAGCGGCATTACTGTCATACGTGAGCTTACGGGAACACGTGAGTTCTCCAACAAGACTTTGGCTAAGCGAGTGAGGACAGTCTGACTAAATCAGATTCTTACTCAAAAAAACAGCGCCGTGCATCGGTCTTTCCCTCGATTGAAGGAGCTTTACCGATGTATGAGCGCTGTTTTTCGTATTTTTAAATTAAAATGAAGCGAGAGACTCAACCGCGCTGTCAAAGGTTCTCTCTCCCATGGAGTTTGCCTTTGATATCAGCTTAATATTCATGTCAAGCGCACGCCTTTTCAGCTTCAATACGGATTTAGGCGAGGTCGTTCTTGTGTTCTGCGCGGCAGAGTTTTCGTCGAAAAATGTAGTTGACAGAAGCACCGCCTTTGTGTAGCTGCTGCCGAATTCCTCCGAGACTGTGCCGAGCTTGTAGAGTTCCTCCGTCTTAATATCTCCGTTTTTGCATGAGATAAATATGGGGCAGACTCCGCACATAAGCATACAGTCTATCTCATTCTGCGTACCGTTATACCCGCCGTTTTCGTCATCCCATCCGATGGTAATGCCCGTCTCGACACTGCAAAACGCTCGGTCCTCTTCATGCTTAGCACGGATTCCGGCAAGGTAGGTTCTGTATTCGAGTATCGTTCCCGATTTGTTCAGGCATTCCTCAACTATTTTGTTCTTGTATCTGAAGAAATAGCTTCCGCGCCGCGACATTTCCTCGTCAATTATAACGAATCCGCACGCGACAAGCGCTTTCCACAGCTTTTTGTCAACGGAATTTTTCGCGCTCGAGCCTATTATGTCCTTCGATATCGTTCTTATCTCTGTCTCCCCGTATCTGCTCGTTTCTGAGGAAAGCCTGCCGATTTTTGCGTTCCATCCCGCGGGATCGGCCTTGCACAGCTTCCACAGCGACTCTATATCGAACACTTCGGGAGCGTCCGCGTCAAATTTTATTCCCCTTGAGCAGACAACGCCACCGTGGAGAATGATGTTCTCTTCGCAGGTGAGGTAGACCTCGGTATTGTACGAGAAGTCGAACACGAATTTTTCCGCGCCGTCTTCCCCACCGAAACGGAAAAGAATTCCTCTGCGGCTCACCGGACTGATACGGAACGCGAACAGGTTTCTGCCGTTTTTCCTGCCGAGCGTCATGCCCACTGCCGTCAAAATAACGCTGTCTCCGCCGGAAATATCGACTACGTAGTTCTCGTTTTCGTCGGACAGTATGCCCTCAATCACTCTGCATATGTCGTCAAGGTCGTTTCTTGAAGCTCTCACGGCGTCCATTTCGCATTGAATCCCTCTGCCCGAGAGTATTTTCTTGTACCGCGGAATCTCACGCCATACTTTTTTTGTATCGGGAGCGACAAATATTGTTTTCTGCGGTTTGAGCGCGAGCGTGGATATGAAGTTTTCTATCGGTGAACCCGAGAATATTTCAATCAGTGTCATACTCCGCCTCCCTCATGTCGTTCTACTATAATTTTATCAGATTTGCAGGATATTTTCTGTACTTTTATATTAATTTTTCATAATAAAAATATGCACCCCATTTTTAGTGAAGTGCATACTTTTTTTCAGTTATTTGTGTTTCTGAGATATCTCTCTATTCTCGACGAGAGCATCATGAGCGCCACTTTGTTCTCTCCGCCTTCGGGAATTACAATGTCAGCGAGCTTTCACGTCGGCTCTACGTATTTCTCGTGCATCGGCTTGACAGTTGTAATATACTGCGTGACTACCGATTCAAGCGAGCGTCCTCTTTCGCGGGTGTCCCTCAGTATTCTTCTGATAAGGCGAACATCCGCGTCGGTGTCAACGAAAATCTTCTCGTCAAACATATCCACAAGTCTCGGGTCGGCGAAAATCAGTATTCCCTCAACGATGATAACGCGGTTCGGCTCTATCCTGTGTGTCTCGCGGCTTCTGTTGTGGTCGGCGTAGTCGTACACGGGACAGTCTATTGCTTCTCCGGCTTTCAGCTTTTTCATGTGCTCGATAAGCAAATCGTTGTCAAAAGCCTCGGGAATGTCGTAGTTAAGCTTGCATCTCTCTGAGAATGGCATATTGTCGTGAGCTTTGTAGTAGTCGTCGTGGCGTATCACGGTAACATCGGGTGAAAATTCAGCGGCAAGAGTATCGGTAAGCGTAGTTTTTCCGCTCCCTGTTCCTCCCGCAATTCCGATAGTAAGCATATCAAAAACCTTTCGTTATCTTCTCGACTTATCATAAGGAATTCCCTCTGCTTTTGGTGCGCGGGACTTCTTTGACGTAAACGCAAGCACTATCATCGTAACGATATACGGCGACATTTTATAGAATGCGTTGTTTATTCCGAGAGAGTTTAGAAACGGGATAAGCGGAACGGAATACGCTATGGTCCTGAGTAATGCAAACAGAAGTGCCGCGAGAGCTATCTTCACCGGCTTCCACTGACCGAAAATCATAACGGCAAGCGCAAGGAATCCGAATCCCGCCACACCCGTATGACCGTTGCAGTTTCCGTCCGTTACTCCGACAGCGTAGAAGAATCCGCCGATACCTCCGAGGAATCCCGATATCGTAACGCCCGCCCATCTCATCTTCTCTACATTGATACCGACTGAATCGGCGGCAGAGGGATGTTCACCGCAGGCACGAAGTCTCAAGCCGAATCTTGTCTTATAGAACACCACGACAGCCACGGCAAGCAAAACGAGTCCGATATACACTGTTATATAGGTGTTTTTGAAGAACAAATCTCCTATAACGGGGATTTTCGACAGTCCAGGAACTTCACGGACATAGAAGAACACGCTTGTTGTAACACCGTCCGAGCCGAGCTTCATCTTAGCGAAGAGAAGTATAGCCGCGGGAATGAGCATATTCATTGCCGTTCCGACTATGGTTTGATCCGCCTTCATATTTATCGCCGCAAACGCAAGCATGAAGGAGTATATTATACCCGCCGCAGCCGCCACTATCATTGCAAGAATGAGCATGAGCTGAGCGTTCATTCCGCTTCCTTCGATAAGGTAGACGAACACGCATCCGAGGAAAGCTCCCGTCAGCATTATACCTTCAAGACCGATGTTTATAACGCCCGAACGTTCCGAGAACATACCTCCGAGAGCAACGAGCAAAAGAGGTATCGCGACGGGAAGCGTTCCCTGAATCAGGTAATAAATGGTTTCCATTACTTATCCTCTCCTTTCGTTTCTCCGCTCTTTTTCATCTTTCCGAAGAGCTTTGCGATTGACGCGCTGATTATTCCGGAGAACGCCGAGAAGTAGATTATGACCGCTATAACGACGTCGATTATCTCCGGCTTATATCCGTAAAGGCTCGCCATTGTTCCTCCGCGCTGAATAAGGCTGATAAACACCGCCGAGAATACAATTCCGATGGGGTTTGACGCGCCGAGAAGTGCGACAGCGATACCGTTGAAGCCGTTTGCCGCTATGACCGAGATAGGCTCGTACGTCATGGAGCTTCCCGCAATAGTGGACGGCGCGAGAATTGCAAACGCACCTCCGAGTCCCGCAAGCATACCCGCAAGAGACATTGTGAGCATGATGTTGCGCTTGCTCTTCATTCCGGCGTACTCTGCGGCGTCCTTGTTAAAGCCTGTCGCGCGAAGCTCATAGCCGAATGTGGTTTTGTTCAGCACAATGTAGAGTATCACAGCCGCTATGACCGCGAAGAATATTGCAATATTGAGGTTTGAATTCTTCACTCCGAGAGACGGGAGCTGAGCCGAATCGGGGAGATATTTGGTTCTCGTCTTGCCGGACTCATAGAGAAGCGCGTTCTGCATTATGAGCATATCGACAAGGTACATTCCTATGTAGTTGAACATGATGGAAGTGATGACCTCGTTCACGTTGAGCAGCGCCTTGAATATGCCGGGAATGAAGCCCCAGATGAATCCTCCGACAGCACCCGCGAGAACGCAGAACACCCAGCGTATTCCCTCAATTCCCGCCGGAAGAGGCACGCATAGTCCCATGTACAGCGCGAAGAACATTCCCATTGTGTACTGTCCAGACGCGCCGATGTTGAACAGTCCCATTTTGAAGGCGAATCCGACAGCAAGACCGGTCATCATGATAGGAATTGAGTAGTAGAACACGTCTCCGAGCTTTTTAAAGCCTCCCGTAATAATAGTAAGAATACCGGGAGCAGCGGACGCCGGACTTGCCGCGAGCATTACGAAAAATCCGAAAATAAGTCCTATCACTATAGCAAGGCAGGCGGCACGGAATGCTTTGAATCCGTCTGAGCGGACAAGCTTTGATAATTTACCGTTATTCATTTCGTCCACCTCACATATTTCTCTTTGCGCCTGACATATAAAGTCCAAGCTCTTCTACCGATACCTTCTTCGGGTCAAGCTCACCGACTATCTCGCCGCCGTGGATTACGAGAATTCTGTCGGATACGTCCATGACCTCGTCAAGCTCGAGCGACACAAGAAGAACCGCTCTTCCCGCGTCTCTGTCAGCTACAATTCTTTTGTGGATATATTCTATCGCACCGACGTCAAGACCGCGAGTAGGCTGAACCGCAATGAGAAGCTCGTGTTCCTTGTCTATCTCGCGCGCTACTATCGCCTTCTGCTGGTTTCCGCCGCTCATCTGCCTTACAACGGTAAGAGAGCCTTGTCCGCATCTTACGTCGTATTCCTTAATAAGCTCGTCGGAGTATTCGCGTACTTCCCTGCGCTTTATAAATCCGTGGTTCTGGAACTTCGGCTCGAGATATCTCTTCAGCACCATGTTTTCTTCGAGGGTGTAGTCGAGTACAAGTCCGTGCTTGTGTCTGTCCTCGGGGATGTGGCTCATCTCACCCTTGTGGCGCTGTCTTACCTTCGCGTTCATAAAGTCGTTTCCGCACAGCTCTATCTTACCGCCCGAGGCTTTTTCCAGTCCCGTCAGCGCGTAGATAAGCTCCGTCTGTCCGTTCCCATCGATTCCGGCAATACAGCATATCTCGCCCGCGCGTACATCGAACGACACATTCTTCACCGCCTCGCGCTTGCTTATTCTTGACATTACGGTAAGGTTCTTCACGCTGAACACAACGTCTCCAACCTCGGCAGGCTTTTTGTCAACGGAGAAGCTGATATCGCGTCCGACCATCATTCTTGACAGCTCTTCTTTTGTAGTATCTTTAGTTTCAACCGTACCGATGCATTTGCCCTTGCGAAGAACCGTGCATCTGTCAGCGACCTGCATTATCTCGTCGAGCTTGTGCGTGATAAAGAGAATTGATTTTCCCTCTTTCGCGAAGCCCTTCATGATAGCCATAAGCTCGTCGATTTCCTGCGGAGTAAGCACGGCAGTCGGCTCGTCGAAAATTAGGATGTCGTTCTCGCGGTACAGCATCTTCAAAATCTCAACTCTCTGCTGCATACCTACGGAAACGTCTTCGATAACGGCGTCCGGGTCTACCATAAGTCCGTATTTGTCCGACAGCGCGACAATTTTTTCCCTTGCCGCGGCTTTATCGAGGAATCCGTTTTTGAGCGGTTCTACGCCGAGCATGATGTTTTCAAGCACCGTGAATATCTCTACAAGTTTAAAATGCTGATGCACCATGCCGATACCCAGTGCGTTTGCGTCGTTGGGGTTATTTATTTTGATAGGCTTTCCGTCTTTACGAATCTCACCGCCGTCCGGCTGATAAAGTCCGAAAAGCACGCTCATCAGAGTTGACTTTCCCGCTCCGTTTTCTCCGAGAAGCGCGTGTATCTCTCCCCGTTTCAGCTGCAATGTGATGTCATCGTTCGCGCGTATTCCGGGAAAATCCTTTGTAATGTGGAGCATTTCAATAACATAGTCTTCCATAGGTTTTGTTAAAACAGCTCCTTTCCGTCATATCGTGTGTTTTTCAAGCTCTCCTCCGATGTTTGAATTATTTATTATTCCTGACATTTTTCGAGCTTCTTTATGTAAAAAGAGGGAGAAGCAGTTATTTGCCCCTCCCTCCGCGATACCGTTCATGCGTTAAACGAGGTATCATTTGTACATTATTCTGTTATAGTTTCTCAGAATCAGAAGTCTCGTAGGAATTTATCTTACCGTTACGTTAACCTTTGTGAGTCCGAGTCCGGATACGAGCTCGTCTGCTGTAGCGATACCGGTGTCAGCCGCAACTGTGATTGTGCGGACAGGATCAACTGAGCCGTCAACGAGAGTAGCGTAAACCTTGTCGTAGTCTTCCTTAGTGAACTTTGCGAAGCGGTCGAAAGCATTGTCGGAAGAACCGTCGAGAACCTCAGTGGGAAGACCTACACCGTTGTTAGCTGCGGTGAAGTATGTTGTCTTTCCGCCGTATGTGGACTCAAAAGTACCGTCGTAGATGGAAGTAAGAACTGTAACTACAGAGTTGCCGAGACCCTTTGTAGCGGATGTGATAACTGTGTCGCTGTCATATCTCTGGTCAACGTCAACGCCGATAACCTTTGCAGCAGCTTCGGAAGCGGCAGCCATTACGGACTTACCAACAGAACCGCCGCACGCGAAGATAACCTCTGTGCCTTCCTGGTACATTGTCTTTGCCGTAGCCTTGTTGGTGTCGTTTTCAGCGAAGTCGCCGGTGTAGTGGTATGTTACGTCTACGGAATCAAGACCGAGCTCTTCGGCAGCGGCATTGATGCCCTGGAGATAACCGTAACCGAACGCCTGAACTGCGGGAACTGCCATACCGCCCATGAATCCGAGCTTTGTAAATCCGTCCTTAACAGCAGCGTAGCCGGCAAGATAACCGGACTCTTCTTCAGCGTACATTACGGAAGCAACGTTTGTCTTTGTTTCGTATGTAGCGTAGTCGGCAGTGTGCGGAGCGCCGTCAAGAAGAATGAACTTAACGTCCGGGTACTTTGTCTGTGCTTCGTAAACAGCAACTTCAAAGAGATAACCGGGAGTTACTACTATCTTTGCGCCGCCGGATACAGCGAGATCGATTGCAGCGAGATAACCTGCATCGGACGCTTCTTCGGGCTTGTAGTACTTATGAGTGATCTTGTTTTCTTCGGCATACTTCTGAACGCCTTCCCATGCGCCCTGGTTAAAGGACTTATCGTCGATATTTCCCTTATCTGTTATGAGCGCGATATCGTATGTTCCGCTGCCGCAGGATGAAAATACAGCCGCGACTGTGCAAAGCATTGCGATTGCAAGTACGATTGATAAAAACTTTTTCATAACAATCTCCATTCTTGTCTTTTTTTAGACCTTGATTTTCACGCGCGTGAATATTGACTATATCTCAAGTTGAATTTTACTCCGCGCAGACTTCTGAGAAAACAGATTGTACCATCATCTTGATTATAACATTTTCGGTTCAGAATTTCAACACTTTTTATTATTTTTTTCGAAATTTTTAATGTGAAAATCCAACATTATTTTATGTTTTTCGTATGTGGATATTAAATTAAACTATAAATTAGTGATTATATGCTTACTTCTCGTTCAGTCAAGCTCCGCCGCCGTATCAAGCGCTATCTCCATCATCGCGGTGAAGGTATTCTGTCTTTCCTCAGCCGTTGTCACTTCTCCCGTAAGAATATGGTCGGAGACTGTGCAGAGTGCGAGAGCGTGCTTTCCGAGCCTTGCTGCGTTCATGTAGAGTGCCGCCGCTTCCATTTCTATCGCCATGACGCCCATCTTCGCCCACTTTTCGGTAGCGTCCGCGTCGTCGTTGTAGAATGTGTCTGACGAGAGGAGATTGCCTACATGGTATCTTACTCCGCGTCTTTCGGCGTTTCCTACGGCAGCTCTTAAGATATCATAGGAAGCGATAGGCGCGAAGGTTCCGGGGAGGTGGTACTGGGAGGCATAGTTTGAGTTTGTGCAGGCTCCCATTCCGAACACGATATCGCGCACGTGAATGTCCTCTCTGATTGCTCCTGCCGAGCCGATACGCATGATGTTTTCAACTCCGTAGAACGCAAACAGCTCATATGAGTAAATACCGATGGACGGCATACCCATTCCGCTTGCCATAACTGAAACACGGTGTCCCTTGTATTCTCCCGTATATCCGCCGATTCCGCGAACATTATTTACGAGAACCGCTCCCGTGAGGAAGTTTTCGGCTACGAATTTTGCTCTGAGCGGGTCGCCGGGCATGAGTACGGTTTTAGCGAAATCCTCCGGAGAGGCTGAGTTATGCGGTGTGGGGTAGTTTGCCATTGTTATTCCTCCTTAAAGTAAATTCTCCGACTTGACTATTTTTACTATTCTTGATGTTCCGAGCCTGTCCGCTCCGAGCTTTATGAATTCCTCGGCGTCGGCTATGGATGAGATGCCTCCGGCGGCTTTTATCTTAAGCTGCGGCGCGACGTGAGCTTTGAACAGCTTGATGTCGTCAAATGTTGCTCCGCCTTTCGAGAATCCTGTCGAGGTCTTGATATAGTCAGCACCCGATTCGGACACTATCTCGCACATTTTTATCTTTTCTTCGTCGGTGAGCAGGCAGGTCTCGATGATTACCTTCAGTATAATTCCGCTCTTCACGGAGTCAATTTCCGCCCTAACCGACTTTATCTCGTGCAGCACCTTGTCGTAAAGTCCGTCCTTGAGCCAGCCGACGTTTATTACCATGTCGACCTCGTCAGCACCGTTTATGACAGCGTCCGCCGCCTCGAAGCACTTTGAAGCCTCGGTGGAGTATCCGCTCGGAAAGCCTATGACTGTGCATATCTTCACACCTCCACCGACATATTCCGCCGCTCTCTTCACGTATGACGCGGGAATGCAAACGGATGCTGTACCGTATTTGATTCCGTCGTCGCAGATCGCCTTTATCTCCTCCCACGTCGCGTCAACCGCAAGAAGAGTATGGTCGACTCTTTTTAAAATATCCCTGATATCCATTTTCGTTCCTCCTATATTTTTTCCACCTTCAAGTGGTTTTTAATCGCGTTTTTCCAGCATTTGTGGCACATTGCTACATAGCAGTCGTTTCCGCCGAGAAGCACCTGCGAGCCTTCGGTAACTACATATCCGTCCTCGCCCACTCTCGCGTTTACTACAGCTTTAGAGCCGCAGGAGCATATCGTTTTTATCTCCGTTATGGAGTCCGCAAGCTCAAGCAGTCTTTTGCTTCCGGGGAAGGTGTGCGTCTGGAAGTCGGTCCTCAGTCCAAAGCAGAGCACGGGTATGTTTTCTTCGTCCACTATGTCGCGCAGCTCGTCTATCTGCTCGGGAGTGAAGAAGTTCGCCTCGTCCACTATGATAACGTCGTCCCTGCCGTGCTTGTCGAACGCTTCTTTTATGCTCTCGTTCGGAGATATCACCTCAGCCTCAGCCGTAAGCCCTATTCTCGAGCGGATTATATTTTCTCCGTCCCTTGTGTCAGCCGCAGGTTTTATCAGCCAGACCGTCATGTTTCTTTCTTCGTAATTGAATTTTGTTATAAGAGCCTGAGCGGTTTTTGACGAGCCCATAGCTCCGTATTTAAAATACAGCTTTGCCAAATCAGTTCTCCTTTGCGGCTTCCCATATTCTTATTCCATTGATTTTTGAGTTAATCGAACCGTTTTCGTTTGCTTTAAATCCGTGCGCGGTGAGATAATCCTCGGCTTCCCTGAACCACACGGTTAGCTTTTCCTTGTAGTGGCAGTCCGAGGTCACGATAATCCTGCCGCCGCGCTCACGTATCTCGTCAAGGATGAAACCCGCGGGATATGGCAGAGCAGTTAATCCTCTCGCGATAGCTCCTGTGTTGAGCTCAAACAAATCGCAGTATTTCATGCATTCCCGCACGCCCTCTAACGCCGAGGCAATGTAGCTCTCCGTCTCGGGTATTGCACAATACTTTGTCACAAGGTCAAAATGTCCTATGATATCAGTCCTGTTCCGTGCGACGTTGTCCGCGACCTTTTCAAAATAGGCTTTCGCGAAGTCGTCTGTACTTCCGTAAAACAGCTCGTCCACAAGCTTTTTTTGCAGCTCGGGAGAGGAATCGATAGGAAGGCTCACGCCGCGTCTTGCCATTTCGTGAACGGAGGAAATGATGTAGTCGTAGTCAAAATCGGGAATTTCCGACTCAGAATCCTGCTCCACTCCGAGGTGAATTTTTATCCTGTCCGCGTATTCCTCCGACAGAGCGCGCACCTTTTTGCGATAGCTCCTCTCTCCCTCCGTCGTCATGCAGTAGCGGCTCTCGACCTTGTTATTGCTGTGGTCGGAAAAGCCGAGATTCGTAAATCCCTTCTCTATCGCGGCGTCGGTCATCTCACGGAGAGTGTATTTTCCGTCGGAGTAAATCGAATGCGTATGAAAATTATGGTATTGCATGGTTCTCTACTTCTTTTCTAAAATTTCGGCAAAATCTTGGCGATAATTTCGCACAGTTCGGAGATATCGCTGATGCTTTCGTCGTAGTCGTCGGTTTTTCCGCGTCCGTTTTCTTCCCCAAAGCCGTATTTTGCGTATATGAACGGTATTCCCGCAAATCTCGCACCGACGGAATCACTCACCGTATCCCCGACATACACCGCGGAGGTAAGACTGTTGCGGCTTATGATATCTTTTATGTTCTCTCCCTTGCTCTTACCGCTTCTGCCGGAGGACTCCCAGTCTTTTATAACGTCGTACATTTTGTGGGCAGTGAGGAACGCTTCGATATATCCGTCCTGGCAGTTGCTTACGATGAAGAGCCGTTCTCCCATTTCGCACAGTTTTACAAGTGTCTCACGGACATGGGGATAAAGCCGTCCGCCCCTCTCGGGAAGCCACTTGTTCTCAAGGTCACAGCTCGCGTTCATCATGGCAAACGCTTTTTCATACGGCAGGTCCGGAAAAAATACTCCCGCAAGCTCTTCGTTCGTCAGCCCCATGTATTTTTTTATCGTATGGATGTCAAGCGGGAGCTTCGGTTTCACCTCGGGATGATTTTTTAAAACCTCCACCCATGTTTCAGCCGTAACCTCGGTAGCGTCCCACAAAGTTCCGTCAAGGTCAAATATTACTCCGTCCGTCATTTAAGCAAAAGCTCCCTGTAGTTTTCGTATACCTCGGAGTATTCCGCTTCACCGCCGCGCAATTCGTAAAGCCATCTGCCGCAGTAGTTCTTTTCTTCGAGCATTGAGATAAGCTTCTCCCAGTCGTTCACGCCTTTTCCGGGGAGCCAGTGTCTTTCATCCACTCTGTCGTAGTCCGAGACGTGCAGCGTTACGATTTTGTCCGCCGCTGCCGCGATGTAGTCTTCGTTCTGCTCGGTCAGGCTGTGGTTCATGTCAAAGCACACTCTCAGCCGCGGTATCGAGTCAAGGAACTGCGCCATTTCGTCGTGAGTACGGCAAAGGCAGGTTCTCGGCAGGTTCTCAAGCGCAAGCGTCACTCCGGATTCATGGGCGGCTTCTTCGATTTTTGCGATAGTGTCAACCGCTGCCTTCATTCTCTCCGCACGCTCGTCTTCACGGTAAGGCTCACCCGAGGGATGTATCACCGCGATTCCGATGCCGCCCTCTCCAGCCGCGTGAAGAAGCTCGGACTGCACCCGCACGGCGTAATCTCTCTTTGCAGGGTCAAGCGACGCCGGGTCAATCTCACCGAAAGGAGCAAAAGGCAGGTGTACCGAAGAAATATTCACTCCGCAGCTTTTCGCGGTTTTTGTTATCTCTCCGGCGCGGTGAACAAAGTCCAGCTTGTCGTAAAACGGAGCCAAATCCCCCGACGACAGCTCAAGCTCACAAATTCCGTTCTCTCTAAGGTCACAAAAAGATTTCTCGTTCATTGCACCCCATCCGACGGACAGCGCGCACTTCCATTCTCTGCGGTCAGTCATGTTTTTCCCTCGCTTATATAAAAAGTCGTAATATATCTTACCGAGATTATAGCATATTCACGCCGCCAAAACAAGGAATAAACCGTTATTTTAACAAAATAAAAACCTTGTCTGAGCTATTGACAAAACGGCGAATGAGGTATATAATTTAATGGAATAGTAATATAAAAAAGCTATGACGGAAAGAGTAGCCGCGTTGTTGTTTTGCAGAGAGTCGGTGCATGGTGAAAGCCGATAAACGTGCGCGTGCGAAAATCACTCCCGAGCGGCAAGGTGAGCTTTTGGTAAACCGTAAGCAAGCCGAGACGGAATCCCACCGTTACAGGGGAACACCATGACAGTGCGAGTGGTTTATGCTCATTTTTTGTGAGTTTCCCGGACTATACCCGGGCTTTTTTATTTTTACGATGAATCCTACTATTTTATCGGAGGAATTATGTATAACAAGGTGCCTGCAAACATGAATTTCGTAGAGCGTGAACATGAAACGCTGAAATTCTGGAACGACAACAAAATATTTGAAAAGCAGCTTGAAGCAAACAAGGGTAAGCGCGAATATACTTTCTATGACGGACCGCCGACAGCTAACGGAAAGCCGCACATAGGTCACGTCCTCACCCGTGTAATCAAGGATATGATACCGCGCTACCACTGGATGAAGGGATGCGACGTACCTCGTAAAGCCGGATGGGACACGCACGGTCTTCCCGTTGAAATCGAGGTTGAAAAGAAGCTCGGTCTTGACGGAAAGGATCAGATAGAGCAGTACGGTCTTGAACCCTTCATCAAGCAGTGCAAGGAATCCGTTTGGAAGTACAAGGGAATGTGGGAGGACTTCTCAGGAACGGTAGGCTTCTGGGCTGACATGGAGCATCCTTACGTCACATACGACAATACATTCATCGAATCCGAATGGTGGGCGCTCAAAGAGATTTGGAACAAGGGTCTTCTCTACAAGGGCTTCAAAATCGTTCCCTACTGCCCTCGCTGCGGCACTCCTCTTTCCGCACAGGAGGTAGCTCAGGGATATAAGACGGTAAAAGAACGCTCCGCCATCGTCAGATTCAAGGTAAAGGACGAGGACGCATACTTCCTCGCATGGACTACCACACCGTGGACTCTCCCCTCAAACCTCGCGCTCTGCGTAAATCCCGATGAGATTTATGTAAAAGTCAAGGCTGCCGACGGATACACCTACTACATGGCGAAGGCTCTGCTTGACACCGTTCTCGGAAAGCTGAAGACGGACGACGCTCCCGCATATGAGATTCTCGAAGAGATGAAAGGTTCCGCTCTCGAATACCGCGAATACGAACCTCTCTACGCCTGCGCCGGTGAAGCTGCCGCTAAACAGGGAAAGAAAGCTCACTTTGTAACCTGCGACGGCTATGTAACCATGAGCGACGGTACAGGTATCGTTCACATGGCTCCCGCATTCGGTGAAGACGACGCGAGAGTATGCCGCCGCTATGACCTCCCGTTCGTGCAGTTCGTTGACTCAAAGGGTAATCTCACTCCCGAGACTCCCTACGCCGGAATTTTCGTGAAGAAAGCAGACCCGCTGGTTCTCGATGACCTCAAGAAGGAAGGAAAGCTGTTCGACGCTCCTAAGTTCGAGCATGAATACCCGCACTGCTGGAGATGCGACACCCCCCTTATCTACTACGCGCGTGAGTCATGGTACATCAAGATGACCGCAGTCCGCGAAAATCTCATAAAGAACAACAACACCGTAAACTGGATACCCGAATCCATCGGCAAGGGAAGATTCGGCGACTGGCTTGAGAACGTACAGGACTGGGCTATCTCGCGTAACCGTTACTGGGGTACACCTCTCAACATCTGGGAATGCCCCGACTGCGGATGCCGCCACTCTATCGGAAGCATAGCAGAGCTTAAAGAGATGAGCGACAACTGCCCCGACGACATTGAGCTGCACCGTCCCTACATCGACGCGGTAACGATAAAATGCCCGAAGTGCGGAGGCGAGATGCACCGTGTTCCCGAGGTTATCGACTGCTGGTTCGACTCGGGTTCAATGCCGTTCGCTCAGCACCACTATCCTTTTGAAAACAAAGAAGTATTCGAGAGACAGTTCCCCGCCGACTTCATCAGTGAAGCTGTTGACCAGACGCGCGGTTGGTTCTACTCCCTCATGGCTATATCCACACTGCTCTTTGACAAGGCTCCATACAGAAACGTCATAGTCCTCGGTCATGTACAGGATGAAAACGGTCAGAAGATGTCAAAATCCAAGGGCAACGCCGTCGACCCGTTTGACGCACTGAACACCTACGGAGCAGACGCTATCCGCTGGTACTTCTACACCAACAGCGCTCCGTGGCTCCCGTCAAGATTCAGCGGCAAGGCAGTTCTCGAGGGTCAGAGAAAGTTCCTCGGCACTCTCTGGAACACCTACGCGTTCTACGTGCTCTACGCCGATATCGACTCGTTCGATCCCACAAAGTATAACCTCAAGGACTGCGCGCTCACCGTAATGGACCGCTACATTCTCTCCGTTCTGAACACCACCGTTGCCGCAGTTGACAAGAACCTTTTAGAATACAAGATTCCCGAGGCTGCAAGAGCGCTTTACGAATGCGTAGACGAGCTTTCCAACTGGTACGTCCGCCGCTGCCGTGAGCGTTACTGGGGTATCGACATGACTGACGACAAGGTTGCAGCTTACATGACGCTCTACACCTGCCTTGTAACTATCGCAAAAACAGCTGCTCCCATGATCCCGTTCATGGCTGACGATATCTACCGCAATCTCGTTTGCTCCGTTGACAAAAACGCGCCTATATCAGTACATCTCTGCTCCTTCCCCGAAGTTGACGAAACTCTCATCGACAAAGAGCTTGAAGACAACATGAAGAATGTAGTTGACATTGTAGTTCTCGGTCGTGCAGCAAGAAACGGCGCCAACATCAAGAACCGTCAGCCGCTCTCCACGCTTTACGTTAAGGCAGAAGGCGCTGTCGGACTCGGCTCGTTCTACACCGACATTATCCGCGATGAGCTTAACGTCAAGGAAGTCAAGGTAGTCGACGATATGTCCGCGCTGTCCTCATACTCCTTCAAGCCGAACCTCAAAACCGTCGGTCCTAAATACGGCAAGCTGCTCGGAAAGATACGAACCGTGCTCCAGAACGACGATTTTGACGGAAACGCCGCTATGGCTGAGCTGAAATCCACCGGTGTGCTGAACCTCGACCTCGGCGGAGAAAACGCAGCTCTCGAAGAAGGCGACCTTCTCATCGAAGTTAAGCAGAAGGAAGGCTTCTTCACGGTAAACGATAACGGCGTAACAGTTGCGCTAGACACCACTCTCACAGATGAGCTTATCGCGGAAGGATTCGTTCGTGAGCTTATCTCAAAGGTGCAGACAATGCGTAAGGAAGCCGGTTTCGTTGTCACCGACCACATCGCGGTATCAGTATGCGGAAGCGAGAAGGTTGAGAGCATAGTAAAGGCGTCTCCCGATGAGCTTACCTCCAGCGTACTCTGCGACAAGCTCGTGTTTGAAGAAAAAATTGACTCCGATCTCGAAAAGGATTGGGACATCAACGGCGAAAACGTTACTATTTCTGTAAAGAAGCTGTAATTCTTTCATTAATACGCATAATTATTAAAATTTTGGTAGTTAAGAGGCGAACTTGTTGTTGAGAATGCCATTAAAAAAATTTCTAAAGCTATTGATTTAAATCGGAGTTTTTGATATAATAGAGGTAAGTACAAAGGTGCAGTCATCTTTGGCATTTCCCCTATTCGGAATTGCCGCATATTTTAATATTATGGAGCGTATAATATGATATCTCGCGATGTTACAATACAGAACAATGTAGGTCTCCATGCAAGACCGGCTACATTCTTCATTCAGAAAGCTAACTCCTACAAGAGTTCTATTTGGATTGAAAAGGACGACAGAAGAGTTAACGCGAAGAGCCTTCTCGGCGTGCTTTCCCTCGGTATCGTAAAGGGAATGACAATCACTTTGATAGCAGACGGTTCCGACGAACAGGATGCACTCGACGGTCTTGCCGCACTTATCGACACAGGCTTTGCCGAATAATTTTTAAGTTATAATTAATGTAAGCTGAGCGATGGTGGTTTTCTGCCCTCGCTCACTTTATTATGTAGGAATATGCCTCAAATCTCAAAAAATATCGACTGGCTTCGGGAAAAATCCGCTTCTCTCCCCCGCACTCCCGGCGTCTACATCATGCAGAACGAAAACGGACAGGTCATCTACGTCGGCAAGTCACGCTCGCTCAGAGACAGGGTATCACAGTATTTCCACGGCGCGCATGACGAAAAGACCACACAAATGGCGGCGTCGGTGCATGACTTCAGATTCATCACCTGCGACACGGAAATGGAAGCTCTCGCTCTCGAAAACAGTCTCATAAAGCAATACACCCCCAAGTACAACATCCGCCTGAAGGACGCGAAGTCTTATCCGTACATCAGAATCGGCATAAAATCGTTGTACCCGAGAATAACCATGACGCGAAAGAGACTTCCCGACGGCGCGCTGTATTTCGGACCGTATTCTTCGACCTCGACAGTATTCACGACCATTGCTCAGCTTGAAAGAACTCTCGGCATTCCGACGTGCAAGAAGAAATTCCCGGAGGACATCGGAAAGGACAGACCCTGTGTCTACTACCAAATCGGGCGATGCATGGGAGTCTGCACGGGAGAAATATCGGCGGAGGAATACCGTGAAGCCATAGATCGTGCGGCGGAGATACTGCGCGGAGGAACACAGGACGTGATTCGCTCCCTCACCGAAAAAATGATGCGCGCGTCGGACGAGCTTGAGTTTGAAGAGGCTGCAAGATGCCGTGACGCTGTCGAAGCTCTCCGAAAGCTCGGCGAAAGACAAAAGGCTGTCGGAGATCCCACTACGGAATGCGACGTTATCGGTCTGCACATGACGAAATACGAGGGCGAGGGCGTGCGGTTCCGCGATTGCGCTACGGTATTCTACATCAGAAGCGGGTACATCACGGACAGCGAGCACTTTGTTTTCGGCAAGGACGAGATAACACTCTCCAGCGACATTTCTGAAAACGCAGACGACGACGGAGACTCACCGCTTTCCTCGTTCGTTATGTCTCTATACCAGTCGCGCGAATACATTCCGGCTGAAATACTGCTCTCATTTGAGCTGCCGGAGCACGACAGGATTCTGCTATCGGACTACCTCACCGAAAAATCCGGCAGGAAAGTGACAATACGGACGCCGAAAAAGGGTGCGTCAAAATATCTCTGCGCTATGGCGGTGAAGGATGCGGCTGACCACTCGGCTAACTATGTACGGCACGAGTCCGACCGCGAAAAAACTCTCGTCAACCTTGCGCAGATGCTGTGTCTTGAAGTCGTTCCCCAGCGTATCGAAGCTTACGATATCTCAAACCTCGGAGACGAGCACATAACAGCCGGAATGGTAGTCGCGGTTGACGGAAAGCTGAAAAAATCCGAATACCGCACGTTCAATATCCGCTCGACTGCGATACAGGACGACTACGCCTCAATGACCGAAGCTATATCACGCCGGCTCGCGCACATCGGAGAGGAAAACAGCTCGATGAGCGAATGCCCGGATCTCATACTGCTCGACGGCGGCAAGGGACATGTTTCAGTCATAAAGGAGCTTATGCGTGAAAAGGGAGTTGAGATCCCCGTTTTCGGTATGGTAAAGGACGAGCACCACAAGACGCGCACGCTCACGGACGAAGAAAACGAGCTGAACATTGCGCGCCACCCCGATGTTTTCCGTCTCATCTACGAGATCCAGGAGGAGGTTCACCGCTACACCGTCGGCAGAATGACAGGCGCGAAGAGAAAAACGCTCAAAACCTCGTCCCTCGAGAAGATACACGGCATAGGTCCGGCAAAGTCGAAGCTTCTGCTCTCACATTTCGGCTCACTGACGGCACTGAAAAATGCATCGGAGCACGAGATAGCTGACGTTCCCGGAATCAGTCAAACGGACGCGGAGAATATCTACAACCACTTCAGAGGACAAACTAAAACGAAAAATAACGGAGATTAATATGAGAATCATTACAGGAAGCGCGCGCGGAACAAAGCTCGCCACACTTGAAGGAGACGCTACCAGACCGACGACCGACCGAGTAAAGGAAGCGCTGTTTTCAATGATACAGTTCGACATTGAAGGCAGAAACGTACTCGACCTCTTCGGCGGATGCGGTCAACTTGCACTCGAAGCTCTCTCACGTGGGGCAGCCAAGGCAACGATTATCGACCAGTCGCGCGACGCTACAAATATTATCATAGAAAACGCAAAGAAAACTCATCTCTTTGATAGATGTAGAATCTCAACGGCAGACTACACCTCGTTCATACGCGGAGCCGCTAAAAAAGAGAAATACGACATAATCTTCCTCGATCCACCGTACAATACGGGACTACTCCACGCCTCGCTGAAAGCACTGCACGACGCTGAGCTTTTCGCACCGGGAGCTTACATTGTCTGCGAGACCGACTGCGACATTCCCTCAAAGGCGACACGCGCACGCAAGGACGAAGAAATCACCGCGGAATATATAATGAAGGACGTTTTCGGCGGAAGCGAGAGTCTGAAAAACGAGTTTGAAGTTATCCGCTCCACGCTCTACGGACGCACGAGAATAACTCTTCTCACTCCGAAAACAGGGGACGCCGAATGAGACGCGCTGTTATAACCGGCAGCTTTGACCCGGTAACGTCGGGACATCTCGATTTGATACGGCGCGCGGCTGACATTTTCGACGAGGTTTACGCGGTTATAGTGTTCAACGCGGAGAAAAAAAGCGGTATGTTCTCTCCCGAAGACCGACTTAAGCTGCTTGAATGCGCGATATCTGAGCTTGGGGAAAATGTTCACGCGGATATGTTCAGCGGGCTTACCTCGGACTACATTCATTCCGTGGGAGCGAAGTTCATTGTCCGCGGCGCAAGAAACGCAACCGACTACGACTACGAACAAAATCTTTCACTCATAATGAAGCGGTTTGACAGCGAGTTTGAGACGATAATACTTCCCTCTTCCCCCTCACTCAGCGCGGTTTCGTCGACCTATGTACGCGAGCTTCTTAAATACGGCTGTGACCTTGGAGACGCTGTTCCCGAGTCCTGCCGCGAGCTTATGCTGGAGCTTTACCACAAATAAAAAAATTCCCCTGCGGGTGTCGTATTCAACGATACGTCTCGCAGGGGATTCTTTTATTTAGCCGATGTACTTGAATATCTGATCCATGTAGTAATATCTGTTCCAAACATCGTCGTCATCAAATCCGTACTTTTCGAGGTTATACTTCTTGATGATGGAAGCGATGAGCGCTTTGTCACCGTATGCGCTGCGGATAAGGTCGATATATGACATTGTTCCGACTTTTGCGATAGTGGTTTCTCTCTTTTCGCCGTTGTCGTCAACTACAGCGTTTGTGAACTTAATAACCGGAATGAAAATTCCTTCAGCGCTTCTTACCCAGCCTGTGATGTACGAACGGAGATCGCCGTCGCAATACCAGTCGCGGTACCAATCCTTAACGCTGATGCAGTCCTTGTCGTATGACCAGTAACCGTCGCGGATGGTGTATTCATACGGTCCGACATAGATAAGTGTTTCGCCGCAGATTTCGGGATGAGACTTGCTGTAAACATAAACCACAACTGCGCCGTTCTTTTCAGCGGTGAGCTTATGAGAAACCTGAGTGAGGCTGACTCTCTTCGCGCCGAATTTTACGCTGAACTCAAGGTCGTCGTATTCTTTTCCGTCGGATGCGGTTACTGTGAACTTTGTGGTTTCGCCGATGTCAAGTCTCCAGCTGTCGGGAACAACGTCGAGCGTAGGATAATCCTTCTTGCCTGCCGTCTTTCTGTCAACGGTAACATGGAGCTTGAAGAACGGGATACCGCCGGTTGTGTAAACGTAAACGTCTGCAGTTCCGTTTTCTTCTGCTACAAGAGTATCGCTTCTGTAGTCATAGTAAACTACGTCTGTGTCGGTTGAGTAGAAGTACGCGTCCTTGCAGAAGGTCTTTTCCTGTCCCTCGGTCATGTAGAGGTCATAGGAGTTTTCCTTGAAGTATTTCTCAAGGGCGTCCTTCGCGTCGGCTTTGCTGTAGTACTTCGCGCCGTAGAGTCCGCAGGGTCTGCCGAAAGTTGTCTTAATCTCAAAAGGATATTTTGAAGTGTTGTCTTCCTTCTTCTGGACAAAGATGTTCGAGCCGGACTTGCTTGAAGCTGTTTTTAAGCCTGATGTAGAACCGAGGAACACGTGATTTCCCGTAGTTTTCTCTTCTACGGTTTCCTCTATAGCCGATGATTCTTTTTTGAGGGAGTCTTCGTTCTTCCAGATATTGCCTGCCGAAGCAAGTGTTGCGGTCGACGACATAAGCGTTACAGCCGCCAAAATAAACGACAGAGCTTTTACTGTTTTTTTCATAATATACTCCGGTCCTTTCACTGATTTGTTATTTTTTCTTTGAAAAGAAAATTACACCTGTACAAATTAATTATACAACACTCTTACGCTCTTGTCAATGGGATTAATTATCGTTTACAAAAATAATTATATTCCGCCGCCCGTGAATTGATTCCGCAAAAAAAAAACAGGACAGCCTGCGATACTAAATTGATACCGCACAGCTGCCCTGGGTTTTAATCAGTTCTTAAATTCGATTATCTGTTATTCGGTCTGGGTATCGGAACTACTACTCGAATGGGACGAAGATTGAATGATTCTGCCTGCTTCCACTTGATGTCTCTGAGGTTGAGCTTTTCGAGAATTGTTTCACCGCCTACGAATACCTTCTGATATCCGGCAATGTAGTTCTTTTCGGTGATTATTCTGATTCTGCCTTCGCCGTAGGGATTTGCGTAGATGCTGTCCTCGGAAACATTGCCGCCGAGTGTTTCAACCATGTAGTTTATGAGAACCTGGTTGTCAAGCATTACGTTTTCCTGAAGAACTTCGCAGCCCTTGAACATTGTATAGCCGTCACCGCCGTTGAGGAGCATATAGTTATGGGACGCGAGAGTGTATTCAGCCTTCGGGTCGATAGCTTTGCCTGCTACCATAACATTCTTAACTCTTCTTTCTCCGTCAACCATAACGAATTCGTTCTTGTCGTTACGGACTACGTGGGAAGGAACGGTAGTGTCTATCTCGTATGTGAGACCGGAAACCTGGAGGAATCCGCCTGACTCGCCTGTGTAAGGATCAGCCTTTGTAGACATTGCGCCGAGCTCGAGAGCGTCAAGAATCTGCTGTCCGGTTACCTTAACAAGGCATGCTTCGTTTCCGAACGGATGAACGTTGATTATCTGACCGTATGTAATGTCGCCGGATTCGATATTCGCTCTTACACCGCCGCCGTTTACGAATGCTATGTCAGCGCCGAGAAGTGTACGGTAAGCGTCAGCACAGAAGTCGCCGAGGTTGGTTTCACGTGTGCGGACTACTCTCTTTCCCGTCTCGGGGTCGTTTACTATGAAGTTGACTTCGGACTGTGCCACAACTGTTTCAACAAGCTCGTTGAACTGTGCTGTGATACCGTCAACAAATTCCTGTGCGGAAGCGTCGTCTTCGGGGATATCTGTGTCGAGCTTGAAGGTCTCGCCGTCTGCTGTTATTGTCATTTCGCCGAGAGCCGCGAGCTTTGTTCCTGTGGAGCTGATGTAAACCTCTTCGCCGTTCTTGTTTGTGACAGCTTCGTTTTCGATAGTGCTGTGTGAGTGACCGTCGAGGATAACGTCAATGCCGGTTGTGTTTGCGGCAACGTCTTCCGATGTCCACGGCTTTGAGGATTCGTCTGTTCCGAGGTGAGCAAGGAGGATAACCTTGTCTGCTCCGTCGGCAATTGCGGCGTCAACGGAGTTCTGAACAGCTGCGTAAAGGTCTGCACCGTCGTTTCCTTCAGCGAAAGAGTAAATGTACTCGCCTTCTTCGTTCTGGAAATACTTAGGTGTGGACTTTGTGAATGTCTCGGGAGTGGATACTCCGACAAAAGCGATCTTCATTCCGCCGGCTTCAACGATGGAATACGCGTCGAGCACGGGTTCGCCTGTTTCGAGACTTGTGAAGTTGCAGGAGAGGTATTTATACTGTGCTTCGTCTGCGATTTCAAGGAAGTTGTCCATTCCGAAATCGAATTCGTGGTTTCCGGGAATAGCGAAATCATATCCGATATCTTCCATGATGGATACAATGTACTTTCCCTTGGAGAGTGAGCCGATAACTCCGCCCTGAATAGCATCGCCGCAATCTACGAGGATGACAGTCTTGCCTTCGGACTCAAGTTCAGCCTTACGCTGTGCAACCGCCGGGTAGCCGAGAACGCCGTCAGCTCTTACATACGCGTTATGAACGTCATTGGTGTAGAGCACGACAACATCGCCTTCTCCTTCAGCCATGACTGCGGGAACAAGTGTCACAAGCATCATGACGGCGAGGAGAACTGAAAGTAATGATTTTAGCGTCAGTTTCATTTTTTCCTCCTGAAATTTAGTTTAGCTTTAACGCTAAGACTATTATAACACAAGGCGTCGACATTGTCACTATATTTCTTAAAATTTTATTTATTTTTTGCGTGTTTTTATTATAAAATTAATATATGTTTACAATAATATAAAGCGCCTACAGCTGTAATTTGCAGACGCTTTACAATTATTTGACTATTTATTCGTTATCGCGGTTCAGCAGTCGAGGGTAACTACCTTGTTGTACTTGGAGGATTCAAACGCCGCGTCGATAACTCTCATGCAGCGGAGAACCTCTCTCGGCTTAACAAGAAGCTCTTCCTTACCGTCGAGAACGTTTTTGATGTTCTTGTAGATGGAGCCCCAGTCGGTGTCAAGACCCTTGTCGGTAACTTCTGTTTCGGCAAATTCATCAATAGTTCTGATGTTTTGCTTGCGAATGTACCAGTCGTTATCGTTGTATGCGGGACCGTCGTGCTCGCTGCGGTGTTCCTTAGCTATAGTACGTACCGTAACGGAGGGATCGTCCATTTTCTGCATGATAGCGCCGCCGCGGTCGCCTTCTACCACCCATCTCGGGAGAGCTACGGGAGAGTATGTTACGACTTCCATCTGAGCTACGAGACCGCCCTCAAACTTGATGATGAGCTTGGAGTAGTCGTCAACTTCAGCGGATGCGATAGAGCGGATTGACGCGTATACGGATTCAACCTTCTTGTCGTTGTTGAGCCAGAGAAGCTGGTCGAGCATATGTACGCCCCAGTCGGGAAGCATTCCGCCGCCGTGGTCCTTCATACCTCTCCAGTTGAACATACAGCCGTTGCCGTTCGGGTTCATGATACGGGATTCGATAACATAGGGTGTGCCGATAGTGCCGTCCTCGATTATCTTCTTTATGATGCGGAAGTCGCGGTCAAATCTTCTGTTCTGGTGGATGGTGAAGAACTTGCCGGTAACTTCGGATGTAGCTATCATGCGTCTTACCTCTTCCGCGTTCATTGCGGCGGGCTTTTCGCAGATAACGTTGTAGCCGTGCTCCATTGCGAGGCAGGAATAGCGCGCGTGGTGGTTGTTTGACGTAGCTACGAGAACGAGGTCAAAGCTATGGTCAGCAAGGAAGTCCTCAACGTTGTCATACGCCTTCATGCCGAGAGAAACCGCTCTTTCACGTCTCTCTTCGCGAACATCGAATACTGCAACGGGAGTGATTCCGATGTCGTCTCTTTTGACGGTGTTGTAGTGATATTCAGCCATGCCGCCAAAACCGATAATACCGAGTTTGTGTTCCATGATAAATACCTTCCTTTTTGGAATTTATATAGTTTAAAAATTTATCCTTAGGATACTCTGAATCAATCGGATTTTTGCGATAAAAGGCTGAAATATAGGGGCTTTTGTCGCAAAAATAACATTAAATCAAAGGCTTCCTTATCTTACGTCAGCGAATGGCAGCTCGGTGAGTCTGATGTTAGTGGAGCCGTAGGGGATGAACTTTACGGTCTTTACCTTTCTGTCTACCGGGCAGGTGGAGCGAGGTTCGTGACGTGCGGTGTATCCGAATCCGTCCTCATAGCCCCAGTCGATGCTGTATACGGGAACTTCAAGCCATGTGGGAGCGTCTTCGGGTTCAAAAATGTAGTTGCCGACCTTACCTTCTTCGTGGAACTTAACGTCCTCGGAGGCAAACGCGTACTGCCAATCGGTTGTAGGTCTGTATTCCCAGTCGCAGTACGGGAACTTTCTCTCAACGCCGTCTCTTTCGTATTCGAGCATGGTCTTTTCTTCGCCTATCTTGAGCGCGTAAACCAGAGGACCGCGGCGGACATCGTACATACCTGTCGGGCGAAGCTCAAACTTAACCTCAAAATCAAGCTCAAGTGTGACAACGCTCTTGCCGCTCCACTTTCTTGTAAGAGCAACGGAAGAGCCTGGCTGTGCTTCCTCGCCGTCTATCTTAGCGGAAGAAGCGAAGGACGGGGTGCGGAGTGTGAGTGTGAATTCGGCTTCCTTATCGGTGGTAACTATGTAGTTCACGCTGCCGGAGAACGGATAGAGAGTGTCGGACTCAACCTTAACGTGAGCGCCATTCATCTCTGTTTCAACCACAGCGGGAGAAATTGCGCAGACAGCTATCTCGTTTTCGCCTTTCATGAATGTGGAGAGCGCGTACTTCGGGAAGCCCTGGTTGAAGTTAGCGGTGCAGCAGCCGAAGTTGGGTTCAAGACCGTAAAGACCGGACTCGCCGCTGTTTGTTCTGTATATCTTGTGGTTTTCGGGATTTCTTACGACAGCTATCTGGTTTGTCTGCTGGCAGTACTGATGTCCCCACATATCGGGAGTTACTGTTGCGGGGAGGGCGTTGAACGCGAGAGTTTCAAGTCTGTCCGCCCACTTGCCGCTTCCTGTGATTCCGAAGAGGACTTCATATGAGTACATAGCCTCAACTACGCCGCAGCATTCCGTTCCCTGAATGGGAGAGATACCGGAAAGGCATTCGTCGCCTGTAAAATGACCTACCGCGGTTCCGTGATACTTGAAGAGGTATTCGAGAAGAGCTTCGGAGTTTGTGTCGTCGCCTTCGTTCTTTTCAAACAGAGAGGACAGCGCGCCTTCCTTGAGAGCCATACCCATGTTTACGACGTGAGTATCCCACAGCCACTGATTGATAGGATGCTTATATGCGGGATTCTTCATGATTTCGTTGTAGTCCGTTCCCTGCTTTTTCAGCTCGCGTCCGAGTTCAAGAAGCCACTGTTCGGGATAGATTTCATATAGCGCAATAATCGGGATAAGGCACTCGAACCATCTTGTCTTGCCCCAGTCGCGGAGAGGATGCACCTTGATGTGCTCCGCAAGGTTCTTCAGCGAGTCATAAACGACCTTCGGGATTCTCTCGTCCTTTGAGCAGTCGTAGTAGAGCATGAGAACCTTATCGATGAGGAACAGCGCCCACATATCGTAGTTAGCTCTCTCTTTAAGAGTACAGGGGCAGAGCCATCCGTCCTCGCACTGACCTGCAACAATGCCGTCGATGTACTTCTTTACGCGGGCGATCATGTCCTCGTCTTCGAGAAGATATGCCATCGGTACAAATCCGTCGAGCCAGTACGGTACTCTTTCCCAACCGTCGCGGTCTCCGCCTATCCATTTACTGTCGCGGATATCGGGCCATATTTTGTCGAGGTTTCCGGAAAGTCCTTCAGCCTGAATCTCAAGCTGACGTCTGAGCCAACCTGTGGGTTTCAGCTCCGCGGGGGTAAAGTTCTGGTATTTTTTCATTATGTATTCTCCTTTTCGAGAGTATTGTCAAAGTTCTTTCGCGAGTTTTATCGCTATATCAGCTGAAATATCCGCGCTTCTTGCGGCAAATGCGGGATAATCGTCAAGTGCTTCGCCGTCCGCACTGTCGGATATCGCACGAATTATGCAGAACGGGATTTTGTTGACGTAGCATACCTGAGCGACAGCCGCGCCTTCCATCTCGCACGCGATTCCGCCGAACATTTCGCTTATTTTCCGCTTTGTTTCGCTGTCGCCGATGAATCTGTCTCCAGTGGCAATCGTTCCCATGTATGTCTTGACTCCATGCTCGTGCGCAAGAGACGCTATTTTTTCTCCAAGCTCACGGGAAGCGGGGATTTTTATTATGTTAATGCCCGATATCATTCCGACGGGGTCTCCCATGACCGATGTGTCCATGTCGTACTGCACGGCGTCGGTCGATATTGCAACGTCCCCTATCGAGAGGTTATGCGTAAGAGTTCCAGCTATGCCCGAGTTTATGATGTATTCCGGCTTGTACACGACTGCCATAATCTGTGCGCACATCGCGGCGAATACCTTTCCGATACCGCAGACTGCGCAGACGACTTCGTTTCCGCCGATTTTGCCGGAGGTATATACTACGCCACCGTATTCTTCCGTTTTTTTCTCCGTCATGGAGGATATTATTTTTTCCGCTTCAACCTTCATAGCGGCGATTATTCCGAGTTTCATTTGTTTCTCCTGTTATATTTTCATTTCGCTTCCGTCGGCGTCGGAGGGCATTCTCCAGTCTCCTCTTGGGGATAGTGCAGCTGAACCAACCTTAGGTCCGTCGGGAAGCGCGCTCCTCTTGAACTGCTGCGTGTAGAAGCGGCGGAGGAATATGTTCAGCCATTTCTTTATTGTCTCGCTGTCGAATTCATCCGCGAAAGCCGCCTCAGCCTCACGCATTATCTTGTCGGGTGTTTCGCCCCATCTCATAAAGTGGTAGAGATAGAAGTCGTGGAGGTCGTAAGGTCCTACGATGTCCTCGGTCTTCTGCGCTATCTCTCCGTCCTTTGCGGGAAGAAGCTCGGGGCTTACGGGAGTAGCTAAAACGTCTCTCAGCACACGCGCGAGGGATTCTTTGCCGCCATCTTCCGCTTCATCCGCGAAGTACGATACGATATGGCGCACAAGAGTTTTCGGCACGCCCGCGTTAACTCCGTAGTTTGACATATGGTCGCCGTTGTAGGTTGCCCATCCGAGTGCAAGCTCCGAGAGGTCGCCCGTACCGATAACAAGGCTTCCGTCGGCGTTTGCTATGTCCATGATAATCTGCGTTCTCTCCCTTGCCTGCGAGTTTTCGTAGACTACGGAGAGGTCGCTCGGGTCGTGTCCTATGTCGCGGAAATGGATGTCGACCGCTTCTTTTATGTCAATGCATCTGAAAGAGGTATCAAGCTCGAGTGCCATTATCTCGGCATTGGAGCGCGTTCTTGAAGTCGTACCGAAGCACGGCATTGTCACCGTTGTAATGGCTTTGTGGCTCATTCCCAGCATATCAAAGGCTTTGGCGGTAACGAGAAGCGCGAGAGTTGAGTCAAGTCCTCCCGAGAGCGCAACTACGCAGCCTTTTGCATGAGACGCGCGTATTCTCTTCGCAAGTCCGGCAGCCTGAATATCCGTGATACGGGAGCAGACAGCCTTTTTGTCCTCTCGTCCTCCGGGAATGAATGGGCGCGGGTTAATTATTCCTGTGATATCGGTATCTTTTATGTCAAGCGAGAACTCCGTTACAGTGTATTTTTCGGCGTATTCGGGTTTTACGGTGTTCATTCTGCGTCTGTCGTGCTCGAGGTGCATGAGGTCGCAGACGGATGTTATTATTCTGCTTTTGCCGTATTCACCCGCGAAGGGCAGAGTTTCGGCAGTCACAGCTCCGTTCTGCGCTATCATTGAGTGACCGGAGAAAACTATATCTGTAGTGGATTCTCCGACTCCGGCGTCTGCATAGACATATGCGCAGATGAGCTTACCCGACGCTGATGTGACGAGCATTTTTCTGTACGCGTCCTTGCAGACTGTTTCGTTTGACGCGGAGAGATTCACTATAACCGTTGCCCCTGCCATCGCGTGATGAGTAGACGGAGTGTCCGCCACCCACATATCCTCGCAGATTTCGGCAGACACTCTGAGCGACGGCATTTCAGCGCACGAGAATATCTGATGCACGCCGAATTTCACGTCACGTCCGCAGAATCTCACGACGGAATCAGTCCCGGGCGCGGGTGTGAAGTGGCGCAGCTCGTAGAATTCGGAGTAGTTCGGTATGTTAGTCTTAGGTACAAGTCCGAGAAGCTCACCGTTCGATACCACAGCCGCACAGTTGTAGAGTTTTCCGTATGCCGAGACGGGAACCCCGACGAACACAAGCATTTTCTTGCCTTTAGTGTGCTCGATTATGCTCTCGACTGCTCTCTCCGCGCTTTTTATGAGTGAATCGGAGAAAAACAGGTCGGAGCAGGTATATCCCGTAACCGAAAGCTCGGGCAGGGTCATAACCGCGGCGTTTTTTTCGTATGCTTCATCAATGAGACGGCATATGGATTCCGCGTTTTTTGTCGGAGCCGCAACCGATACCTCGGGAACTCCGGCAGAAAGAGTAATAAATCCGTGTTTCATATTTCTACCTTATTATATTTTAGCCTTTTATCTCGAAAAATCCGATTTATTCAGAGTGTCCTCAGCCATTCTTCCGCTGATTTTACGGCATTTGCACCGTCCGCGCAAGCTGTAACTATCTGTCTCAGTGCCTTTGTTCTCACGTCTCCCACAGCGTAAACTCCGTCAAGCGAGGTTTTGCAGTCCTCTCCCGCGACGATGTACCCGTTTTTGTCGGTCTCTATCTGTCCTCCGAAAAGCTCGGTCTCGGGGATTCTTCCTATCGCTATGAATATTCCCGCGCACGGAACAGAGCATTCTTCTCCCGTAACGACGTCCTTTATCTTCACCGACTCAACGCAGCTTTGTCCAACGATTTCTTCAACCACGGAGTCCATGACAAACTCGATGTTATCTTTTTCGCGGGCTTTATTTACGCCGTGCTGTGACGCTCTGAACTCGCTTCTGCGGTGGATTATAATGACCTTTTCGCAGATATTTGATAGGTACATCGCGTCCTCTATCGCAGTATCTCCGCCGCCGTTCACTATCACGGTCTTTCCTTTGTAGAACATACCGTCACACGATGCGCAATACGAAACTCCGCGTCCCGTGAATTCCCTCTCGCCGGGAACTGAAAGATATCTCGGTCTTGCTCCCGTAGCTATGATTACAGCTCTCGCGGAATATTCTTCCTTCTTGGTTTTAACGAGCTTTATCTCGCCGCCGAGCTCTGCCGAAACAACTTCCTCGTGCTTTATGACTGCGCCGAACTTTTTCGCCTGCTTCATCATCTTCTCGGTGAGCGAAAAGCCGTCGATTTCCGTGTATCCGGGGTAGTTTTCGATGCTTGAGGTTATTCCCATCTGTCCCCCGGGCGACATTTTCTCGAATACTGCCGAGGTATATCCCGCTCTTCCCGCGTAGATTGCAGCCGTATATCCCGCCGGTCCAGAACCTATTATGATAATATCGTACTGATTTGTGTTATTCATAAATATCCTCCGCTTCCTTCGAGTAGATTTCGGTGTAGGTGAGCTTACCTTTTATCCTCTCCGATTTCATGAGAGATATTCGCGTAATTTTCATCGCCGCCTGTTTTACCTTCGGAAGCATATTCACCTCTCGTCTGTCGACTATCATTTCTCTCGCTACCGTGACGTGCGGCTTCATCGGCTTCTCGTCATACGGTATTTCAAATTCATCGAGAGCCGCGCGCACCTTATCCGACAGCTTCACGGCGTTTTCCGTTATTCCGACCCATCTCAGCAAGCCGAAATTACCGCATCCGTTTGTCTTGATGGTGAACGGCTTGAACTCCACCGTGTCGAGCGCGGCTTTCACCTTGTCCGCGTCCTTGTATTCGCCGATAAACGCGAGCGTCAGGTGCAGGTTTTCGTCGGTCGTCCAGTTTATGTGCGGGTCGTCCTTGAACTCACGCAGCTTGTTTCGGTATTCGATTATCGTATTTTTAAATTCTTCCGTAAAGTTTACGGCAACAAACAGTCTCATTCAGTTATCCTATATCATATTATTTGCTATTTTTCGTGCAATTTCACCGCACAGCTTTTCGGTTTCGTTTATAAATCTCGCTATGTGGAATCCGTCAGCCGAGGCGTGGTTCACCTGCACAGACAGCGGCATCATGACCCGTCCGCCCTCTTCCCTGAACTTTCCCCAGCACACTATCGGCAGAAGCGAGTACATTTCCGTCTCCACTCCGACAGACGTAAAGTGCCGCCACGGAATGCATGAGGCTTCAAACACGTTCTCTCCGCACGGAACCGCCTGAATATTCGACCTTTTCGCTCTTTCTATGTCCTCGCGGCAGTTTTTTGAGAATTCGGCAAAGTCGCTTTTGTACACCGTGAACGCCGAGGTATAGCTTTCTCCGCTTTCGTGAAAGATATTGTGTGCGATATCGACTCTGTCATACACGGCGGGCATGGGAAACTCGTATTCGGGAGAATCCACCGCTTTCATTTTAAATTCGTCATGGGCGTTTATCACAGCCGCGACCGCGTAAAGCACGCTGATATAGAACGAAACTCCGCTTTTCTTGCAAGCCTTATATAACTCCGTCACATCAATATCGTCGCACATTGACACCGCGCACGGAACTTCATCGTAGAAATGTCTGAACGTCTCGTATCTGCTCCATGAGTGCGTATCTATCAGCCTGTATTCCATATAATCCTCTGTAATTTCACATTCTATCATATTATACACTATCGTACCGGATTTTACAATAAATCAAACAAATTTCATGCGACAGAAAAACATAATTTACAGACATTTTTTGACACAAACAAAACGCGGCTCAGGCACAATAATACCCAAACCGCGAAATATTAAATTTAGTCGGGATCAAAGTCAAAGGTCTTAATTCTCTCGTATTCCTCTTCGGTTATGGGGAGAACTGTGCCGTGCTTGAATCTGTAGGGGAATGTGAAGTCCTCTTCGTCTCTGAGGAACACGCCCTTTGAGATATCTTCGCTGACAAACGGAACATAACCCTGCTTCTTTCCGCGCGCACCGTAGAAGTCGAGCATGAGGGCGTATTTACCGTCGCGGAGCTTATATATAGCCGCCGCTTCATAGAGATTTGGCTGATTGCGGCTGATTTCTTCGTCAAAGGCGTAAACTCTTTCGTAAGGTCCGAGAAGCTCGTTTGAGCGAAGCATGATGTTGCGGCTCGGATCTCCGGCTTTGACAAACAGATAATAAACGCCGTTTTCTTCATAAATCGCAGAGTCGATAACGCCGCCCTTTTCATATCTGTAAAGAAGCTCCGGCTCACTGAAGTTTACGAAATCCTTTGTTCTCGAATAGAAAATCGCCATTTCGTAGTTGTTTGCCTTTTCTGACGCCGAGAAGTGAATCACGTAGTCGTCGTTCTTTCTGTCATAGGTGATATCCGGCGCCCAGCGGCATCCAAACTTTTCTTTTCCTATAGGGATAAGCGTCTGCTCCGACCAATGAACAAGGTCGTCGGAGTACCAGAATGCAAGGTTTTCGCTGCCGTGATGGCAAATCTCTCCCCACGAGCCTTTGTATTTGTTTCTCATACCGTAGGCAAGGCTCAAGTCCGTTGCGGCTATGACGAATTTGTTGTCTCCGTAGCGTGCTATAGCGCAGTCGCGTACTCCGAAGTCGCCGTGCATTGCCCAAAGAATCGGCTTGCCTCCGTAGACTTCTTCCCAGTGATAGCCGTCGCGGCTGATTCCGAAATAGACCTGTTCGCCGTCCGGTGTGGATTTTTCTCTGAAATGGACGAAAAGGTAGCAGTTTTTCTTGTTGTCTGACATAAGTGCAGCCTCCGTTATGTTTGTTTGGCTACATTATACATGAAAGCGGTGCGAGATTCAAGTCATTTCATTCAGATTAAATGATTAATTTACGTCGTTTATTTTATAAAGTCCTTGATTTTGTCACTCTCACGTCTCTCAAAGTCCTCTATTGCCCCACAGAGGTGAAGCGCGTCAGAATCGCATCCCACAGCCGACATTTCCTCACGCTTTTTCACGAGGGAGTCAAGCCCCATTCTCGTTCCCTTCTCTATCATCTCCGCAATGTGGGAGTCGGAGGAGTCAAACATGGTGTTCATCGCAATACCGCCGCGCGACATGAGCTTTTTTATCAGCTTCGGCTCTTTCGGATCTATCGAGCGTTTTCTCAGCTGCTTTTCCGTCTCACGTGTGTATGAGGCGTACTCTTCTATCTGGTTTGTCACGTTTGAGAGCAGGAATTTGTCCTTAATCATCGGTATAACCGACACGAGATTTTCGCTGCCCATCGTGACGTTGCGGTACATCTCCGACAGCAGCTCTACCGTGGAGTTGTTTTTTTCGTTTACTTTGTTTGTGCTTGCTTCCGTTTTCACGCCGACCTCACTGAATAATAAATTTGGTTTTACCCGATTCTATTATTCCCGTGAAGATAAAAATAAAACCCGCCTATGTTTTCCGTAAATAAAACGCCCGAACCAAAGCATTGTAACCTTGTTCCGGGCGAGATATTATTTTGTGGTTTTGCCGAGCTTAAACAGTTTTTTGAAAAACGGTATCGCAAAACGCGGACTTTTCCATACTACTACTTTCATCGTGAACCTCCGAAATGCAGCTTTGTTATCAGTATATACAGTCCGACCCTGTTTCGTTACCGTTTGCTCGTGACAAGAAGCGCCGCTCCCTCGATTTTTATAACGGCGTAGTCTCCATCGACCTCATTGCTTACCGCATACGGGCGCTGTCTTACCAAAGTGGCGTTGTTCAGGGGATATTTGCATCCGTATTCGGTGACAGTACATTTGTCAAGCGCGAATATCGAGAAGTACCCGCCGTCAGCCTTGACCGTCACTGTTTCGTCAAGAATTACCTGCACCGTGTTCTCTCCGTCGGTCAGCTTCACGCGGATTCCCTGCCGTCTGAGGTCCTCGAGGTAGAACACGTTCGAGATTGAGTGGTCGATTCTTCCGCCTGTTCCGCCGACGATTGTAATATATCTGCATCCGTTGTCTTTTGCGTATTCGCAGGCGAGCATTGTGTCGGTGACGTCCTTTTCGCAGGCTACACGAAGCGTGTTCATCTCCGGCGGGAGCTTGTCCTTGTATGAGTCGAAGTCTCCCATTGTAATGTCGGGAGTTATACCAAGCTTTTGTGCCGTCATATATCCGCTGTCAGCCGCGATTTTCAGGTCGACAGACTCCGGCAGCAGATTTTTCGCCGCTTCGACATTGCAGTATCCGCCCGTTATAACGAGAGCTGTTTTTCTGTCATTCATCGTCTTTTCCATTCAGGTACACTCCTTTGCTCTTCAAATATTCTGACGTAGCTGTCATGTCTCGATGGTGATATTTTGCCGTTGTTCATTTTTTCGATAACCGCGCAGCCTTCTTCACGCAGGTGGGTGCATTTTGTGTATCTGCACTTTCCTATGCAGTCGTCAAACTCACGGAAGCTGCCCGCAAGCTCGTCGTACGGGAAAAAGTTGAATCTTGTGAAGTCGAGCATTGAAAATCCCGGTGTATCCGCGAGCCAGAACGTGTTTCCGTCAAGCTCTATCGGATAAAGCTCAACGTGGCGCGTGGTATGCCTGCCTCTTTCGGTTTTACGCGAGACTTTGCCGGTAGTCAGCTCAAGATGGGGGAACAGCGCGGTCATGAGAGTAGATTTTCCCGCCCCGGACACACCTGCAAATGCGCCGCTGACGTGTTCTCTTCCGTCCTTCTGGGCAGAGACTGATTTGATATAGTTCATCAGCTCTCCTACGCCCTCTCCGCTTGCCGCGCTCAGCATGAAAACTGAATATCCGGCGGTTTTGTATATCTCGGCTATCTCCCGTGCTCTCTCCGGCGCGATGTCGGCTTTGTTTATAACTACGACCGTCTCGATACCGTAGTTTTCCGCGATAACGGTGAGCTTGTCGGCAGTCAGCAAATCAGGTTCGGGAGACGCCGCGGGAATTACAGCGAAAAGGTAGTCGAGGTTGGAGAGTGCGGGACGTATCATTATACTCCTGCGTGGGAGGATTTCATCTATTACAAAGTCAACCTGCACGTCCTTCGCCTTTCCCTTGTGCTTGTCGTGCCCGTCTTCTTCCTGCTTTATTTCGTCCGAATTGTAGTCCGCGAGCGGCTTCACTGCAACGTCGTCTCCTACAGTAGGGGTTAGTTGCTCATGTCTGAAAGCACCGCGCGCACGGCACAGCACCTCTTCGGGAGCATATCCGTCGTTTGTTTTGATTCTTACTCCGTAAAGTCCGCCTACTCCACGGGTTATGATTCCTCTGAAGCTGTTATTGTTCATCATTCAGAGCCTTTGAAAAGATTTCCGCCGCCGCTTGAAACAAGTCCCGAGTTGTCGTTTTGAAACCAGTCGTCCTCGTTGTCTGAAGGAGCTGTTTCGGTTTCCTCATAGTAATTGTCACCTCCGGAGCTGTTATCGGTTTCATCATGAGTCGGCTTGGTTTCTGCGGGAGTTGTCTCGGGAGCGGAGTTCATGTCGGATACGCTCGGCAGAGTTTTACCGTTTCCGGAATATGACGCGCCGCCGCTCACCTTGAAGTCAACGGACGAATACTGCGGAACTTCAAGCCATGCCGTAACGCTCTGCTCAACCACAGATCCGGCTGTCATATCGGATTTTACATATGTTACATCGCCGACGGTAAGGTCGTATTCCATAAGACGTATGAGAGTCTGCGCTTCGCTGAGTCCTACGAAATTCGGGACCATCGTCTTCACAACGTCAACGCCTTGGCTTATATAAATAGTTACGCTCTCTCCTTCGGCTACTACGGTTCCGGCAGGCGGTTCGGTCTTTACCACATGACCTACCTCATACACATCGCTCGGAGTATATTCAAGCGACACCTTCAGTCCTTCCTTACGGAGAGCGGCTTCCACTGTACGGTAGTCTATCGCGGTGTAGTCGTCAAGCGTTATCGTTTTTTCTCCGAGACTGACCGTGAGCGTTATCTCACACTTCTGCTTGCCGGGGAGAATCTTTTTCACTTCGTTTGCACCCGGCTCCTGCGATATTATCTTGCCTTTTTCGACTGTCGGGCTGTATTCGTATATCACATCGGCGAGGGTGTATCTCTCACTCTTTGCGAACCAATCCTCAAGCTCGGTGGAGTAGTAACCGTCTGCGAATGTCTCAACCGGGATCTCGATATAGCTGTTGGCAGTGCCGTTTATGAACAGCTTATCGACAAGGTAATAGCCTGATATTCCCGCTGTGACTATGAACGCGAGCGTTACTCCCATGATTATCGGGAACATTGAACGGCTTGTTTTAGGCTTAGGTGCGCCGTCGCTTTTCGCCTGCTTTGCCTTTGCGTTCTTTGAGTTTTTGTTTTCTTTAAATATGATTTTCGGATTTTCTCTCAGTTTTAAGAGCTGACCGAGCATTTCTTCCGCGCTCTGGTATCTCTCGTCGGGGGATTTTTCCATAGCGCGCAGAATAATCTGTTCAAGTCCGAGGGGAATGTGCGGGTTAATCTCTCTCGGCGGAGTGGGCGTATCGTTCACCTGCATGAGAGCAACCGACACCGGTGTTTCCGCTGTGAAAGGAAGCGAGCCCGTCGCCATCTCATACATCATTACGCCGAGGGAGTAAAGGTCGCTTCTCGCGTCTATCTCACCGCCCGTGACCTGCTCGGGACTGATATAGTACACCGTTCCGATAGCCTTGTCGGTCATTGTAATCGTCTCCGCGTTCGGGAGCTTTGCTATGCCGAAATCCATGACCTTTATTACGCCGTTTTTCAGAAGCATGATGTTCTGCGGCTTTATGTCACGGTGGATTATTCCCTTTTTGTGAGCATGGTCGAGTGCGCGGAGTATCTGTGTCGTGTAGCTGATTATCTCACGGAGATTTAAAACCTCTCTGTGCTCCATGTAGTTTTTGAGCGTGATGCCCTCGACAAACTCCATGACGATATACTTGATGTTTTCCCTTGTCGAGACGTCATAGACGTTCACTATATTCTGGTGCGAAAGCATGGAAACAGCGCGCGACTCGTTTTCAAACCTTTTAACGCTCTGCTCATCCTCGGAAATCTCATCCTTGAGTATCTTTACCGCGACAACTCTCCGCATAAGAAGGTCGGTAGCTTTAAAAACTATTGCCATACCGCCGATTCCGATGACGCGCTCTATCCGATAACGGTTATCGAAAACAAGTCCGACGTATTTTTCATATAATTCCATCATAATGTGAGCTCTCCGAAATCAAACAGACAAGAGGACTGCCGTAATATTGTCGTTTCCGCCGCGCCTGTTTGCCTCGTCTATAAGCTCACTGCACGCCTTTTCTATGTCATCGGAGCTTCTTATATTTCCGACAATGCCGCTTATCTCATCCGGGTCGACAAGATTCGAGAGCCCGTCGGAGCAGAGTACCGCACAGCTTCCCGTCGGCATATCGTGGCTGAAAAGATCCGCACCGACTGTTTTCTCGATTCCGACAGCGCGTGTGATAAGGTTTTTGTTGCGCGACTTTTTCGCTTCCTCGACCGTCATCTTTCCTTGATCTATGAAGTACTGAACATATGAGTGGTCGTGCGTGACCTGAGTTATCTTGTCTCCGTTTACCACATAAAGTCTGCTGTCTCCAACATTCACCACATACGCGTGCTCGCCCGAGATTATGCATCCGACAAGCGTAGTACCCATTCCCGAAAGAGAAATGTCTCCCGAGGCACGTCTGTACACTGCGCGGTTGGCTTCCGTTGCGGCGTCGGAGAGAAGGTCGAGAATATCCTCCTCGCTCATTCCGAAGAATTCCTTGTGCTTTTTCTCGTATTCATCTACACGTGCGGCAAAGGTTTCGGCGGCAAGTGCGGAGGCTACGTTTCCCCCGTTCGCACCGCCCATACCGTCGCACACTACGGCAAGCAGCACGTCGGGTGAATATTTCTTTATTATAAAGTTGTCCTGATTAACGGCACGTCTTCTGCCTACATCTGTCTTACCGTAAAATAACATGATTTTCTCCCTGCCTTATAAAATGTGGGGTAAGTGCTGTCCGACCTATAATTTTTAACTTCATATTATTATAATATAAAAATATAAATTATTCTACTGTATTTATTAAATTTCGGTGTTTTCGGTAGTTTTTTCCACGGTATTTCCGCCGTTTTCACGCAGTTTTCTAAGTCTGAGCTGTCCGCACGACGCGTTTATGTCGGAACCCAGACGGCGGCGTATCGTTGCGTTGACTCCTTTTTTCGTGAGTTCATCCGCGAAGGCTCTCGCTCTCTCACGTCCCGGAGTTTTAAGTCCTGTTTCGCTTACCTCGTTGAGCATGATGAGATTGACGTGAGACGGTGCGCGCATTCCGTTTTTTATGACTGAGGCAAGCCTGTCCGCGTCATGTGCCGTGTCGTTTTTGCCGGAGATGAGAGTATACTCAAACGAAACTCTGCGTCCGGTTTTCGCAAAATAATAACGGCACGCTTCCATCAGCTCCGATATGTTGTATCTCTTGTTCACCGGCATGAGCGCGCTTCTTGTTTCGTCGTCGGAGGCGTGAAGAGAAACGGACAGCGTAACGGGAAGTCCTTCATCGGCGAGCTTTTTCACTCTCGGTGCAAGTCCGCAGGTGGATAAGGAGATATGTCTCAGTCCTATGCCCAGTCCGTCCGGGTCAGACACGAGGTGAAGGAATTTTATCACGTTGTCGTAGTTGTCGAGCGGCTCTCCGATTCCCATCATAACTATGCCGTCAACTCTCTCTCCCGTATCGTGAGTTACAGCCGCGGCCTGCCCAAGTATCTCCGATGGGGTGAGATTGCGCACTCTTCCGTTCAGTGTAGACGCGCAGAACTTGCATCCCATCGCACAGCCTGCCTGAGAAGAGACGCAAAGGCTTGTTCCGTGCTCGTAATGCATGAACACGGACTCCACACACTCGCCGTCGATAAGCGAAAAGAGGTATTTCACAGTTCCGTCAATTGCCGAGACATATTTTTCGACGATTTTCGGAAGCCTGTATTCACATTCGTTTTTCAGCTTTTCGCGGAAGGATTTCGAGAGATTGTTCATCCCGTCTATCTCTTCCCCGCGCGACATCCATGTGAAAAGCTGCGCCGCACGAAATTTTTTCTCGCCGAGCGATTCAACAACGGGAACAAGCTCTTCCTTCGTCATTGACATTATGTCCGGCTTTTTTTCTGTTTCAGTCATTTTATTCTAATCATTCTCGCGGCAAAGAATCCGTCGCATCCGTCCCTGTGTGGGAGGAATGTACGCATACCGCCGCATAAGTATTCGTTTTCTTCAAGCTTAAAGCTGTCGTTTGAGTCGAGGAACGCCTTTACCACGCCCTCGTTTTCGTCGGGATTCAGCGTACAGGTGGAATAAACTATCACGCCGCCTACCCGAACATACTCCGCCGCTCCTTTCAGCACGTCAAGCTGTATTTTCGGCAGATTTTCAATATCTTTTATGTTTTTATACCGTATCTCCGGCTTCTTTGCGATAACTCCGAGACCAGAGCACGGCGCGTCGCAAAGCACTCTGTCAGCACGTCCGACAAGCTCTTCCTTGGGTTTTCGAGCGTCGCGTGCTTCCGTTTTTATTATATGAATGCCGAGCCTTTCCGCACCCTTTTCGACAAGAGAGAGCTTATTTTTATGCAAATCGAATGAATATACCGCGCCCTCGTCCGTCATATCAATAGCCATCGAAAAGCTCTTTCCGCCGGGACACGAGCAGGTATCCACAACCGTTTCCCCCGGCTTTGCTCCGACTGCCAGAGACGTTATCCGTGACGCTTCATCC
>Ga0129314_1000300_pt1 | contig 57835 bp, 54 predicted proteins | sample O1111metagenome_FD_94431 | JGI IMG/M metagenome (GOLD analysis project Ga0129314, IMG submission 94431) | Orangutan individual fecal microbial communities from fecal samples from Wisconsin, USA - O1111 metagenome | ecosystem: Host-associated > Mammals > Digestive system > Large intestine > Fecal... | reverse complement strand
CGCCGACAAGTTCCAGCAGTGGCTGCTCGAGGAGTTTAACGACAACGGCGAGACCGTGATGATGGCCCCCGGCGGCTCGATGTATGCAACGCCCGGCAAGGGCAAAAACGAGGTCCGCATGGCCTACGTCATCGAAAGTCACAAGCTCGAGCGGGCCATGGACATTCTTAAAAAGGCTATTGAGGTCTATAACGCGAGATAAACTGAGAGAAAGAGGAGAGAGAAGCAATGATCCGTCATATCGTCATGTGGAAGTTCCGCGAGGGCACCGAGGAAAAGGCCAACGAGTTTCTGACGAAGCTCGCCGCGCTGGACGGCGTGATCCCGCAGATCAAAAAGTGCGAGGTCGCAAGAAACGTCGGCGAGGGCAACTACGACGCCGTGCTCGTTTCCGAGTTTGAGAGCATGGACGATCTAAACGCCTACAAGGTCGACCCCCGCCATGTCGCCGTGAGCGACATCTGCAAGTCCATCCGCGCCGACCGTGTGGCCGTGGACTACGAATTCTAATCAAAAGCAAAGAGCGCCGTAAGGCGCTCTTTGCTTTTGAGGGGGATTGCGCTCCGCGGCAGCGCACGCGCCGTAGGCGCGCACGTTTGCGGAGCGAGAGGAGTTTTTTCTGACGCGCATGTCGTCAGAAAAAACGATCTCAATTTTTTCACGCCCGCGGGCGCAAAATGGTTTTGATTATTTTTTGTCGCGACCTGCGCGTGACAAAAAATACTTTGCGCGAAGCGTGTGTCGCAGCCACCCTACGGGTGGCAAGGCACAAAGCGCAGCGAAACTTTTTCAAAAAAGAGGCCATTTATGGCCTCTTTTTTGAGCTGCAACTGCTGGTTGCTAAGTTTTCAAGCCCGCTTGGTGGACTTTTTGCAGCTTTTTTGCTAAGCTGAACGCAGAAATTCTGTAAAGGAGAACCCCTCACATGACACTGGGAGAGAACATTGTGCGCCTGCGCACAGAGAAGAACTGGTCGCAGGGCGACCTTGCCGACGCACTGGATATTTCGCGCCAGAGCGTTTCCAAATGGGAAACGGACGCATCCGTGCCAGAGCTTGAAAAGCTTTTAAAGCTCTCCGAGCTCTTCGGCGTGACGCTTGACGAGCTGGTGCGCGGCGAGGACGCGCCGAAAGCGGAAGCAGCCGCGCCCGCGGCACAGGCGGTACCCGCCTCTTTCACGCCGCAGACTTCGTCCGAGCAGGAAAAACGCCACACCATTGTGGGTACGATCTTATTGGGCATCGGCGCGGTCCTTTTGCTCACCTGTCTAATACTTGCCGGTGATCTGCTGGCGGGGCTGATCTATGGATCGCCTTTTTTCCTCTGCGGCATCATCTGCTTTACGGTGAAGCATCGCACGGGCCTGTGGTGCGGCTGGGCGGTCTATGCCTGCGTCGATCTCTACCTCCGCTTTGCGACCGGTCTTTCGTGGACGACCGTCTTTATGACGCATCTCTGGACGCCGGAGATGAACTATATGCGCCTTGCCATCTCGTGGGTGCAGCTCCTTGGTATGCTTGTGATGACCGTCTGTACGGTGTGCTCCTACCGCACGCTCAGGCTGAGCGCGACGAAAAAAGAGGTCACATGGCTTGCTGCCGGCTGGTTTGCCGCGCTTGTCGCGCTGCCGCTCTTGATGAGCTACGGCGTCATGCCACTGCTGCTCGATGATTTCGGCAATTACAGCAATATTTCGCCGTACTTCCTTCTGAATGACGTCTACAGCTACGCGCGCCTTGCGCTCGTCAATGTTCTTCTCGTGCGTTCACTCGCCGTATGGCGCGTGAAACGGGAAGAGAAGAAAGCAAATAAGTGAATCAGATGCAAAAAAAGCGAACCGCGCCGCGGTTCGCTTTTTTTGATGCAAATATGACTTACTTCTTGCTCTTTTCCAGCGCGGCAAGCTTGAGGCAGCAGCAGAATACCGCCATCGCCTGCTCGAGCTCTTCGACCGGCGGCAGCGACGGAGCGACGCGGATGTTGCTGTCGAGGGGGTCGTGTCCGTACGGATAGGTCGCGCCCGCGCTCGTCATCACAACGCCCGCTTCCTTGCAGAGTGCCAGTGTGCGCTTGGCAAGGCCGGGGGCCGTGTTCACGGAGACGAAGTAGCCGCCCTTGGGCGTGTGCCAGCTCGCAATGCCGAGCGGCGCGATCTCGCGCTCGAGCGTAGAGACGACCATGTCGAACTTCGGCTTTAAGATCCTGGCGTGCTCCTTCATCAGCGCGAGCGTGTGATCTCTGTTTTGCAGGTACCTGACGTGGCGAAGCTGATTCATCTTGTCGAAGCTGATGGCCTGAATGCCGATGAGCTTGCACATGTACTCCATGTTGGCCTCGCTGCACGCAAAGCAGGCGACGCCTGCGCCCGGGAGCGTAATTTTGCTCGTGGAGGCGAACTCGAAGACCATGTCGGCGTTGCCGTACTTCTCGCACTCGCTCAAAATGTCCTTGAACGGGACAAAGTCGCCATCGAACTCGTGGACGCAGTAGGCATTGTCCCACATGAGGAGGAAGTCCGGCGCGGCAGGCTTCATCTTTGCGATGCGCTCAACGGTCTCGTCGGAATAGATGATGCCGTCGGGGTTCGAATACTTCGGCACGTTCCACATGCCCTTGACGCTCGGGTCCCTGATGAGATTTTCGACAATGTCCATGTCGGGGCCGTTTTCGGTCATGGGAATGGTGATGAGCTCAAAGCCGAAGCTCTCGGTCACCTTGAAGTGGCGGTCGTAGCCCGGCGCGGGGCAGAGCCACTTGACGATCTCTTCCTTGCACCACGGCCGTTCGCTGTGCAGCAGGCCGTGCGTGTAGGCCTTGGAAACCGTGTCGTACATGAGCTGGAGGCTCGAGTTGCCGCCGGCGAAGACCTGAGAGGTCTTGCAGCCGAGGATATCAGCGAACAGGGCGCGTGCGCTCTCCAGGCCCTTGAGCTCGCCGTAGTTGCGGGCGTCCACGCCGCCGTCTACGCAGTCCTCAGGCTTGCTCAGCGCGGTCAGAATGCCGCTGACGAGGTCGAGCTGCTTCTTGCTCGGCTTGCCGCGCGACATGTTGAGCTTGAGGCTCTTGGCCTTCCAGCCCTCGTATTCAGCGGATACCTTGTCGTATTCCCGCTGCCATTCGGCGGCGGGCAGATCCATGTAGCCCATTGTGAAGTCTCCTTTTCCATTGGTGGGATTTGATGAGGAAAATTATAGCACGGCCCCGGGAGAAATACAAGTGTCCGCATGAAAGAAGCATTGTTCCTAGACAGGGCGCTGCGACAGATGGATTTCCTTGGTCGATTTTCGTTATCCCATTCAAAACAATCATGGGTCGTCATGAGAAAATTGTTGAAAACGCGAAGATGAGCGCGATATAATAGACCACAGTTGCCCCAACCAACTGATGGAGGAAGAGAATGAATACAAACAGAGAAAGGGTGCTGTCGATCATCGCTGCGCACGGGAGCGACAGCTCCGGCCTGATCGCCATTTTACAGGACGTGCAGGCGGCGTACAACTACCTCAGTGAGGAGAACCTCACGCTCATTGCCGATACGCTCGGCATCAGCATTTCCAAGGTCTACAGTGTGGCGACGTTCTATGAGAACTTCTCGCTCGAGGCCAAGGGAAAGCACATCATCAAGGTCTGCGCGGGCACGGCGTGCCATGTGCGCAAGTCCGGCCCGATCTATGACGCAGTGCACGAGTATCTGGGACTGCACGGGAAGAAAAAGACATCGGACGACGGCCTTTTCACGCTGGAAACGGTCGCCTGCCTCGGCGCGTGCGGCCTTGCGCCGGTCATGACGATCGACGGCGAGGTGCACGCGAAGATGGACCCGGAGACGGCGCTTGGGCTGCTTGCGGAGATCCGTGCAAAGGAGGATGCGCAGAATGGCTGAACTGACAAGAGAGAGCCTGAACGCACGGCGCGTGCAGGCCAAGGCGCTGCTGGCGGCCGATCGGCGTGAGATCCTCGTCTGCGCCGGTACGGGCTGCATCGCGGGCGGCTCGCTGAAGATTTACGACTATTTGAAGGCGGAGTGCGAAAAGCGCGGGCTCAAAACGCGCATTGCGCTGCGCGATGAAAATGGCGGCGACGACGCTATCCACTTCAAAAAGAGCGGCTGCCACGGCTTTTGCGAGATGGGCCCGCTGCTCGAGATCAAGCCCGAGGGCGTTCTCTACACGCACGTCAAGCTTGAGGACTGCGACGAGATCATCGAGCGCACGATCCTCGGCGGCGAGATCATCGACCGCCTTCTCTACGAGCTGGGCGGCGTGAAGTATGAGGGGCACAACGAGATCCCCTTCTATGCCAAGCAGCAGCGCGTGGTGCTGGAAAACTGCGGCACGACCGACGCGGTGGACATTGACGAATACCTTGCCCACGACGGCTATGTTGCCTTTGAAAAGGCGCTTTTTGAGATGACGGACGAGGAGATCTGCCGTGAGATCCTCGATTCCGGCCTGCGCGGCCGCGGCGGCGCGGGCTTCCCCGCGGGCAAGAAGTGGGACAGCGTCCGCCGCCAGCCTAAGGGAAAGAAATATGTGGTCTGCAACGGCGACGAGGGCGACCCCGGCGCGTTCATGGACCGCTCTGTGATGGAGGGCAACCCTCATTCGGTCATCGAGGGCATGATGATCGCCGCGCTTGCCGCCGGCAGCGACGAGGGCTACATCTATGTCCGCGCGGAGTATCCGCTGGCGGTGGAGCGCCTGCGCATCGCCATTGCCAGAGATGAGGAGCTGGGTCTGCTCGGCGACAACATCATGGGCACGGATTTCTCCTTCCACCTGCATATCAACCGCGGCGCGGGCGCCTTCGTCTGCGGCGAGGGCAGCGCCCTGACCGCATCGATCGAGGGCAAGCGCGGTATGCCGCGCGTCAAGCCGCCGCGCACGGTGGAGCAGGGCCTGTGGGCAAGACCCACGGTGCTCAACAACGTGGAGACCTATGCCAATGTTCCATGGATCCTCCTGCGCGGCAGCGCGTGGTTCCACAGCATCGGCACGGAAAGAAGCCCCGGCACCAAGGCCTTCGCCCTGACGGGCAACGTTGTGAACACGGGCCTTATCGAAGTGCCGATGGGCACGACGCTGCGCGAGATCATCTTCGATATCGGCGGCGGCATCAAGGACGGCAAGAAGTTCAAGGCAGTGCAGATCGGCGGCCCCGCGGGCGGGTGCCTGACGGAAGAACACCTCGATATGCCGCTCGACTTCGACTCGCTCAAGAAGGTCGGCGCGATCATCGGCTCGGGCGGCCTTGTCGTGATGGACGAGAGCACCTGCATGGTTGAAACGGCGCGCTTTTTCATGAGCTTTACGCAGAACGAATCCTGCGGCAAGTGCGTGCCCTGCCGCGAGGGAACAAAGCGGATGCTCGAAATTCTGACGCGCATCGTCAACAACGAGGGAAGCCTTGAAGACCTCGACCTGCTCGAAGAGCTCTCCCGCACGATCACCGAAACGGCGCTGTGCGGACTCGGCCAGGCCGCGTGCAATCCGGTCGTCAGCACGCTTAAATACTTCCGCAAGGAATACCTTGCCCACGTCGTCGACCACCACTGCCCGATCTGCAACGGCCGCAAGCGCCGCCTTGTCATCAAGCCGGAGCTGTGCAAGGGCTGCGGCAAGTGCAAGCGCAACTGCCCGATGGAGGCGATCTCCGGCGAGATCCGGATGCCGCACGTCATCGACAATGAAAAGTGCATCCACTGCGGCGCGTGCTGGGGCGCGTGCCCGTTCGGCGCGATCGACGCCATCGAAGAGGAGGGTTGAGAGAAATGGCAAAGGGGATCATGATCATTGACGGTCAGCGCGTCACGTTCGACGGCGAAAAGAACGTGCTTTCCGTCATCCGCAAGGCGGGTATCGAAATACCGACGTTTTGCTATTACTCCGACCTCTCCGTTTACGGCGCGTGCCGGATGTGCGTGGTGGAAAACGAAGAGACGGGGAAGATCGATGCGAGCTGCTCAATGGAGCCGCGCGACGGAATGCGCATCCGCACGAACAGCGCAAGGCTCTTAAAGCACCGCCGCGTCATTCTGGAGCTGCTGCTTGCCTCGCACAACTGCAACTGCACCACCTGCGAAAAGAGCGGCCACTGCCACTTGCAGGCGCTGGCGCAGCAGTTCGGCGTGCGCAAGATCCGCTTCCCGGATACCCGCGAGCACTTTGCGATCGACAATACCTCGCCCGCCGTGCTGCGCGACCCGAACAAGTGCATCCTCTGCGGCGACTGTGTGCGCGTGTGCGAGGAGATGCAGGGCATGGGCATTCTGAACTTTGCCTTCCGCGGCAGCAACGCACAGGTCATGCCAGCCTTCGACCGCCGGATGAGCGAGACGAAGTGCGTCAGCTGCGGCCAGTGCGCGGCGGTCTGCCCCACGGGCGCCATCACGGTGAAAAACCAGATCGGCGAGGCGTGGCGCGCCATCCACGACCCGAAAAAGCGCGTGGTCGTGCAGATCGCGCCGGCGGTGCGCGTGGCCGTGGGCGAGGCCTTCGGCCTGAGCGCGGGAGAAAACGAACTCGATAAGCTCGTCACGGCGCTCAAGCTCATGGGTGTGGACGAGGTGTACGACACGACCTTCGGCGCGGACTTTACGACGATCTCGGAATCCGAGGAATTCCTCGCGCGGCTGAAGCACGGCGGCCCGTTCCCGATGTTCACCTCCTGCTGCCCGGCGTGGGTGAAATACCTTGAAAACGAGAACCCCAAGTATCTCAAAAATATCTCCACCTGCAAATCGCCCATGGAGATGGTGGGCGCGATCTTCCGCGACAAGTACGCCGCGAAGGACGCGCTCGACGGCCGCACGACCTATCACATCGCCATCATGCCCTGCACGGCGAAGAAGATGGAGGCCGCGCGCCCCGAGTTCATCCATGACGGCCGGCCCGACGTGGACCTTGTGCTCACCACGCGCGAGGTGATCGACATGATGCAGGAGACGGGCATCCAGCTTTCCGAGCTGGAACTCGAATCGCCCGATATGCCCTTCGGTCTCGGCTCCGGCGCGGCGGTCATCTACGGCACGAGCGGCGGCGTTGCCGAGGCGGTCGTGCGCCACTGCCTGCCCGACAAGAGCAAGAACGCCCTGCGCGAGATCAGCATCCTCGGCCTGCGCGGTGACGCGCCGATCAAGGAAGCAACGGTCACCATCGGCGACGCGGAGCTCAAGATCGCGGTCGTCAACGGCCTTGCCAACGCCAAGAAGCTCCTCAAGGACATTGACGAGGGCAGCGCCTTCTATCACCTCATCGAGGTGATGACCTGCCAGGGCGGCTGCGTCGGCGGCGCGGGTCAGCCCTACGGACTGAAAAAGCGCAAGGAAAAACGCGGCGACGGGCTGCACCGGACCGATAATATGGCAATGTTCAAGCGCGCCGAGCGCAACCCCGTTGTGACGCGGATGATGCAGGAATACGGCGAGGAGCGCTGCCACGAGCTGCTGCATGTGAGCTACGTCAAGGAATAACGCCACGGACTTCAAACGATAAAAAGCGAGGCTCTCTTTCAAAAAGAGAGCCTCGCTTTTTTGATTTGTGATTGCAGTGATGCGCGGGATCAGAAAGTCACGACCTCCTGCTCGGGCTTCGACGTTGTGGTGATCTTCTCAACGTAGAGCACGGGGCCCTCGCCCTCGTAGGCGTCGAGATGCTCCTTTTTGACCGTGGCAGTGATATCGACCCAGTCGCGATTCTTGTAGGCCTTCAGGCTGTCGCCCTTGGCGACGATACCGACGAACTGAATGTCATTTTCACAGCAGGTCATCACAAAACGGCCGGGGCAGTGGATGCCGGGGAACTTCTTCGAGTGGCACATGATGAGCTTCATGTGCACCTTTTTGCCATCCCAGCGGTCGGGATGGTCCATTGCGTCGACGTACCACACGCCGTAGTCGTCGTCGGGAATGTCGATGAGCTCGGGCGTCATGTCGAAGGGGCACTCGTCGCCCGTAAGATAGTCCTCGCTGTTGCCGTCGTCATCCTCAAGGTAAATGTCCGCGCGGCGGTTGACCATGCGCAGATTCCGCGCGCGCAGGCTCTCTTTGAGCGCATCGTCGCAGCGGTTGAAGACGATCATATCCGCGTTCGTGATCTTCTCCATCATGAGCTGGCCCATGTTCTTAACGAACAGCTCAAAGGTCGGCGCGTGCACAAAGGTCATGATCTGGTAAAGCACCCAGTTGGCGGGCAGCACCTCGCGGTAGAGCTTTTCCATCTGCCACATGCCGTTGTACTCGATGAGCACCTGCTTGGGGCGGTACTTTTTTTCAAGTTCCTTGCAGAAGTCGAGCGTCAGCTCGTCCTCATCGTCCACCGTGACGACGGTGACGTTGTCGAGCGCCTTCTTCTCGTATTCCTCGTCGCCCTCTTCGCAGCAGATGAGAATGGTCTTATCCTCGCGGGCGAAGCCGTCCTCTAGGATGCCGTTGATAAAGCTTGTCTTGCCGGAATCCAGAAAACCGGCGACCAAATAAACAGGAATATCCATCCGTTACACCCCAAACAGCTCGGCAAGGCCGTCTTCTTTGAGCTCCGCGCCGATGACGCAGAGTCTGCCTGTGTAGTCGGGATGACCCGCGCGGACCTCATGCTCTTCGGGCACATAATCGAACTCGAGCCAGCCGTCCTCACCGTTCACGATACCCTTGGCGCGCAGAATGTGGCCGTAGTCGCCGCTGTCGAGCTTGCAAAGCATGTCTTCAAGCGCTTCCTTGCTGAACTTCTTCGGCGTCTCCTTGCCCCAGGAGGCGAAAACATCGTCGGCGTGGTGATGGTGGTGATGGTGGCATTCGCACGCGGGGTCGTCGCACTCCTCGCCGTCGTGGTGATGATGGTGATGCTCGTGCTCGTCGTGGTCATCATGGTCATGGTCGTGATGATGCTCATGCTCATGGTCATCCTCATCGTGGCCATGGTGATGCTCATGCTCGTGGCCGTGCTCGTCATGCTCATCGTGATGATGGTGATGCTCATGCTCGTGCTCGGCCTCTTCGAGCTCGTGCTCGCGGCGCATCTTTTCGAGAAGCTCGTCGCTGAGCGACACCTTCTCGACCGCGGAGAGGATGGTCTTGCCATCCAGCTCGTCCCACGGCGTTGTCAGGATGGCGGCGTCGGGGTTCTTCTCGCGCAGCATCGCGGCGGCAGCCTCAAGCTTTTCCTGAGAGAGCTTCTGCGTGCGGGAGAGGATGATCGTGCCGGCGGCCTCAATCTGGTTGTTGTAGAACTCGCCGAAGTTCTTCATATAGACCTTGACCTTGCTCGCGTCGGCCACGGTGACGTAGCTGTTGAGCTTGAGCTCAGGACACTCGTCCACCGTGCGCTGCACGGCGACGATGACATCGGAGAGCTTGCCCACACCGCTCGGCTCGATGAGCACGCGGTCGGGGTGGAACTGCTCGACAACTTCCTTGAGCGCCTTGTTGAAGTCGCCGACGAGGGAGCAGCAGATGCAGCCGGCGGACATCTCGGAGATCTCGATGCCGGACTCCTTCAGAAAGCCGCCGTCGATGTTGATCTCGCCGAATTCGTTCTCGATCAGCACGAGCTTTTCGCCGCTGTAGGCTTCGGCGATCAGCTTTTTGATGAGCGTGGTCTTGCCGGCGCCCAGAAAGCCGGAAAAAATATCAATTTTCGTCATAAGAAATACGCTTCCTTCTTTAGTATTGATTTCCAAACCTGTATTATAAGCGGAATTTATGAATGATTCAAGTCTTTTGCGCGTGAAATCCGTCCGTTTCGCGCAAATGTTCGCCCTCAGGGCGCGTCCTTCTCCGCCTGTGCGCGGCACAGCGCGCCGAGCGAGCCGATCAGGCCGCGCACGGTCTCGCGGCCGAGCGGCGGGAGCGCGCGGTAGGCTTCGATCAGCTCCTGCTCCTCGCGGGAAACTGCGGCGTGCTCGGCGCGGAAAAAGCCGCGGAACAGATAGTTGGGGTCTACCTCCAACGCGTCGAAGAGCTTGAGCAGGACATCCTCCTTGGGCGAGCTGAGGCCGTTTTCATAGTTGCTGATCGCGGAGGGGGAAACGCCCAGCCTTGCCGCTAGCTGCGCGCGAGAGAGCGCGAGCGCTTCGCGCCGCAGACGCATTTGTTCGCCAAAACTCATCAAAACACCTCCCGTGCAGGCAGAATTCGACAGGATTTGTGCACATTTTAGCGCAGAAGCTTGTATCTGTCAATTCAGTTTAACAAGATTCTTGTTAAATTATTCTTGACACAACAAGAATCTTGTGATATTTTAAGCTTGCTCAGAAAACTTATATGCTTTTTGAGCGCGCACTGCAATGCTGATCGGTCCTCGCCCAAGCCGGTCGAGCCACCCGCGGCGGTGCGATTTTCTTCCGGGGAAAAGAAAAAGGCGCGCCGCTCCCGCGAGGGGAGGACGCGCAAAAAGAGAGAAACAAATAGAGATAGAGACGATATCGAGTCGGCACGCAGTGTGCCTGCTCGATTTTTTTGTTTGCCGGGAGAAAAGAAAAAAACGAGCCAATGCAAGCATCGACTCGTTCCTGGTGGGGGAAGGTGGATTCGCCCGTCTGCGGACGGGCCGTTCCGCGGCTCTGATGCGCCGCCGGCGCATCATTCACTCCCGCTCCCCTTCGAATCCACCAGACAAAAAGAAAAAACCGTCACACCTGACGGTGCAACGGTTTTCCTGGTGGGGGAAGGTGGATTCGAACCACCGAAGTCACTGACAACAGATTTACAGTCTGCCCCCTTTGGCCACTCGGGAATTCCCCCATATTTACTTGTTCGTGGAGCTGGTAGACGGATTCGAACCCCCGACCTACTGATTACAAATCAGTTGCTCTACCAGCTGAGCTATACCAGCATCTCAGCAACGAACAAAACGTATGTTAGCAGACTTTGAATCGTTTGTCAAGAAAAAAATTCGAAAAAGGAGGAAATTTCGTGTACGGAAAAATACGGCGCCGCGGAGGCGCGCAAAAGGACATGCCGCGGGCGGTCTGCTCGCTCTGCGCGCAGGAGATCCTGCCGGGCGAACGGCTGTGGTATTGCAGCGGGACGACCGCCTGTGCCGACTGCTTCGCGCGCTTTGCGCGCGAAGCGCTCAGACCCTTTGAATACATACTGGGAGAGGAGCGCGGGATATGACGCTTTATGAGATGTCTTACATCTACCGCGAGGACGCGATGCGCTTCCGCCTGCGCATCACCGTGCTGCGCGAGCAGGAAAAGGCGGCGGAGGGCGAGGACAAGCTGCGCCTCCGGCAGCGCATCCTCGAGCTGCAGCAGCTGCTGCGCCAGTCGCACGAGCTGGCGGATCTGACGAGACATTATTATGAAAGAGGGTATTATCGCAATGAAAAGTACACCTTATAGGGTGCGCAACAACGAAGTTTACGGCGATATGAGCGCCTGGATCGCCGCCCATGCGGGCGACAACGAGAGCGACCTTGCGCGCCTCAAGCGCAACCTGCGCCTTGCCCGCGAGGAGGAGCTCACCGCGCGCCAGCGCGAGCTGCTGCGCCTGCGCTACGAGGAGAACCTGAGCATGAGCGAGATCGCCGCGCTCATCGGGCGGGACAAGTCCACCGTTTCGCGCACGCTCTCGCGCGCGAGAAGAAGACTTTACAAATGCCTGCGCTATGGGCTATAATTTTATAAGACCCGCCGCCTTGCGCGAGAGAGGACGGGGGAAAATGCCCCCGCGCAGCGCGCGGGATGAAATCAAGGGGGAGTATCCATGCTGCACAAGGCTATGCAGAACAAGGGCGCGCGCATCGCGATCGCGGTGTTTGCGACTTTGCTTTACGCGCTGGGCGTCAACCTTTTCATCGTGCCGGTCGGGCTGTATTCCGGCGGCATGGTGGGTTTGAGCCAGGTCATCCGAACGGTGCTCACCGAGCGCGTGGCGCTGCCTGCGGGGGTGGATATCGCCGGTATCCTCTATTTCCTTTTGAATGTGCCGATGCTCATCATCGGCTGGAAGGAGCTTGGGCGCGGCTTTCTCGTCCGCACGCTCATCTGCGTGGGCGCGTCGTCCTTCTTTTTGAGCGTCATCCCGGCGCCGGCGTCGCCCATCCTTGAAGAGCGCCTTGCCGCCTGCGTCGTCGGCGGCATCCTCTGCGGCTTTGCCCTCGGCCTTGCGCTCACCTGCGGCTGCTCGACCGGCGGGCTCGACATCATCGGCCTGTGCCTGAGTAAGCGCGGCAGCCGCTTTACCGTCGGGCGCTTTTCGATGAGCTTCAACGTGCTGCTTTATGCGGCCTGCGCTCTGCTCTTCGACATTCAGACGGCCATCTATTCCGTCATCTACACGGTCTTCTGCTCGCTTTTCATCGACAGGGGACACCAGCAGAATATCAGCGTGCAGGTGCTCATCTTCACGAAGGACGAAGATCCTGAGCTGCCGCAGAATATCATGGGCCGCCTCGGCCGCGGCGTGACGTACTGGCAGGGCAAGGGCGCCTACACGGGCAGAGATATCCGCGTGCTGTGTGTCTGCGTTTCGAAGTTCGAGGTCGCGGAGCTTCAGGAGACGGTGCGCGAGCTTGATCCGCAGGCCTTCTTTATCGTACAGGAGGGCGTGCGCATCGGCGGGAATTTTACAAGAAAAATTTCATAAAATATTCATCGGCGGCGCTTTGCGTGAGCAGGGCGCCGTTTTTTGCAATATGCTGGTCATTTATTGGAATCAACGATGGTTTCTGAAAGGTTCATCAAAAATTAGTTGCACTTTTTGGTTAAATGTGATAACATCCAGTCTAATCTTTTTGCATTGCGGCACCGCGGTAAACCGCTGCCGCCGGATAAAGATGCTTTTGAACCGACTGCCCATGGGCAGTTCGGACGCAATATAAAACGGAGGTATTTGTGATGTTTGATCAGTATTTTGAACGCTTTGAGCTCGCGAGTGAGATCACCGAGGCGCTGAAAAAGTGCAAGTGCATCGCCTACGCCGAGACGAAGGAGGAACTGGAGGAAATGGCCTACGGCCCCACGCATACCTCCCGCTACGACGTGGTCTATCCCATCAAGGGCAACGGCACAGTGAAGGAAGCTGAAGTCGTGCGCTGCAAGAACGGCTGCGTTGTCAACTTCATGGAGGACTATATGCGCCGCCGCGACCCCAACAGCATGGCCATCGGCGACGATCTGCCCACCGACAAGCCGCGCTTCAAGGACCGCTTCGGCTATGACTTCTCCTCGCTCCGTCAGGAAACGCTCGACTGGCTCTCCACGCAGCAGGTCATGCTGCTGCCGTTTTCCGCCGGCCCGCGCGGCCACGGCTACCCGAGCTTGATGATCTGCCCGCTCAACGCCGCGTTCTTTGCTCTCTCGCTTGCCAATATGCAGGGCTTTATGAGCATTGCCGACGTGCCTGAGCACTACAAGCCGCGCGCTATCATCTTTGTCGCTCCGCCCTTCCGCCATACGCACTTTGACGGCAAGCAGGTCGTTGTGCACAACCGCAGCAAGGAGATGCACGAGGTTTGGGCCTACAACCTCTATCCCGGCCCCAGCGCCAAAAAGGGCGTTTTCTCGCTCCTGCTCGATATCGGCGAGCACGAGGGCTGGATCTGCTGCCACACCAGCGCGGCCATGGTCGAAACGCCGTACGAAAACGAGGTCGTTTTCATGCACGAGGGCGCGTCCGGCGGCGGCAAGAGCGAAATGCTCGAGGACTTCCACCGTGAGGCAGATGACAGGCTCCTCATCGGCACGCATACGGTCACGGGCGAAAAATACTACATGACCCTCGGCGAGAGCTGCAAGATCCATCCCATCGCCGACGATATGGCCTGCGCGCTCAAGAGCTTCCAGAAGCCCGAGAGCGGCAAGCTGCGCATCCTTGACGCCGAGGACGGCTGGTTTTTGCGCATGGACGGCATGCACGCCTACGGCAACAGCCCCCTCTACGAGCGCATCTGCATCCACCCGAGCGAGCCGCTGGTCTTTTTCAATATGGACGGCGTGCCCGGCGCGACCTGCCTCATCTGGGAGCATGTGATCGAGTCCAACGGCAAGCCCTGCTCCAACCCGCGCGTCATCCTGCCGCGCAGGATGGTCGATAACATCGTGCCGGACGTCGTCCCCGTCGAGGTCGACGTGCGCAGCTTCGGCGTGCGTATGCCGCCCTCCACCGCCAAGGACCCGAACTACGGCGTGATGGGTATGCTGCAAGTCGTGCCGCAGTCCCTTGCGTGGCTGTGGCGGCTCATCTCCCCGCGCGGCTTCAAGAACCCCTCCATCGCCGATGCGAACGCCGGCAGCGGCCTGAAGGCCGAGGGCGTCGGCTCCTACTGGCCGTTTGCGACCGGCCTCAAGGTCACGCAGGCGAACCTCCTGCTCGAGCAGATCCTCTCCGCGCCCAAGACGACGAACGTGCTTATCCCCAACCAGCATATCGGCGCCTATCATGTGGGCTTTATGGGCGAGTGGCTCGCGCGCGAATATCTCGCCCGCCACAACGGCTATGTGCGCGCCAAGCATCTGGTGCCCGCGCGCTGCCCGCTCTTCGGCTATGCGCTTGATGAGATGAAGCTCGACGGTCAGTTCATCCGCCAGACCTTCCTGCGTCCCGAAACGCAGTCCAAGCTCGGCGCCGAGGGCTACGATGCCGGCGCGAAGATCCTGACCGACTTCTTCAAAGAGCAGCTCCAGCAGTTCATCTCCGACGATCTCGACCCGCTGGGCCGCGAGATCATCGACTGCTGCCTGCACGACGGCACGCTGGAGGATTACCTCCAGCTCACGCCGATGGAATTCAAATAACAAAACGAAAGAAAGGGCGCGCATGCGCCCTTTCTTCTTAGAGGGAGGCAACATCCTATGGAAACGCACGAGATGAAGGTCATCGCACGCATCCGCTCCGACTTTCCCGAAAAGTTCGGCATCCCGCGCCAGAGCGGCCTTGTGCCGCAGCTGCGCGCGAAGATCATCTTCGAGCCGGAATTCCGAAACGCCGATGCGCTGCGCGGCATCGAGGGTTTTTCACACCTCTGGCTCATCTGGCAGTTCTCCGCCGCCGTGCGCGAGACCTGGTCGCCGACCGTGCGCCCGCCGCGTCTTGGCGGCAACGAACGCGTAGGCGTATTTGCTACGCGCTCGCCCTTCCGCCCAAACGCCATAGGCCTTTCCTGCGTCAGGCTCGAGGGCATTGCGCACAAGGAGGGGCTTGGCGATGTGCTGCTCGTCTCGGGCGCGGACCTCATGGACGGAACGCCCATTTATGACGTTAAGCCTTACCTCCCCTATGCCGACGCGCACCCCGAGGCGCGCGGCGGCTTTGCGCCCTCGCCGAAGGAAACGGTCGAGGTCGACTGCCCGCCGGAGCTGCTCTCAGCCCTGCCGGAGGGGCAGCGCGAGGCGCTGCTGGGCGTGCTGGCGCAGGACCCGCGCCCGCAGTATCAGCACGATCCCGAGCGGGTATATGGGATGAGCTTCGGCGGCTGGGACGTCAGATTCCGCGTGCGCGGCGAGAGGCTCGAGGTGCTCTCCCTGACAGAAAATCAGCAGAGATAAATCTCCTGTTAAGAGGAAAAGCGGATGCGCTAATGCGTTGTTAAGAGCGTTTCGGAACACTTGCCAAGCGAATTCTGCGCGCTATAATAACGCCAGACTACATAAAAGGAGCGTATCCACAGATGGAAGTATCCAGCGCATTTGTTGTGCTCATGGGCATGAGCGTCACGTTTATCGGCCTGACCTGTATCATTTTGCTGACGATCCTCATGGGCAAGATCTTGTCCCGCACCGAGCCGCCGAAGGCGGAAACCACGGCATCCGTTCCGGCTGTACCCGCTGCTCCGGCGGACGGACTGACCGATGAGGTCAAGGTCGCCATCCTGGCGGCGCTTGCGCAGGAGCCCGGCTTCCACCTGGCGAATGTGACGAACGTCAGCATCCGCAGGATCTGATCGACGATATTCCACTTCTTCCTTTTGACGGCGGAAAGGGCGGCGACGGAGCCGCCCTTTTTGCTGCCGCGACAAAATTTTGCATTTTAGCGCACATTTAGCACTTGCTGTGTTATAATGATATAAAGTTTGGGGCGTGCTGCCCTGCGCGCAAAACGGGGAAGAGGGGAACGGACGCATGAAGGAAAAAACCGGCGGGCTGCGGCAGCTGTACGATTTTCTTTTGACCGTGGCGATCCTTGCAACGGCCACGGTGCTCTGCACGCTGCTGCGCCGGCTGGACGACGGCAGCGGCTATGTGAGCCTTATCTTTGTACTGGCGGTCGCGACCATTTCGCGCTGGACGGAGGGCTTCTTCTGGGGCATTTTCAGCTCGGTCACCGGCGTGCTGCTCGTCAACTATGTCTTCACCTACCCTTACTGGGAGTTTAACTTTACGATCACGGGCTATCCTCTCGCGTTTCTTGCGATGCTGGCGGTCTCTATGATGATCAGCGCGATGAACACGCAGATCAAAAAGCAGGAACGGCTGCGCATCGAAACAGAGAAGGAAGCCGTGCGCGCCAATCTCCTGCGCGCGATGTCGCACGATATCCGCACGCCGCTCACCAGCATCGTCGGCAACACCGCCGCGATCCTTGACAACGAGGACAGCTTCTCGCCCGAACAGAAGCGCCGTCTCCTTGAGGATGTGAACGAGGACGCGCAGTGGCTCATCCGCATGGTCGAAAATCTTCTCTCCATCACCCGCATGAGCGGCGGGCAGGCCAAGATCGAAAAGGACTGCGAGGCGGCGGAGGAGATCGTCGCCGTGGCGGTCAGCAAGTTTACCAAGCGTTTCCCCAATATTGAAGTCACCGTCGAGGTGCCGGACGAGGTGCTGATGGTCCCGATGGACGCAACGCTCATCCGTCAGGTCATCATGAACCTGCTGGAAAATGCCGCCATCCACGGCGGCAATGTCACAAAGATCCGTTTTCAGCTCTCGCGCAAGGGCAGCAGCGCCTGCTTCGCCATCAGCGACGACGGCGTCGGCATCCCGAAGGAGAAGCTGCCGACGATTTTTAACGGCGGGCTTTCCGGCGTATCTCACAGCAATTTCGACATGAAGAAAAATATGGGCATCGGCCTTTCCGTGTGCTATACGATCGTCAAGGCGCACGGCGGCACGATGACCGCAGAAAATTTGGAATCGGGCGGCGCGTGCTTCCGCTTCTATCTGCCGTTGGAGGAGGGCATCAACAGTGAAATTGAAGGATAAAGTGCTCGTTGTGGAAGACGAGCAGAACATCAGCAACTTTATTTCGACGGTTCTCACCGCGAACGATTTTGACGTGCTGGTCGCGCAGACCGGCGCGGAGGCGATCTCAATGATCACCTCCCATTGCCCCGATCTCATCATTCTCGATCTGGGTCTTCCCGATATGGACGGGCAGAGCATCCTCAAGGAGGTCAGGGCCTGGTCGAACCTGCCGATCATCGTCGTCTCGGCGCGCACGCACGAGCACGACAAGGTCGCCGCGCTTGACCTCGGTGCGGACGATTATATCGAAAAGCCCTTCGGCACGAGCGAGCTGCTCGCGCGTATCCGCACGGCCATCCGCCACACGCGCACCCCGCTCGACAACGACGAGATCGCGCAGCTCGGCAAGTTCACCGTGCGCGATCTGACGATCGACTATGATAAGCATCATGTTCTCGTCGGCGGCGAGGATGTGCACCTGACGCTCAACGAGTTCAAGATCGTCGCCCTGCTCGGCAAATACGCCGGCAAGGTGCTGACGTATGACTATCTCATCAAGCAGATCTGGGGTCCCAAGGCCAAGGCGGACAACCAGATCCTGCGCGTGAACATGGCGAACATCCGCCGCAAGATCGAGAAAAATCCCGCCTCGCCGGAGTATATCTTCACGGAGATCGGCGTGGGCTACCGGATGCTCGAAAACAACGAATAGAAGAATAGGGCTTCGGCCTTATGATACCAGGGCGCTTTGCGCCCCCACACAATCACGCGGACGGCTCCTGCCAATGGGGATGGCAGGGGCTGCTCGCGTTTTTTTGGGAAAACCGCGAGCAGCCCCTGCGGGCATGATGCGAAGGGAATCTGCATACGCTCTACCAAAAGAAACTGGGGAGGATATGCAGATGCGTTTTCATTTTGTTCGCACAGCGAAGAAGATCGGGGAGTGCAGAAAGCCGAAATTTCTTGTGCTCAAGCGGCGGTGGCTGACGCTGGGCGCGGCGGTGCTCGCCGCGGCGGGCGTGTTCGCCGCTGTCAACTATCCCGCCGCCGTCAGCGCTTCGGCGGCGACGCGGCAGCTGCCCATCTACTGCGTGCAGCGCACGCAAAAGATGTGCGCGATCTCCTTCGACGCCGCATGGGGAGCGGACAACACGCAGAAGATATTGGATGTGCTGGGGGACTACGGCGTGAAGAGCACGTTTTTCGTCGTGGGCAACTGGGCGGATCAGTATCCCGAGCAGGCCAAGGCCATCGCCGCGAGCGGCTGTGAGCTGATGAACCACTCCAACGCGCACGACCACTTCAATTCCCTCACAGCAGATGAGATCATCGCGGACGTGAACGCCTGCAACGACAAGATCGAAGCACTTTCAGGCGTTCGCCCGACGCTCATCCGCTGCCCGTATGGGGAATACGACGACCATGTGATCTCCGCCATCCGCTCGATCGGCATGGAGCCGATCCAATGGGATGTGGATTCGCTCGACTGGAAGGGGATCTCGGCGGGTGAGATCACAAAGCGCGTGACGGGCAAGGTGCAAAGCGGCTCCATCGTGCTCTTCCACAACGCGGGCGAGCACACGCCCGAGGCGCTGCCGGATATCCTCGACTATCTTCTCGCTGAGGGCTACGACATTGTGCCCGTTTCGAAAATCCTGCTGACCGGCGCATACACCATCGACCACACGGGCAGGCAGTGCCCGGCGGAATGAGATAAAAAAAGAGGCGCTCTCTTTTGCAAAAGAGAGCGCCTCGTTATATTCCTGCGGAAAAACAGACGGGATCAGTGGATGCTCATGTAATATGCTTTTTTTGCGGCCTTTTCCTCAAGATAGGCGGCGTGGATCTCGTCGACGAGCGAGGTGCTTTCGCCGAGCTGCTTGAGAAGCGAAGAGATGGCGTCCTCCACGCGCTTCATTTTGGCGTCGCATTCCTTTTCCTTTTCCAGCGCGGCGGAGAGATACTTCATGCCGATGCTGTACTTGCTGGCAGTGGTCTGCTTCTCCTCGGGGAGCGCGACGAATTCATCGATGGCGGCCTGATTCGCCTGCTCGAGCCAGCCGGTGTATTCCGCCTCCATCACATAGATCTCGGCGATGTACTTGGCAAGCTCGCTGCGCAATGCGCTCTCGCCGTCGTCCTGCGGCGCGGAGGCGGCGGGCGCGTCGGCCCCGACGCTTTCCTCGCTGCCCGCGATGCGGTCGATCAGCTCCTCGCGCGATACCTCGCTGCCGTGCAGCTCGGCCTTCTCCTCGTCGGTCAGCGCGCGGACGGTCACGCCCGCCTGACGGGACGCTTCCTCCGTGCGCTCCTGCTGCTGGTTCATTTTGCCGCTCAGCTCGTCCTGCGAGAGCTTCATCGACATGCCCAGCGCGCGCAGATTGTTGCGCTGCCAGCAGCAAACGCCGCCGATGACGACGGCCAGTGCCAGCAATATGCATAAAAGCCTCTTCTTCCTGCTCATGGCCTTGCGCTCCTTTCGCTTCGGTGCTGCCAGTATAGCAGGATTTTTCCGTGGCCGCAAGGGGAGACGCGCCTCTTTATTTGCCGATACATATTAAAAGTAGAAGGCAAAAACACGAAAATCAAGATTTTGTTAAGATAACCGCTTGCATCAGCGGGAAAATGGGAAAAATTTAACAGTTTATTAAAAACTGCCTTGTATTTTCCCGCAAAATGCGCTATAGTGACACTGAATCACAGTCGGGAATAATTTCCGGCCGGAATTGCCGCGCATTCGATGCACAAGCAAAGCGCGGCGATTCGATCATATGTATGAGGGGGAGTTCAGAATGAATCACTGGACGAACGGGAAACGATGGTTGTCCTTCGCGCTTGCGATGACCATGCTGCTGTCCTTGCTGTGCGTGTCTGCGACGGCCAATGCGCCGAGCGGCAGCCTCGAGGAGGCCAAGGCCTCGCTTGCGGACGTGACGATCACGCAGACCTACAACACTAAGCCGGCGGCCAACGCTGTCCACGACTACCGCACGGACGGCAGCGACGTCTTCGTGACCTATGCGGCGGAGCTTCGCATGACGGACGTCATGGCGGAGTACCTGACCATGCGCCAGACGCAGCTTTGCAAGGCCGACTTCAACGTGAAGATGAACGTTGAACTCGACTGGCTGGACTGGACGGCTGCGGGCAATCAGCTGACCTTTACCTTTCAGAGCACCTTCCTCAAGCCCGTGCAGCCCGCTGGCAGCACCGCCGCGGACTACAGCTTCAAGCTGAGAAACTACGACAAAGAGACGAAGTACTTCACCTACGACATCACGGCCACCAAGGCCTGGATCGCGGCGAACTGGAAGAACGGCGCCGTCTCCGTCCCGATGGAGCTCATCTACTTCCATGCCGGTGACACTGTCTGCGGCATCGAGAGCGTTCCCGCCTCCGCCTCCGGCGCACAGGGGATGTTCTGGAACTACACCGCGGCTGACTGGGTGAAGCCCATCACCCTCACGCTCGCAGGCCTCAAGGTCAGAGCCGACAAGGCCGCCACCGTCACGGAAAACACGGCCACCTGGAAGACCCTCCGCGCCTCCGGCACGGTGGAAGGCGGCTTCACCTACATCACGGTCGATGTGCCGAGCAATGTCGGCAATGCCGCGAGCCTTGCCGCCAACAAGGAGTATGTCAAGACGCTCAAGTTCGGCAACGATGCTGACATCAAGGAGTGGAAGTCCAACGAGGTCACGCTCCTGCTCAAGCGCAGCGGCGCCTCCGTGCCCGTTGTTCCCGCGCCCGGCGGCAGCAAGGAGCCGTCCGACCTGAACATCACCGACCACTTTGCCTACGTCATCGGTTACCCTGACGGCACGGTCCGCCCCGACGGCAACGTCACCCGCGCCGAGGTCGCCACGATCTTCTTCCGCATGCTCAAGGACGACGCGCGCGAGAAGTACTGGAAGACCGACAACCGCTACAGCGACGTGAAGAGCACCGACTGGTTCAATAACGCCATCTCCACGCTCTCCAACATGGGCATCATCGACGGCTATCCCGACGGCACCTTCCGTCCCAACGCCGGCATCACCCGCGCCGAGTTCGCCAAGATCGCCGTCAGCTTCTTCAAGGACAACGTCCGCGAGACCATCGGCGACCGCTTCAGCGATATCCACGGCAAGTGGTACACCGAGTATGTCAACCTCGCCAACGAGCTGGCAATCGTCAACGGCTATCCCGACGGCACCTTCCGCCCGGACAATAAGATCATCCGCGCCGAGTCCATGACCATCGTGAACAACACCCTGCGCCGCACGCCCTGCAAGGAGGGCCTGCTGCCCGTCAGCGTGATGATCACCTGGCCGGACAACGCCGCGAGCGCCTGGTACTACGAGGCCGTTCAGGAAGCGACCAACTCCCACGAGTACAGCCGCGCCTCCACGACCGCGAAGGAGCAGTGGACCAAGCTCCTGCCCGTGCGCGACTGGGCCGCGTTTGAGCGCGCATGGTCTACTGCCAATTCCGCCGCCAACCCCGGCAACGTGGTCGACGGTCAGGACGGCAATCTGAACAAGAACTGACAAAAGGAGAAAGCCAATCATGAAGAAAAAGTTTCTCGGCAGAGTCTTGACCATGCTGCTGGTTGCCTCCATGGTCTTCACGCTGCTCCCCGCCCCGGCCATCGCCGCGGGCAACTGGTGGTGGAACAATGAAGAGGCGGAAAGCCTTGCTGATACAACGGATAGCATTCTTCCGCACAGGATCATCCACCTCGATTGCGGCCGCAAGTACTTTTCTGTTGACAATGTCAAATCGCTCATCGATGTGATGGCAGCGTATGGCTACAATGAACTGGAGCTTGCGTTCGGCAATGCCGGTCTTCGTTTCCTGCTGGGCGATATGAGCATTAGCTTTGGAACGACGAGCTACACTGACAGTGATATCCGTACTGCTGTGGTTGAAGGAAACAAGAAACAGAACAACAGTACCGATGGCAGATACTGGACAGAAACCGACATGACGGAAATCCTTGGCTACGCAAGCAGCAAGAATATTGAGATCGTGCCGCTCCTCAATATGCCGGGCCACATGAACGCGCTCCTCAACGGTGAGCAGTTCCATCAGTATCGAATCAGCGGTACTGGCTATGACGAAAACAAAAAAAAGGTTCAAAAAACATCCTGCACATCTATTGATCCGGGCAAAGCGGATGCGGCGGCCTTCGGTCACGCGATCCTGCAAAAGTATGTCAAATGGTTCAAGGACTACAATGATTCGAACCCTGACGGCAAAGTGAAATACTTCAACTTTGGCGCGGATGAGGTCGGCAACGATATCGTTAATCCGTTTTATGCGAACGATCTCAACCCCAATCGTTATGACAGTTGCGTAAAGTACATCAACGGTTGTGCAAACATTATTGAAGCGGCAGGCATGACCCCGCGCGCATTTAACGACTTACTCTATTTCTATTCTCGCAACGTGGAGATTGATCAGAATATCGAGGTTTGCTATTGGAACAATCAGTGGGGAAGCAGTCCATACGCTTCTGCAAATGCAATCTCGGGCCGCGGGCATAAGATGATCAATACCAACTCGGAGTGGTATTATGTGCTGGGCGTGAAGAACGAACAAAAAGAGGTGGACAACAACCTCTCCCATGCACTGAATAGCGTTGAAACATACAACTACAATGATTTCTTTGTGCAGGGTCAAGCAAATAACAAACAGACCATTGCTGATACGGCGGGCGTGATGCTCTGCATCTGGTGCGATAATCCCAATGAGGAGACCCCGGAAACGGCCATCGAGGAAGCCACGCAGCTTTTTGAAGCGTTTGCAGAAAAGAACAGCGCGGTCTTCCCTGCAAAGGGTGAGATTCCCCCGACGCCGCAGCCCGAACCCACCGAGCCTACCACGAAGGAGATTAACATTACCGTCGGCCAGACGTACACCGAAACGATCAACGGAAACTATCCGGGCGACCGCGTAACGAATCCCACCGGCATTGCCACCGTCACGGGAGAGGTCATTTCCGGCACCCCGACGCAGACGCTCGGTGATATGTATGAGGTGTACTACTACAATGGGTATCAGTCCGCAACAGGAGTGATCTCGGACGGAAGTAATAATAATTTCCTGAAGGTAAGTGGTGAATACCTTACAAATACAACCAACATCGAAGAAGCGACCAAGTTTACCGTCACGAAGACTTCAACGAACAAGGCTACGATTCAAGTAACTGATACAAATAGTTATTTGAAGCTTATGAATACAAGCGGTAGCACGAGTAGTATTATGGCAGTTGAGGAATCGTATGAGTGGGAAGTTGGTTTAGGAAGTGATTTTTGTTGGTACGCAGGACTTAATAACTATTATTACCTTGCTTATTATGGAGAAAATTGGACTAGTAATAACAACTGGGCCTATGCCGGACATTTGTACGCAGTAGAACCCGGAACCACATCTACTACGGACAAGACCAAGCTGACCTTCACCGGCGTTAAGACCGGCAATACCGAGGTGACCATCGGCAATGTGACGTACAAGGTGCACGTCAGCGATGCTCTGGCAGATAACGGAGACCTTTATGTGGACTTCTGGGTCACCAGCAGCATGATCACCCCCAAGAATACCGCAACAACGAACCAGAACGGACATATCTATGCCACATATACTAAGGAACAGTTCAGCAGCGAGGGCGGTGTCCTGCTGTCCGAGGTGATTCCTCAGGAGGGCACTTATCAAACCGGTACAGGCACTTCTGCAACAAACCATGATGCCACCTATTGGAAGACTCGTTATCTGCCGAATGAGTGCCGTCAGAAAGCCGAGGGCTGGACGAATAAGAACGGCGTCGGAACGGATACCATGACGGAAGGAAAAGGCGGCAGAGATGTTGAACGCATCCGTTATTGGGAAGGAAAGTGGCAGTATCTGGCGGTAAATGGCGGAGAATGGACGACGTTTACCACCTCCCAGGATACCAGCGGCAACCAGATGGCTGCTTATTACGTGATCAAGACGAATGTCACGAAGGAAGTCACGACCTACGTAACGGACTGGTCGGACGAGCAGACTCAGGAGATGTACGGTGTTGCACTGGACTTCTGCGTGAAGTATCCGTCTCAGGACACGAGAGTGCCCGCCACCTTTAAAAACACCAATACTCAGTGGTTCAACTGTAAGGGCGAGAAAACAGACGCGTATAATAATGGATATTCCGTTTATGCTTCGGATAAAAATGTAAAAGTTGGCAGTTGGGAGGGCATGCGTACAAGCTATCCGACTCAGGGCAACTGGTACCGCGTGATCAACCACATTGAAGTGACAGAAGACCGAAACTACGAGGTCTACATGATCACGGCGACGCCCAGTACATCTTTCAACAATGCTACTTCCCCATTAACCTGTCCTGAAAACATTAGTTACACCGGAACGGAACGGGTCCTTTGGGCGAAAAACGAGAGCGTGGTTACGGATTCCGGCCTGACAAAGCACTCTGACTACAAGATGGGCGGCAGTCCGGTGATCGAGCGCGTGATGATCCAGCAGTGCTCCGGCATGCTCCTGACTTACTATGTCAGACCGAAAGCGGTTGCAAACCCGCTGACGGTGCACTTTAGAGAAATGAACGCCGCAACTGACTTTGCATTCTATCAGATCATTCCGCAGGCTCCGAATACGACGTTTGATTCCGACATCGCCCTGCCGAACACGAGTGATCAAATCGGCGATCTTGTGAATGCCACGATCAGAAATGATGTTGGTGTTGATCAAACGGTCACGTCCAACCTGCACGATGTTCCCGGTGTTCCGGCACAGTACAGGAAAACAGCATTTAAGTGCGTCGGTCTCACGAAGACAGACGATCTTAGGGAAATCACCTTGTATTACACCTTCGACAATAGCGTTGCGTTTGTGGCCGACTTTGGTCTCCCGCTGACGATCACGCCGAAGGATGTAAACAGCAATTTGATCGCGGAGAACATTACGGGGGCTGCGGTTTCCGGCGGCAGCGGCCTGACAGTCGATACCAGCAATCCCACGGCGATCATTGTCACGCCGAATAAGGACTTTGCAAGTAAGACGAGCACCAGCTTTACCTTGACGTACACAGGCACAGGGGATAGCGTTACCTACCTCGTCTACATCCTCCCCGCCTCCAACGTCCTCTACGAGGAGAACTTCCTGACGCAGAGCAACGAAAACGGCCGCAAGGACTGGACGGAATCCGAGTTCGGCACTGCACAGCAGCAGACCCAGAAGCTGAAGGAGCAGCAGACCTTCGGCTTTGATAAGGCCTATGAGGATGTCACTTCCGCGCGGGGTTACTGGACGGCTGACAACCTCATGACCAAGGCGGACAGCACCAAGTCCCTGACGACCGATTTCTACGGCAACGCCATCGATGTGATCGGTTCCTGCGGCCAGAAGACCGGCATAGTGATGGTCTCCATCAAAAACGCCGCAACAGGCAAGCCTGTTAAGAGCGTCGTCATCGAAACCACTTACACCGCTGGTACGATCGATCAGGTTCCGCTTGCTCACATCGAGCTGAGTGGAAATAATGCGAACTACACCGCCGTCATCCGCGGCTATGCCCCGCTCGATGCAGCGCAGCAGCAGTCCGGCAGCCTCATGCTCGCCGCTGACTACTACGGAGGTTCCTATGATGCGCTCGCGGCCGACCTCGCCGAGATGGGTCTGAGCCTGTCTGATGTTGAATTCATCAGAGCCTCCGGTGCGGCTGCGAAGACTGCTTCTACCCGCCGCGCAGCGCAGGCCTATGCGCTGGAAACCGTTGCAGAGAGCAGAAACAGCGACAACACCGTGACGATCGATGGCTTCCGCGTCTACCGCAGCGCAAACAACGAAGCATATGCGGGCATTACCAACGAGTACCAGGTGACCTATAGCAACATCCTCAAGGTGATGAATGGTCAGGTTATCACGGCCTACGTTGATGGCAGTGGGAAAACGGTCGAAACCTGCAACATCAGCGAATACGAGAAGCTGGGCGGCCCGCAGAACGAGATCTACCTGCAAAAGAATCAGGTAATCGCCTTCAAGCTGCTGGATAGCAATAACAACGTAGCTGCCGATCAGGAAATCCAGATCAGCCTCAGCGCGGTCAGCGGCGAAACGCAGTACAACAGCACCAAAAAAATCTCCTCCACGATGGAGATGTACTACACGCTCACGACCAATGACAAGGGCATTGTGACGATCATGAATACCGGCGATAATCTGCTTGCCATCGGCAACGTGAAGGTGCCCGCGGGCTGCACTACGGTTGCTCCCAGAAACCTTGACACGCAGGAGCTGGTGCGCAGCATCAACCTCGCGCTCAACGCCGCGCCGGAAACGCCCGATGTGGGCTTTGCCCCGGCGATCAGCGCGAAGGTCACCACCACCCGCTTCATCCGCAGCAAGGTCGTCACGCTGACGGTCAGCGCGTCCTCCGACGTGGCGGTGCTGGAGGTCAACGGCGTTGAGCTGCGCCCCACCAACAGCTGGCTGGTCAAGATGGGCTGGAGCGACACCTACACCTACATCCTGACCGAGAAGGTGCAGAAGAACGAGATCAAGACCTACGAGATCGTCGGCTACCGCGCGGACGGCGCGGCCAGCGCGCCGATCGTCGTCAAGAGCAAGTGAGAAAGGAGAGAGAAGAAAATGAAAACATATGTGAAACCCGCCATGATGGCGCTCTCCATCTCCGCCAACGATGCGCTGTGCGCCTGCACGATTAAACCCGAAGATCAGATGTTTAAGGATATCATTAACGACTGGGGCATTGTAGATCTAAATAGCGATAATAAGATTACGGGAAGAGATTTTGCAGATGGCCTCTATTTTACCACCGCAGAAGCGTCCTGCGGCAATGACTATAAAATTAATATTGAAGGGTACTGTAAGTTCACCGGCTCGAGCAATGTGCTCTTCGGGTCCTGATTTCTGATCTCCCGGCACTGCATTTCAATCAAAGCGCCCACGCCCCTGCGGGCGTGGGCGCTTTCCCTGCCCAAAAGGAAGAACAACATGGACTATTATTACGAATTCTGCGGCGTCCGCTTCCGCGTTTCGGCGGAGGCCCCGATCTGGGAGGACGCGCAGAGCGAACAATTTCATATCCCGCCCTGCACGCCGGACGTGACGATTTCCCTTTCCTCCGCGCCGGAGCTGCCTGCCCCCGAAGGAGACTTTCTCGGCCGCCGGGGGGAAAAGTGCGTCTGGCGCTCGCCGGAGCGCATCACGCGGCAGACGCAGGACATGTTCCGCTCCTGCCCGCACCTGAGCGTTTCCTACGCGCCGGGGCGGGCGCAGGAGGTGCGCGCTATCGCGCGCGCGGATTGCTGGCGCTGGGCCACGCGCGCGTCCTTCCTCTGGCCGGGGCTTTCGCTGCCGCAGCTCCTGCTGCCGTTTCGCTCGCTGGTGTTCCACGCCTCGTATGTCGCCCATGACGGCGGCGCGCTGCTCTTCACCGCGCCCAGCGGCACGGGCAAGTCCACGCAGGCCGAGCTCTGGCGCGTCCACCGCGGCGCGCGCGTGCTCAACGGCGACAAGGCCGCCGTCCGGCTCTCCGGCGCGCCGACGGCGCACGGGATGCCCTTTTCCGGCACGAGCGGCATCTGCGAGAATGTCTCGCTGCCGCTGCGCGGCGTGGTCGTGCTCTCGCAGGCGAAGGAGAACACCGTCCGCCGCCTCGGCCCAAGCGCGGCGGTCGCGGCGCTGGGGGAGAATGTCTTCGCCGACCGGTCGATCGCGGAGGAGTGGAGCGCGGCGCTGAACCTGCTGCTGGACCTCGCTGCGAGCGTGCCAGTCTATGCGCTCGCCTGCACGCCGGACGAGCGCGCGGTCTGCGCGCTGGAGGAAGCGATGGCGCGCGAAAGGAGAGAAGTATGAACGCCTATCAGGCCTACAGCCAACTGCTATTTGCCAAGGCGGGCAGCCGCGGCGTGCCGCTTTCCGGCACCTTCGAGCTGACGCCGCGCTGCAACCTTGATTGCAGGATGTGCTACATCCACCGCCGTGAAAACGACGCGGAGGCCCTGCGCGGCGAGGCCTCCGCCAGAGACTGGCTCGCGCTGGCGGAGGAATGCTGCCGCGAGGGAACGCTGCTGCTCCTGCTCACGGGCGGCGAGCCGCTGCTGCGGCCGGACTTTCGCGAGATCTATACGGGCTGCAAGCGCATGGGGCTGATGCTCTCGATCAACTCCAACGCAACGCTCATTGACGAGAAAATGGTCGACTTTCTGGCCGCCGACCCGCCCTCGCGCGTGAATATCACGCTCTACGGCGCATCAGGCGAGACCTACGGCGCGCTCTGCGGCGACCCGGCGGCCTATGAGCGCGCGGTGCGCGCCATTCTCGCGCTGCAAAGCGCGGGCGTGCTCGTCAAGCTCAACTGCTCCGTCACGCCCTACAACCGGCAGGATGCGGAGAAGATCTACGCCTTTGCGCACGAGCACCAACTGCCTGTGCAGGCGGCGAGCTATATGTTCCCGCCCGTGCGTGCCTGCGAGCACGGCTGCTACGCGCCCGACCGGCTGACGGCGGCGCAGGCCGCCGCGGAAAAGATCCGTTACGACAAGTCGCGCTTCACGCCGGAAGAGCTGCGCGAGCGCTGGAGCGCGCTTCTCAAGGGTGAGAGCGTTGCCGACCCGGACGATGAGTGCCAGGAGCTGCCGACCGAGCGCATCCGCTGCCGCGCGGGCAGCAGCACCTTCTGGGTGACGTGGGACCGCCAGCTGCGTCCCTGCGGCATGATGACCGAGCCGAGCGTTCCGCTGACGGCGGGCGGCTTTGCAGAGAGCTGGAAAAAGATCCGCGCGCTGCGCGAGGAGATCATGGTGCCGGCCAAGTGCAGCGCCTGCCCCATGGCGAACGCCTGCGACCAGTGCGCGGCGGTCTGCTTTGCAGAGAGCGGCAGCTACACGGCTGCGCCGGAATACATGTGCGAGCAGACGAAGTGCCTGCTTGAGCAGATTCGCGCGGACGAGATTTGGAAAAACGCGGAAAACCGTGGCAAAAATTGACAAAAACGGCACAATATGCTAGTATAAATCGTTAAACAAACGGCGAAAAGCGCCGAAAAACGCACACAGAGGACGGCGGGGAAGAGAATGGAACGCCTTCGGAGAATCAGGCAGAAAATCAAAGAAGGCGCGCTCAGGGAGATGCTGCGAGAGGGCCGGTGGGTGCTTGCCTACGTCCGCCGCTACCGCGCGGTGGTGGCCATCCACATCCTGCTGGGCGTTCTGTCGACGATGATGAGCCTCGGCACGAGCGTTGCTTCAAAGTACCTCATCGACGCGGTGACGGGTTACAAATCAGGTCTCATCGCAAGCGCCGCCGCCGCGATGGCGGGGATGCTGCTGCTCGGCATTCTGCTGCGCAGCGTTTCCGCGCGCGTGGGCGCGCGCATCAATATCCGCGTGCAGAACGAAATTCAGGCCGAGGTCTACCGGAGCGTGCTGGAAACGGCGTGGGAGCCGCTCGAGCAGTTCCGCCCGGGCGATCTTCTCAGCCGCCTCAGCGGTGATGTGAGCACGGTTGCGGGCGGCGTGACGGGCTTTGCCCCGGGGCTGATCTCCGGTATGGTGCAGTTCCTCGGCGCGCTTGCGATCATGCTGTGGTTCGACCCCACGATGGCGCTCATTGCGCTCGTCGCCGTGCCGGTGTCGGCCGTCTTTTCACGCCTGCTGGTCGGCAGGATGCGCGAGCACAACAAGCAGATGAAAGCCATCTCGAGCGACATGATGTCATTCTACGAGGATTCGCTGAGCAACATCACAAGCATCAAGGGCTTTGACATCACCGACCTTTTCTACGAGCGGATGCTCCGCCTGCAGGGGAGCTACCGCACGGAATACCTTGACTACAACCGCTTTTCCGTCCGCACGTCGGCCTTTTTGTCGCTGATGGGCACGGCGGTATCCGCCGGATGCTTCGGCTGGGGCGTTTACCGGCTGTGGAGCGGCGCGATTACCTACGGCTCGCTGACGATGTTTTTGCAGCTGGCCTCGGCGCTGAGCTCATCCTTCTCCGCGCTCATTTCGATGGTGTCGTCGGCGATCTCCATCACCACGTCCGCCGGGCGTGTGATGGCCGTGACCGAGCTTCCCGCCGAGACCGCGGGGGAGGCGCCCGAAGGAGACCTGGACGGCGCGAGCGTTGAACTTTCGGGCGCGGGCTTTGCCTATCAGAACGGCAAGCGCGTGCTCGAGGATGTGGATTTTTGTGCCGGGTGCGGCGAGCTCGTCGCGCTGACCGGCCCCTCCGGCGAGGGAAAGACCACGATGCTGCGGCTGCTGCTGGGGCTGATCGCCCCGCGGGAGGGGAAGGCCGAGCTGTGCTGCGGCGAGCGGCGCTATGCGCTCTCCGCCGCCACGCGCTGCGCCTTTGCCTATGTGCCGCAGGGCAACAGCATGTTTGCCGGCACCATCCGCGACAACCTGCGCCTGACGGCGCCGGAGGCGGATGATGAGGCGCTCTGGGCTGCGCTGCGCGCGGCCTGCGCCGACGAATTTGTTTCTGCGCTGCCGCAGGGCCTTGATTATGCCGTGGGCGGACGCGGAAAGGGCCTGTCGGAAGGACAGGCACAGCGCCTTGCCATCGCGCGCGCACTGCTGCGCGGCGCACCCATCCTGCTGCTGGACGAGGCGACCTCCGCGCTGGACGAGGCGACGGAGGAACGGCTGCTGCAAAGCCTGATGAACAGCGCCTATGTCCGCACCTGCATTTTTGTGACGCACCGGCCCGGAACGGCGGCCATCTGCACGCGGCGCTACCGCGTGGACGGCGGACATGTGCGGGAGGAGAAATGATGGAGCGGGCGAAACGAAGCGTGGACACCGCGCTTTTGATGGAACAATACCGCGCGCTTCTTGAAACGGTGGACGTGCTGCCGCTGGAAGTGAGCGGCAGCAGCATGACGCCCTTTCTCGCGCCCGGGCGAGACAGTGTGCTGCTCGCAAAACCGGGAGAAACGCTGCGCCGGGGCGACATTGCCCTCTACCAGAGGGAGAGCGGCGCATACGTTATGCACCGCGTATACCGCCGCGAGCGGGACGGGAGCTATACCATGCTGGGCGACGCCCAGCGGGCTTTTGAGCGCGGCATCCGCCGCGAGCAGATCCTCGCCGTCGCCTGCGCGGCGGTAAGAAAGGGAAAAGAGCAGAAGCCGGGGTGCTTCTGGTGGGATTTTTTTGCCCGCGTCTGGATCAGCGTCGTGCCGCTGCGGCCGGTGCTGCGCGGGCTCTACGGCAAGACATTCGGGAGGAGAAAACGATGAAGGCATCGAAGGATTTCATCCTGCGGGAGATCGCGGGGGAGTACATTCTGGTCCCTGCGGGGGCCGCTTCGGCAAAGCTCAACGGGCTCATCACGCTCAATGAGCTGGGCTGGTTCATTTTTAAGACGCTTCAGCAGGAGCAGTCGCTCGACTCCCTGACCGACGCGATCACGGCGGAGTACGACGTGGCGCGTGCGGAGGCGAAGGCGGACGCGCTTGCATTTTTGCAGCAGCTCGACGGCATCGGCGCGCTGGAGGGTGCGATCGAATGATCGACATCCACGCCCACATCCTGCCGGGGGTGGACGACGGCTCGCCGTCGCTCGCTTCCTCGCTGGAGATGGCGCGCCTTGCGCTTGAAAGCGGCGTTGACGCGATGATCGCCACGCCCCACTGCAACCTGCCCGAGGGCGATGAAATGCTCTGGGCGGATGCGCTGGCACGGCGCACGGAGGACCTTTCCGCCGCGCTGGCGGAAGAGCGCATCCCGCTGCGGCTGTATGCGGGGATGGAGATCTTCGGTATGCCCGACACGGCGGACAAGCTGCGCGACGGCAGGCTCTGCACGCTTGCCTCTTCGCGCTATCCGCTCATCGAGTTTCCGTTTCACGACTACGGGCTGGAGGCGACGGAGCTTTTGGGCCGTGTGCTCGATCTGGGTCTGCGGCCCATCGTTGCGCATCCGGAGCGCTACCGCTATGCGCAGGAGGAGCCGCGGCTTTTGAACCTCTGGGCGGATATGGGCTGCCTTTTGCAGGTGAATCGCGGCAGCCTTCTCGGGCGCTTCGGTCCGCGGGCGGAGGCGCTGGGATCGAGCCTGGTCGCGCGCGGCTTTGCGGCCTTTGTTGCAAGCGACGCGCACACGAGCGTGGTGCGCACGCCGTGGATGCGCGATGTGCAGGAGCTGCTGCGGCGCGAGTATTCTCATCGCTCGGCAAGGCTGCTGCTGGAAGAAAACGCGGAGCGCGTGCTCTGCAACGAAACGATCGAAATGGACGAACCGGACTGGTTCGATTAAGGGAGAAATGAAACGTGGGAGCTAAAGGGAAAAAGGCGCTTTTTGCACTGGTACTGCTTTGCTGCGCGGCCTTTGCCGTATACCGATGCCTCAGCAGCCGGCACATTGACCGCGAGCCGCCGCAGATCACGATGGAGCAGGACGAGCTGAGCCTTTCGGTCGGCGATCCGAAAGAGCGCCTGCTCGAGGGCGTGCGCGCACAGGACGTGCAGGACGGCGACGTGACGGATTCGATCGTGGTCGAATCCGTGCAAGGGCTCGTGTCGGACAAGCGCTTTACGGTGACCTATGCCGCCTTTGATGCCGCGGGCAACGTCAGCAAGGCTCAGCGGACGGTCTTCTACAAGGACTATACCGCGCCGCGCTTTGCGCTCTCGGCACCGCTCATCTTCCGCGAGGGCACCTCGCTCGACGTCTTTGCCCCGCTGGAGGCGGAGGATGTGTTCGACGGCAGCCTCAAAGACCGCATCAAGGGCACGCTCGTGAGCGGAGAGACGCAGATCGCGCAGGCGGGGGAGTACACCGTTGAGTTCCGCGTGACCAACAGCCTTGGCGACACGGCCTATCTCACCGCGCCCGTGGAGGTCCTTCTCGCAGAGGACGGCGGCGCGGAGCTGACGCTTTCGAGCTACCTGACGTATCTCAAAAAGAACGCCGCGTTTGTGCCGGAGTACTATGTGACGGGACTGAGCGCCGGCGGGCAGATCATCTCGCTGGACGAGGCGTCGGTCCAGATCACATCGAATGTTGACATGACAAGGGCCGGGACCTATTGGGTGGATTATGCCGCCCGCTACGGGCAGAAAACGGCCCGCACAAGGCTTCTGGTCGTAGTGGAGGATTGAGCATGGCGGAAGAAAAAATGACAGCGCAGGACGAGCAGATCGAGCTTTTGTCCTTCGACCCCATTGTGGCGGTGCTCGATGTGCTGCGGCGCTGGTATCTCATCGCGGCAGTCGCGCTGATCGCGGCGATGGGCGTTTACACCGTGACGGAGCTCACCTACGAGCCGCAGTATACGACGGAAACGACCTTTGTTGTGTCCATGCAGGAAAGCTCCGCCTCCGTTTTTCAGAATCTTTCGGCCACGAGCAACCTTGCCACGATGTTTTCCGAGGTGCTCAACAGTTCGCTTCTGCGAAAGACCGTGAACGAGTCGCTCGCGCCCGAGCAGTTCAACGGCCGTATCGAAGCCGCCGCCATCGCTGAAACGAACCTTCTTACGATGCGCGTGACGGCGAGCGACCCGCGCATCGCCTTCCTTGCAACACAGGCGATCATCGATCACCACCGGGAGGTTTCCTATCAGGTGATGGGCGATATCGTGCTCGAGGTGCTCCAGCAGCCCCGCGTGCCGGGCGCGCCGTCGAACCCGATGCGCGCGCTGGGCAACGCCAAGAGGGCCGCGCTTTACAGCGCGATCGGCATGTGCGCGCTGATCGCCGCTGTATCCGTGATGCGCGACACCGTGCGCAGCGCGCAGGAGGCGAGGCGCAAGCTCGATTGCCGCGTGCTCGCGGAGATCCGGCACGAGCGCAAGTACCGCACGCTGCGCGCATTGCTGCGCCATAAGAAGACAAGCATCCTCATCACCAATCCGCTGACGTCTTTCTCCTACACTGAGACGATCCGCACGCTGCGGCGCAAGATCGAGCAGCACATGCCAGACGGCGGCAAGACCGTCCTTGTGACGAGCGTGCTCGAAAACGAAGGAAAGTCGACCGTGGCGGTCAATCTGGCGCTTTCGCTCGCGCAGAAGCACCGGCGCGTGCTGCTGCTCGACTGCGACCTGCGCAAGCCCGCCTGCTGCAAGATCCTTGACCTTGCGTGGACCGGGAGCGGCACAGCGGACGCTGCGCGCGGCATCACCGAGGCGCAGAAGGCGGTGCGCGCATACGGCGAGGGCCGCTCGCTCGACCTCCTTCTGGAGGCGCGCTCCGTGCACGGCTCGGCGGAGATCGCCGCCTCGGACGGTATGGCCGCGCTGATCGCCTGGGCAAAGGCGCACTATGACGTGGTCATCCTCGATACGCCGCCGATGTCGGCCGGACCCGACGCGGAGTGCCTTGCCGAGCTTGCCGATGCGGCAGTACTGATCGTGCGGCAGAACCAGGCGGAGGCCAAGCGCCTCAACGCCTCGCTCGACGCGCTCTATGCCACGCGCGCGAAGGTGCTCGGCTGCGTGCTCAACGACTGCCGGGAGTCTGCGCTCTCCGAGCAGGGCAACTACCACTATGGCTACGGCTATGGCGGCTACGGCAAATACGGTAAGTACGGCAAGTATGGCAAATACGGCCGTTACGGCGCTTACGGCGCACAGAAGAACGATAAGTGAAGCGGAGAGCGAACAGGGAATGGACAATCAGACGACAAATGAAGTGAAGATCGCAGGCATCGACCTGCACACGCTGCTGTCCGACGGACTGCGCGTACTGCGCCGCACCGCCGCGCTGTTTGCGGCGCTGACGCTGCTGCTCACCGGGGCGCTGTGCCTGCGCGTTTCCCGCTCTTACCGTCCAATGTACCGCGCGAGCGCGACCTTTACGGTATATGTGGCGAACGCGCTCCAGTCGGAGATCCGCAGCTACAATACCGCAACGGCCGAGCAGATGGCCAAGACCTTCCCCTACATCCTCACGAGCGGCGCGCTGAACGAGCGCGTGATGAGCAGCCTTGATATCCCCGCCATGCCGGCGGTATCGGCCTCGGTCCTGAGCAATACCAACATCTTTACGCTGACGGTGACCTCCGCCGACCCCGAGCTTGCCTACGATGTGCTGGAGGCGGTCATCGAATGCTATCCGGATGTGGCGGAGTTCGTGGTCGGGCCGACAGTGATGAACCTGCTCGACGAGAGCGGCGTGCCGCAGGAGCCCTTCAACCACCGCGACTACCGCGCGGCGATCAAGCGCGGCGTGCTGACAGGGACATTTTTGTGGGTCGCGGCGGCGCTTGTGCTCGCCTCGCTGCGCTCTACCGTCCACAGCGAGGAGGAGCTGCGCGAGGTGCTGAGCCTGCGCACGCTCGGCGTGCTTCCGGCGGTGAGAGGGCGCGGCAGGGGCCGCGCCGTCTGCCCGCGCTTTGACGGCGGGGTGGAGTATTCCGGCTTTTCCGAGTCGGTGCGCCTTTTGCGCATGCGCACAGAGAAGGAGATGCGCGAGCGGGGCATGAAGGTACTGCTCGTTTCGAGCGCCACCCCCGGCGAGGGCAAGACCACCGTTGCCATCAACCTTGCCATGGCCCTCGCGGCCCAGGGCAAGCACGTGCTGCTTGCGGACTGCGACCTGCGCAACCCCTCGGTCGCGGGCGGCTTTGGGATGGAAAACGGCAAGGGCCTTACGGAGTATCTCAAGGGAGAGGCCCCGTATCAGGAGATCTTGCGCCAGAGCGAGCAGGAAAACCTCTATCTGGTGCTGGCCGGTCAGCCGACCGCCAACGCCTCGGAGCTGCTGGCGGCGCCCGCGTGCCGCGAGTTTGTCGAGGCCTGCCGCAAGGTGTTCGACGTAGTCATCCTCGACACGCCGCCTGCGGCGCTGCTCGCGGATGCGAGCGAGCTTGCCGTGCTGGCGGACGGCGCGCTGATGACGGTGCGCCAGAACTACGCCTCCCGCTCGCAGATCATGGAAGGTGCGCAGATCCTTTCCGACAGCCACCTGCCGCTGCTCGGCTGCGTGCTGAACTATGCTTCCTCGCGCTCGCCCTACGGCGGGTACTATGGCTATGGCTACGGCGGATACGGCCGGGCCTACGGAGAAAAGAAAGAAAAAGCGGAGTGAAGACCCCTTCGCCGCTGAAAAATGAGGTGATCGACGGTGGAAAAGATGGAAAAGGCGGAAAAGGTGGACAGGACGCTTGAAAAGCGCGAGCTTACACTGATCCTGCTGGATTGCTTTGCGGTCAATCTGTCCGCGCTGGGCGCGCTGCTGCTGCGATTTGAGCTGAGCATCGGCACGCTGGCGGAATCCGGCTTTGTGCAGGCCTACCTGAAGACCGCGCCGCTCTATTCGCTGGCCGCGATCGCCCTGTTCATGCTCTGCCGGCTCTATCGCAGCCTCTGGCAGTATGCCAGCATCGACGAGCTGCGCTATATCATCATCGCATCCTGCGCCGCAACGGCGGCGCAGATCGGCATCAGCTCGCTCATGGGCGTTTATCTGCCGCGCAGCATGCCCATTTTGAACCTGATGCTCCTCTTCCTTTCACTCACCCTCATCCGCTATTCCTACCGCATCGCGCGGCGGTACCTGCGCAGGAGTGCTGCGGTGCGGCGGCGCACGATGCTCATCGGCGCGGGCGCGGCGGGCGCAATGGTGATGCAGGAGCTCAAGCGCAGCCCGCAGAGCGAAAACGACATCGTCTGCGTGATCGACGACGACCCGGGCAAGAAGCATACGCTGCTCTCGGGGGTCAAGGTTGTGGGCGGCCGGGAGTGCATCGAGGAGGCGGCGGCGCAGTACGACGTGTCGGACATCATCTTCGCCATCCCGTCGGCCTCGCGCTCCGATACGCGCAAGATCATCGGCATCTGCCAGCACACGGGCTGCAAGCTCCAGACGCTGCCGGGTCTCTACCAGCTGGCGAGCGGGCAGATCAGCGTCAAGCAGATCCGCAACGTCCGCGTTGAGGACCTGCTCGGCCGCGACAGGGTGCAGACCAATCTTTCGGAGATCGGCGCGTATATCCGCGGCAAGACCGTGCTGGTCACAGGCGGCGGCGGCTCCATCGGCAGCGAGCTGTGCCGCCAGATCGCCTGCCAGCAGCCGGGAAGGCTCATCATTTTTGACATCTACGAGAACAACGCCTATACCATCCAGCAGGAGCTGCGCTATACGCACCCGGAGCTGGAGCTGGTGACGCTGATCGGCTCGGTGCGCGACAGGGCGCGCGTGGAGGCGGTGTTTGCGCAGTACCGCCCGCAGATCGTCTGCCACGCGGCGGCGCACAAGCATGTGCCGCTGATGGAGGACAGCCCGAACGAGGCGGTCAAGAACAACATCTTCGGCACGCTCAACACCGCGCGGGCGGCAGACCGTTACGGCGCGGAGGCCTTTGTCCTCATCTCGACGGACAAGGCGGTGAACCCGACGAATGTGATGGGCGCATCCAAGCGCGTGTGCGAGATGATCGTGCAGGTGATGGGCCAGTGCTCCAAAACACGCTTTGCCGCCGTGCGCTTTGGCAACGTTCTCGGCTCGAACGGCAGCGTGATCCCGCTTTTCAAGGCGCAGATCGAGCACGGCGGCCCGGTGACGGTGACGCACCGCGACATTATCCGCTATTTTATGACGATCCCGGAGGCAGTTTCGCTGGTGCTGCAAACCTGCTGCTATGCAAAGGACGGCGAGGTGTTCGTCCTCGATATGGGCGAGCCTGTCCGCATCGATGACCTCGCGCGCAACATGATCCGCCTTTCCGGCTTTGAGCCGGATGTGGATATTCCCGTGGTCTACACGGGCCTGCGCCCGGGCGAAAAGCTCTACGAAGAGCTGCTGATGAACGACGAGGGGCTCGACAAGACCGAGAACGAGCTGATCTTCATCGGCCACTTCAACGACTTTGACCGCGACACGCTGCTCGCACAGCTTGAGGATCTGTCTGAGGCCAGCAGCCACAACAGCAGCGAGATCCGCGCGCTGCTGCAGCGCATTGTGCCGACTTACCATCCCGCTGAGATGTACCCGCCGCGCAGCGAAGCGCCGGAAAAGCAGCCTGCGCCGGAGGCGGCGGAGACAAGAGGCCGCGAGCCGGTCCGCATTCCGGCTGCCGCAGTCGGCGCGATCCGCTGAGGATCGGTCGCCGGAAGATAAAGAACAAAAAAGAGACGCTCTCTTTCACGAAGGAGAGCGTCTCTTTGCTTTTTGGGGAAGATCAGGCGCCGATGATGAGCGGCACGAGCGCCGCGCAGGAAAGGCACATCAGCATACCCGTGCAGAATGAGTAGGCCATGGTCTCGGGATTGCAGTACTTTTCCACAAGCGGCAGGCACAGGTCGGTCGAGGCTGTGCCGGGGATGGTGATGGCCTCGATATAGCCGATCTTGCTCGCGATGAGCGGCAGGAAGATGAGACCCGCCGTCTCGCGCAGCACATTGTGCAGAAACGAGACCGCGCCCGCGACCGCGTGTCCCGCGCCGGAGATGACGCTCGGCGCCATCGTGTACCAGCCGAAGCCCGCACTGATGGCAAGCCCCTCGCGCAGCGTCATGGGAGTGAGAAACGCGTAGACGACGCCTGCGAGCAGCGAGCCGAGCACGGAGAAAACCGGCACGAGCACAACGCCCAGTCCCGCCCCGCGCAGAACGCGAACGATGCTGCCGTCCAGCCCCATGCTGAAGCCCACCGAGCCGAGCATGATGCAAAGGCCGATGACGAGCAGGTTGCCGGAGATCTCCTCAAAGCGCTCGGGCGGCATGAGCTGCGGCAGGACAAAATAGCCCAGCAGCATCCCGCAGATGACCATCAGGCAAATAATGACCGAGGACTTGATGCCGGAGGTGTTGACCCCGCCGCCGCGCTCCCCGGCGCCTTCTTCCTCTGTGCCGGCGGGCAGGGCGTGGCGGTTGAGGTGCACGATCTTGCGCGCGGCAGTGCCGCCGAGCATACTGCCGGCGGCCGTGAGGAACGTGATGAACAGTGCCTGCACGCCGATGCTGCCAAGGCTCGACGTGACCTCCTCGTCCGCGCCCATGCGCAGCCCCATGAGGAAGATGAGAAGATAGATGAAAAAGCTCGTGAGCTTGTCCAGGAAATGAAAGCGGTCCTTATGGCGGCGCAGCTTGCCTGCGATGAGGTAGCAGACGATCATAATGGACCAGTAGAGAGCGAGCAGAGTCATAGGATATCGTCATCCTTTCGCCGCGCTGCGGCAAAAATAAGCGGGGGACGGCGCGTCTCGCGCCGTCCTCTGCTGCTTTGGGAAACGGAAAACTCAAGCGAGGGTCTTGACCCAGGTGGCGTACTTTTCAAGGTTCGCGTCGCGCTCGCGCGCGTCTGCACCCTTGGTGAGCACATAGACCTTGATCTTCGGCTCTGTGCCGCTCGGGCGCACGACGATGTGTGTGCCGTCGGCGAGCTCAAAGCGAAGAACGTTCGAGCCTGCGAGCGCGATCTTCGATACCTCGCCGCTCGCGGCGTCGCGCGCGGTGCCGTCTGCGTAATCCTTATATACGGCGACCGGAACGCCCGCGATCTCGCGCGGCGGCGTTTCACGCAGCGTTTTCATAAGGTTTGCCATCTTTTCCACGCCGTCGAGGCCCGGCATGACAAGATTGAAGGTCTTTTCGCCGAAGAAGCCGTACTTCTTGAAGAGCGCTTCGAGCGCGTCGAAGAGCGTCATGCCCTGCGCGTAGTACCACGCGGCCATCTCCGTGAGGAGAAGGGAGGCGGTGACGGCGTCCTTGTCGCGCACATAATGGCCGAGCATGTAGCCGTAGCTCTCCTCATAGGAGAAGATGACGGTGTTCTTGCCCGCGCTTTCCAGTTCGTTCATCTTCTCGGCCATGAACTTAAAGCCCGTGAAGGTGTCGTAGCAGGCAAGGCCGTTCGCCTCCGCCACGGCGCGCGCCATTTCGGTCGTCACGATGGTCTTGAGCGCGGCGGCGTTTTTCGGCAGCTTGCCCGCGCGCTTCATCGCGCCAATGAGATAGTCGAGCAGCAGAACGCCCGTCTGGTTGCCGGTGACAGGCTCAAATTCACCCTGACGGTTGCGCACCATGATGCCCACGCGGTCGCTGTCGGGGTCGGTGCCGAGGATGAAGTCGACGTCGTTCTTCCTGGCAAGGTCGATGGCGAGATAAAAGCCTTCGGGGTTCTCCGGGTTCGGGGACACGACGGTCGGGAAATTGCCGTCGATGACCATCTGCTCGGGTACGCATAAAAGGTGCTTGATGCCAAGACGCGTCAGCGCCTCGGGCACGAGCTTGTGGCCGCAGCCATGGAAGGGCGTGTAGACGAGCTTAAAGTCATCAGCGACCTTTTTGACGGTCTCATAGTCGTTGACCATGCTCATGACGTTTGCCATGAAGCGTTCATCGCAGTCTGCGCCGAGCATCGTGATGAGACCCTTCTGCATGGCCTCGTCAAAATCCATGGACGTAACGCCCGTGAAAATGTCGATCGTCTCAAGCTCTCTTGCGATGGCGGCGGCGTGCTGGGGCGGCAGCTGCGCGCCGTCCGACCAGTAGACCTTGTAGCCGTTATATTCCTTGGGGTTGTGCGAGGCGGTGACGTTGATGCCCGCGGTGCAGCCATATTCGCGCACGGCGAAGGAAAGCTCGGGCGTAGGGCGCAGCGACTCAAAGAGCCTGACGGCGATGCCGTTGCCCGCCATGACGCAGGCCGCCTCGCGCGCGAATTCCATCGAATGGTTGCGGCAGTCCATGCAGATGGCGACGCCCTTTTTCATGGCATCCGCACCCTCGGCGCGGATCACGTTAGCAAAGCCCTGCGTCGCCCAGCGGATGACGTGGCGGTTCATGTTGTGAAGCCCAACATACATCGTGCCGCGCAGACCCGCCGTGCCAAATTCAAGCGGGCCGTAGAAGCGGTTTTCGATCTCTTTTTCGTCGTTTGCAATGGCCTTGAGCTCGGCGCGTTCTTCCTCGCTCAGCGCGGGAGAGGCGAGCCACTTTTCATATTCCTGACGGTAATTCATTGCTTATCCTCCTGTTCCGGAATTTCGTCGATGGGACGGATCAGATTTTTTGCATCCTCAAGCATGGACGCGGGGACGTACAGCTCCGTGCCGTGCCCGGGCGTGCCGAGCACCACCTTGCCGAAGGCGCCGTCGCCCTCGTATCTGCGCAGCACGGGGATATCGTAGGCGCGCAGCATGGAGCAGAGCATGTCTGCCTCCGCGTTCGTGTCCATCACGAGCGTTAAGAACGCGGGCTGCTCGTTCGTGCCGTCGGCATTCTTGGGCCAGCGCTCGGAAAGGTCATGTTCTGCCTTGCCCCAGGTGAGCTTTACTTCGTCTGACATGGGCGGTTCCTCCTTTTTGCAGGTGCGTTTCATTATTTGTGGTATTTTGTCCCCGCCTCAATCTGATAGGCGCGGTAAATCTGCTCGAGAAGCATCACGCGCGCCAGATGGTGCGGGAAGGTCATCGGCGACATTGAAAGGCGCAGGTCGGCCTTTTTCTTAAGATCATCGTCAAGGCCGAAGCTTGAGCCGATCAAAAATGTCAGCTGCGAGGCGCCGCGCGCGGCAAGCTGTTGCATCTTTTTACTCAGCGCCACGCTGCTCATCTCCTGCCCTTCGATGCACATGGCGATGAGCGCGCCGCCCTTTGGCAGCTTCTGCTCGACCATCGCGGCCTCTTTTTTGAGGGCCTGACGGATCTCCGCCTCGCTCGGCTCGTCGCCGAGGCGCTGTTCGGGAAGCTCCAAAAGCTCCAGCTTACAATAGCGCGAGAGGCGTTTTTCGTATTCCTTCACGGCCTGCTCATAGAAGGCCTCCTTCAGTTTTCCGACGCAAAGGACGGTGATCTTCTGCATATATGTACCTCACTGATGGTGTCGCGCGGCGCGGCGGCGAGCCGGACGCTCAGCCCTCTTGCCTGCAAGGCCCGTCCCACGGCGTATTCCGCGAGACTTGGCGTGTTGTTCTCGCCGCTCAGGTGCGCGAGCAGAATATCGCTCGTGCCGGCGCGGACGCATTCGACGGCGAACTCCGCTGCCGCCTCGTTGGACAAATGCCCGTATTCGCCGAGGATGCGCCGCTTGAGCGGATAGGGGTAGGGACCGGTCGTGAGCATTTCAACGTCGTGGTTGGCTTCCAGCAGCAGCGTGTCCGCGCCGAGGGCGAGGTCGTGCGCTTCATCGGTGATGCAGCCGGTGTCGGTCAGCACGGCGAGCGAGCCGTCGCCGCTTTCGATGCGGTAGCCCACGCTCTCGCGCGCATCGTGCGAGGTGCGGAAGGGCAGCGCGCGCAGCGAGCCGACGGTGAGCGCATCGCCCGGGGTGAAGGCGTGCACGCGCTCTGCGGGATAGTCGAGCGCGGCAGCCGTGCCCCGGCTCGCGTAGAGCGGCACGGCACACTTCTTTTGCAGCGTGCCGAGGGCGCGCACATGGTCGATGTGCTCATGCGTGATGAGGATCGCGTCAATGTCCTCCAGCGTAAGGTCGAGCGCGGCGAGCGACTGCGTGATGCGGCGGCAGGAAACGCCGGCGTCGATCAGAATATGGGTGTCTTCGTGGCAGACGAGCGCGGCGTTGCCCGCGCTCGAGCTGGCGATGGTGTAAAATTCCATGGGTCATTTCCTTCATTTCAATTCATTGGAATCATATCACAGGCGCGCACAATAGTCAAAAAGAAAAAGCCCTCTCTTGAGAGGGCGCGAGGGAAGAAAAACGCGCTCAGGACGCGGGGAAGGCGAGGCCCGCCATGAAGCCGTTCTCGCCGGTGCAGACGATGTCGCCCGCGGCGACGACGCCTTCGCAGACGTAGAGATCGAGCTGGCAGGACTGCGGGCAGGCGGGATGATTCGTCACGACATAGGTGTAGCGCGAGAGCGTTTTCCCACATTGGCGCGTGAGGTCAAAGCCCTGCTCGAGCTGGAGCGTGTTGTAGCTCAAATACGGCTCTTCGAGCGTTTCGCCAAGCGTGATGCTCAGCGTCTCGATGGGCTGGTCGTTGACGGCCCAGCCGAGGGAGGCGAGGTAGGCGAGGCGCTGCTCGTTCGTTTCGGCGGGGATGGCGGGCGCTTCGGCACTTTTTCGGCACGCTCGCGGCAGCACGATGAGCGCGAGCGCAAGGCAGGCGACGGCGGCGAGCGCGAAGGTGCGGCGGCGGGAGAACTTTGCGGTGATGATGAACACGCGAGATCACACCCTTTCTCTCAAAAGCTATTCCACCGGCGGCAAAAGTATGCTAAACTGGATAGAAGCTACAGGAAAGGCGGAAATCAGCATGGCAGAGCAGAGACTCGACAAGATCATCGCCTCGACGGGGCGCTTTTCGCGCCGCGAGGTCAAGACCCTTGTACGCGAGGGGCGCGTGCTCGTCGACGGGCGCATCGCCGCGAGCGCGGAGGAAAAATGCGACCCCGAGCGCGCGCACATCCGCGTGAACGGCGAAGAGATCGGATACCGTGAGCACACCTATGTGATGCTCTACAAGCCCGCGGGCGTGCTGTCGGCGACCGAGGACGGAAGGGGCGAGACCGTGCTCGACCTGCTCGCGCCGGAGTACCGGAAAATCGGCCTTTTCCCCGTGGGGCGCCTCGATAAGGACACGGAGGGCTTGCTGCTGCTCACCGATGACGGCGCGCTCGCCCACGACCTGCTCGCACCGAAAAAGCACGTCGACAAGGTCTATTTCGCCCGCACCGAGGGAACGCTCGGCGAGGAGGACTGCGCGGCCTTTGCCGCGGGCATCACGCTCGGCGACGGGCTTTCCTGCCTGCCGGCAAAGCTTGAGCTCTTAAATGTCGGCGCGCAGAGCGAGGTGCTCGTTACCGTCTGCGAGGGGAAGTTCCATCAGGTCAAACGGATGCTCGCTTCGCGGGGAACGCCGGTCATCTACCTCAAGCGCCTTTCCATGGGGACTCTTACGCTAGATGAGGGGCTGAAGGCGGGCGAATACCGCCTGCTCACGGCGCAGGAAATTGAACGGCTGCGCGCTCAATAGGCAATTTGCCCAAGGGAAAAAAGAAATGTTAAGTCGAAGATAAAATATACCTTTACGAAATGTCCAAAAAAAGCAAATTTTTTTGTGAAAAAAAGAAAAAAGACCTTGCAAAAACGAAATAGAACCAGTATAATGTTTCCATCCAGTTGACGAAATGCACAAACTTCCATTTTCTTAAGGAGGCACGAACATGTCCGGTAGGATCTTTCAGAACATCGTGTTGCAATTTAAAGAAACGACCGATACGGTCATTGGCGTGATCGACTCGGAGGGGACGGTCATCGCCTGCACCGACCTGCCGGAGATCGGACAGCGCTGGCCGCATCTGGTGCAGCCCATCAATGCTTCCGAGGGCGACAGCGTCGCGCTTGAGGGCAAGACCTTCAAGGCGCTCGAGGGCTGGGGCGGGCAGTTTGACTTTGCCGCCTTCACCTGCGGCGAGGACGCGCTCAGCGCCACCGTCTGCCGCATGGCGACCGTCGCGCTCAACACCGCCAAGAGCTATTACGAGGAAAAGCACGACAAGACCTCGTTTGTCAAGAGCATCCTCTCCGACAATATCCTGCTGAGCGATATCTATGTGCGCGCCAAGGAGCTGCACGTGGAGGCCGAGCTCAACCGCGGCGTGTTCGTTGTCCGCCGCGCGGATGAAAAGGGCGAGGCCATTTCGGTCGAGGCCATCCAGAACATTTTCCCCGACCGCCAGACCAGCTTTGTCCTCTCCATGGGAGAGGACGATGTGGTGCTCGTGCAGCAGCTCGGCGACAATGTTGAGATGTGTGACCTTGAAAAGACCGCCTCGCTTATCGAGGAGACGCTGCGCGTGAACGGCGAGAGCACCGTGATCGTGGGCATCGGCACGGTGACGACGCATCTGCGCGACCTTGCCAAGGCCTACAAGGAAGCGCAGATGGCCATCGAGGTCGGCAAGGTCTTCGACACGGAGAAGTACGTCATCAGCTACGAGAATCTCGGCATCGGCCGCCTCATCTACCAGCTGCCGACGACGCTGTGCGAGATGTTCCTGCAGGAGGTCTTCAAGAAGAACCCCATCGACGCGCTCGACAAGGAGACGCTCTTTACGATCAACAAGTTCTTCGAGAACAACCTTATCCTCTCGGAAACGGCGCGCAAGCTGTTCGTGCACAGAAATACGCTTGTCTACCGCCTCGAGAAGATCAAGAAGCTCACGGGGCTCGACCTGCGCGAGTTCGACGATGCCATCACCTTCAAGGTCGCGCTCATGGTCAAAAAGTACCTCGCCTCCCGCGGGATCGAGGCGTAAAGCAAAAGACTTTTCACAGGGGCTGTCCGCCGGACGGCCCTTGCTTTTTTGCGCGGATGGGGCAAAAAAGTCGAGAGTTTACATAATTATCTGTTGCCATCCAGTCCTTGCCGCGCTATAATAAAATAAGAAATATGCGGGATCGGGTCCGAACCTGCCGAAAATGAGGGACGAAGCATGATACGGCTGAGCAACGTTGAAAAAGAATACGAAAGCGGCACCGCTGCGCTGCGGGGCATCTCCCTGCGCATCGAGGACGGCGAGTTTGTCTTCCTTGTCGGCCCCAGCGGCAGCGGCAAGTCGACGATCATCAAGCTGCTCACCGGCGAGATCACGCCGACCGCGGGGCAGATCGCCGTCAACGGCTTCAGCCTGACGAACATTGCCGAGCGGCAGATCCCGCTGCTGCGGCGCTCCATCGGCATCATCTTTCAGGACTTCCGCCTGATCGAGAAGAAAACGGTCTACGAAAATCTGAGCTTTGCCATGCGCGCCGTCGGCGCGTCGCCGCGCGAGATCAAAAAGCGCATCCCCTATGTGCTGGAGCTTGTCGGCCTTGAGGAAAAGACCGACCGCTATCCCAACGAGATCTCCGGCGGCGAGCAGCAGCGCGTGGCCATCGCGCGCGCGCTCATCAACAACCCCAGCACCATCATCGCCGACGAGCCGACGGGCAACTTAGACCCCGCGCGTTCGCTGGAGATCATGCGCCTTCTCGAGCGCATCAACCAGCTGGGCACGACGATGGTCGTCGTCACGCACGAGAAGGATCTTGTCAACCAGTTCAAAAAGCGCGTCATCACGCTCGATCAGGGACTCATCACGGGCGATGGCGACGGCGTCGGCTACAATGCGAGGTAAGGCTATGCGCAAACACGATTTTACTTACTTTTTCGGCGAAGGCGTGCGCAACATGTTTTCGCACGGCTTCATGTCGTTCGCGGCGGTGGGCATCACGGTAGCCTGCCTTGTGGTCATGGGTACGTTTTCACTCGTGGCTTACAACGCGCAGGTCCAGCTCCGGCAGCTTGAGAGCGAGTACGAGATCCTCGCCTTTGTAGATGAAAACTGCGATGAGGCGCAGACCGCAGCCGTCGGCCGCGCCATCGAGCAGCGCGAGAACGTCAAGGACTGCGTCTTTATCAGCAAGGAGGCGGCGATCGAATCCTTCGAAGAAAAGTATGAAGGCGACGAGCTCTTCCAGAACCTTGACCCCGAGATCTTGCGCGACCGTTACGCCGTATTCGTCTACGACTTAAACGACGCCGGGGAGACCGCGCAGGATATCAAGGACAATGTCGAGGGCGTGGCCAAGGTGCGCGTGGACGAGGACATCGCCGGCGGCTTTATCGCGCTGCGAAATGTTGCGGGCGTTGTGTGCGTCGCGCTCATCACGATCTTGCTGCTTGTGTCGATCTTCATCATCTCCAACACCATCAAGCTCACGACCTTTGACCGCCGCGACGAGATCGCCATCATGAAGATGGTCGGCGCGACGAACGGCTTCATTCGCTGGCCCTTCGTGTACGAGGGCTTTATGATCGGTCTTCTCAGCGCGGTGCTGGGCTTCGGCTTCCAGTGGCTGCTCTACGAGTCGGTCGCCAAGAGCCTGATGATGTCCGACCGCTTGCAGCTTCTGACCATCGTGGACTTTACGACCATCTGGCAGCCCGTCGCCGCCATCTTTGCTGCCGCCGGTATCCTCATTGGCGTGGGCGGCAGCCTGACCGCTATTCGCAAGTTCCTGCACGTGTAAGGAGACGCATATGAAAAAAGGCATCTTACGCACGCTCCTCGTCCTCGCCGTCGTCTGCTCGCTGACGCTTTGCGATTTGGCACCCTTTTCCATGGTGCAGGACGCCTCCGCCGTCACGCAGGCGGAGATCGACAAGCTCAAGGATGAGCTCAGCGGCATGAACTCGGAAAAATCGCAGCTGCAAAAAGAGCTCAAGACCATCCAGAACAATAAAAATACCGCGCTCGCGCAGAAGGAGAACATCGACAAGCAGATCAACCTCATCCAGTCCGAGATCCGCAGCGTTGAGAAGCTCATCGCCGATTATGAATCGCTCATCGAGCAGACCGAGCAGGAGATCCGCGAGAACGAAGCGGAAGAGGCGCGCCAGTATGAAAAATTCTGCGCCCGCGTGCGCGCGATGGAAGAGCGCGGAACGATCTCCTACTGGTCGGTGCTGTTCGACGCGGCAAGCTTTTCCGATCTCCTCAGCGCCATGGACTTCATCAGCGAGATCATGGACAGCGACCAGAAGGTGATCGACGATCTGCGGAGCTTACGCGAGCAGATCGAGCAGAAAAAGGCCGGGCTCGAGGCCTCGCTTGCCGAGCAGCAGAGCGCCAAGGAGACGCTCGTTGCCAAAAAGAGCGAGCTGAATACCCAGCGCGCGGCAGCGGAAAAGGTGCTTGCCGAGCTCAAGGCGAACGAAGCGCAGTACAAGCAGGTCCTTTCGGAAAAGGACGCCGCGATGGAGCGCCAGCAGGCTGAGATCGTGCGCCTTTCGCGTGAGCTTGCCGCGCAGAACGGCAACACCACCGTGACCTACGGCGGCTATATCTGGCCGTGCTCGAGCAAATACATCACCTCTCCCCTCGGTGCGCGCTACACGGGCATCGCGGGCGCGTCGACGAACCACGCGGGCATCGACATTGGCCGTGTGGGCTATACCACGCAGGTCGTCGCCGCCAAGGCGGGCACGGTCATCATTTCGGCCTACAACAAGTACCGCGGCAACTACGTCGTCGTCAGCCACGGCAGCGGCAACACCACGACCTACCAGCACCTTTCCTCCCGCTCGGTCAGCGTGGGCACCTATGTTGCACAGGGACAGGTCGTCGGCATCACCGGCACGACCGGCGTGAGCAGCGGCCCGCACCTGCATTTCGAGATCACCGAAAACGGCAAGATCATCAATCCGCTCAACTACCTCACCGACTACATCAAGGGTTGGTAAACGCATAAGCCGTCCGCTCCCCACCATATACTGGTGGGGAGCTTTTTTGCGGGGAGGGAGAAACCGTGCCGGGACTTATCTGCTATCGGGACGCGGGGGAGAAGAACGGAGGGCGCATGCTGTGCGGCCTGCGCTTTTGTACAGCCTTCGTTTTGCGCGGCGAAGGGATGGCGGCGCGGCTCTCGGCAAGGCGCGCGGCGAAATACCTCAGAGGGCAGCGCGTGCATCAGGCGGTCTTTCCAAAGGACTATCCGCATAAAGACGTCTTCGCGCGCTATGGCATTCTGCCGCCCTCTGACCGGGCGCTGCGGCAGGTGAAGGCGGCGGAGATCATCTGCTGCGCGATGGAGAAGCTGGGACTGCAAAAAAGCCACGCGCGCATCGCGCTCATCGCGGCCTCGCCGTCCGCCGCGCTGGAGAGCGCGGCTGTTGCGCTCGCGCGGGAGGTGCGTTACCTTTCGCTCTGCGCGCCGGGGGATGAGCGCATCGCCCGCGCGCTTTACTGGGACTGCGGCGCGAGCGTTTCCGTCTGCCCGAGCGCGGCGGAGGGTGCGGATCTTGCCGTCGTGTTCTCGGGCGGCGCAGCGCACTGGCGCTGCCCCGTGCTGATGCTTGAAGAAATGGCGCTCGCTGTGCGCTTTGAGGCGGAGGGCCTTTCTGCCGCGGCGGGAAAATGGGAAGAAAACGCGCTCCTCTGCGCGCTGTACGCGGCGGGGGCGCTGGATGCCGCGTCGATTCTCGTCAAAGATGTGGTTTTTCCCGCCAAAGCGGGGGAAAACGGAAACTTACCTTGACAAGACGGAACGAAATTACTATAATTGTTTCGCTAAAATGGTATTCGTGTGCGCGCCGCACATTTTCCGTCGGCGCGAAAGAAAGGAACGATCTCAATATGAAAAAAGAGTACAAAATGAGCGCGGAGCGCAAGGAAGAGCTGCAAAACGAGCTGACCTACCTCAAAACCGTGCGTGAACAGGAAGTGGCGGAGCTCATTAAGGAAGCCCGCGGCTTCGGCGACCTGAGCGAAAACAGCGAGTATGACGAAGCGAAAAACGAGCAGGGCAAGCTGTACTCCCGCATCGCCGAGATCGAGGATATCCTGCTCCACGCCGTCATCGTTGACGAGAGCAACGCCGGCACCAACGCTGTCGGCATCGGCTGCCGCGTGACGGTCGCAGATGTGAAGACCGGCCGTGAGCTGCCCGAGTACAAGGTCGTCGGCTCGCAGGAGGCGGACCCCATGCACCGTGCCGTCTCCGAGGATTCGCCCTTCGGCAAGGCGCTCATGGGCGCGAAGGAGGGCGACGAGGTCAGCGTGGAAGCGCCCGTCGGCACCATCGTTTACCGCATTGTCAAGATCGAACGCTGATTAAGAGATTCACATATAGGAGTTAGAAAAATGGCTGAAGAAAGAAACCAGAACACCGCATCTGCCGAGCAGGACCTCAGCGAGATCCTTCAGGTCCGCCGCGACAAGCTCGCGGCACTCCGCGCCGAGGGCCGCGACCCCTTCCAGGAGACCAAGTTCGACGTGACGCATCACGCCCAGGACATCAAGGATAACTTCGACGCGCTCGAGGGCAGCGAGGTTCGCGTGGCGGGCCGCCTGATGAGCAAGCGCGGCATGGGCAAGGTCAGCTTCTGCGACCTTCAGGACAAGTCCGGCCGCATCCAGCTCTACGCCCGCAAGGACGAGATGGATGAAGAGGAATATAACCGCTTCAAGAAGTACGACATCGGCGATATCGTCGGCGTTGAGGGCGAGGTATTCCGTACCCAGCGCGGCGAGATGAGCGTGCGCGCCAAGAAGATCACGCTGCTCAGTAAGTCCCTGCGCCCGCTGCCGGAGAAGTACCACGGCCTGACCGATAAGGAAGCGCGCTACCGTCAGCGCTATGTTGACCTCATCATCAACCCCGAGTCCAAGCGCAACTTCGAGATCCGCTCGAAGTTCGTCGCCTTCCTGCGCCGCTACCTCGATTCCCTCGGCTTCATGGAGGTCGAGACGCCGGTTCTGAGCCCCATCGCCGGCGGCGCGAACGCGCGTCCCTTCATCACGCACCACAATACCCTTGATATCGACATGTACATGCGCATCGCGACCGAGCTGCACTTGAAGCGTCTGATCGTCGGCGGCATGGAGCGTGTGTATGAGGTCGGCCGCATCTTCCGCAACGAGGGTATGGACACCAAGCACAACCCCGAGTTCACCACCTGCGAGCTCTATCAGGCCTACACGAACCTTGACGGCATGATGGACATCCTTGAGGGCATCCTCACGGGCGCGGCGAAGGAGATCCTCGGCACCTATCAGATCCAGTGGCTCGGCCACGACATCGACCTCACGCCCGCATGGCCGCGCATCCCGATGGCGGAGGCCGTCAAGAACGTGACCGGCGCGGACTTCATGGCCATCGAGGGTGACGCCAAGGCCGCCGTCGCGCTTGCCAAGAGCGTCGGCGTCGACATGGACGGCGTGGACAAGACCTGGGGCAACGCCCTGTACGAGACCTTCGATCAGAAGGTCGAGGAAACGCTCATCCAGCCGACCTTCATTACGATGTACCCCGTCGAGGTCAGCCCCCTTGCCAAGCGCAGCCCCTCTGATCCGCATCTCACCGAGCGCTACGAGATGTTCGTCTGCGGCTGCGAGATGGGCAATGCCTTTACTGAGCTCAACGACCCGATGGATCAGTACGAGCGCTTCAAGGCGCAGGTCGAAAAGCGCGCCAACGGCGACGACGAGGCCGAGATGATGGACGAGGATTACGTTATGGCCCTTGAGTACGGTCTGCCCCCGACGGGCGGTCTGGGCTTCGGCATCGACCGCTGCGCAATGATGCTCTGCGGCACCGATTCCATCCGCGACGTCATCCTCTTCCCCACGATGAAGCCGCTCGACATGCCCAAGAAGAGCGAGAAGGCAGAGGGAGAGAGCGCCGAGAGCGCTCCTGCCGCCGCGAAGACGAGCGGCGCGACCGGCTTTGTCAAGCCCAAGGGCGCGCATGCCGCCGACGAGGTCGACAAGGTCGAGAGCGAGCCGATCTTCGAAGAGCAGGTCGATTTCGACACCTTTGCCAAGTCTGACTACCGCGCGGTCAAGATTAAGGAATGCACCGCCGTGCCCAAGAGCAAGAAGCTTTTGAAGTTCGTGCTCGACGACGGCTCCGGCACCGACCGCGTCATTCTCTCCGGCATCCACGACTATTATGAGCCCGAGGATCTTGTCGGCAAGACCGCCATTGCCATCGTCAACCTGCCCCCGCGCAAGATGATGGGCATCGATTCCTGCGGTATGCTCATTTCCGCCGTTCACCATGTTGATGGGGAGGAGAGACTCAACTTCCTGCTGGTCGACGACGATATCCCCGCCGGCGCTAAGCTCTACTAAGAAACAATGCAAAAAGGTTCGGACTGCATCGCAGTCCGAACCTTTTTTGTATCGTTTTATCAGCCGAACGTGACCGGCGCGGTGACTTCCTTGAGCCATGCAAGCTCGTCGCCCGCAAGGTAGGGCGAGATCGCCGCATAGACCTTTGCGTGATAGTCGTTCATCAGCTCCACATCGCGGGAGGTGAGAAGCGTCAGATCGATCGCGTCGCGGTCGTAGGGGACGAGCGTGAGCGGCTCGAGCGCGAGGAAGCTGCCGTATTCGTTTTCCTCCGCCTTGCGCACAACGACAAGGTTTTCCACGCGTACGCCGAACTTACCGGCAAGGTACATGCCCGGCTCGTTCGAGAAGATCATGCCCTCTTCGATGACGCAGTGGCGCTTCTGGCGGTTCACATCCCAGTGTACGCGCTCGGGGCCTTCGTGCACGCCGAGGACGAAGCCGACGCCGTGGCCCGTGCCGTGGTTGTAGTCAAGGCCAGCCTCCCACAGCGGCGCGCGGGCGAGCATATCGAGGTTTTCGCCCGTGCAGCCGTGGCGGAACTTTGCCGCGCCGAGCTGCAAGTGGCCGCGCAGCACGAGCGTGTAGATGCGCTTTTCCCCTTCGGTGAGCGCGCCGAGGGCGATGGTACGGGTGATGTCGGTCGTGCCCTCGTAATACTGCGCGCCCGTGTCGGCAAGGCAGAAACCGTGCGGCTCCATGGGGATATCCGTCTCCTCAGTGGGCGCATAGTGGACGATCGCGCCGTGCGCGCCGTAGGAAAGAATGGGCTCAAAGCTCTGGTCGAGGAAGTTCTCCCCCTCGGCGCGCAGGCTCTCGAGCTTCTTCGCGGCGCTCATCTCCGTGATGGGCTCGTTCCCAATCGTGTGCTTGAGCCAGTAGATGAAGCGCGTGACGGCCACGCCGTCGCGGATGTGGGCGATGCGCTCATTCTCCTGCTCGGCAGGGTGCTTCATCGCCTTCATGAGTTGGATGGGGCTGGGGCGGTCAAGCGTCTCCACGCCCGCGCCAACGCTCTGCGTGATGCGGTAGTTGGCGCACTCGCCGTCGAGCAGCACGCGCGTGCCCTGCGGGAGGGCGGCGACCAGCGCGTAGATATCGTTATAGGGGGCGAGGGCCACGCCGTCGGCGGCAAGGTGCGCCTCGATCTCGGCGCTCACGGCCTCCTTCTGCACGCAGAGCGTGGCCTTGCCGCGCTCGAGCAGCAGATAGGAGAGAAACACCGGCGTATAGAGAACGTCGCCGCCGCGCAGGTTCAGAAGCCACGCGATCTCGTCGAGCGCGGGGATGACGAAGACATCCGCGCCGAGCTCGGCCATCTTTTCGCGCACTTTTTCGAGCTTTTCCGCGCGCGTGAAGCCTGCGAACTTCGCCTCGAGCTCCCACAGCGGCTCGCAGGAGAGCGCGGGGCGATCCTTCCACACAAGGTCGACAAGATCCTCATCGCCTGCAAAGCGGATGTGCTTTTCGCGCGTCTTTTCACCGATGCGGCGGGCAAAGTCGTTGCTGATCGTGCGGGAATCGAAGCCGATGAAGCCGTTTTCGCTTACGTTGTCACGCAGGAAGTCGGGAATCTCGGGAACGCCCGCCTCGCCCATGCGCATGAGCTCGATGCCGCTGCCATCTAACTGCTGCGAGGCCTGCAAAAAGTAGCGGCCGTCGGTCCACAGCGCCGCGGACTCGGGCAGGACGACGAGCGTGCCGGCAGAGCCGGTGAAGCCGGAGAGAAATTCGCGCGACTTGAAGTGCGCGCCCACGTATTCGGATGCGTGGAAATCGTCAGTCACGACGACATAGGCGTCAATGCTGCGCTTTTTCATCTCCGCGCGCAGCAGCGCGAGCTTTTCGGTGGTGTTCATGGGGAAATTCGCTCCTTTCATTCAACGAAGCTCTCAGTGAGCGTGACGAGAACGTTCGTCATGGTCTCCAGGCTGTCCGCGGGGATCCACTCGCGCACGCCGTGGTAGTTGTAGCCGCCGGTGGAGAGGTTGGGGCAGGGCAGACCCGCCCAGGAAAGGTTCGCGCCGTCCGTGCCGCCGCGGATGGGCACGCACATGGGTACGACGCCGTTTGCGCGGAAGGCATTCTCCGCACGCTCGATGAGGTGGAAGTGCGGCAGGATCTTTTCCTTCATGTTGTAGTAGCTGTCGGTGATGGAGACCTCGGCGGTGCCGTCGCCGTAGACCTCGTTGATCTTATCGGCGCAGGCGGCGAAAAGCTCCTTCTTTTCTTCAAACTTCTCGCGGTCGTGGTCGCGGATGATGTAGCGCAGCGTGGCCTTTGCCATGCCGCCCTCCATGTCCGTGAGGTGGAAGAAGCCCTCGTAGCCCTCGGTCTTCTCGGGCACTTCATCCTCGGGCAGCAGCGCGTGGAAGTCCATCGCCACGGTCGCGGCGTTGACCATCACGTTCTTGGCGCTGCCGGGGTGGACACCCACGCCGTGCACCGTCAGGACGGCGGAGGCGGCGTTGAAGTTTTCATATTCGATCTCGCCGAGGGGGCCGCCGTCCGCGGTGTAGCCGTAGTCGCAGCCAAGCTCCTGCACGTTGAGCCCGTCCGTGCCGTGGCCGATCTCCTCGTCGGTCGTGAAGATGACGCGCACCTCGCCGTGGCGGAGGTTCTTTTCAAGGATCGTTTCCACTGCGGCCATGATCTCGGCGATGCCCGCCTTATCGTCCGCGCCGAGCAGCGTCGTGCCGTCGGTCACGATCAGCTCATCGCCCACGTGGTCTTTGAGACCGGGGCAGAGCGCTTCGGTGAGGGAAATGTCGTCGTTGAGCTTGAGCTCGCCGCCCTCGTAGCGCACGAGGCGGGGCTTGACGTTCTCGCCCGAGGCGTCGGGCGCGGTATCCATGTGCGCGATGAGCGCGATGACGGGCGCGTCCACGCCCTCGCTCGCGGGGAGCGTGGCGAGCACATTGCCGCAATCGTCCATGTGAACGTCCTCAAGGCGGAGCGCTTCAAGCTCCTGCATCAGAACGTTTCCGAGGTCCTTCTGCCGCTCCGTGGAGGGAGAGGTGCCGGTGAAGTCATCCGAGGTGGTGTAGTAGCTGACATAGCGCAGAAAACGCGATTTGGCAGATTCCATTTTTAAGGTACCTCCTTGCAGTCATGCTGCGTAATATTTGCCCGATTAGTGTACCACAAAAGGCGGCGCGATGTAAAGCGGCGGCGCAGGAATCGTGCAAAATGGGAAAACTGGCGGGATTCTTTTGCTTGACAAAGGGCGGCAGTTGATAATATAGTGTGATACATATTAAATATAAAATCGGGAGGAAAGAGGAAAATGAACGTGGAGACGATAAGCAGCCGGCAGAATCCGCTGATGACGCATCTGCGCAAATTGGGCTCCTCCCGGTCCTACCGCGTGAAGAGCGGCGAGTATCTCTGCGACGGGACAAAGCTTCTTGCCGAGGCACTCAAATGGGGCGCGGAGGTGAAAACGGCAGTCTTTTCCGAAGGGATCGACATTCCGCCGCTGCCGGACGGCGTGCGCGCTGTGCGCGTGAGCGGGGAGCTGATGCGCTCCATTAGCCCTATGGAAACGCCGCAGGGCGCGCTCTTCACCGTGGCGCTGCCCGCGGTGCACCTGCCCGAAACGCTCGAAGGACGGCACTATCTCGTGCTCGACGGCGTGCAGGACCCCGGAAACGTCGGCACCATCCTGCGCACGGCGGACGCCTTCGACTGCGACGGCGTATTCCTGGTCAACGCCTGCGCCGACCTCTACAACCCGAAGACCGCGCGCGCCACGATGGGCGCGATCTTCCGCCGCGAGGCCTACAGCGTCGCAGCGGAGGAATTATTTGCACTGCTCCGGAAAAGCGGCGTGCCGCTCTACGGCACGGCCCTGCGCGACGATACCGTGCCGCTTGCCGAGGCAAACCTTGCAAGAGCCGCCGTCGCCATCGGCAGCGAGGGAAGGGGCTTATCTGAGCAAGTGCTCGGTGCGTGTGAAAAGACGCTGAAGATCCCGATGAATCCGCGCTGCGAGTCGCTCAACGCGGCCGTCGCGGCGACGGTCGTTCTCTGGGAGATGTACCGATAAAACGAAAGGAGAGGTTCTCATGGCGGGACTCAAATACTGGGTGTGGCTCTCGGAAGTCAAGGGACTGACGAATCGCTCAAAGCTTTTGCTGCTCGATCATTTCGGCTCGCCGGAGAACATCTACTACGCCGACGAGGACGAATACCGCCTTGTTGAGGGCATCGAGCCGCGGCAGATCGCACTGCTTGCGGAAAAGTCGATGGAGGATGCCGACCGCATCCTCGGCGCGTGCTCGCGCCTCGGCCTGCGCCTTCTTACGATGCAGGACGCGGATTATCCCGTGCGCCTGCGCAACATCTTTGAGCCGCCCTGCCTTCTCTATGTCAAAGGAAACCTTCCCGCCATCGACGAGGAGGTCGCCGTCGCCATGGTCGGCACGCGCAAGGCCTCACCCTACGGCATTGAGGCGGCGGAAAAGATCGCCTACGGGCTGAGCCGTCAGGGAGCGGTCGTGATCTCCGGCGCGGCGGCGGGCGTAGATTCAGCATCCCATCGCGGCGCGCTGCGCGCGGGCGGAAAGACCATCGCCGTGCTCGGCTGCGGGCTTGACGTCGTTTATCCGGCGGAGAACGCGTGGCTCTACCGCGACATTGCGGCCTCGGGCGCGCTCATCAGCGAATACCCGCCCGGGACGGCGGCGGAGGCGTGGCACTTTCCCGTGCGCAACCGCATCATCAGCGGTTTGAGCCTTGCCACCGTCGTGGTGGAAGCGCCGGAAAAGAGCGGTGCGCTCATCACGGCAAATACCGCTTTGGAGCAGGGACGCGACGTGTTCGCCGTGCCCGGCCCCATCGACGCGCCCATGAGCCGCGGCTGCAACCGCCTGATCGCGGACGGCGCGGCGGCGCTCATCACCGACAGCTGGGATGTGCTGCGTGAATACGAAGCGCAGTATCCGCACAAAATTCTCGGCGAGCGGGTCGAGCTGCCGCGAACGCTCGGCTATCAGGCGCGCGAACAACTCTCGCGCGCCAAGGCTGCCGCTGCGGCTGAGGAAGCGCCCTCGCTGCCGAAGCTCAGCCTGACGAAAAACGATCTGGGCCTTACGGACGATCAGATCACGATCCTGCGCGCGCTGAAGGACGGCGCGATGCAGGTGGACGATATCATTGAACAAACCGGCCTTCCCACGCGCCGCGTGCTTTCCGCGCTGACGATGATGGAGCTGGAGGGCTGCGTCGAGCAGGGCGGCGGCAAGCATTTTTCCCTGAATGTCATATTGGAGGAATAAAACGAAATGTCGAAAAAGCATCTGGTGATCGTCGAGTCTCCGGCCAAGGCGAAAACCATCGGAAAATATCTGGGCAAGGATTACGAGGTCAAGGCCAGCATGGGCCATTTGCGCGACCTTCCCAAAAGCAAGCTCGGCGTGGACATCGAGCACGATTTTGAGCCTGTCTATCAGCCCATTCGCGGCAAGGAGGAGCTCATCGGCGAGCTCAAGAAGGCCGCCAAGGACAGCGACACCGTCTATCTCGCAACGGACCCGGACCGCGAGGGCGAGGCCATCTCCTGGCACCTGAAGGCGCTTTTGGAGCTGGACGATGAAAAGGCCAAGCGCGTGACCTTCAACGAGATCACGAAAAAGGTCGTCTCCGAGAGCATTCAGGAGCCGCGCGCCATCGACCAGGACCTGGTCGACGCGCAGCAGGCGCGCCGCGTGCTTGACCGCATCGTGGGCTATGAGCTCAGCCCGCTTTTGTGGAAAAAAGTCCGCCGCGGCCTCTCTGCGGGCCGCGTGCAGTCCGTCGCCGTGCGCATGGTGGACGACCGCGAGAAAGAGATTCAGGCCTTTGAGCCGCAGGAATACTGGACGCTCGACGTTGACCTTACGGACGAAGCCTCGCACAAGACCTTTGAGGCGCATTATTACGGCAAGGACGGCAAAAAGGTCGAGCCGGCCTCGGGCGAGCAGGTGGACGGCATCATCGCCGATATCGGCAGCGAGCCCTTCACCGTGACGAACATCAAGCGCACGGACAAGCAGCGCTCTCCCTCGCTGCCGTTTACGACCTCTACCTTGCAGCAGGAGGCCTCGCGCAAGCTCAACATGACGCCGCGCCGCACCATGGCCATCGCCCAGCAGCTCTACGAGGGCGTTGACATCACGGGCGAGGGCACGGTG
>Ga0129314_1000295_pt1 | contig 58169 bp, 51 predicted proteins | sample O1111metagenome_FD_94431 | JGI IMG/M metagenome (GOLD analysis project Ga0129314, IMG submission 94431) | Orangutan individual fecal microbial communities from fecal samples from Wisconsin, USA - O1111 metagenome | ecosystem: Host-associated > Mammals > Digestive system > Large intestine > Fecal... | reverse complement strand
TAGCGTATATTGTCAGCTTTTATCAAATCGTTTGCATGAAGTATAGTGTAACATATTTTGACCATTAACTCAATCCGAAGTATGGGATTTTTGCTGCAAATGTTGCAAGGACGTCGAATCTGCAAATAGATTCGACGTCCAAGACGGTACAAATGGGCTGTTCTCAAACATCAGGACTTTATCATTCTCCTGCATTCTCTTTTACGCTGGTTGGGTCAGGGTGATGCTCTGTGCTTTCAAAACAGATTGCGCAAAGACGGACAATGCTATATCCTACTGGGTGCCGTTTTTTACCGTAAAATACCAGTCAATATCCCTCCCGTGTCTGATTTTCAGACAACCGCCGGGCTTTGTCCATAGGAAACCAGAAAACGCCGGTTTATAATGAGGACACAACCAAAGAGCAGCCTTGGCAGTGCAGCTGTAATAAGAAAAAGGAGACAAAATAATGAATACTTTCTTCACTTCCGAAAGCGTTACCGAAGGCCATCCCGATAAGGTCTGCGACCAGATCGCCGATGCCATCCTGGATGCCCTGCTGGAGCAGGATCCCCGTTCCCATGTAGCCTGTGAGGTCACCGCCATCACCGACGGCATCCACATTTTCGGTGAGATCACCTCCAAGGCCGTGGTGGACTATGAAGCCATTGCCCGCCGCACGGTGCGGGAAATCGGCTATGTCAAGCCCGGTCATGGCTTTGATGCCGATTCCTGCCGGATCACCGTGGATCTGCATCAGCAGTCCCCGGATATCAACATGGGTGTGGAGAAGGCCGATGCCCTCAACAACGGCGCCGGTGACCAGGGTATGATGTTCGGCTATGCCACCGCAGAAACCGGCAATCTGATGCCCCTGCCCATTGAGCTGGCCCACAACCTGACCATGCGCCTGGCCTATGTCCGGAAGACCGGTATGGTGCCCTATCTGCTGCCCGACGGCAAGGCCCAGGTCACCGTGGAGTACCGGGACGGCGCACCCATCCGGGTGGATGCTGTGGTGGTGTCCTCTCAGCACGAGGAGGATGTAACCATGGAGCAGCTACGCCAGGACATTATGGATACCGTCATCCGTCCTGTGATCCCTGAAGAAATGCTGGATGAGAACACCAAGTATTTCATCAACCCCACCGGTCGGTTTGCCATCGGCGGCCCTGCCGGTGACAGCGGCCTGACCGGCAGAAAGCTGATCGTGGACACCTACGGCGGCTATGCCCGGCACGGCGGCGGCGCTTTCTCCGGCAAGGATCCCTCCAAGGTGGACCGCAGCGGCGCATACATGGCCCGGTATCTGGCAAAGAACGTGGTCGCTGCCGGTTTGGCACGGAAGTGCGAGATCCAGATTGGCTATGCCATCGGCGTTGCCCAGCCTGTGTCCGTGAGTGTGGATACCTTTGGCACCGGCATTATTGGCGACGACGAGATCCGGGATCTGATTCTGAACACCGTGGATCTGCGCCCGGCTGCCATCATTGAAAAGCTCCGGCTGAGAACCCCCTTCTACCGCAACACCGCAAGCTACGGTCATTTCGGTGCCAACACCCGGGATCTTCCCTGGGAGCAGACCGATCTGACGGAAGCATGGAAGAAAATCGGATAACAGAGCCCATTTTCCCCCCTAGGAAGGCTCTGGTTTCGCAGCCGGATCGCGCTTCCCCATTGGCAATCCGGCTGCTCTCCATCCAGATCATGAAGCGAAAGGAACAATATGAAAACAAAAATCATTACGGATTCCACCTGTGACCTGCCTGCCCAGTTTTTGCAGGAGAAGGAGGTCACCGTTCTTCCCCTGCACATTGCCAAGGGGGAAGCATCCTGTCTGGATGGCATTGAGATCCACCCGGAGGACATCTACCGCTATGTGGATGCCGGGGGCGAGATCTGCTCCACCTCTGCTGTGAATATCGAAGAATTTCATCAGTGCCTGGAAACCGCCAGCAGGCAGTATGATGCCGTGATCGTTATTACCATCGGTTCCGGCTTTTCCTCCTGCTATCAGAATGCCCGGCTGGCCGGGGAGGCGCTTTCCAACGTCTATGTGGTGGACTCCGGAAATCTTTCCTCCGGTCAGGGTATGCTGGTGGCAGCCGCCGCCCGGCTTGCGGAGGAAGGGCTGCCTGCCCAGGAAATCTGCCAGCGGCTGGAGGCCATCAAGCCCCGGATCCGCTCCAGCTTCCTTCTGGACGACCTGGAATATCTGCAAAAGGGCGGCCGCTGCTCTGCCGCCATTGCCATGGGGGCAAACCTTTTGAAGCTGAAGCCCTGCATTGAAGTCCGAAACGGGAAAATGATCGTGGGCAAGAAATACCGGGGGGATTTTCACAAGGTCATCAGCAAATATGTTCAGGATCAGCTGACCCTGAACGGGCCGATTGACCCGGAGCTGGTGATCTGGGATCACGCCGACCCCGCCACCCGCCTGGCCGATCTGGAAGCCGCCAGATCCGCCGCCTCGGAAATCATGACATTCCCGGAAAGCATGGAAGCCGCCGCAGGCTGTACCGTTGCCTGTCACTGCGGCCCCAGGACATTGGGCATGACCTTTTTGCAGGAAGCATGATTAGGGTCTATCTGAAAACCGTCAACACGCCCAAGCAGCGGGTCTTTTCCGCCTGCTGTGCGCCATTTTTCCTTGCAATACACAAAGTATTCCTGCGAAAAAATGGCTTCATCAGGTGAAAAATCCCTCGCTGTTGGTCATATTTCCGGTTTTCAGATAGACCCTAGGGAAACTCCGAAAAAATCGTCTGCGGCTGAGCGGCGAATTCTTTGGAAATAAGCTGAAACATGGGAGGCTATTCTTATGGATTGGAACAACAAAATACGGGCTGCCCGGCTGGGATATATTCTTATTTCGATTGCCCTGTGCGTGCTGGGCATCGTTTCCATTGCCGTTCCCACCCTGTCAGCGGTGCTGATCTGCCGCATCAGCGGGGTTTTGATGATCCTGTTCGGCATTATCAAGATCCTGGGCTACTGCTCCCGGGATCTGTACCGGCTGGCATTCCAGCACGATCTGGCATCCGGTATTCTCCTGCTGGCTCTGGGTACGGTGATGCTGGTTCGCACCAAGCCAATGGTTTACGCATTGTGTACCGTCCTGGGCATTTATGTGCTGGGAGATGCTCTGCTGAAAATTCAAATCGCCATTGATTCCAAGGTCTTTGGTCTGCGGAAATGGTGGCTGATCCTCTCTGCGGCGATCCTGACCGGAGTGGTGGGCTTCCTGCTGATCTTCCGCCCCTCGGAAAGCACCCATATCCTCATGACCCTGTTCGGCCTGTCCCTGCTGACAGAAGGCATTCTAAACATGGTCACCATCCTCACTGCCGTCAAAATCATTCGCAATACAAAGCCGGAAGTGATTGACGCAGAGGATTATGAAGTGCTAGAATAGAGATAAGGCAGCACCGCATAATTCGGCAAGTGACAGCAGCGAGAGATTTTGTTCCAAGATAAAGTTTGGAAAACGCAGACATACTTTGTGTATTTCAAGTTTTTCAAACTGCAATATTGGGGCAAAAAATCCGCTGATGTCCGCAGACGCAATTGTGCGGGGTTGCCATAAGGGAATCTGACCGAAAAAGCGCAGATCTCCCGGATCCCTGTAGGCTGGATCCCACAGTGGGGAAGCCGCGCAGAAAGGAGCTTGCAGCATGGAGCAAAATATAGAATATGAACCATCGGTGCGCTACGAGGCGGACATCACCCAGGGACTTTCCCAGGAGCAGGTGCGCCAGCGCACGGAAGAGGGCTGGACAAATGAAGCCGTCACGGCATCGTCAAAAACAGTGGGGCAGATCATCAAAGGCAACCTATTTACCTACTATAACCTGATCTTCACCATTCTGGCCATTCTCATCATCGCCGCAGGCTCCCTGCGAAATCTGACCTTCCTTCCTGTGGTTCTTGCCAATCTGCTCATCGGCATCATCCAGGAGCTGCGGGCCAAGAAGATTCTGGACGAGCTGACAATGCTCAATGCCCCCAAGGCAGAGGTGGTTCGGGATGGCGTTGCTGCCGAAGTCCCGGTGGAGACGCTGGTTCTGGATGACATTGTCCGCTTCCGGGCCGGAGATCAGATCTGCGCCGATGCGATTCTGATGGACGGCAGCGTTCTGGTAAATGAATCCCTGCTGACCGGCGAAGCCGATGAGCTGCGGAAGGAGCCGGGAGATTTTCTGCTCTCCGGCAGCTTTGTTGTTTCCGGCGAATGCAGCGCCCGCCTGGAGCGGGTGGGCAGAAATTCCTACATTTCCCAGCTGACCCTGGAAGCCAAGGCCATGAACAAGAAGGAGCGCTCTGAGATGCTCCGCACCCTGGACAGGCTGGTAGGCATTGTGGGTATCCTTATTGTTCCCATTGGCGTATTTCTGTTTGTCCAGCAATACTATCTCTCCGGTGCCTCCTTCCAGACAAGCATTCTGTCCATGGTGGCGGCGGTGATCGGTATGATCCCCGAGGGGCTGTACCTGCTGGCCAGCGTTGCCCTGGTGGTTAGTGTGATCCGGCTGTCCTCCAAGAAGGTGCTGGTACACGATATGAAGTGTATCGAGGCTCTGGCCCGGGTGGATACCCTGTGCGTGGACAAAACCGGTACCATTACGGAAAATCAGATGCAGGTTTGCAGCGTGATCCCCATGGATGGCTTTAATCCGGAGGAGGGCGTGGGGCTGAAAGCCCGGATCAGTGCCCTGGTGGATGCCATGCCGGAAGGCAATGTGACCATGCAGGCCATGAAGCGCTACTTTGTCACCCCCCAGCAAGCGCAAGCTACCCAGGTATTCCCCTTCTCCCCCACCTACAAATACTGCGGAGCAGCCTTTGCAGAGGATGCCTATGTCCTTGGTGCGCCGGAATTCGTGCTTCGGGAGGATTATTCCACCTACCGGGCACTGATCGAAAGCTACAGCGCCGACGGCTATCGGGCTGTGGTATTTGGAAGATACACCGGCCTCCTGGACGGCAGCGCCCTGACGGCCCCGGTCATTCCCATGGGACTGATCCTGCTGAGCAACCCCATTCGCAAAGACGCGCCCCAGGTTTTCCAGTATTTTGCCCAGCAGGGTGTGGATATCAAGGTCATATCCGGCGATAACCCGGTGACCGTATCGCAAATCGCCATGGAAGCCGGTATCGCCGGGGCGGAAAAATATGTGGATGCCTCCACCCTGGACTCGGAGGAAGCCATCTGGGAGGCAGCAAATCAGTATACGGTATTCGGCCGTGTCACCCCAGATCAAAAACAGCAGATCGTCCACGCCCTGCAAGGTCAGGGACATACCGTGGGCATGACCGGTGACGGTGTCAACGATGTGCTGGCGCTGAAGGATGCGGACTGCTCGGTGGCTATGGCCTCCGGCTGCGATGCTGCGGCCCAGGTTTCCCAGCTGGTTTTGCTGGAATCGGATTTTTCTGCCATGCCCTCGGTGGTGGCAGAGGGACGGCGGGTGGTCAACAACATCCAGCGTTCCGCCAGTCTGTTCCTGGTCAAGAACATTTTCTCCTTCCTGCTGGCAGTGTTCTCCGCCTGCTTCGTGCTGAGCTATCCGCTGGAGCCCTCTCAGGTGTCCCTGATCAGTATGTTCACCATCGGCGTTCCCGGTTTCTTCCTGGCCTTGCAGCCCAATGAGGAACGGATCCACGGGCACTTCTTGTCCAATGTTCTGATCAAAGCCCTCCCCGCCGGACTGACGGATTTCCTGGCAGTGGCATCCCTGGTGGTCTTCGGCATGGTATTCGGTGTCAATGAAGCCGATATCTCCACCGCCTGCACCATGCTGCTGGCCATTGTGGGCTTTATGATTCTCTACAGCATCAGCAAGCCCATGAACCTCATGCGCTGGCTCCTCTGGATCGTCTGCGTGGCAGGTCTGCTGAGCTGCAGCATCTGGCTCAGCGACATCTACGGCATCGGCCACATGTCCAGAGAATGCATCATGCTCTTCGTAGTATTCGCCATCGCCACCGAACCCGTCCTGCGCTACAGCAAGCTGCTCATCGAAAAGCTCTACAGCTGGGGCAGCCACTTCCGGAAAAAGAAGAAATAGTACCGCAAAAGTCATCAAACAGTTAACAAAGCCTGCTTACCCTGAACAAAATCGGGTAAGCAGGCTTTTGGCTTTTGGGTGCGTTTTGGTGTGGATTAAAAAAGTTACAAAAATACATCACAAAACCCTTGACTTTTCTGTCTACAAGTAGTAGAGTATAGTTGTCTACTGACAGTAGAGTAAAGGAGGCAATCTAAATGGCAGAATATAAGTTGGGTCAGATCGAAACCATTTTTGCAGATATGATCTGGGACAATGAACCTGTTACATCTCGCCGTTTGACAGAACTGGCGGCGGAACATCTGAACTGGAAGCGTACAACGACCTATACCATTCTGAAACGGCTCTGTGATCGGGGGCTGTTCCAAAACGAGGGCGGGACGGTGACTTCTCTGGTGAGCCGGGAGGAATTCTATGCCCGGCAGAGTGAGATATTTGTGGAGGAAACCTTCCATGGTTCTCTGCCTGCGTTTCTGTCTGCATTCGGAAGCCGCAAAAAGCTTTCTGATTCCGAAATTGATGAACTGCAAAAGGTCATTGATGCAATGAAGGGAGGCTGTCATGGGTAATCTGTTTTCGGTGGTTTTGAATATGAGCATGACCGGCGGCATTGTGATTTTACTGGTTATGCTTGCCAGACTGGTTTTGAAACCTGCACCGAAGATTTTTTCCTATGCGCTGTGGGCGGTGGTTTTATTCCGGCTTTTGTGTCCTGTGGCACTTACTGGGCCGGTTTCGGTTTTGAATGTGTTGAAACCGGAGGGACAGGCAGCAACGGAAGCAACCAGTGTGATTTATTTCATTCCCGTAGAACGAAATGAGAATTCAGATGCCCCCTTTGTTTCGGCAGAAAATCCCTCCGCAGCGCCAATTCCACAGTCTGAGCCTGCCGGACATACGAAACCGGACATCATGCAGTCAGTTTCCTATGTCTGGATTGCAGGAACGGGGTTGATGCTGCTATACAGCGTGATCCAGTACTTCCGGCTGCGGCAGAAATTGGTTGGCGCAATCCCTTACAACGGGAATGTATACTGTGCCGATTACATTGATACGCCATTTGTTATGGGGATCTTCAGCCCAAAAATCTATTTACCCTTCGATGTACCTGAGAATGAGCGAAAGTACATCATTGCACACGAGCAGCACCATATCTCCCGCTTTGACCATATCCTGAAATTACTGGCCTATGTTACCCTGTGCATCCACTGGTTCAATCCGCTATCTTGGGTGGCATTTCTTCTGGCCGGCAGGGATATGGAAATGAGTTGTGATGAGGCAGTGATTCGGAAACTGGGTTCTCAGATCCGGGCGGATTATTCCGCATCCCTTCTGCGGCTGGCAACCCACAAGAAGATCATTGCCGGTATGCCCCTGGCCTTTGGCGAGGGTGACACGAAAGGACGCATTATGAATATGGCAAGATGGAAACAACCCCGATTATGGGTTAGCATGGCTTGTTTATTGCTGTGTGCCGCTATTTTGGTAGCTTGTGCCGTCAATCCCGAAACAGCCCCTACCGCTGACAACACCGATCCGGACAATAACGCCACCGGCATTGTCACCACCCCAAATGCGGCAAACACAGAGGATGTATCTGCAATTCCCGGCTCGGATGTTGTAACGGATACCCAATGGATCCAGTATGGCGATCTTCGTCTGTTACTTCTTTCCGGCATGGAGGCAACCGACGAAAACGGCATCCTGACATTGACTATGGATGCCAAAACCGTCGGCGGTGTTGCACTGCGGAAGCCAGATGATCCCAGTATTTACGCTGCGGATTGGCTGAAGAAAATCGGCATATCAGAAGCCTCTGATACTGCCATGGGATATATGAGCGGCAGTTCTACATACGCAGACTACGAGATCACCTTCTTCCCGGATACGCCGGTCAATCAGGATGCTAACGGAAATATCATCGCAGACGAACAAGGCACCTATGTTCTGGAGAATGAAACGACACACTATTTCTTCAACCATGGTACAGATGCCTATGATATTTGGTTCTACAACCATCGAATTCCCAATACGATCCAGGAAGCCTTGCTGAAAACCTGTATTTTGGAAGGGGTTACAGACATTTCCGCCATGCAGGCCGCATTAAAAAAGGAACAGGATGCCCTACAGATGTGCCGCTCCGTCTTGGAACGGATCCAGAGCAGTGCTGCCTGCAAGATTGAAACCAAGCAGGAAAATGGGCCGGATGCACTGAACGAAATAACGCTCTTCACGAGCTGGATTTATGGTCAGGACCGGCTGCATATCTCCCAGATCCCGGAAAGCGGCGGTGATGCCATGTTTGGCGGTATGCTCGTCAATGGGACGGCATACGAATATGATGCCAAGCAGCAATGGCATACGGTTTCCCAGTGGGAATGGGAGGATCCCTGGCTGACCCGCTTCCAGTGGGAGGATTCTGTGGTTTCCTATCAGGATACCCTGACAGACGACAGCAGCATAACGGTAATGCTGCGGATCGACCAGCCTTTTGCTGAGTCGGGAAATCAGCAGCCCCATTATTTCGTGAGCTTTAATTATAATACGGATGGCACTTTCCGAGATGTCTATGTGCAGGCCAACCTTTTCATGGACAATTCCACATACAGGACGGAATCGGTGGCATCTCTGGATTCTGCGTTGGTGGAAGCGGAAATTCAGAAAGAATACCAGAAAGCCACCAAATAATGACATAATCCCACGAAAAAAACACCCCAATGCAGACGGCAGTTGCTGCATTGGGGTGTTGCTTAATTCTTGCTGTTTTTCTTGCGGTTATAGAGCTTGGCCAGGCCGCCTTCGCTGGTTTCCCGGAAGCGGTGGTTCAGGTTGATGCCGGTCTCCTTCATGGCGCGGCAGACCATGTCGTAGCTGATGTTCCGGGAGCCGGTGAGGAAGTAGCTCAGGTTGCAGGCGTTCATGGCCCGCATGGCTGCCACGGCGTTGCGCTCGATGCAGGGGATCTGCACCAGGCCGCAGATGGGGTCGCAGGTCAGGCCCAGGTGATGCTCCATGGCCACCTCGGCGGCGTACTCCACCTGATCCAGATCCTGATGGTACAGTTCCGCCAGGGCAGCCGCTGCCATGGAGCAGGCGGTGCCTACCTCCGCCTGACAGCCACACTCGGCACCGGAAATGGAGGCGTTGGTCTTGGTCAGGTTGCCGATGATGCCTGCCGTTGCCAGTGCCCGGCAGATCTGCTCGTCGGAAAAGCCCTTGGTATCCTGGGCGTATTTCAGCACCGCCGGGAGAACACCGCAGGCGCCGCAGGTAGGAGCGGTGACAATGGTGCCGTTGCTGGCGTTCTGCTCCGCCACAGCGTAGGCATAGGCGGCGATCAGCTGGAACTCCCGCATCGCCGGTTCGTTTTTGGCGGCAGGCTGCTCATACAGGTACTTGGCCTTCCGCTGGACATTCAGCCCGCCGGGCAGCACCCCGGAGGCGGACAGGCCCTCGGCAATGGAATTCTTCATGGTCTGCCACACCGGCATCAGGAAATCCCAGATCTCCGGGCCTTCGTTCAGCTCCACATATTCCGACAGGGTGTGGATGTAGCGCCACTTGCAGAAATCTGCGATCTCCGCAAAGGAATGCTCAATATAGACCTCCTCGCTGTCATCCGTGGGTTGACCGGGGTAGCGGATATCTCCGCCGCCGATGGACTCCACCCGCCACCGGCCCTGCTCTGCCCCGTCTGCATCCAGGGCGATAAAGTCCAGGGTGTTGGGGTGCATATCCTCCCAAGTCTCGTCAGAGAACAGAACCTGCGTTCTGTCCTCCCCCAGGGTGTCCAGCAGCACCCGGTCGGTGCCGTGGCCAACGCCGGTTTTGTTCAGGGAACCATAGAGGATCACCTGATACCTCTTGGCATTGGGGTATTCCTTCATAAACAGCAGGGCTGCCCGCTCCGGTCCCATGGTATGGGAGGAGGAAGGGCCTTTTCCGATTTTATAGATCTCCCGGATGGATTTCATATAAGAACCTCCGCTTTTGTTATTCTTCACTGACAGTATACCAAAATCCCCTAAAAAATACAATGATAATTTTCGTATGTCCTCAGTCTCTTTTTTTCAGAGACTGCAAGCTCAGCTCCCCTGCCAGCTTAAACAGGGCATCGCTGAGGACCCGGCTCAGGGGCAGTCCGGCCGCAGCGGCGATCCGGTTATAAAAGGCCGCCGCCGTATCCTCCAGCTGAATGGTCACCTCGGTCATAAGCGCCTCCGCTCAAAAAATAATTCTCCCCATCCTATGCAGGCTCTTGACAATGGTGCTATAATATAATGTAGGATTTTTGGAATAACCGAGAGGATGAAATACAATGGCTAAAGAGAAAAAGGTCGAACAGATCACCGACATGGAAGTGGATTTTGCCCAGTGGTTCACCGATGTGTGCACCAAGGCGCAGCTCATTGATTACTCTTCCGTCAAGGGCATCTTTATCTACCGTCCCTATGGCTATGCCATTTGGGAGAACATCCAGCACATTCTGGATCAGGAATTCAAGAAGCAGGGCGTGGAGAACGTCTATATGCCCATGCTGATCCCCGAATCCCTGCTGCAAAAGGAAAAGGATCACGTTGAAGGTTTTGCCCCGGAGTGCGCCTGGGTCACCATGGGCGGCAATGACCGTCTGGAAGAGAAGCTGGCCATCCGGCCCACCTCTGAGACTCTGTTCTGTGACCACTTTGCACGGGTGCTGCAGTCCCACCGGGATCTGCCTATGAAATACAACCAGTGGTGCAGTGTCCTGCGCTGGGAAAAGACCTCCCGCCCCTTCCTGCGTCACCGGGAGTTCCTGTGGCAGGAAGGTCACACCATCCATGCTACCGCCCAGGAAGCTGAGGACTTCACCAAGACCATGCTGAATGTCTACGCCGACTTCTGCGAAAACGTGCTGGCCATGCCTGTCACCCGGGGTCAGAAGACCGAGAGGGAAAAGTTCAACGGCGCAGAAGCCACCTATACCATTGAGTGCATGATGCACGACCGCAAGGCACTGCAGGCCGGTACCTCCCACTACTTCGGTGACGGCTTCGCCAAAGCCTTTGATATCGAGTTCACCGACAAGAACAACAAGAAGACCAATCCCTTTGAGACCTCCTGGGGTGTTTCCACCCGTCTCATCGGCGGTATCATCATGACCCACGGCGATAACAACGGTCTGGTGCTGCCTCCCATGATCGCCCCTATTCAGGTGGTGGTGCTGCCCGTTGCCCAGCACAAGCCCGGCGTTCTGGAAGGTGCTGCTGCCATCCGGGAGCGGCTGATCCAGGCCGGTCTGCGGGTGAAGATGGACGATTCTGACAACTCCATGGGCTGGAAGTGCGCTGAATACGAGATGAAGGGCGTTCCCCTGCGCATCGAGTGCGGCCCCCGGGATCTGGAAAACGGCCAGTGTGTTCTGGTTCGCCGTACCGACCGGGAGAAGGTCGCCGTGCAGCTGGATCAGCTGGAAACCGCAGTTGCTGAGCAGATGAAGATCATTCAGCAGCAGATGTTCGACAAGGCCAAGAAGAACCTGGATGACCACATCTACGAGGCCCACTCTCTGGAGGAAGCCAAGGAGCTGCAGGAGCGCAACGGCGGCTACATCAAGACCATGTGGTGCGGCAGCCTGGAGTGCGAAATGGCCATGAAGGAAAAGGCCGGTATGTCCTCCCGCTGCATCCCCTTTGCCCAGGAAAAGCTGGACACCGTCTGCGCCTGCTGCGGCAAGCCTGCTGACAAAATGATCTACTGGGGTATCGCTTACTAAGCATCCCCTGCAATGGAATATCGGCCTGCTGCGGCAGGCCGATACTTTCCGGCCGCAAGTTAACATAATTAAATCCGTCACCTTGGAGGAATCGTGGAGAAAATACTGATCATCGGCTGTCCCGGCAGTGGAAAAACCCGGATGGCCAACGCCCTGGGGCGCAAACTGGATCTTCCTGTGATCCATCTGGATACCCTCTGGTCCTCCCCCCGGGGAGAAAGCGTCACCGTCCAGGAATTTGACCAGAAGCTGGATGCCATTCTGGAAAGCCCCTCCTGGATCCTGGACGGCAATTTCAGCCGTACCATGCCCATGCGGCTGCAATCCTGCGACACCATTATCTATCTGGATCACAGCCGCCGGGCCTGTCTTTGGGGAATGCTCCGGCAGGCGCTGGAGGGCAGCAAGCAGATCAATTGGAGACGGCTCTCCTGGGCCTACCGCACCCACGAAAGCAGCCGCACCCAAAACAGCACCTGGATCGCCCAGGCCCGGCACGCCCAGGTCATCGTTCTGAAAAACCGCAGGGAGGCCAACGCCTTTCTGTCCGGTCAAGACTTCTGAGCCCCGGCCGGAAAAGCATTGTGTTTTTCCCTGTTTTGTTGTATAATGACCTTCATCATCCAATTGGAGAGGTTTTACCATGAAAAAAGGGATTTCTCAGGAAGGGCTAAAGCTCATTGCCTGTATCACCATGCTCATTGACCACATTGGCTACCGTATTCTTTTCCCCCTGTACAGCTGCGCAGGCCCCGGTAGCCTCTGGGAAAATCTATACTGGCTTTGCCGCAGCATTGGCCGGATCTCCTTCCCCATTTTCTGTTTTCTGCTGGTAGAAGGGTTTGATCACACCCACGACCGGAAGAAATACGCCCTCCGGCTGGCCCTGGGTGCGGTTCTGTCCGTCATCCCCTACAGCCTTTTCGCCGCCGGGCAGCTGTTCTATCTGAAGCAGAATGTCATGGTGACCCTGCTGCTGGGCTTTTTCATGCTGGCAGTCATGGATCGCTGCCCCACGCTGAGCTGGAAATCCGCTGCGGTGATCCCCTTCCTCCTGCTGGGAGCTCTTTTGAAGGTGGACTACGGCTGGGCAGGAATGGCCCTGATTGCTCTGTTCGCTCTGAGCCGGTACCTCTATCCCCAGAACTTCATCCGTCTGGGCGGCATGGTGGTGCTGTTTCACCTCATGTCCGGCAAGGTATTCACCATCGGCAGCTTTTCCCTGCCCATGCAGGTACTGGGGGTGCTCTCCCTGCTGTTCATTGCCAATTATGACGGACGGAAGCGCACGCACAGCAAGGCGCTGCAATGGAGCTTTTACCTTTTCTACCCGGTGCATCTGCTCCTTCTGTCCTGGCTGAGCACCTGGATCCCGGTGTATACCGCCCTATAGGGAAACTCTGAATAAATCGTCGGCGGCTGGCGAGCGGATCTTTTGCCCCCATCCTGCGGTTCTAAAAATGGGAAATATAGCGCAGCCGTTGCCAGCGGAAGCTGGCTTACGGATACGGCATACTCCTTGCGAGTACATACAGTATTCCCTCATTTTCTGGACCTTGTCTGGAAGCAAAATCTCTCGCTTCCAGCTCTTGCCGATTTAATCAGAGCTTCCATAGTTTTCTTTGCCCCGAACCTGTGTTCGGGGCATTTCTTGGATTTACATCCTTTTGGTTTTGTGCTATGATATGGCAAAATCCTTTCCGATTCGGAGTGAGTTTCCATGAAGCTAACCCAGCATTTTTCCAGGAACAAACCGGCCATGTCCTTTGATGTGTTCCCGCCCAAAACCGTCTCCTCCATGGATTCGGTGATACGGGCCACCCAGTCCATGGCCCAACTGCACCCCGCCTTTATGAGCGTGACCTACGGTGCCGGAGGCGGCACCAGCCGCTACACCCTGGAGATTGCCAGATGCATTGAAAAAGACTACGGTGTTCCCACCCTGGCCCATCTGACCTGCGTTTCCTCCACCCGGGAAACCATTTCCCAGCGGATCGCAGATCTGAAGGCCGTCGGGCTGGAAAATGTCATGGCGCTGCGGGGAGATCTGACCCCTGAGCGAATGGGCTCCGACCCCAGCACCTGGGATTATCGCCACGCCACCGACCTGATCCGGGAGCTGGCCTCCAGCGGCGATTTCTGCATCGGCGGTGCCTGCTACCCGGAAAAGCACCCGGAGAGCGCCACCCAGGCAGAGGATATTGACCACTTGAAGGAAAAGGTGGATGCAGGCTGTTCCTTCCTCACCACCCAAATGTTTTTTGACAACGCCCTGCTGTACCGGTTTCTGGATACCATCCGGGCCGCCGGGATCGGTGTTCCCGTGGTTGCCGGGATCATGCCCATCACCGCCGCCAGCCAGATCCACCGGGCCATTGCCCTTTCCGGCTCCTATGTTCCGGCAGAACTGCTGGCTCTGGCAGACAAATACGGCAATGACCCCGCTGCCATGAAGCAGGCCGGGATTGCCTACGCCATTGATCAGGTCACCGACCTGTACGCCAAGGGCGTATACAATGTCCACATCTACTCCATGAACAAACCGGAGGTTGCCCAGCAGATCCAGAGCAGCGTTTCCGGGATCCTGAAGCCGTGATCTCCCTTTGCAGCTTCCCCCTTCCCCCGGTAAACCGCCGGGAGGCGCTGCGCTACGCAGGAGCCAGAGCGGAGACCCCGGAGCTTTCCCTTCTGCTGGATGCCGTTTTGGCAGACATCACCCCCCATCTGCAAGGCAAGGTCTGCTGGATCGACACCCCCATCCGGCGGCAGGGGGATATCCTGGATCTGGGATTTGCCAAAACCAACTCTGCTGCATTGGCCCGAAACCTGGTTGGCTGCGACCGGGCCGTGGTATTTGCCGCCACCCTGGGGCTGGAATTTGACCGGGTGCTGGCCCGGTACGGCAGAGTTTCCCCAGCAAAAGCCCTGCTGCTGCAAGGGCTGGGGGCAGAACGGATCGAAGGGCTTTGCGATGTGTTTTGTGAGAAGATCCGGCAGGAAGCCCAAAAAAATGGCTGTTTTCCTGCCCCCCGGTTCAGTCCCGGCTATGGGGATCTGCCCCTTTCCTTGCAGCGGGACATTTTCCGGGTGCTGGACTGTCCCCGAAAAATCGGTCTGACCCTGAATGAAAGCCTTTTAATGTCCCCCTCCAAATCCGTCACTGCCATCATTGGTCTGGGTCATCCCAGAGAAAGCAGCTGCTCCGGCGGCTGCAACCAATACAGCAAAACCGACTGTATCTACAGGAGTACGCCATGAATATTCTGGATTATGCAAAGGATCATATTCTCTTTCTGGACGGCGGTATGGGCACCCTGCTGCAAGCCCAGGGTCTGCCTGCCGGGCAGCTGCCGGAACGCTGGAATCTCAGCCGCCCGGAGATCATTACCCGGATCCATCAGGACTACTATGATGCCGGGAGCCATGTGGTCAGCGCCAACACCTTTGGTGCCAACCGGCTGAAATTCTCCTCAGAGGAGCTGGATGCCATCGTTCGGGCCGCCATGGCCGCCGTAAGACAAGCCGCTGCCCAAAGTACCGGAACCCAGCCCAAGTGGGCCGCTCTGGATATCGGGCCCCTTGGCCGCCTGCTGAAGCCCTACGGCGATCTGGACTTTGAAGATGCGGTGTCCATTTTCGCAGAAACCGTCCGACTGGGTGTGAAATACGGTGCCGATCTCATTTTCATTGAGACCATGAACGACAGCTACGAGACCAAGGCTGCGCTGCTGGCTGCCAAGGAAAACAGCCGGCTTCCCGTATTTGTGTCCAACGCCTACGGCGAGGACGGCAAGCTCATGACCGGGGCCAGCCCGGAAGCTATGGTGGCCATGCTGGAAGGCATGGGGGCCGATGCCATCGGTGTCAACTGTTCTCTGGGGCCTAAGGCGCTGGCTCCCATTGTGGAACGCTACCTGCAATATGCCTCGGTGCCGGTGCTGCTGAAGCCCAATGCCGGGCTGCCCCGAACGGAAAACGGAGCAACGGTCTATGATGTATCTGACCAGGAGTTTGCCCAAGATGTCTCCCGGCTCATTTCCCGCGGAGTTCGCATTGCCGGTGGTTGCTGCGGCACTACCCCTGCTCACATCCGCGCTCTGACCCAGGCAGCCGCCGCCATCGTCCCTGTTCCCGTGACGGAAAAGGACATGACCATGGTCAGCTCCTACACCCACGCCGTGTTCTTCGGGGAAAAGCCAATACGCATCGGCGAACGGATCAATCCCACCGGCAAGAAACGGTTCCGGGAAGCCCTGAAAGCCGGGGATATGGACTATATTCTAAAGGAAGGCATCGCCCAGGAGGAACAGGGTGTGGAGATCCTGGATGTGAATGTGGGTCTTCCGGATATTGACGAATCAACAATGCTCACCGATGCCGTTGCAGAACTGCAAGCCATCATTGACCTGCCCCTGCAAATCGACACCAGCAGCCCTGCCGCCATGGCATCTGCACTGCGTCGCTACAACGGAAAGCCCATGATCAACTCCGTCAACGGCAAACAGGAGACCATGGAAGCCATCTTCCCTTTGGTGAAAAAATACGGCGGTCTGGTGGTGGCTCTGACCCTGGACGAACGGGGCATCCCGGATACGGCCCAGGGCCGGGTGGACATTGCCAAAAGGATCCTATCTCAGGCTGCCCGATACGGCATCGGCAAAAAGGATCTGATCTTTGACCCCCTGGCACTGACTGTCAGCGCCGACCCCGGAGCCGCCAGCCAAACCCTGGCTGCCATCCGCCAGATCCGCTATGAACTGGGCTGCCATACCCTGCTGGGGGTGTCCAACATCTCCTTCGGTCTGCCCCAGCGGGATATTCTCAACGGCACCTTCTTTGCCCTGGCACTGGGGCAGGGGCTGTCCGCCGGGATTCTCAATCCCCACTCCCAGGAAATGCAAAAGGCCTACCACGGCTATTGCGCACTGATGGGGCTGGATACCGGCTTTGAAGCCTATCTTTCCTACAGCGAAAAATACAATGCCGCCCAGCCTGCCCTGGCCTCCGGGCCTGTAGGCTCGGATCTGCATCAGGCCATTGTGAAGGGTCTGAAGGAGCAGGCAGGATCGCTCACCGCCGCCATGCTGAAAAACACCCCGCCTCTGACCATTGTGGAGCAGGAGATCATTCCTGCCCTGAATCAGGTGGGACAGGGCTTTGAAAACAAAACCGTCTACCTGCCCCAGCTGCTGATGAGTGCCGAGGCCGCCAAAGCTGCCTTTGAGCAGGTCAAAGCCGCTATGCCCGCCGGGAATGCCCCGGCCAAATGCCCCTATGTGATCGCCACCGTTCAGGGGGATATCCATGACATTGGCAAGAACATCGTCCGGCTGCTGCTGGAAAACTTCGGCTATGCTGTCACCGATCTTGGGCGGGATGTGCCCCCGGAGGTCATTACCCAAAAGGTGGTTGCCCTTCACGCCCCCATTCTGGGGCTCAGTGCTCTGATGACCACCACCGTCCCTGCCATGGAGGAGACCATCCGGCAGGTGCGCAAGGCCGCACCCTGGTGCAAGATCATGGTAGGCGGTGCTGTGCTGAACCCGGAGTATGCCGCCGCCATTGGGGCAGACTACTACAGTAAGGATGCCATGGAGGCCGTCCGCTGTGCCGATCACATCTATACCCAGCTGATGCAGAAAAGAGGGATTTGATGCGCTGGATACCCATGTTTCTGATTTTGTCTCTGATCCTTTCCGGCTGCGGGCAAGGTTCCAAGCCTTTGCCCACAAACCCGCCTTCTCTTCCCAGGGAAACCCAGCCCCCCACCATCCAGGCCCCGGAGACAGTGCCCACTCAGCCTGCCGATCCCATGGTGCAGCTGCTGGAAAGCCTGACTTTGGAAGAAAAGGTGGGGCAGATGTTCCTGGCCCGATGCCCGGAGGAAAATGCCATAGCCGATCTGCAAACCTATCATCTGGGCGGCTACATTCTCTTTGGCCGGGACTTTGACGGTCAGACGCCGGACTCCCTGAAAACCACCTTAGACAGCTATCAGTCTGCCGCCCGGCTTCCCCTGCTTCTTGCGGTGGACGAGGAGGGAGGCACGGTCTGCCGGGTCAGCAATCACACCGCCTTTCGCGCCCAGCGATTCCCCTCCCCCCGGGATGCCTATGCCGTAGGGGGGCTGGAGCAAGCCATTGCCACAGAAGGGGAAAAAGCCGAATTTCTCATGCAGTTGGGAATCTGTGTGAACATGGCTCCCGTGTGCGACATTACCACAGACCCCAAGGGCTTCCTCTACCGCCGCTCTTTGGGGCAGTCTCCGGAGGAGACCGGGCGGTTCGTCTCCGGGGCGGTGGCTGCCATGCACCAGAACGGTCTGGGCTGTGTTCTCAAGCACTTCCCCGGCTACGGGAACAACGCCGACACCCACACCGGCATCGTCCGGGATGACCGGCCTTTGGAAAACCTGGAAAATACCGATCTGGTGCCCTTTGCTTCCGGGATCCAGGCCGGGTGCGATGCCATTCTGGTCAGCCACATTCTGGTTTCCGCATTGGATGATACCGCCCCTGCCTCCCTGTCCCCGGCCGTCCACGACTATCTGCGCAACACCATGGGCTTTGACGGCGTGATCGTCACCGATGATCTGGTGATGGAGGCCATCACCCAGGTTTACGGCACAGGCGAAGCCGCTGTCCAGGCTGTTCTGGCAGGGAACGATCTGCTCTGTTCTACAGAATATCAAGCGCAATACGCTGCCGTTCTGGAAGCGGTTCAGCGCGATCAGATCCCGGAAGATCTCATCAACGATGCCGTCCTGCGGATCCTGCGCTGGAAGCAGGATTTGGGATTTTTCAGATAGGACCTAATAGAGGAATCACAGAATAAAGGGGCAATCATCTTGCCCCCTTATCCTTCATTTGCGTTTCTCATTCTATATAACATTTTCCGTTGTTAATCAATCCAATAAACTCTTCCGTCTTTTCTTTTTGCAGCCTTCGGAATATCACCTTCAACATAACCGACTGCACAGTGTCCGATTCCTTCCCAATCTCCCTCAATGCCCAGTTGTTTGATCAACTGTTGGTATTCTGGAAGTTCAAATTCTTCTTTTGCTCTGTGAATCCATATACTTCCAAGGTTAAGTGAATGTGCCGCAAGCATCATATTTCCCATAACAAGACTTCCATCGTAAACACGGTTTGCCCAGTTTTTATCTGCCAATACAATCAGAATTGCGGGCGCACCATAAAAAGGATCAAAACCTTCTTTCCAGCCACCAATTTTGGCATTTAGTTCTACCAGTTTGTCCCGAAGTTCTTTATTCGTCACAGCAAGTGTAATTGTTGCTTGCTTTCCCATACCATTTGCCGCATATAGACCAGCTTCAATAATCTGTTCCAAATCTTCTTTAAGCGGCATTATTGACTTAAATTTACGAATGCTTCGCCGTTCTTCCATTGCCTTAATAATTTCATTCATCTTTATTACTCCTCGTAGTCAATTCTTTCGATCTTAAAAATAACGGGTCTTGTTCCATCTGAACAACAGGTAATCATTTCGTTCTCGTTCTTCATCCAGCCTTTCATGATAGAACCACCCTGCAATCCAGTATAGATGTAACGAGAAATAGCATCCCATGCTTCAGAACAAAATGGCATTTTAGGACCACCTGCAACGGTATCTTCATTACCATTCGTTTTTACCAATGTGTTTAATCCCATGTGCCAGAAGTCATCCCGTTTATCATCACGATAAAAGACAAACTCGTCACCCACATTATAGCAAGGACAGGCACCAGAAACAGGAGCAGCACAATATTGCTTCTGTAATTCTGGGTACAGCTTTTTATCCAGAACAGTTACTTTTACTTTATACTTCATATCTCTTCAACCTTGTATTATAGAGTAGTAGTTTTTATTGTCCCTCTCCAAGGACATGCGCTACAGTGTAAAGGATGCTGTGGATTGGTTCATTCATCCTACTGCAAGACGGTTACAGGATGGTATTTTGTTTCTCATGTACCCGACAGACTGTACACGCCTCTATGATGATAATCCCTGCACCACCATCCGCAAGTTCTGCGTAATGTTTCAAATGTCTTTTGGAGTGTATGGCGAATCAGGCTGTCAATTCCATGATAACGATCAAATACGGCTTTCATTTGAGCTGAAATATTATGATAATATAATGGTGAAATAGAAACGATCATATCAGCATTTTGTGAGGACTTCCGGTTATAACAAGAACCTTCATTACCATTTCATCTCCTATTCCCCTTGAAATTCTTTCGAGTGCATTGTATCATGTGTAGCTGATTACAACAAGTACGATATTTAACAGCAGGTACTATATTTAAGTATAGTGAATGGAGGATATAAATGTCTGATAAATTCAAAGACGAGCAAAGACGTTTTGCATTAAACGGTATTAAAAACACTGGATTTTATTACACAAAGTCAATTACTGAGGGAAAATATAAACTTCCAATTCTATACTGTCTGCAACTTGACGGTCCTACAAGATATAATGAACTTCAACGCAAAATGGAAACCGCTACTTTTCGTTCTTTATCTAAAGCATTAAAAGAACTGGAAGCAGACGGATTAATCATTCGTAAAGACTATGGTGAAATTCCCCCACGAGTAGAATATCGTTTATCTGACCGCGGGAAAACATTGGAACCAGTATTGGATGCCTTTTGTTTTTGGGGGCAGGAACACCGAAATGACAAAAAATCCAAATGAGATTTATAGGAATAACAGATTTTATCCAATCCCCAAAACAAATTGCATCAGCTATGCTTGTTATAATAAAACATAAGGAGAATTCAAATGCCAAACAACACAGAAACCTTATCCGCTCCCAGCCGCTTTGACCTGAGCGCCGCAGCCCTTCACATCCTGGCCATGGCCCTGATGCTGATGGATCACCTCTGGGCCACCCTGCTGCCTGCCCAGGAATGGATGACCTGCGCCGGGCGGGTCGCTTTCCCCATCTTCGCCTTTATGGCGGTGGAAGGTTACTTCCATACCCGCAATTTCAAGAAATACGCCCTTCGGATGCTGGTGTTCGCAGTGCTTTCCGAAATTCCCTTTGACCTGATGTACGGCGGCACCTGGTTCTACCCGGTGCATCAGAACGTGATCTGGACGCTGCTGATGGCTCTTTTGATCATTCACCTGTTGGAAAATGTGCGCAAAAAGCGTAAACAGTGGGTATACCTGCTGGTGTGCCTTCTGATGGTTCCTGTCAGCCTGGTGCTGGGGACCCTGTGCATGGTGGACTACTACGGCGCAGGCGTTCTGACGGTGCTGATCTTCTATTTCTTCCACGGCCGGAAGTGGTGGTGCCTGGCAGGGCAGCTGGCCGCTCTGTACTGGGTCAATGTGGAGCTGCTGGGCGGGCTCATGTACCCGGTTCAGCTGCTGGGTATGGACATGGAAATTTGCCAGCAGGGTCTGGCACTGCTGGCACTGATCCCCATCTGGCTGTACCGGGGCCGTCAGGGCTATCACAGCAAGCCCTTCCAGTATACCTGCTACGCCTTCTACCCGGTTCACATGCTGATTCTGGTTCTGATACAGAACTTTGTCACCCGCTGATTTTTCCATAAGGCAGCACCGCACAATTCGGCAAGAGACATCAGTGAGAGATTTTGCCTCAAGATGAAGTTTGGAAAACGCAGGAATACTTTGTGTATTTCAAGTTTTTCAAACTGTAATATTGGGGCAAAAGATCCACTGACGTCCGCAGACGCAATTGTGCAGTGTTGCCATAAAGAAATCCTCCGTAGCTTTGTTCTACGGAGGACTTTTTTATTCTGTTTTGGCAGTCTGCCGTCTGGGAGGCATTCCCTTGTCCTTATCCCGGTTGAGCAGCAGGAAGAAGGGCTCGGTGATGGGGAAGAAAATGCTCAGCACCAGAAACAGCACACCGTTGTCCGGATCCATGGACATATACACATCGTACAGTGCCATGTAGCGGATCACCTTGGTCACTGCCCAAATCACGGCCATAACCGCAATGGTGGCAAGGTTCCCCAGGATCAGCTCCAGAATCCCATCCGGCTGTGCATTGTAGCAGGCGGCAACCTGAATGATGTTGATCACACTGTAAACCGCCTGACCGATCAGGAAAAATGCCATTAGGGCGTTGGCGATCTTCAAGCCGATGAGGATCTTCCGCTTGGACTTGTACTGCCCCTTGACCACATAGCGGTACTGGTCGGACAGAGAGCCCAAAACCCAGATCCGCACCACAGGGATCCAGCTGAGCCAGGGATTTGCGATCTGCCGCCGGGCGGCGATGGTGTACAGGCTCAGGCTGGTCAGCACATAGGCGGCAACACTCACCAGTCCCGTGGGGACAAAGGCAAACATGGCAGACAGGATGGAGGTTACGACTGTATCGCAGTAATTCATAATATGCGCTCCTTTCTCTTTCCTAAGGTATCACCGCCGGGCTGGCGGGGATACCCTAAGCGCAAATATCCGAAAAGCGGCGCGTTTGCGCCGCCTTCCGAAAACACTTTAGTTGGTGTAGTTATCAAAATAACCCTGAATGTGGATGATGGGGGTACCCTTGTCACCGGAGCCGGAGGTCAGGTCGCACAGGGAGCCGATCAGGTCAGTCAGGCGGCGGGGGGTAGTGCCCTGAGAGGCCATGGAACCGGCCAGGTCGCCCTTGGCACGGATGGCGCCTTCAATGGCGGTCTTCAGCTCCTCGCCGTTCAGATTGGCAAAGTCGTTATCTGCCAGATACTTCAGCTTCAGCTCGTTGGGCGTGCCCACCAGGCCGGGGGTATGGGCGGGAGAAACCACAGGGTCAGCCAGCTCCCAGATCTTGCCCACGGGATCCTTGAATGCGCCGTCGCCGTAGACCATGACTTCCACATGCTTGCCGGTACGCTCCAGCAGCTGTGCCTGAATGGCCATGACCAGGTCGGTGCATTCTCTGGGGAACAGCTTGACCTTGCCCTCGGTGGACTTGTTGGAGCCCAGCAGGCCGTACTGCTCGTTGTAGCCGCTGCCGTTGATGGGGGCGGTCATAATGTCGTCCAGGCCGCACACCCGCTGGGCACCGGCTTCCTTCAGCAGGCGCTTGCTTCTGGCGCGGCTGTGGATGTCGCAGGTCAGGACGTTCTTGGTGTAGTTCAGGATCACACGGCAGTCGTTGGCCAGAATGACCTCCACATCGCAGCCCTCTTCCCGGATCAGGTCGGAGTAGTACTGCACATAGTCCACCATGGTGAAGGGGTGACGGTTCTCACCGAACAGCTCCCGGTAGCGCTCCAGAGTCAGCACATCGGAGTAGGGGTTGATCTTGGCGGCATCCAGCTGATCCAGGGACACCAGCTCATTGCCCACCTCATCGGAGGGGTAGCTGAGCATCAGCACGATCTTCTTGCAGCCCCGGGCAATGCCCCGCAGGCAGATGGCAAAGCGGTTACGGGAGAGGATGGGGAAAATAACGCCCACGGTCTCGCCGCCCAGCTTGGCACGAACATCGGAAGCAATGTCATCCACAGAAGCATAGTTGCCCTGTGCCCGGGCCACAACAGACTCGGTAATGGCCACAACGTCCCGGTCCCGCATTGCGTAGCCTTCGCTGGCAGCGGCTTCCAACACGCTGTCCACGGTAATCTTGACCAGATCGTCACCCTCGCGGATGATCGGGCAGCGAATGCCCCGGGAGATGGTTCCGACTTTTCTATCCATATTGTTACCTCGTTTCCCCGGTGGGAAAAAGCCCGCCGGATTGAATCATGTTTAACACAATAGTTATATCGCAATTTTGCACTTTTTTCAATCCCTATTTCTGTGAAATTCTTTGCCGGACGCAGAATTGTATACTTTCACAGTTCCACAACCTGTGAACACTTGCCCACAGAGCAAATCATGCAAGGATGCCGGGGGGATTTTTCCCTCCGGCGATCTTGTCTCTATGGGGTTATGGGGCAAAAAATGCCACCGCCACGGCGCCGGGGCCTGCATGGGTGCCCACCACGCTGCCAATCACCGTACAAGGCAGGCTCTGGGTATGCTCCTGCCAGAGGGCGGCGCTGTCCTGAATGTACTTTTTCAGCAGCGCATCGCTCAGACCGGTATAGCCCAGGAGCACCGGCTTTGTAAAGTCCACACCCCCGGCCTTTTCGATCTGCTGGGACAGTAGATTATTGGCCTGCCGGGAGCCTCTGGCCTTACCCAGCAGCTTGATGGCACCATCCTCAATGGCCGCCACAGGCTTGAGGTTCAGCACACCGCCGGCCAGGGCCACGGCAGCAGAGATCCGCCCGCCCTTTTTCAAATACTCCAGGGTATCCAGCATGGCGAGGATATGTACCTGCTCCCGCTTTTCCGTCAGGATCTTTGCAATGGCGGCGGCATCCAGCCCTGCATCCACCAGGCCCAGGGCGTATTCCGTCAGGATGGCACTGCCCAGGGCAATGGTCTTGCTGTCCACCACATGCACACAGTCACCGAATTCCTCTGCCGCAATGACGGCGCTCTGATAGGTGCCGGAAAGCTTGGCAGAGCAGGTGATGCACACCACCTCGCAGCCCTCCGATACCGCCTGGCGGAAAACCCCTTCAAAGGCATAGGGGGTTGCCTGACTGGTGGTGGGCAGTACATCGCTTTCGATCAGCTTTTCATAGAAGCCGCGGCTGTCGATGTTCACGCCGTCAATATACTCATCGTCTCCAAAGTGGATGGTCAGCGGCACCACCTGCACCCGGCTGCGTACCGCCTCGGTGAGATCTGCCGTGGAATCCACGATCAATTTTACCTGCATGGTTCCTCCTTAAACTTGTAAGCCTTCCCGGCTGATGGTGTGAAGGTTTCCGGCGATCATGCCCAAAACCTGATAGAAATTCTCTCTTTGCCAGTCTGTCAGCCCGGCTCCGGCCTGCTCCACCGCCTGGGCCGCCAGGGCATTGACGCTCTGCGCCGCCTCCCGGCCTGCCGGTGTCAGAAGAAGGGGTGCCCGGTAACGGCTGCCGCCCTCCCCATCCCGGGTGACCAGTCCTGCCCGCTCCAGCTCTGCCAGGGTGCGGGAAATGGATGCCTTGTCCTTTTCGGAGACCTCACACAGCCGTGCGGCAGGAAGCCCCTGGGGATACCGGGAAAGGATCACCAGGCACTGGGCATGGGGCCCCTTCAGCCCATACTTCTCCATCTGGGTCCGCTCCAGGTGCTGGATGTCGTGATACAGGTTGGAAATGGCGCAGGAAAAGATCTCATACTTGCTCAGCATTTTGTGCCCTCCTTTTTGTTGATACGTCAACGTTTCAAAGGATAGCACATATTTGTTGACTTGTCAACTTCATTTTGGCACTTCCTTTCCAAAATCCCCCTCCTTTTGCAAACAGGTGTTGTTTTTCCGAAAATTCGATGCTATAATACACTGGAGAATATATGTTTGGATGGATCCTGTGCCGTTCCAGCCAAACCCAGGAGGATTCTATGAATATTATCATTGCCGGTGACGGCAAGGTTGGCTCCATGCTGACCTGTCAGCTCTCCGGAGAAGGCCACGATGTTACGGTCATTGACTGCGACGACCGGATTTTGGCGGCCACCGTTGACCGCTATGACGTAATGGCAGTTCACGGCAACTGCGCCTCTATGGACATTCTAATGCAGGCCGGGGTCAAGGATGCGGATCTTCTCATCGCCGCCACCAGCGAGGACGAGGTCAATCTGCTGTGCTGCACCACTGCCCATGCCCTGAATCCCAAGCTGCACACCATCGGACGGATCCGCAACCCGGAATACACCGAGCAGATCTACCGGATGCGGGATGTCTTCGGTCTGTCCATGGTCATCAACCCCGAAAATCAAACCGCTTCCGAGATTGACCGGCTGCTGAAATTCCCGGGCTTTCTGCGCCGGGACACCTTTGCCAAGGGCCGCACGGAGATCGTGGAGCTGCGGGTCAGCGCCGGAAGCCGTCTGTGCAATGTTCCTCTGACGGAGCTGCGTTCCATCGTCCGCTGCCAGGTGCTGGTCTGCGCCGTTCTGCGGGGCGGCACTGCCATCGCTCCCAAGGGCGATTTTGTATTGCAGGAGGGTGACCGGGTGTTCTTCACCGCCCTGTCCCATAACCTGACCACCCTGCTGAAAAATCTGGGTATCATCACCCGCCGGGTCCGCACCGTCACCATCTGTGGCGGCGGACGGGTCAGCTATTATCTGGCCAGCCGTCTGAAGAAGGCCGGTATCAACGCCCGGATCATTGAAAAGGATTACAAGCGCTGCTTGGAGCTCAATGAGCTATTGCCGGATGTGGAAATCCTCCACGGCGACATTGGCGACCAGGATCTGCTGGAGAGCGAGCGTCTGGCCCAGAGCGATGCCCTGGTGACTCTGACTGGTATGGACGAAATGAACCTGATCGTCTCCCTCTATGCCAGCTCCAAGGGCGTGCCCCAGGTCATCACCAAAATCAGCCACACCGGCAACCGTTCCCTCATTGACAGCCTGCCTCTGGGCAGTGTGATCTGTCCCAGGGATCTGGTTTGCAGCAACATCGTCCGCTATGTCCGGGCCATGGAAAACCAGATTGGCGCCGCCGTGTCCGTGCATACCATTGCCGACGGTCAGGCCGAGGCCCTGGAGTTCCTGGTGGATGCCTACACCAAAAACGTGGGCAAGCCCCTGAAGGAGATCCGTCTGAAGCCCAATGTGCTGCTGGTCAGCATTTCCCACGGTGCCAAGACCGAGATTCCCAACGGTGATTCCGTATTCGAGCAGGGGGACAGCATCGTGGTGGTCAACACCGGCAGCCGGGAGATTATCCGTCAGTTCAACGACATCTTCGCATAAGGAGGCCTCCCCGTGAACTACAAAATGATCGGGCGGTTTCTAGCCCAGATTTTGTCCATTGAAGGTCTGTTTCTGATCCCTGCCCTGCTGATCAGCCTGTTCTGCGGGGAAGCCGCGGCTGTCCAGGCCTTTTTGTGGACGGAGCTTGTGATCCTTGTCTGCGTGGTCTGCCTGCACTGGCTGTGCCGGGGCGCCCCTATCGCCTTCTATGCCAAGGAAGGGTTTGTGTGCGTAGGCATCAGCTGGATCGTATTGAGCCTTGTGGGCTCCCTCCCCTTCTATTTTTCCGGGGAGATCCCCAGCTATATCGACAGCTTTTTTGAGATTGTCTCCGGTTTTACCACCACCGGCGCTTCCATTCTTCCCACTGTGGAGCAGCTGAGCCGGGGCATCACCTATTGGCGCAGCTTCAGCCACTGGCTGGGCGGCATGGGTGTGCTGGTCTTTCTGCTGGCCTTCACCGGTGATAAGGGACAGGGCTTCACCATGCACCTGCTCCGGGCGGAAAGCCCCGGCCCAGACGTGGGCAAGCTGGTTCCCAAAATGCGCAAAACCGCTGCGATCCTCTACATCATCTACTGCGCCCTGACGGTGGTAAACATCCTGCTGCTTTGGCTGGGCGGGATGCCTCTGTTTGAGGCGGTGTGCCACAGCTTCGGCACTGCCGGTACCGGCGGCTTCGGCATCAAAAACGATTCCTACGCCAGCTACAGCCCCTATCTGCAAAATGTCACCACCATTTTTATGCTGCTGTTCGGCGTGAATTTCAGCTGCTACTATCTGCTGATGCTCCGGCAGTTCCGGGGGGTCTTCCGGGACGAGGAGCTGCGGCTGTATATCGCCATTGTGGTGTGCAGCATCGGTCTGATCGTCTGGAATTTGCAGGGCTTCTACGGCAGCTTTGAAGAAACTCTGCGCCACGCCGCTTTCCAGGTAGCCAGTCTGATGACCACCACGGGCTATGCCACCACGGACTTTGACCTGTGGCCCAGCTTCTCCAAAACCATCCTCATGAGTCTGATGGTGGTCGGTGCCTGTGCCGGTTCCACCGGCGGCGGTTTGAAGGTGGGACGGCTGCTTCTGATCTTCAAGAGCCTGAAGCGGAACATCCAGCAGGTGCTTCACCCCCGGAAGGTGCTGTCCGTCCGCAACAACGGCCGGATTGTCTCGGAAAAGGTATTGGACAATACCAACGCCTACCTGTCCGCCTATGCCATCATCCTGTTTTTGAGCTTTTTGCTGCTCTCCCTGGACGGCTTCCCCACGGAAACCAACTTTTCCGCCGTTCTTGCCTGCTTCAACAACATCGGCCCCGGTCTGGAGCTGGTGGGCCCCACCTGCAACTTTAGCGGTTTCAGCACCCTGAGCAAGCTGGTGCTGATCCTGGATATGCTGGCCGGCCGTCTGGAGATCTTCCCCATCCTGGTGCTGTTCTCTGCCGACACCTGGAAGCGGCCCTGACCCTAAGAGAATAAAATATCGCTTTCTGCGCGCATCCGACCGGGTGCGCGCATTTTTCATGGGGAACAGTCTTGAAAACCGCCAGAAAAGATGGTATTATTTATAGTTGAGATAATATTAGCGGAGGAATCCCCATGAATACCAAAACCACCCTCATTTCCCAGGCACAGCTGGAAGATCAGTTTGCCTATTGTGATAAAATCGCCGCCCTGTGGCAGCAGGAAGGGCGCATCCCCAGTGCCTATGTGGAGACCTATGGCTGCCAGCAGAACGAAGCGGATTCAGAAAAGCTGCGGGGCTACCTGACCCAGAGCGGCTACACCATCATCCAGCAGGCCGAGGGGGCTGATGTGGTGGTGATGAATACCTGTGCCATCCGGGAGCACGCCGAGCAGCGTGTCTTTGGCAACCTGGGGGCACTGACCCACACCAAGCGCCGCCACCCGGAGCAGAAGATCTTCCTGTGCGGCTGTATGGCCGGAGAAACCAAGGTCAGCCAGCGGATCCGTCAGAGCTACCCCCATGTGGACGGTGTGTTTTCCACCCACCATCTGTGGCAGTTCCCGGAGATCCTGTATAACGTATTGACCCAAAAGAAGCGGCAGTTCTATGTTGCCGACGAGCCCGGCTCCATTGCCGAGGGCATCCCCCAGGTGCGGGACTCCCAGCTGAAAGCCTGGGTCTCCATCATGTACGGCTGCAACAACTTCTGCACCTACTGCATTGTCCCCTACGTCCGGGGCCGGGAGCGCAGCCGTCAGCCGGAGGACATTCTGCACGAGTGCCGGGAGCTGATCGCCGCCGGCTGCAAGGACATCACCCTGCTGGGCCAGAATGTCAACTCCTACGGCAAGGATCTGGAGGGCGGCATGGACTTTGCCGACCTGCTGGCTGCCATTGCCCAGATCCCCGGAGAATTCCTGATCCGCTTTATGACCAGTCATCCCAGAGATGCCGGAAAGAAGCTGTTTGACACCATGGCGGCCTATCCCAAGATTGCCCGGCAGCTCCACCTGCCCTTCCAGTCCGGCTCCTCCCGGGTGCTGAAGGCCATGAACCGGCACTATGACCGGGAAAAGTATCTGGATGCAGTGAACTACGCCAAATCCGTCATGCCGGATCTGGTGCTGACCTCCGATGTGATTGTGGGCTTCCCCGGAGAAACAGAGGAAGAATTCGAGGAGACCATCTCCCTGATCCAGCAGGTGCATTACGATGCCCTGTTTACCTTCATTTTCTCCCCCCGCACCGGCACCCCCGCCGCCTCCATGGACGATCCCACCCCCAAGGAGGAAAAGAACCGCCGGTTCGACCGGCTCTGCGCCGTGCAGAACGCCATCTCCGAGCAGATTCACCAGACCTATATCGGCAAGACCCTGCGCTGCCTTGTAGACGGTCAGGACAAGGAGCTGCTCACCGCCCGCACCGAGGGCGGCAGACTGGTGCGGTTTGCCGGATGCAGCAGTCTCATCGGCACCTTCCAGAACATCACCATCACCGGGGCCACCACCTGGAGCCTGACCGGTGACCTGGCATGATTTTATCAACATAGAAAAGGAACAAGGATTATGGCCAAGCCTACCAAGGAACTGACTCCCATGCAGCGGCAGTATCAGGAAATCAAGGAACGCAACCAGGATTGCATCCTCTTTTTCCGGCTGGGCGATTTTTATGAAATGTTCAACGAGGACGCCAAGGTGGCTGCCCGGGAGCTGGATCTGACCCTGACCAGCCGGGATCGGAGCAAGCCCAAGGAGGAGCAGACTCCCATGTGCGGCGTTCCCTATCACAGCGTGGATGCCTATATCGCCCGCCTGGTGCAGAAGGGCTATAAAGTGGCCATCTGCGAGCAGATGGAGGATCCCGCCACCGCCAAGGGACTGGTGGAGCGGGAGATCACCCGCATCGTCACCCCCGGCACCGTCACCGAAAGCTGTATGCTGGACGAGAGCCGGAACAACTACATTGGCTGCATCTACAGCGAGGGCGGCAAATTCGGCCTGAGCTTCTGTGATGTGTCCACCGGCGTTTTCTTCGTCACCCAATGCACCGATGCCCAGAGCGTTGTCTCCGAGCTGGGCCGGTTTGCCCCCAGTGAAGTCATCCGCTACGGTGCGCAGGTAAACGATCCCCAGATCGAGGATGCCCTGTTCCGCCGCCTGAGCTGCTGTGTCAACGAAGGAAAGCCGGAAGCCTTCCGTCTGGAAACCGCCGAGGAAACGCTGGAAAACCACTTTGGTGCAACGCTGACCGACCTGGGGCTTGCAGGAATGCCTGCCGCCGTGATCAGTGCCGGAAGTCTGCTGAACACCCTGCTGTTCATCCAGAAAAACGATCTTGCTCACATCCGCCAGCTGCAATACTACACCACCGGCCGGTTTATGGAGCTGGACATGGATGCCCGGAGAAATCTGGAGCTGACGGAGACCATGCGCTCCAAGGAGAAAAAAGGCACCCTTCTGTGGGTGCTGGACAAGACCCACACTGCCATGGGCGGCAGAATGCTCCGCAGCTGGCTGGAAAAGCCCCTGCTGGATGCCGCCGAAATCACCCGCCGCCACGCCGCTGTGGAGGATCTGGTAAACAACGTCATCATCCGGGGCGAGCTGGAAGCTGCCCTGCGTGAGGTAACGGATCTGGAGCGGGTCATGACCCGGATCGTCACCGGCACCGTCAACTGCCGGGATCTGCTGGGGCTGGCCCGGGGCTTCCGTGCCCTGCCCCAGGTCAAGCAGCAGCTGGCTCTGACCGAAGCCCCCCTGCTGCGCAAGCTGGAGCAGTCCATAGATGCCCTGGCAGACTGCGCCGATCTCATTGAAAATACCATCACCGACGATCCCCCTCTGACCGTCCGGGAGGGCGGCATCATCCGCCCCGGTGCCAACGAGGATGCCGACCGTCTGCGGGACATTATGAACGGCGGCAGCGGAACCATTGCCGCCATCGAAAGCGCCGAGCGGGAAAAGACCGGTATCCGCACCCTGAAAGTGGGCTTCAACCGGGTCTTCGGCTATTATATCGAGGTTTCCAAGTCCTTTATGGATCAGGTGCCGGAGCACTACGTCCGCAAGCAGACCCTTGCCAACTGCGAACGCTACATCACCCAGGAGCTGAAAGAGCTGGAGACCCAGGTGCTCACCGCCAAGGATCGGCTGACGGCTCTGGAATATCAGATCTTCACCCAGCTGCGGGAGCATCTGGCAAAGCAGGCCGCCCGGGTGCAGATGACTGCCGCTGCCGTGGCTGCCGCCGATGCTCTCTGCTCTTTGGCCGCCGTGGCGGTGCAGCGGGGCTACTGCCGCCCGGAAATCACCCTGGGCCGGGAGATCTCCATTACCGACGGCCGCCACCCGGTGGTGGAGGCCATGCTGAAAGATGCCCTGTTCGTCCCCAATGACACCCACCTGGGAGCTGAGGACAACCAGGTTTCCATCATCACCGGCCCCAACATGGCCGGTAAATCCACCTATATGCGTCAGGTGGCACTGATCGTCCTGATGGCGCAAATGGGCTCCTTTGTCCCTGCCCGCAGCGCCACCATCGGCATTGTGGATCGGGTGTTTACCCGGATCGGTGCCAGCGACGATCTGGCCTCCGGTCAATCCACCTTTATGGTGGAAATGGCAGAGGTGGCCTCCATTCTGAAAAATGCCACCTCCCGCTCCCTGCTGATCCTGGACGAGATCGGCCGGGGCACCTCCACCTACGATGGTATGTCCATCGCCCGGGCGGTGCTGGAATACGCCGCCAACCCCAAGCGCCTGGGGGCAAAAACCCTGTTTGCCACCCACTACCATGAGCTGTCCACCATGGAGGACAAGCTTCCCAATGTAAAGAACTACAACATCGCCGTAAAGAAGCGGGGGGATCAGATGATTTTTCTGCGGAAGATCGTCCCCGGTGCCACCGATGACAGCTACGGCATTGAGGTAGCCAAGCTGGCAGGCATTCCCAATGTGGTCATTGCCCGGGCAAGAGAGATCCTTGCCGAGCTGGAAGCCAACGGCAGTGCCCCCGCCTCGGCCGCCCCCAAGGAGCCGGAGGATCAGCTGTCCATGCTGGATTTGACCGGGCAGCGGATCATTGCCGCTCTGACAGAGATCACCGTGGAGACCCTGACCCCCATTGAAGCCATGAACGAGCTGTACAAGCTCAAGAAACTACTGAACTGATATGTCAAAAAAACGTCGAATCGGTACCGCCCTGACCGCCGCCGAGACCCGGTGGGGCTTTGTGTACCTGCTGGTGGAGCTGTTTGCCCTGCCGTCCCTTCTCTTCTGGGCCAACGATGGACTGGATGTTCCCTTCACCGAGGCGGAGGTCAACATTCTGTTTTATCTGATCAACTTTCTTGCCATGCTGGTGATCTTCCACGATTTCCTGGGAAAATCCGCATGGCAGGTCGCCCAGCATCCCATGCAGCTGTGCGAGGCGGTGGTGCTGGGTCTGGCGGCCTACTACGCTCTGACCTTCTGCACCATGCTGCTGATCACCCAGCTGGATCCCGGCTATGCCAATTTCAACGATGCCTCCATTGCCGCCATGAGCCGCAGCAGTCTGTTTCTCATGTTTATCGGCACGGTGGTGCTGGTTCCCCCCTTTGAAGAATGTATGTTCCGGGGGCTGATCTTCCGCAGCCTCTATGGCAAAAGCCCGGTGATCGCCTACCTGGTCTCCATTGCCGCCTTTGCCGCCATTCACATTCTGGGCTATCTGGGAATGTACACCCCCCTGGAAATCGCCATGGCCTGTCTGCAATACCTGCCCGCCGGGCTGTGCCTGGCATGGGCCTATACCCGGGCAGATACCATTTTCGCCCCCATTGTGATTCACGCCGTGATTAACTATCTTTCTCTTCGCGCTTTGAGGTGAGCTTATGCCCAAAATCATCCAGTTATCCCCCCATATTGCCAATCTGATCGCCGCCGGTGAGGTGGTGGAGCGGCCAGCCTCCGTTGTTAAGGAGCTGCTGGAAAACGCCGTGGATGCCGGTGCCTCCAAGGTCACCATTGAGATCCGAGACGGCGGCATGACCTTCCTGCGGATCACGGACAACGGCTGCGGTATGTCCGACGAGGATGCCCGCACCGCCTTTCTCCGCCACGCCACCTCCAAGCTGCGCACCGCCGAGGATCTGGGCGTTATCGGAACCATGGGCTTCCGGGGCGAGGCTCTGGCAGCCATTGCCTCCGTCAGCCGGATTTCCCTGATGACCAAAACCCCCGGCAGTCTGGTGGGTACCAGTCTGACATTGGAGGCCGGGCAGATTCTGGAGCAGACCGAAGCCGGATGCCCTGACGGCACCACCATTCTGGTGCGGGATCTGTTCTTCAACACCCCTGCCCGGATGAAATTTATGAAATCCGACACCGTGGAAGGCGGCCGGGTGGCTGCCGCCGTCCAGCTGCAAGCCCTTGCCCACCCGGAGGTGGCCTTCCAGTTTATCCGGGACGGCAAGCAAGTCCTGTCCACCCCGGGAAACGGCACCCTGCAAGCCGCCGTCTACTGTGTCTATGGCCGGGACTGCGCCAAAATGGTTCCCCTGGACAGCCGCTGGGAGAGCTACAGCCTGACGGGCTACGTGTCCCTGCCCACCGATGCCCGGCCCAGCCGCTCCCTGCAAACCTTTTTTGTCAACAACCGTCCGGTCAAGTCCAAGCTGCTGGTCTCCGCATTGGAGGAAGCCTACCGCAATCAGATCATGGTGGGCAAATTCCCCGCCTGTGTGCTGCACCTGACCCTTCCGGCCAATGCGGTGGATGTGAACGTCCACCCTGCCAAAACCGAGGTGAAATTCCTGTCAGAAAAGGCTGTTTTTGACTGTGTCCACTACGGTGTTCTCAGCGCTCTGAATCAGCAGGTGGATCGGCCCCAGGTGCAGTTTCCCCAGAAGCCCCAGCCTGATCCCCCGGCAGCGGAGCTTTCTTCCCCGGAGGCTCCGCCAAAGCCGGTTTCTGCCCCGGCACCCCAAAAAGAATCCTTCTTCCGCACCATGACCCCTGCGGAATTCAAAACTTTCTCCGCCGCCATGCAGGATGCCCCCAAGCCCCAGCCTGCTGCGGCCGCCGCTGCGGCAAACCGGATCCCCCGGCCTGCCGCCAATATGCCTCTGCGGGAGTATGTCTGTGTTCCCGGCGTTCAGCAGGCAGCCATTCCCATCCCTCCCAAGCCTGCCGCCCCGCCGGTGGCGAAGCCCGCCCCTGTCCTGGAAGATGCCCCGGCGCAGGACACTGCCCCGGCAGCTCAGGCTGCCCCGGAACCTACGCCCATCCCGGAACCCCAGGTGATCCAGCAGGCTCTGGATATGCCCCAGGAGCCCCAGTGGCGCATGGTGGGCGAGCTGTACAACAGCTACATTCTGGTGGAGCAGGAGGACAACGCCTTCCTCATTGACAAGCACGCCGCCCACGAGCGGATCCTGTTTGAAAAGCTGAAAGCCAATCAGGAGGTCATCACCGCCCAGAATCTGCTGACCCCCGTCCCCGTCCGGCTCAGTCCCTCCGCCGCCGGGGAACTGCTGAACAGCCAGTCCCTTCTGGATGAGCTGGGGTTCTCTGTTGAAGAATTCGGTGAAAACACCCTGCTTCTGCGGCAGATCCCCATGGATCTGAGCCCGGAGCTGGCGGCGGAAGCGCTGGAAGCCATGGCCGCCGATCTGCTCTCCGGCCGCCGGGAAAGCAAGGACACCGTCCGGGATGAGCTGCTGCACACCGTTGCCTGCAAGGCCGCCATCAAGGCCGGGTGGAAAACCAGTGACCAGGAGCTGTACGCTCTGGCGCAGCAGGTCATGAGCCGGGAGGATCTGAAATACTGCCCCCATGGCCGCCCCATCTGTGTCACCCTCAGCAAAAAGCAGCTGGAAAAGCAGTTTAAGCGGACGTGATCTTTGCAAATTCAGGAGGCATCTGACCATGAACAATATTATCTGTATTGCCGGGCCGACGGCCTCCGGCAAAACCGCCCTGGCTGTGGCTTTGGCCAAGGAGCTGAGCGGCGAGGTGGTATCCTGCGACTCCATGCAGATCTATCAGGGCATGGATGTGGGCACCGCCAAGCCCACCCAGGAAGAAATGGAGGGCATCGTCCATCACATGATCGACATTATTCGGCCCGACGAGGATTTTTCCGTCAGCCGCTACTGTCAGATGGCTGCCCCCATTGTCGATGACATCATCGCCCGGGGAAAAACCGCCATCATCGCCGGGGGCACCGGGCTGTATATGGACAGTCTGATCCGGGGCAACGACTTTGCCCCCTTCCCTTCCACAGGAATGCGGGAAAAGCTGGAAGCCCAGGCAGACCGGGAGGGCATGGAAGCCATGCTGGCCCTGCTGACAGGCATTGACCCGGAAGCCGCCGCCAAGCTTCACCTCTCTGACCGGAAGCGGATCATCCGGGCGCTGGAGGTCTACTACGAGACCGGGGAAACCATCACCGCCCACAACCGCAAGACCCAGGCCATCCCGCCCCGGTACACCCCTATCTGGCTGGGACTGGACTTTGCCAGCCGTGCCGAGCTGTACAGCCGCATCGACCGGCGGGTGGATATCATGCTGGCAAAGGGGCTGGTGGAGGAGATCCGCAGCCTGCTTGCCAGCGGCATTCCGGACAAATGCACCGCCATGCAGGCCATCGGCTACAAGGAGTTCACCGCCGCCCTGGAGGGCTTCTGCTCCATCCAGGAGGCCGCCGATCTGGTGCGCACATCCTCCCGGCACTATGCCAAGCGGCAGCTGACCTGGTTCCGGCGAAACCCTGCCATCCACTGGCTGATCCGCCGGGAGGAGGAAGGGGCAGAGGAAATATTAAACCGGGCACGACAGATTATTCGTGATTTCGACAACTGAAAAATGCTAGGATAGGTGTATCCCAAACGGCCGCCTGTGGGGAGTCAATCAGGCCGCCGGAATACAAGAAAGAAGGTACACTATGTCTGACGCAATGAATTTACAGGATGCCATTTTGAAGGAATGCCGCCGGGACAAGGCCCCGGTGACCCTGTTTCTGATGAACGGCTTCCAGCTCCGGGGGATCATCACCGGGTTTGACAGCTTTGTGGTGGTGCTGGTCAGCGATGGCAAACAGCAGATGATCTACAAACACGCCATCTCCACCCTGGCCCCCATGAAACCTCTCAAGGCTGCGGCTGTCACCGCATAACCGGCCAAGGGCGACGGAGCGATCCCGTCGCCCTTATTTTTATAGAAAGAAGGAACCCCTCATGTCCATTGCCGAAAATGTTGCGCGCATTCGCCAGGATATCCAGGCCGCCGCTCTGGCAGCCGGACGGGATCCCAGCGGGATCCGGCTGTGCGCCGCCACCAAAATGAACGATGCCGAAGCCGTCCGCCAGGCCATTGCCGCCGGTGTGGACTGCTGCGGAGAAAACCGTGTCCAGGAGCTGACAGCCAAGCTGGCCCAGAATGCCTACCAGGGCGCTCCTGTCCATTTTATCGGCCACCTGCAAACCAATAAGGTCCGTCAGGTGGTGGGCAAAGTGGATCTGATCCAGAGCGTGGACTCGGTGCATCTGCTGCAGGCCATTGACAAAGAAGCCGCCCGGCAGGGCATCCGGCAGGACATTCTTCTGGAGGTGAACATTGGTATGGAAGCCAGCAAATCCGGCTTTCAGGCCCAGGAAATCCCGGAAATTGTAGAAAAGCTTGGCAATTTCCCGAACGTATGTGTGAAAGGGCTTATGGCAATCCCCCCTATTTCGCTGAAAAACGGAGAAAATCGAAATTTTTTTCAAAAAATGTTCCATTTATATGTTGACATACAGAACAAAATCAGCGATAATGTCAAGGTGGACTGTTTATCTATGGGCATGTCCAACGATTACCAGGATGCCATCGCCTGCGGAAGCACGATGATCCGCGTCGGCACCGCCATTTTCGGTGCCCGTGACTATGGTAACATTCATCAAGGTTGATGTGACATATTAGGAGGATATATAGATATGAGTTTTTGGGATAACGTAAAGAAATTTACCCAGCCCTATTCTGATGATGACTACGATGATTACGATGAGGACGACTACCTCGATGATTATGAAGAGCCCGCAGAACCCCGCCGGGAAAGACGCCGCAGTACTCCCGCCCCCGCTCCTTCCATGCCCGTGATGGAGGAAGAGGAGGAAGAGGAGGACACCGGTTTCGGCTTTACTCCCGCCCCCGCCAGCGGTGTTTCCGCTCCTGCTGCCGGTTTCAGCGGCCAGGTCGTCAACCGTACCGTAGGCAACAAGCAGGAAGTGGTTCTGTTCCGTCCCGGCAGCTTTAACGATACCTCCAAGGCCGCAGATGATCTGCGCAACCGCAAGGCTGTCATTGTCAACATGGAAAACGTGGACAAGGCCATGGCCCGCCGGGTGGTGGATTTCCTGTCCGGCTGTGTCTACGCCCTGGACGGCGATGTGAAGAAAATTGCCCAATCCGCCTATCTGTTCTGTCCCCACAACATGGATATTGTGGGCGACCTGGAAACATTGCAGGCAGAGGTTGAAAGCTATATTTAATTTATACACGAAAGAGGGAACAGACTATGTTTACACCCCAGCAGATTGATCAGATTTCTTTCGGCAGATCCACCTTCGGCGGCTACGATATGCAGCAGGTCGATGCGTTCCTGGAACCTCTGACCGAGGATTATGTGACCCTGTACAAGGAAAATGCCCTGCTCAAGAGCAAGATGCGCGTTCTGGTAGGCAAGCTGGAGGAGTACCGCAAGAACGAGGCCGCCATGAAGGATGCCGTTCTCAACGCCCAGAAGACCTGCGACAAGATGGTGCGGGAAGCGGAGACCAAGTGCGCCCAGATGCTCAGCAACGCCAACGCCAATGCCAACGCCAAGGCAGAAGCCGCTTCCGCCGCTGTGGCTGAAACTGCTGTCAACTCCGAGGCCGCCATTGCCGCTGAGAACGCCCGGGTGGAGGATGCCCGCAGAACCGCCGCTGCCAAGATCAACGAGCTGCAGGATCAGCTGCGCTCCTGCATCCAGGCTCTGGATCGGATCAAGAGCGCCAACGCTCCCGCCGCTGCTGTGAAGGCTCCCCAGCCTGTGAAGCCCGAGCCTCCCAAGCCCGCCTTTGATGCCGATGATGTGGCCAGCGAGATCTCCAGAAACCTGGAGAGCCTGGTGGGAACCACCAGCGACACTGCCCCCAAGGCAGAGCCCCGTCACCCCGTCAGCGACACCACCACCAGCAAGTTCTCCACCCTGAACTTGCAGTTTGGCCGGAACTACGACCTGAATAAGTAAACATCCCAGGCTGTGACGAGGACAGGTTTCCCCTCCGCCACCTACAGAGAGCTGCCGGACGGTGCAAGGCAGCAGGCAGGCAATGGGAAATATCCCCTCTGAGCCGCATACCGAGATCCCTTGGGGAGCGTAGGCTATGCCGGGTACGCCCGATACAGCGCTTTGAGTGCCGTCCTTCTGGACGGAACAAGAGTGGTACCGCAGAGGTTTGTGCGCCTTTGTCTCTTATGTATGCAAGAGACAAAGGCGCTTTTCCTTTTGCACCGAACCTGGTTATATCTGAATTTGAAAATCTAAATGGAGGATGGATTCCAATGGAATACAAAAACACGATCATCACCCCGCAGACCAGCTTCCCCATGAAGGCCGGTCTGCCCGCCCGGGAACCCGGTATGCTGAAAGCATGGCAGGACATGGATCTTTACGGCACCATGCTGGAAAAGAACAAGGGCCTGCCTCCCTTTGTGCTGCATGACGGCCCTCCCTTCTCCAACGGCTATATCCACATGGGTCACGCCCTGAACAAGACCCTGAAGGACTTTATCGTCCGCAGCCACGCCATGACCGGCTACTACACCCCCTATGTCCCCGGCTGGGACAACCACGGTCTGCCCATCGAGCGGGCCATTGAGACCTCCAAGAAGAAGCTGAACAAGGACATGACCGTTCCTGAGTTCCGCAAGGCCTGTGAGGACTTCGCTCAGGACTTCATCAACAAGCAGCGGGAAGGCTTCAAGCGCCTGGGCGTTGTGGGCGACTGGGATCACCCCTACCGCACCATGGACAAGCACTTTGAAGCCCAGGAGGTCAAGGTCTTTGGCCGGATGTTCGACAAGGGCTACATCTACAAGGGCCTGAAGCCTGTCACCTGGTGCCCCAACTGTGTCACCGCTGTGGCTGAGGCGGATATCGAGTACAAGGACGATCCCTGTACCACCGTCTATGTCAAGTTCCCCATCCATGACGATCTGGGCAAGCTGTCCCAGTTTGATCTGTCCAAGACCTACTTCGTGATTTGGACCACCACCATCTGGACCCTTCCCGGCAACCTGGCCATCTGCCTGCATCCCCGGGACAGCTATGTGCTGGTCAAGGCCGACAACGGCGAAACCTACATTCTGGCCGAGGCCCTCATGGATAAGGTGATGCAGATCGGCGGCTTTGAACATTACGAGGTTCTGGCCTCTTACCCCGGTCAGTTCTTTGAGAATATGCTGGCAAAGCATCCCTTCATCGACAAGACCTCCCGCCTGGTCAATGCGGAGTATGTCACCATGGATTCCGGTACGGGCTGTGTCCACACCGCTCCCGGCTTCGGTGCCGATGACTACCAGACCTGTATGCGCTACGGCATGGAGCTGGTGGTTCCCGTGGACGACTACGGCCGCCACACCGACTACGCCGGCAAGTACCAGGGTCTGAAAACCGAGGAATCCAACCCTGTGATCCTGGCGGATCTGAAGGAAAGCGGAATGCTGTTCGCCTCCGAGGAGATTGTCCACTCCTACCCCCACCACGACCGCTGCAAGAAGCCCGTTATCTTCCGGGCCACCCCCCAGTGGTTCTGCTCTGTGGAATCCTTCAAGGATCAGGCCATCAAGGCCATTGAAAACGTCAAGTGGTACCCTGCCTGGGGCGAAGACCGGATGATCAGCATGATCCGGGAGCGTGCCGACTGGTGTATCTCCCGCCAGCGCCGCTGGGGTCTGCCCATTCCTGTGTTCTACTGCAAGGACTGCGGCAAACCTGTCTCCACCCCCGAATCCATTGCCAAGCTGTCCGCTCTGTTTGACGAGCATGGCTCCAACATCTGGTTCGAGAAGGAAGCCATGGAGCTGGTTCCCGAAGGCTTTACCTGCCCCCACTGCGGCGGCAAGGTCTTTGACAAGGAGAAGGACACCCTGGACTGCTGGTTTGACTCCGGCTCCACCCACTACGCTTCTCTGATGAAGGATCATCCCGACCTGTGGCCTGCCGATGTGTATCTGGAAGGTGCTGACCAGTATCGCGGCTGGTTCCAGTCCTCCCTGCTGACCTCCGTTGGCGCACTGGATCAGGGCGCTCCCTTCAAGCAGGTTCTGACCCACGGCTGGACGGTAGACGGCCAGGGCCGGGCGATGCACAAGTCCCTGGGCAACGGCGTTGACCCTGCCGACCTGATCAAGGAATTTGGTGCAGATATCATCCGTCTGTGGGCAGCTTCCTCTGACTACCACGCTGATGTGCGCTGCTCCAAGGAGATCTTCAAGCAGATCGCTCAGAACTACCTGAAGTTCCGCAACACCGCCCGGTACTGCCTGGGCAACCTGAACGGCTTTGACCCCGACAATCTGGTTCCCGCCGCCGAAATGGAGGAGCTGGACAAGTGGGTGCTGACCAAGCTGGATGCCTTGGTAAAGCTGTGCCGCAATGCCTACAATGAATATGAATTCCACCTGGTCACCCACGCCATTAACGACTTCTGCGTGGTGGAGCTGTCCAGCTTCTATCTGGACATTCTCAAGGATCGGCTGTACTGCGAGGAGGCCAATGGCCTGCGCCGCCGCTCCGCTCAGACCGCCCTGTTCCTGATCCTGGATGCTATGGCAAAGGTCTTTGCCCCCATCCTGGCCTTCACCTGTGACGAGATCTGGCAGGCCATGCCCCACCGCAGCAGCGATGACAGCCGGAACGTGCTGCTCAACCAGATGCCTGAGAGCTTCGCCGCCTATGCCCTGGACGATGCCGCCATGGAAAAGTGGGCTGCCATCATGAAGCTGCGTCAGGATGTCAACGGTATTCTGGAAAAGGCCCGTGCCGACAAGCGCATCGGCAAGGCTCTGGAGGCCCATGTGACCCTGCAAACGGAGGACGAGAGCCTGAAGAACACCTGCCAGGGCGTGAATCTGGCAGAGATCTGCATCGTCTCTGCTGTGGACTGGAATGCTCCTGAGGAAGGTGCCGAGGTGGGTTCCGGCGATAACTTCCCCGGCCTGACCATCGGCGTTTCCGAGGCCAAGGGCACCAAGTGCCCCCGCTGCTGGATGCACTCCGTGCTGGCAAACGAGGAGGGCCTGTGCCCCCGTTGTGCCGCTGTCATCCGCAAGATGGATCTGGATATGGAATAAATCCCCGAAGCAAACAAAAAACCTGCCTGGTCTGACAAAGACCGGGCAGGTTTCTGCCGAAATATCCAAAAACATTCTCTGGAATTGGGCAGGCTTTGTATTGACTTTCCAAGGAACTTCCTGTAATATATAGGTGACGGAAGATTTTACTGCGCCGTTTTCAGTTGACCAACGGCACGGTGCAAATATCCAAATATTTTAAGGGGGAATTTCAAAATGAAGAAGAATCTTGTTCGCGCAGTGGCTCTCGGCCTGGTTGCCATTCTGGCTCTGGCTCTGCTGCCTCTGGGTGCCCTGGCAGTTAGCGTGGATGTAAGCAGCGAGTACTATGAAAAGAAGAATCCTACTTACAAGGATTTCGCTGATCCTTCCACTTACAAACCTTACCAGTATTACGGAACCGTTACCGCACCTTCCGTAACCATCAAAACCAGTGACTACGACAAGCTGGTGAACATCAATGGCGAGCTTTATGACCTGAAGGGTATTGTCAACGGCTTTAAGTTTGATCCCGCAAACCAGGATGCCAAGCTGCCCTACGCCTCCTCTGTCACCATCACTGATGCCAATCAGAATGGTTGGTTTATGACTGACAGCACCACCGGTACCAGCTATGTCTATCTGAGCTATGTGCCTCACACCCATAAGCTGAGCTGCTGGATCTCCGACGGCACCACCCACTGGCGCAACTGCCTGGTATGCGGCGAGCAGTTCATCTGCCAGAACTGGTGCCAGGACGGCGATGAGGACGGCATCTGCAACGTCTGCGGCGGCATCGTTCCTTACCATGATGTGACTGTCAAGGACAGCGAAGGCGGCAAGATCACCGTCAACCGGGAAACCGCTTCCCACCGCACCAAGATCACCGCTGATGTGAAGGTCGCTGACGGCTACAAGCTGAAGAAGCTGCACTTCATCAAGGTCCGCACCGACGGCTCCCGTCAGGAAATCACCCGCTACACCCAGGCTCCCGGTCAGTTCTGGACTCCCATGCCCACCTACGACCTGGAAATCACCGCTGAATACGTAAAGAAGTAAATCGCAACCCCCACAGGAAACTTCCTGTGGGGGTAAATTTTTGCCCATGATCCAGGGTCTATCCTTGAAACTTCATTAGCGCCCCGAAATATCCGCTCGGTGATTCGGCGGCACAGACCGCATAGGGGCGGATATCATCCGCCCGGTTGTTTTCCCCATGGGAAAACAACGTCGGCGCATTGCGCCGACAATGCACCATCGAACATTTGCAATTGAAATTCGGCGGTACAATGCCGAAACATGGAATATTTACAACATTCTTACATTTCCGGCTCAATTCGGTTCTGCTCAGAACCTGCCACGTTGGCGGGCGGATACTATCCGTTATATTATGGTGTGATCGCCCCCGGCGATCATTTTATTTTGATTCGCTGTGGGTCGCACCACCCTACATGGACTGTGCCACCGAATTTCTGCCGGGGTGATTTCGGAGCGTTCAGGGTATGCCGCATCCGTAAGCCAGCTTGCGCTGGCAACGGCTGCGCTATACCCGCAGGGGGGGCATGCCGCATCCGTAAGCCAGCCTGCGCTGGCAACGGCTGCGCTATATTTCCCATTTTTCAAACGGAAGAAGTGGGGCAAAAAGACGGCTGAGGCTTGCAGGCACAATTGTGCGGTGCTGCCTTATATATATAGAAGACAAACACCCCACAAAAAGCTGCTACAGATCTAGGCGAATCCTTTGCCGGAGGAAGCGGTGCTGACATAACAAAAAACCTCTTTCAAACGAAAGAGGTTTTGGTGGGGGAGGACGGATTCGAACCATCGAAGCGAAACGCAGCAGATTTACAGTCTGTCCCCTTTGGCCACTCGGGAACTCCCCCATATTCCATTCGTTCTGATTTTGGTACCGATTGGAGCCGGTAGACGGACTTGAACCCCCGACCTACTGATTACAAATCAGTTGCTCTACCGACTGAGCTATACCGGCGGCTCAATCAGAACACGCTTATTATACCACGGGATTGGAATTTGTCAAGGATTATTTTTACTTTTTTCAATTTTTTTGGACTTCCAAAACGGAAGTCCAAAAAGCTAACTTTTCAATCTCTTTAATCCGTGATCTGTCCCTGTCCAGGCTGCATAATCCCACAAATCAGCGAAATATGGTCAAACAGGAGGGCTGGGTCTGCCAGTAGGTGATGGCCTTGTCCACCTGCTGGAGCAGCCGCTGTTTGTCTTTTGGGAAGGTTCCCCGGAACCGCTGCTCGATCACATCGTGAAAGCCGTCATAGACCATATCAGGCACTTCAATACACTGGATGAACCGCCGCTCCTCCAGTAGGTTCTCCTGTTCGTCTGCCGGGACATAGCGCCCGGCTTCAATATCCTTGTACAGCGGCGCACGCTTCTGGTGGAAGATGCTGAAATTGATGACCTTGTGGGGATTGGTGCGGTTGAAGAATTCTGCAATGGCCTCGGCGTTTTCCAGGCCCCTGCCCTTTCCGGCAACGCCGGTCATCATGTGGGCATCAAAGATCATTCCCGCTGCCTGCATCCGAGCGATCTGCTCGCATGCCTGGGCAATGGTGTGATCCTTCTTCATGAAGGCCAGCACGTCGTCCAGTCCGCTTTCTATGCCCAGGTAGAGATTCCGCACACCGGCATCATACAGCCGCTGCAGGGCCTTGTCGTCCTTCTGGCTGATGTTTGTCACGGTGGCATCCATGTTCACTGCCGTACAGCCGGGAAAATAGTGGTGGATCCGCCCCAGGATCCAAAGCAGGTGCTCCGTATCCAGGCCAAAGGCGTTTCCGTCCCCCAGGAAGACCGTTTTGGGATTGCCCCCGGCTTGGTGCACCCGCTGCATTTCCGCCTCGATCTGCTCCCGGGACAGCTCCCGGTAACGCAGGTGCTTAAACAGCGTGCAGAACGTGCAGGCGTTGTAGGAACAGCCCACTGCTACGGGAAGCATATACGATGCCCGCTCCATAGGCGGACGGCAGATCTGACCTTCATATTCCATAGCAAATCCTCCTGTTTTCTTTTTATTATAACACCATTTTTACCGGGTGCAAGAGGGGACAAAAGAAAAAAGGCCTCCAGGAATCGGAAGCCTTTCATGTGGTTTAGAACAGACGATTGTCGTTTTCGTGGTCGAAGCCGCCTTCAAAGCCAATCATCAGGCCGCCCTCCTCGGCGTAGAAGCTGCACAGAGCTCCGGTGGGCTCGATCATCACCCGGGCATTGGGGAATTCCCGCAGGATGGCATCCCGAAGCTCACCGGCAATGTTCTCGGCATAGCAGTGGGCAATGCGCAGCAGTGCGCCGTCATAGAAGCCTCTGCGCTTCATTTCCTCCACCACATAGGGGATGGCCTTTCTGTCCCCCCGAACCTTTCCCAGCAGGGACAGCCGGCCGCCCTTGACGTCACCGACCACCCGAATGCCCAGCACCCCTGCCAGCTTGGCAGATGCAGCGCTGATCCGGCCGTTTCTTGCCAGGTTGGTCAGAGACTGAAGCCGGTACATGGTGTGGGTGTGGTTATGGTAATCCCGGGCCTTCTCCACAATGGTATCAAAGTCACAGCCTTCACCGATCAGCTGGGCCACCTTCTCCACCAGCATAGCCTGCTCCGGGCCGGCAGCCAGGGAGTCAAAGACATAGCCCCGCTTGCCGGGGTTCTCCTCCAGGTGCTCCGTCAGGGCCTGCTGTGCGGCGTTGTAGCTGCCGGAGACGTTCTTGGAAATGGTAACGCAGAAGATAACGTCTGCCCCCTCAAAGGTTTCCAGCCAGTCGCCAATGTTGGCGCAGGAGGAACCGGAGGTGCCGTGGTGATGCTTCAGGTCGTGAACCATGCCAGCCACGTTCAGGCTGGGTGTGTCCACATATTCTTTGGTTCCGGCGATGACCTTCATGGGCACGGTGGTGTAGTCCACGCCGGGCAGAGTAAACAGATTGGATGAGGAATCGGAAATGATTCTGTAATGCATAGCAGTCCCCTTTTTCTCTTTTTCACTTTTTTCTTTGGTTTGCTATCCATCATACCTGCCCGTATGGTTTTCGTCAAGGAACTCTGGGCAATTACCCAAATCGTAGAGAACTCCACTGGCAGTAGAGTCCCGTTTTTTCAAACAAAAAGACCGCCATTTCGGAGGATTTCTCCAAAATGGCGGCATTTTCATTGTATTAGCCAGAAACAGCCTTATTTATCGCCGAAACCCATGGGGTTTTTGGACTGCCAGTTCCAGGAGTCCCGGCACATATCCACCAGCGTCTTTTCTGCCTTCCAGCCCAGTACCTTTTCGGACTTGGCAGGGTCGGCATAGCAGGTGGCCAGGTCGCCGGGGCGGCGAGCCACGATCTTGTAGGGCAGCTTCAGGCCGTTGGCTTCCTCAAAAGCCTTGACCATATCCAGCACGCTGTAGCCGGTGCCGGTGCCCAGGTTGAACACATCGCAGCCCAGGTTGTTCACTGCATACTTCACAGCGGCCACATGACCCTTGGACAGGTCAACCACATGGATGTAGTCCCGAACGCCGGTGCCGTCATGGGTGTCGTAGTCATCGCCGTAGATGCTCAAATACTCCCGGCGGCCGATGGCCACCTGGGTGATGTAGGGCATCAGGTTGTTGGGAATGCCTCTGGGATCCTCGCCGATCAGTCCGGAAGGATGGGCGCCGATGGGGTTGAAGTAGCGCAGCAGGACAACGCTCCACTCCTTGTCGGCAAAGGCCATACCGCTGAGGATCTGCTCGGTCATGTACTTGGTCCAGCCATAGGGGTTGGTGCAGTTGCCGGTGCGGCTGGTCTCCCGCAGGGGCATCTCGTTGTCCCCGGAGTAAACCGTTGCAGAGGATGAGAAGATGATTCTCTTCACACCCACCTCATTCATCACCTTGGTCAGAACCAGGGTGGAATTCAGGTTGTTGTCATAGTACCGCCAGGGCTGGGCAACGGATTCTCCCACAGCCTTCAGACCGGCAAAATGGATGACTGCGTCGATCTCGTTCTCGGCAAAGATCTTCCGCAGAAGTTCCTCGTCCCGAACGTCACCTTCATAGAACTTGATGTCCTTGCCGGTGAGGGAGCGCACACGCTCCAGGCTTTTGGGGTTGGAGTTGCACAGGTTGTCAATGACCACAACGCCGTAGCCGTTTTCCAGCAGCTCCAGACAGGTGTGGGAGCCGATATAACCGGATCCGCCGGTAACCAGAATGTTCATGGGAATTACCTCCTTTAAGTCTGTATGATTATCATACCACGCATTGGGCCGGATTTCAATGCTTTCGCTATATCTTTATCTTTATTTTACTTATGCGTACTTGCGCACCACGGCAGCCATGGCATCAAACTGCTCCTCCATATCCTTGACCAGCTTGAACTGGGTGCGGCAGCGATCCAGGTTCTGGGTGGGATAGTGGATGCGGAAGTAGTGGTCGCCGTCCAGGTAGTCCGTCAGGAAGCGGATGCCGCATTCCAGGGTCATCAGTCTGGCACCCCAGGGCAGATACTCCAGCTCCGTCTTGGTCAGGCCCCCTTGTGCGCCCTCCAGGAAGCCCCGGGTGTAGACCTCGTACAAGGAGATATCAAAGTTGACCTTGCTCAGATCCTTCTCGTCCTCCTTGCAGTGGTTGGCACCAAAGCGGATGGAATCACCGAAGTCATTGATGGAAAGGCCGGGCATGGTGGTATCCAGGTCGATGACGCAGATGCCCTCGCCGGAATTCCGGTCGATGAGGATATTATTCAGCTTGGTGTCGTTATGGGTGACCCGCAGGGGCAGCCGTCCCTTCCGCAGGGCCTGCAGGGCCACGGAGCAGTCGGCCTTCCGATCCAGAACAAACTGAATGTCCTCCCGGATATCCGCTGCACGGCCCAGCTTGTCCGCAGCCAGTGCAGCCTCAAACTTGGCAAAGCGATCCTCGGTGTTGTGGAAATTCACGATGGTCTCATGGAGGGTCTGGGCAGGATAGTCCTTGAGCATATACTGGAACCGGCCGAAGGCACGGGCAGAAGCCTCAAACAGATCCGCCGTAGCAGACTGGTAGCACTCGGTGTTTTCAATAAAGGGGGTCAGCCGCCAGACCTTGCCGGAAGCATCGGTATAATAATCCTTGCCGTCTCTGGTCTTTACCAGGCTCAGGGTCTCCCGCAGGGGATCACCGCCGTTTTCCACCACCTTTTCCCGGAGGTAATTGGTGATGCCGATGAAGTTCTCCATCAGTTCCTCCGGATGGGGGAAAGCCGCCAGAGACATACCCTGCAAAATAAAGCGGATGGCATCCCCCTCCTGGGGCTGGCAGACCACGCAGAAGGTATCATTGATATGGCCCTGACCATACCGGGTCACGCCCAGCAGCGTTTCCGGGAAATCATAGGCTGCAAGAACCTCCGGCAGCACGGCTTCCTTTTCTGGATAATAATAATGACTCACGTTGGTATTCCCTCCTGAAATTATGTTACGGTTTTGGCAAACCGAAAATGACACACTTAGATACATCTATCGTCGAAATATGCAAAAAATCCATTATTCCGCATTTTTCTCATCTTCAGTATACCACAGAAATATACAGCTTTCAATGGTTTTTCGCAAAAATACATCTGCCTGCTTCTATTTATTTTGTACAAAACCAAGTGTACCCATTTGGCTATTTATACGATTTTGTCAATCACGCCAATTTACACCCCAAAATATGTTAAATCTTTATTGACATTTATTGTTTTTCTTGTATACTTAATTGTGACGTGAGTTGTGTAAAAAAAAGCAAATTCACGCACATCTTTTAGGAGGAAATTTATATGAAGAAGATCATTGCCCTGCTGCTGGTTCTGGCTATGGCTCTGGGTCTGGCTGCCTGCGGCGGCTCCAATGCCCCTGCTGCTACCGATGCCCCCAAGACCGATGCCCCCGCAGCCACCACCGAAGCTCCCTCAGCCGACAGCGGCAAGACCACCGTTACCCTGATCGCCGCCCAGTACGGTCCCAAGACCGGTGACTGGTGGGCAGAATTCGAGAAGAAGTTTGAAGCTGCCAACCCCGACATCGACCTGGTTCAGGACGTTGTTTCCTGGAACGACATCTACACCGTGGTCAACACCCGTGTTGCCAACGGTCAGGCTCCCGACCTGCTGAACATCGACGTGTTCGCTGACTTCCAGGCTGACGGCCTGCTGCTGCCCGCCGAAAAGTGGTGCTCTGCCGAGACCTACGCCAAGTTCTACCAGGCTTTCCTGGATCAGTCCGTTGTTGACGGCGTTGTCTGGGCCGTTCCCGACCTGGCTTCCGCCCGTGCTATGTACTATAACAAGGACATCCTGGCTCAGGCCGGTGTGGAAGTTCCCAAGACCTGGGACGAGCTGACCGCTGCCTGCAAGACCATCAAGGAAAAGTGCCCCGACATCTACCCCTGGGGTATTGACATGACCACCGACGAAGGCCAGGCTGCCTTTGCTTACTACACCTGGGGCAACGCCGGCGGCTTCGTGGACGACAACAACGAGTGGGTCCTGAACTCTGCTGAGAACGTGGCCGCTGTTGAGTACGCCGTGGGTCTGGTCAAGGAAGGCCTGACCAACACCGATCCCACCAACGACACCCGTTATGCCCTGCAGGATCTGTTCTGCGCAGGCAAGCTGGCTATGATGATCGCCCCCAATGCTCTGTCCTCTCAGGCAGGCGACGCCGGCATCAACTATGGCTTTGCCGCTATCCCCAACAACTCCGGCACCTCCGTCTCCGCCGGTGTTATGGACCGCATCATGTGCTTCGACAACAAGCAGACCGATGCACAGATGGCCGCTATCTCCAAGGTCGTTGATGCTTTCTATGATGACGAGCCCTACTCCGAGTGGGTTCTGATGGAAGGCTTCCTGCCCGCTACCACCGCCGGTGGTGAGGCTTGCGCCGCTGCTGATCCCGCCATGGGCGCATGGATCGACATCGTTGGCTCCGCCAAGTTCTACCCCACCGCCAAGGCTGAGTGGGCAGACGTGAAGCAGGGCGTTATCGACGTGGAGCAGCAGGCTCTGCTGGGCGGCAACGTGAAGGATCTGCTGGACAACCTGCAGTCCGAAATCGCCGGATAATCCAACCCATAGCTGATTTTATGAAGGCATAAGAGATGGGCCGGGTCGAAAGGCCCGGCCCATTTTCGAGTGCAGCCATTTTCAAAGTGCCGCCATGGGATGCATTTTGAAAGTGGCTGCATCCCGGCCGCTTCTGCGCGCATTTTCCAATGAACATAAGGGAGGTAATTTCGTGAAACAAAACAAGCCCTACCGCCTGATGAGCAAGGCAGAACCCTATCTGTGGATCCTGCCCAGTGTCATCCTGATGGCAATTTTTATTGTCGTTCCCATCGGATTCGTTTTCCGCATGGCCTTCAGCCAGATCACCAAGGCCGGTATCATCAAAGGTGCCGCCGGTTTTGCCAACTTCCAGAAGGTTCTTGGCAGTCCCAAGTTCGGCATGGTTCTGAAAAACACCATCGTCTGGACCTTCTATGTGGTGGTGCTGTCCACCATTCTGGGCTTCATTCTGGCCCTGCTTCTGAACAACGAATTCAAGGGCCGCAAGATCGCCCGAGCCATTGTGGTTTTCCCCTGGGCCACTACCCTGGTCATTCAGGCCTCCGTTTGGAAGTTCATCATCAGCGTGGACTACGGTTCCCTGAACACTCTGCTGAAAACCCTGGGCATCATCAGCACCAATATCAACTGGACCCCCACCCCCGAGGCCTTCTTCGCCTGGGAGATCGCCTGTGGTATTTTCGTCACCATTCCCTTTGTCTGCTTCACCGCCCTGTCCGGTCTGCAAAGCATTGATTCTTCCTACTACGAGGCCGCCACGGTGGACGGTGCCAACTATTGGCAGAAGCTGTTCAGCATCACCCTGCCTCTGGTCAAGCCCAGCCTGACCGTTGCCACGGTGCTGAACATCATCTATGTTTTCAACTCCTTCCCCATTGTCTGGACCATCACCAAGGGCGACCCTGCCAGCCGCACCGATACCCTGGTCACCTACCTGTACAAGCTGGCCTTCTACAACGGCAAGCAGGGTGAAGCCGCCGCCGTTTCCGTCATCGGCTTCCTGATCCTGCTGGTCTGCGCCAGCGTCTACATGGTTTCCACCCTGAAGAAAGGAGACGAATAACTATGAATGACTCCCTTCGCATCAACTGGAGCAAGCTGCTGTGCCGGATCCTGCTGTATTTCGTCGTGTGCCTGATCTGCCTTGTGATCCTGTATCCCTACCTCGTCATGTTCTTCACGGCCCTCAAGAGCCGCCAGGAGATCTTTGCCATGGATGGCACCATTCTCCCCAAGGTCTGGATGTGGTCCAACTTTGCCGACATCTGGACAAAGGCTCCCATGGCCAAGTATATGCTCAACTCCATTCTCATCGCCTCCGGCTCCACCGCCATTGCCATGGTCTGCGGCATTCCCGCCGCCTATGCTCTGGCCCGTATGAAGTTTAAGGGGCAGACCGCTTTCCTGGGCTTTATCATCATCTCTCAGATGTTCGCTCCCGTGGTGCTGCTGATCGGTATTTACAAGGTCATGCAGTTTATGAACCTGACCAACTCCCTGCTGGGTCTGGTGTTCATCAACGCCGCCTTTAACCAGGCCTTCACCATCTGGCTGCTTCGGGGCACCTTCATGAGCATCTCCGCCGAAATGGAGCAGGCCGCCACCATTGACGGCTGCAACCGGATCCAGGCCATGTTCAAGATTCTGCTGCCTGTTGCCGCCCCCGGCATCGTCACCACCCTGATCTTCATCTTCATCAACGCATGGAACGAATTCACCGTGGCTCTGTGCCTGATTTCCACCGATACCATCAAGCCGCTGACCGTTGGTATCAACATTTTCAACGGCTACAACATGATCGAGTGGCAGTACCTGTTCGCCGCATCCATCTTCGCCATCATCCCCGTTGTCATTTTGTTCATGTCCATTGAAAAAAATCTGACCAGCGGCTTGACGGCAGGTGGTGTCAAGGGTTAATATGTAACGGTTATTATGGGTTATGGGGAATTCGTCCGAATTCCCCATTTCCAACAAATACTTAGGAGGATCCAGAAATGAAAGAACCTGTACTCGTTATCATGGCCGCCGGTATGGGCAGCCGTTACGGCGGTCTGAAGCAGATCGACCCCGTAGACGAAAACGGTAACATCATCGTCCATTACTCCCTGTATGATGCCTACCGGGCCGGTTTCCGCACCGCCGTATTTATCATCAAGCCTGAGCTGGAAGAGACCTTCAAGGAGGTCATCGGCGAGGATGTGACCAAGAAGATGAACATCCTCTATGTCCACCAGATCAGCACCGATCTGCCTGAGGGCTACACCGTTCCCGAAGGCCGCACCAAACCCTGGGGCACGGCCCACGCTGCCCTGGCTGCCCGGAATGTGGTGGACGGCCCCTTCGCCATTATCAACGCCGACGATTACTACGGCGTGGATGCTTTCAAGACCATCTACGATTACCTGTGCAGCCATCCCGATGACCCGGACTGCTATGAGTACGTCATGGTAGGCTACCTGCTGAAGAACACCGTCACCGAGCACGGCACCGTGGCCCGCGGCGTGTGCGAGTCCACCCCCGACGGCTATCTTGCCAATGTCACCGAGCGCACCAAGATTGAAAAGGGCGTTGCCTGCCCCCGGTTTACCGAGGATGACGGCGCTACCTGGACAGATCTGCCTGCCGATACCATTGTCTCCATGAATATGTGGGGCTTCCACAAGAGCTATCTGGAGGAAGCCTGGAAGCGCTTCCCCGCTTTCCTGGACAACGCCATCCGCACCAACCCCATGAAGGGCGAATATTTCCTGCCCGCCGTGGTCAGCCAGCTGCTGGAGGAAAAGCGGGCCAGAGTCCGCCTGCTGTCCAGCCACGACAAGTGGTACGGCGTGACCTACAAGGAGGATAAGCCCGTTGTGGTCGCCGCTCTGGCTTCCATGCGGGAGCAGGGTCTGTACCCCAAGAACCTCTGGAAATAAGCACCCCCCGGGGCATCCCTATGCCGGATGCCCCGGATTTTTTGTCCCTCTACCTTTTCAAAGCGTTGTTTTTTCCAGCTTTCCGTGCTATACTGAGAAAAAATGCAAGGAGGTTTCCCTATGAATTTTCTGGAAATTGCAAATGCCCGTCAGTCCTGCCGCAGCTATGACGAGAGCCGCCCTGTGGAGCAGGAAAAGCTGGATGCCGTGCTGGAAGCCCTTCGGTTAGCTCCTTCCGCCTGTAACGGTCAGCCCTATATGGTCACGGTCTGCCGGGGCGATGCTGCCAAGGCCGTGGCTTCCGCCTGTCAGAGCATGGGCATGAACAAGTTCGCATCCCAGGCACCGGTGATGCTGGTGCTGTCGGAAAGGGCCTATGTCAGAACTGCCGCCGTAGGGGCCAAGGTGAAGAAAAACGACTACCGCTCCATTGACATCGGCATTGCCGCCGCCTATCTCACCGCCGAAGCCACTGCCCAGGGTCTGGGAACCTGCATTCTGGGCTGGCTGGATGATGAAAAGATCCGCAAGATCTGCGATCTGACGGAGCCTGTCCGTCTGGTCATCACCCTGGGCTATGCCAAGGAGGGAGATCCCCTGCGCCCCAAGAAGCGCAAGGAGCTGGCCGCGCTGGCCGCCTACCGGGAGTAAGCCATGGCAGAACATAGGGTTTTAACCACCGAAGGGGCTCTGCGCTGTCACAGTCTGCGGCTGCACCGGGGTGACGATCTGCTGCTGTCCATCCGGGAGCTGGCAAAAAATGCCAATATTGCCGCCGGAGTGGTGCTCAGTGCCGTGGGCTGCATCCGCCAGGGCCGGGTGCGGGATGCCAGCGGTGTCAACATCCGCTCAATCCCCGAGGAATGCGAGATCGTCAGCCTCAACGGAACCGTCAGCTGCCAGCGGTGCCACCTGCACATTGCCCTGTCCCGGGAGGATCTTTCCACCATCGGCGGCCACCTCTGCCCCGGCTGCATCATCAACACCACCTGTGAACTGGTGATCGCCGAACTGCCCGGCCAGCGGATCGACGTGGAGCAGGATCCCGAAACCGGCTATGACGAACTGATCTTCTGCCGCAGCTGAGGCAGAACCGCCCAAAATACACCACTATTTTCCCCTTCCGAAAATTTCTTCGGAAGGGGCTTGCTTTTTTTCTTGGCTTATGCTACTATATATTTAACAGTTAAGTTAAATGTTAAATGAGGAGGAATTCCATGGGGATGCAGCAGACACTAAAGGCGCTGTCCGATCCGGTGCGGCGGGAGATCCTGGATCTGCTGAAATCCGGTCGAATGTCCGCCGGAGAGATCACCGGGCATTTTGACATCACCGCCGCCGCCATTTCCCGGCATCTGTCCGTTTTGAAGGATGCCGACCTGATCCGGGATACCCGGGAGGGAAAGTACATTTTTTATGAACTCAACGCCTCCGTTTTGGAGGAGATCCTGCTTTGGATCACAGATTTGAAAGGAGAATCCTGATGGTTCCTGTTCTGACGACGGTTTTCTGTGTCATCACCCTATTGGTCAGCCTGATCCTGCCAATCCTGGCTCTGGTGGTATACGCCCTCCGGCACAAAAAGCAGGGCATCTGGTCTGCCTGGGGGCTGGGCGCATTGGGGTTTGTGATCCCCCAGATGTGCATCCGCAGCCCGATCCTCGCCGTTTTGCAAAAGCAGAATTGGTTCGCGCTCTTTGCCCAGAACCACCTGTTGGCCTATACCTTCTTCCTGGCCCTCACCGCCGGACTGTTTGAGCTGGCAGGCCGGTTTGCTTCCGCACAGCTGATGCGCAGGAATCTCACCGCCGCCCGGGGACTGGCTGCCGGTATGGGCCACGGCGGGATCGAGGCCATGGCCTTCATCGGCACGGCCTATATCAACAATCTGGTGTTTATCACCCTGCTGAACAGCGGCGGCTTGGATGCCCTGGTTTCCCAGACCGCTGCCGCAGGCGGGGATCCCGCCCCTCTTCTGTACTACCGGGATACCCTTTGCAATACCGCCAGCATTCTGTTTTTGCTGGCAGGGCTGGAGCGGCTTCTCACCATGATCTGCCACGCCGCCATGAGTATGCTGGTGTGCTACGGCGTTGCCCGCAAAAAGGCGCTCCCCTGTGCGCTGGTCTGCCTGGCCATACACACCTGTCTGGATATGGCCGCCGGTATTCCTCTGCTGGCAGGCTCGGCAATGTCCCAGAGGGCCGCCTACTGCATCGTCTATCTGATCCTCATCCTCGTTGCCGCCACTGCCGTGTATATGATCCGGGATCTTCGCCGCCGCTGGAATCCCGCCCCATAAGGAGGTATGTATATGTTCCAAAACGACAAGAAAATGCTGCTTTTCACCTCTTTGCTCACCCTGCTGCCTGCCCCCATCGGGTTCTATCTCTGGCGGCAGCTTTCGCTGGCGGACAACAGCTGGACCCCCTCTGTCTGGCTTGTCCTGTTCCCTGCCCTGTCCATGCTGGCAGGACACTGGTTCTGTGCCTATGTCACCGCCAGGGATCCTGGCAATGCCCCCCAGTCCCCTAAGCTGCGGCAGCTGGTTCTGTGGATCTTCCCTGCCATGTCCATTCTCCTGAGCTTCCTGACATACGCCCTGATGCTGGGGATCCAGGTGGATGTAGTCCGGATTCTGGATCTGGCCATGGGCCTGATGTTCGTCTGCATCGGCAACTATCTGCCCAAGACCAAGCCCAACCGCACCATTGGCATCCGGATCCCCTGGACCTTTTCCAGCCCGGAGAACTGGGCCGCCACCCACCGTTTCAGCGGAAAGGTGTGGGTGCTGGGCGGTCTGTGCATCATGCTGGGGGCGCTGCTGCCCACGGCCTGGGGCGCAGTTGTGATGGTTCTGAGCCTGTGCGCCATGGTGGGACTGTCCATCGGCTATTCCATTCGGTTCTATCAAAAGGAAAAGCAGGCCGGGAAGACCCTGTCCCTGCCCAAGCCCAGCCCGGCGGAGAAGGCTATCCTGAAATTCACCGCCATGGTTTCGGTGCTGATCCTGATCCTGGTGGCTGTGCTGCTCTTTACCGGTGACATTCATGTGGAGCTGGGGGCGGATTCCTTCACCGTCAAAGCCAGCTACTACTCCGACCTGACGGTGCGCTACGATGCAGTGGACAGCCTGGAATACCGGGATACCCCCATGCCCGGCAGCAGGATCAACGGCGTAGGCTCCTACCGGCTGCTCATGGGCTGGTTTCAGAATGAGGAGCTGGGCACCTACACCCGCTACACCTACACCAAGGCCCAAAGCTGCATCCTGCTGACCGTCCGGGGAAAGTCTCTTGTGCTCAGCGGAAAAACCGACCAGGAGACACGGCAGCTTTACCAGGCGCTCCGCAGCCGGATCCAATAACAAAACCGCCAAGGCTCCCCAGGAATTTGGGGAGCTTTTTGTGTCCGTAAAATCGGAAAAGAATCTTGACTAAGGGGCATAATTACACTATAATAGTTTGGACTATGGAATAATACAGCTGAGAAAGGATTTTTTGTATGGCTAAGGAATATAAAATCACAAGTCTGCGTCTGGCTGACCTGGAAAAGGAACTGAACTATCTGAAGACCACCCGGGAACGGGAAATCGCTGCTATGATCGCAGAAGCCCGCTCCTATGGTGACTTGTCCGAAAACTCCGAATACGATGCCGCCAAGAACGAGCAGGCAAAGCTCTATGGCCGTATTGCTGAGATCGAGGATATTCTGTCCCACGCCATCATCATTGAGGATGAGAACGAGGCCAGCGGCCGTGTTGGCCTGGGCTGCACCGTGGTAGTCGAGGACGAGAAGGGCAAGCAGACCACCTATCGCATCACCGGCTCTCAGGAAGCCAACCCCATGCAGGGCAAGCTGTCCGATGACTCCCCCTTCGGCCGCTCCGTGGTAGGCAAGGCCGCCGGTGAGACCTTCATCGTCAATGCACCCGCCGGTTCCTTCACCATGAAGGTCATCAGCGTCTCCCGGGAGGGCTGATCATGGCTAAGAATGCACCCCAGACTGAGCTGCCTGTTTCCGAGCAGGCACAGATCCGCCGGGATAAACTGGCGGCTCTGCAGGCCGAAGGCCGGGATCCCTTCCTGATCACCAAGTTTGATTTTAATGCTGACTCCGCCGCCATCAAGGCCGATTATGCCGCCTTTGAGGGCAAGGAAGTGAAGATCGCCGGTCGTCTGATGAGCAAGCGCGGTCAGGGCAAGGTCATGTTCTGCGACCTGCAGGACAGCACCGGCCGGATCCAGCTGTTTGTCAAGATCGACGAGATGGGCGAAGAAGAATTTGCCCGGTTCAAGAAGTACGACATCGGTGATATCGTCGGTGCCGAGGGTGAGGTTTTCACCACCAAGACCGGTGAGATCTCCGTGCGCGCCCACCATGTCACCCTGCTGTCCAAGTCCCTGCTGCCCCTGCCTGAAAAGTACCACGGCCTGACCGACAAGGAAGCCCGCTTCCGTCAGCGCTATGTGGATCTGATGGTGAACCCCGATGTGAAGCGGAACTTTGTCATCCGCTCCAGGTTCATCAAGTTCATGCGTTCCTACCTGGACAGCCGGAACTACATCGAGGTGGAGACCCCGGTTCTGAACACCATCGCCGGTGGTGCCGCCGCACGGCCCTTCATCACCCATCACAACACCCTGGACATTGATATGTACATGCGCATCGCCACCGAGCTGCCTCTGAAGCGGCTGATCATCGGCGGTATGGATCGGGTGTACGAGATCGGCCGTATCTTCCGCAACGAGGGCATGGATCCCAAGCACAACCCCGAATTCACCACCGTGGAGCTGTACCAGGCATACGCCGACTTCCACGACATGATGGACATCGCCGAGGGCATCCTCTCCGGTGCCGCTCAGGAGATCCTGGGCACCTATCAGGTGCAGTGGATGGGCGAGGAGATCGACCTGACCCCCGGCTGGCGCCGCCTGACCATGGTGGATGCCGTTAAGGAATATGTGGGCGTGGACTTTGGCGCCGTCACCGACAACGCCGAGGCTGTGGCTCTGGCCAAGTCCGTGGGCGTGGAGCTGTCCGATGCCGCAGAAAAGACCTGGGGCAACGCTCTGTATGCCGTCTTTGACCAGAAGGTGGAGGAGCATCTGATCCAGCCCACCTTCATCACCATGTACCCCGTGGAAGTCTCTCCCCTGACCAAGCGCAGCCCCGCCGATCCCCGCCTGACCGAGCGGTTTGAGCTGTTTATCTGCCACTCCGAGCTGGCCAACGCCTACTCCGAGCTGAACGATCCCATCGACCAGCGGGCCCGCTTTATGAAGCAGGTGGAGCAGCGGGAGCGAGGCGACGACGAGACCGAAATGCTGGACGAGGACTTCCTGAACGCCATGGAATACGGTATGCCCCCCACGGGCGGCATGGGCATGGGCATCGACCGCTGTGTTATGATGCTCACCGGCACCGACACCATCCGGGAAGTCATCCTGTTCCCCACAATGAAGCCGCTGGACGCTGACAAGAAGGTTTCCAAGGAAGCTTCGGCTCCTGCGGAGGCTGCTCAGGCGGCTCCGGTTGTGGAGGAAAAAATCGATTTTTCCAATGTTCAGATCGAGCCACTGTTCCAGGATCAGGTGGATTTTGACACCTTCTCCAAGAGCGATTTCCGTGCCGTGAAGGTCAAAGAATGCGAAGCCGTGAAGAAGTCCAAAAAGCTCTTAAAGTTCGTTTTGGACGACGGAACCGGCGTAGATAGGGTCATTTTGAGTGGTATTCACGAATATTATGAGCCGGAAGAACTGGTCGGTAAGACCTGCATT